>Ga0181538_10000930_pt1 | contig 34256 bp, 35 predicted proteins | sample PEATcosm2014_Bin_40_FD_119773 | JGI IMG/M metagenome (GOLD analysis project Ga0181538, IMG submission 119773) | Peatland microbial communities from MTU Mesocosm Facility, Houghton, MI, USA - PEATcosm2014_Bin23_30_metaG | ecosystem: Environmental > Terrestrial > Soil > Wetlands > Peat | place... | reverse complement strand
ACTGGGTCCGCTGGCAATCGGACGGTGTAACTCCTTGGGAAAGAGGGGATTACACAAGTCACTCGGACGCCACCTGCTCCATTAGCGGCGACCGGAAGGTAAATGAAAACCGCGTAACTCGTTGAAAAGATGGAGCGGGAGACGGGGTTCGAACCCGCGACGTCCAGCTTGGGAAACTGACATTCCCAAGGTTGTTGCCGTGATGTCAGGGACCAGTGACATCACGAGAGAGAGCACAATAAAAAAGGACAGTTGCTCGCCACGACTGCGTCGCTCAACAGGTTTACGACAGTTACCACCGTTCATCAAGCCGGTCGGGTGGTATACCCATTTGCCGAATCGTCCCATCGCACCAATCCGCAGTCGGCCATCAGTGAAAGTGCCGTGGCCAAGCGATCCGGCGTAACGAAAGGAACCAGCGGTTTGTCGGCGAAAAACGCCAGACCTTCCTCCTCGATGCTAATACGCAGTCGTTGAGTCTCGCCATCAAAGCGGCGCGCCGCTACTGAGAAGTGCTGGCTGAGGATCAGGTTCTCGAAAAGGAACCTGGTGAATTCCACCAGCACCAACCCACCACAGCGATCTATCGTGTCCCTTAGAAACGTTAGCGACATCCGCTCGGCAGTTCCTTCCCGCAGTTCGGGACGAACGATTTTGACCCCGAGCATGAGATCCGTGAAGCGAGTGCAAATGAACACTGCACGCAAGGAATATGGCACGATGGCATCGTCTTGTTGTCGAACGCTAGCCTGGATGGTATCCATCAGAGCGAATGGTGACCAGAGCGCGAGGCTTTCCGAGAGTGCCAGGAACGTCGCAGTGTCCGGGCACTCCGATTCGAACGCGAGACGGCACCCGGCGACGGTCTGCCGCAATGGGAAGATATTGGGGGCGGACGTGACGATGTTCATCGCTGCGCCAGTGATCTGCTCCGTGCTTTTGTCATCATGAAGGCTCAGTCGGACCTCAAACCATGAGAGAAGAGCCTCCAGCGCCAGCCTTTGAAGTTGGCGCATCTGTAGAATCTGCCATCGAAACCAGCCCGTCTTCAGATCCTCGCGTTCATTTCTCTTCTCCACGGTTCTCGATCGCCCAACAAACAAGCCGGCGCGAACGTCACGCTCCGTTAACGGTCGGTCGGAGGCGCCAAGGAGGTCGAGGATCAGTTGAACCGTCGTGCTCCGTCGGCCTATACGGGAATCGTGGCCCACTGTGGGTGCCAGGAAGAAAGCTCGACGGAACGCCTCTTTCTCTTTCCGGCTCGGGTTGCCGACCGACCAACCTTGGAACAACGCCCCAGCTTGCTCCGGAGTAGCGGAACACGGTTCCAACGAACTCAAGAGTCCATATACATCCAAGTCGGATACGCAGAAGTCTAGAGCTTGCGCCAAATGCTGACCTTCGCCGCACGCCTTAAAGAAAGGGCCCAGCCCAGGCTCCAAGAATCCAAGGCCATCAAGAGTCTTTGCCGCGGGACCGTACTGAACAGCAGCCATCAAGCTCGTATTCAGGGCCGTCCGCCCCCAAGCTAGAAAGGAAAGCGAGGCGGCACCCGGGCCGGGTGGATTGAAGCTGATGCCTGGAAGGCCCTGCCAGCCGTCAAGCTTATGGCCCCAAGTGAACAGTACCTCCACCTTCTCCTTCCAGATTCGGAGTTGCTCGCCAGTGGGCTCTGTCATGCCTGCTTCGCCGGCAAGATAAAAGAACTTCCAGTAGATCCAACTTACCAGCGAAAACGGCCGCAGCCACCAGGTCACGTTATTGATGCCGGGAAGAACGCCCGCCATCATGTTCACGTTGACCTGGCGCAGCCCCAGAAAATCAACTCCACCGTGATCCGGCCGGTATGGAATGACGAACTGGGGTCCATTAACGATCGAGAGGGTACTCATGGCATTGTTCGAAGTATGATCCAACCGCAACTCGTGCAAACGGCCATTCTTTTGGTCCGTAGCAATGACCTGACCGAAGTGCAACAATCTTGAAAACAGTTCGGACAAGCGGTTGCGTTGCCGGAAAGTTGCTTGAAGTGTCCCTTCCCATTCCGTTTAAGGAGCTCCCTTTGGAGGGCCAAACCCGTCTGGCCCTCGAAGATTGGTGTTGCTGGTAGCGAAAGCTTTTGACGGTAGCAGGATAGGACGTCCGCAATCTCCAGACGGAGCGTTCTGGTCGCGAGGATCTCGCTGAGAGCAGCCTCAAGTTGGCCAGAATCGACATCGAGCAGCAGCCCGCCCAAACCTATCCTGGAATCTGTCAAGAGGCTTCGAGCGGCTCGCTCGGCTGGCACCGCGCCAGCCCAAAACGTCTCCAGGGCCTCATGAATATGGCTAGATGTTTGCGCGTCGGAGGTAGCCCCAATGCACCATAGCAGGGCAGCAGCCGTGACAAGATGCTGCTCCATCGCGTCGACTTTCTCCATCGCGCGGCATTTTCCGCTGGCCTTCTGAAACCAGTAGCGAAGAAACGCCAATGCTGCCGCTCGATCCGATTGACGCCGAAGCAGCATGTGCAACGTAACTTCGAGCCAAAGCACAAACAGAGAATTACGTTTTGCTGGCTCAACTCCGTGAGCATCGACCAGTTCGCGCATGCTGGCGTCGAAATAGTCCAGTGAGCCCTGAACGCGGCGCTGCTCTTGAGCTTCCTGTTGGCCGCCATTTTCTGGCGGCGTAGCGTCCCCAGCATCAACCTCGATCGCGCTCACGGAAGCTGTGTCCTTCTCTGGCCCAACATTCCCCAGTAAACGCCGTCGTAGTTGACCGAAGATCCGCTCCAAAGCGGATGCCGGCGTGCCTAGAACAGTGGCGTCCGAAGAAGCTTGCTCGGATTCGTTGATAGGAGCCAACTCCGCAAGATGGACAGCGAGCCGGTCGTCCTTGGCCTCCCTTTCAGGTTGATGGTGAGTGGTGGGTCGTATCGCGTGCTGAAAGGTGAGCAGATGATCCGAGGCATGAATGGCGAAATAGTCCAACAATGCGATATCGTCGTCAACCGTTTCCTCACGATTGATGAGCCGGAGCAGTGACGAAATCCCGAGTTTCCTCAACCGCCCAAGATTCGGCGGGCCGTACTAGTGGGCAACCGGATGTCACCGGCCGATGTCCATAAGAAGCCAGATGGAACGGTCGTGCGTACGATGTGGGGCGAACTGGCCTGGCAACTGGCCTCCGCCCCACTGTCCAACTGAACGCAAATAGCGTGGTGGTGAAGCCAGAGGTTTCCGCCGCCCAGATTCAAAAAGACTCCGCGCCTCCGCCGAGCACCGGGGCAGGCTCGGGCACTGGTGAAAGCACTGGCACAGGAACCGACACGTCAGGCGGCGGAACCGGCGCCTCCGGAGGAGAGACCGGCAAGGGCACGGGCGCCGCGAAGCCAAAGGCACCAGTGCTGCGACGCTTCCACGGTTCCACCAAGATCGACGCCACCCGCCTGTCCCGCGATGTGGATGTAATCGCCAGTTCGGTGGTGCAGCACCTCGCCGGGTTGTTGGATGCTAAGGTGAACGTCACCGTGGAGATCGAAGCCGAAATCCCTTCGGGAGCGCCGGAAAACGTGGTTCGGACAGTCACGGAGAACTGCCGGACGCTGAAGTTCGATAACTCGGGATTTGAGGAGAGTTGATCTGTGGTCACAATCGAGTGCCAATTTCTGAAGCCGGCCGACGGCCAGTGGATTTTGCGAGGAGGACAACAGTGCTTCGCCGAAAGCTGTTTCTTGGGGACCTGACATTCTGGTGCTGAATATGAAATCTACCCCGCAAGTTGTTTTGGAACCGGAACAGTGTGGTCGCGTTGCTGCGTTGCTGGCAACGGTTGATATTCCACGGCCGGATGAAGACGTGCAGCTTGACTCGATAAACCGGGCCGAACTCCCCAACTTCTATCTGGCAGTCGTCGCAATCTGTCATCAGACATCTCCGCTTGGGCAGGGCCGGCTCGAAGGGCGGGTTAGCGATGGAAGGTGTTTGGCTGGGTGGGACTACCTTCGCTCTCGATGGGCTGATCGCGTAGCGAAAGACCCAATGCTCAACACCACAAAGGCGTGGGCCAGGCTAGAATCTGCTGACGTCGAGCGCATCCTGGAAGATGAAGCGAAAAACTCCACTGTGTCTGACCCCGAAGGCCGAGCTGCTCTCCTCCGAGACCTGGGGCGACAGATGATCAAGGCCGGACTTTCAAGCGCGCGTCAGATGTTTGACCGGAGCCAGGGCCGACTAATTTCATCGTACCCGGAAGGGCTCTTTGAAAGTCTTGGAGCTTTTCGCGCTTATAGCGATCCCATTCGCAAGAAGAGCTGCTTCTTTTTGGAATTGATGCGAGGGCAGTGCGGATGGAAATTCGAGGACCCCGCGAATTTGGGTGCCCCGGTGGATTATCACGAAGTTCGAGGTCATCTCCGACTGGGTACAGTTGTCATCACCGACTCCGCACTGGAAGCCAAGGTCCGCACGGGTCAACAAACGACGGACGAAGAGGATCAGGCGATTCGTGGCGTGGTTTACGAGGCGATCAACGAGATAAGCCGCCTGCTAGGTTCTGCTGATCCGGCGACGCTTCATTACTTGTTCTGGAACTTCTTTCGGCAGTGTTGCGGACGGAAGAGCGCACACTGCGAAGGATGCGCGGAATCTTGTGAACTGCCCGCCCGGTATCGAGACGCGCTAAGGCCCGTGAGTAGGACAGGATGCCCATTTCGCCCTTTCTGCCCAAGTGCTGGTAAGGTGAACAAGTTGATCGAACATTTCCACAGGACAGATTTTTATTGAACGCTGAGGGCACATGCAGGCATACGCGATATTCGATGGTGGTGGAGTAAAAGGCGCTGCGCTCGCAGGATGTCTGAAAGCAGCGCAAGACAGCCGGATTGAATTTATCGGATACGGTGGGACGTCGGCAGGTAGCATCGTCGCTCTTCTCGCCGCGGTCGGATACACGGGTGATGAGCTGGAAAGCGTCATGACTGAAAGGCTGTCGCTTAGCAATTTGGCCGATGAGCTAGAGGGGCCGTTAAGTGCTTTGCCCGAAATCCTAGAAAAACTGTCCGATCCAGGCATATTCCTGGGACCGAAACTGGCGCGATACAAAAAGTTGCTCAGAGATCTTTCTACAAACCTGGGTTTCGCTGTCGGCAAGAAGCTGATCGAGGATCTCCACCAATTGGTGGTGGCGAAACATAAGCACATCGAGAAGGGATTTACGTTCCATGATCTCGCAAGGCTTGGGTGCCGGCCTCTTAAAATCGTCGCGTCAGATCTTCGCGGGCGGAAGCCGCTGATTTTTTCAAATGCAGGAGGGGAAGAGCAGGGCGGCTCAGTTCTTGACGCCGTTCGCGCATCGATGAGCTACCCGTTCGCATTCCAACCGGTGAAAATCAACGATCACTACCTGGTTGACGGCGGGCTTTGCACCAACCTTCCGGTCTTCTTGTTTGATCGCGAGCGAGAAGGGGACAGGCTGCCGCTGCTGGCGTTTGATCTTGTAGCAGAGCAGATGGTAACTTCTGGAGAGTATGGCCTGAAGCAGTATTGCCTAGATATGTTGGAAACAAGCCTGGAAGCCGGTGACTTTCTCATGAGGCGCTCGTCTCAGGATGTCCATCATATCCAAATTCGGATTCCAGCAGAAATCTCGCCTTTAGACTTCCGCCTCACCAAGGAACGACTGAAAGCCCTCTTCCTCAAAGGCATAGCAGATACATATGAGTACATCCAGAAAGAACTCGGCGTCTGGCAGCAAGCTACCAACCCGATCGAAGTGCTTCAGGCTCGCCATGCTAGCCCTGAAGACGTGAGGTTCGTTCTTGAACAATTTGCATCTCATCTCGAACGAGCAACGCGGCTGACAGCCGTCAGAACTCATGTCATGTTGCCGACTGACTGGGAGCGACGTATTGTCGCTTATCAGTACAACATGGACAATGACGCGGATCAAGACCTGAGCTTGGCCCCAAATGGCGGCTGTAGCGGAAAGTGCTGGACAGATAAATTGCCAGCGTATGCTGATCTAGTGGACGCCGGGACTGGGAACAACCACGTGAAGTGGAACATGACTTGGCAGGAGCAGAAAAAGGTCAGGCCAGATCGAAAGACGATGCTGAGCATTCCGATCTTTGCTCCCGGCTCGGAAGATCACCTGATTGGGGTGCTCTCGGCGGACAGTGACGCTCACCTTCCTCTTGAAGAAGATCTTGTGGAAATCGAGAACGCAATTGAGATTGGGAAGAAATGGGCGGTTGTTTTAACGGCCGTACTCGGTTAGGATTGAAGGATGGAGGGACTTCGATGTCCTCGACAAAGCTAACGCCGAACAGCATCCGACGTCCAGATGGCGTGCGCCTGAAACTCGAAAAATCCACTGATGGCCTGTATGTTGTTAGAAACGCATATGTTGGCCGTTACGAATATTTCAAGGGACGTCCGGTTGTTGCTCCACAACCAGCCAAGAGCTGATTCAACACGTTTTTTGCTCCCAACAACTTGTAAGCGTGCAGAACGTCCGGCTTTAAGGTGCATTTATGCCGCCTTCAGAAGCCGGGCGACGTATTCGTGCCGCCACAGTGATCCTTGACGGGTTCGGAATTCCATCCGGTTCAGCTGGTCGGCGATCTTCCGGAGCGATTTGCCGCCCTTCCTAAGCTTCTGAATCCGCTGCAAGATTCCCTGCTCGCCGGGCTCTGGCTCCACGTGGCGCTTGTCCGCGGCAAGCCGAAAACCATAGGGCACGTTGCCGACGAACTCCAGCTTCGCCTTTTTGTGGGCCATAGCGTCTCGGGTCCGCTCGCCAATCGCCTCTCGTTCCCATTGGGAAACGGATACCATGATATTCAGCACTAGCCGGCCGCTTGCACTTGCGGTATCCAGCGATTCGGCGACCGACACCAGGGATGCCCCGCGGCGCTGGAATTGCTCCAACAGGACCGCCAAATCGCGGACGGATCGGGTGAGCCGATCCAACTTGGCCACGATCACCATTTCGACGGCGCGCGACTGGACCATTCCCATCACGCGGGCCATGCCCGGCCGGTCGAGGTCCTTCGCGCTCTCACCGGCGTCGACGATCACATCCAGCAGTTCGACCCCGTGGACGACGCCCATGGCACGGATCTTCTCGACCTGCGCTTCCAAGCTGACGCCCCGGTCGGCCTGCTTGTCGGTCGATACCCGAACGTAACCGATCGCCTTTGTTTTCATTGCCAACAACCATTTCAGCACATGAAATATGGCGAACATAAGTTATCTGGGTAGTGGATGCCAGTACGATTTCATTTTGCCGGGGTGGTTAATTTATTGAAAGTAAAGCATTAACGAAACGATTGACCAAAACGAACTTTGCACCGCCTCCGCTTACTTTTGTATCCCCCGCTCAAGTGCTTGACAGGTGGCTCGCATAGCGCTAATATAGCTCACGTGAGACACGTGAGCAGCGTAAAACTCGTGGACATTCATACACTGGCAGGGGCGGCCGTCCTTTCCGGGGCTCCCAGAGGAGCAGATATGTTCGCCAATCTGATCAAGCAGGCAAACCCTCAACCGGCCCATCCGGAACCTATGTTCTTGGATTTTTCGAAGATAGAAGTGGCCACCGCCAGTTATCTTCGAGAGAGCGTTCTGGCATTCAGGGATTTTATCCGTGCAAAACGTTCAATGTGGTATCCGGTGATCGCGAATGCCAATGAAGTAGTCCTGGAGGAGCTTCTCATACTAGCCACCAGCGGCGATGCGATCATGTCGTGCACCCTTGCCTCGAACGGTAAAGTATCCGATCCCATGTTGATCGGGGAGCTTGACCCGAAGCAACAGCTTGCGTTTGATCTCGTTAACCAACGAGGGGAAACCGATGCCAGTGAACTTATGAGAGACTTCGGAGAAGGGCTTAGGCACGCGACTGGATGGAACAATCGTCTTGCGTCTTTAGCTGCGCTCGGAGTCGTGATCGAGGTCAGCCAAGGGCGATCAAAGCGATATAGGCCGGTCTTGGCGGGGGCGTAACAAATGGGAATTGAATTCGTACGGAACAAGGCAAAATCGTACAGGAGACGGTGGGACATAGGTAGGCGCAACCTGGCCATCGCCGATCTTTTTACCCGAGAGCCTACTTCCGCAGGGCGCTCGTTGCCCTTCGATTTAGCCCAGAGCGCGGATGTCCACGTCGGCGAGACGGTCACGGTAGAAATGGAAGGACACGTTTTGATTGCGCGGGTCAGCCTCAACGAAGTCGGCCGCGCAGAAAATCCACCCAATGAGATCTTGTCTGCCGTTCAAGGTTCATGTGGAATTGCCAAGGGACTAATCGAACAAGTGCACGGCTTGGCTCGCGTAGTGGAGATCTCGCTATGTTGATGGCTGAATCGCCGAAGAAGGCGGCGGCGAGGCAAAGTCCGCGGTTGGATAAGCACCTTTGGCATGAACCGGATTTAGCGATGGATTGTATCGGCTGTACCAGCTGTCCCGACCACGAGATCTGCGGCGGGTTACGGACTCGCGCTCCCTTGTTCGATTGTCTGGACCTCTGCCGTTGCGAGAAGCCGAGCCGCTGCGATAATGTTTGTCGCAACAATCCGTTTTATGTGGATCGCATCCGTGAGATCCATGGGTTTCTGTTCGATGGCATCCCCACAACCATCGCGCTCAGTGCGCCCGAACTGCCCGAAATCGTTCCCATGCTGTATCACGGCAGTAGCCGTGTTCGGCGGACTCGATTGCCGGCACTCGCGCTTTCGCTCTATGAAATGGTTGACCGCAATACGGGTACACCGCGCTTCGAATCGAGATCGCACCTTTCTGAAGCATTTCAGGTAGAGGAGGGTGGGACGATAATCCTCTCGGGTACCGACCGCGACAGGCCTCTTGAAGCATGGTGGGCGTTCGGTGAGAAGAAGCGCAGGACCCTCATACGACACTTTCGTGACATGGGCGTAGCGCTCGCGACCCCGCCCAATTACAGCCTCTTCACCGACGCGCCGCGATGGACCGACCTCCATGCGATGAAGCGGATTGCGCTCGCTCACCATGAATTCCTCGTAGAGGGAATGCCCTCTGCCCTCCACGTGAATGGGCGCACGGAGACAGATTTTTTTCGATGGGCCAAGTATCTGAGGGACCATCCTGAGATCAATGTGTTGTCGTACGAGTTCACGACGGGCGCGGGTTGCAAAGGCCGCCGGGAACAGCACATCTCCTGGCTGTCCGGCCTTGCCCGTGACGTGGCACGCCCGCTGCGGATGGTGCTACGCGGCGCCGGCGAGATCGTTCCACAACTTCGAGCGTCATTCGATAGCATTACGCTGATTGACACTACGGCATTCGTAAAAACCATAAAACGGCAACGGGCTTTCCTGAGCGGCGCGGCAGCCATCACCTGGCATTTAGAGCCGACGGCAGTCGGTGCACCGCTGGACGATCTCTTTGATCACAACTTGAGAGCCGTCAGTGAGAGATTCGCGTACAGAAATCGGGCGGCGGCGTAAAGATCAAGCGGAGAGCAAGAAAGCGCGTGTCTGAACCACTCACGTTTGCATCGGTTGACGATCTCGCGTTTGCTGCCGATCGCGGGCGGCTTTCTCTGGCGGATGGCGGTCCCTCGTTGGAGGTAGAGGAACTAGGGCCGTTCTTGGAATATTTACTGCTCTCGGGGATGGGACTGTTGCCGGCCCCGCCACAGGCGCATTGGTTGGCGCTGAACGGCATCGCGGATCTGTATTCCGCCCTGTCGAATCGACACCACGTCTGGGTCTGTCCGAAGACAACGATGGCCGGTGTTTTCAGGACCTATGATCAGCGGCCCTCGGACGAAACCTCCTGGAACATGTTTACAATCGCTGCAGAACGGGCTGCGTTAGCCACCGGTTTTCCCAAGCGCATCGCCGTACAACTCGCTGCGGCAATGGGGGAAATGGAAGGCAATATCTATGAACACTCACAACTTTCCAAGTCGGGGGTGTTGGCCTTTCGTGGGGCGGCGGGAGTGTTCGAATTCGTGGTGGCAGATCGAGGAATCGGTGTCCTCAGGAGCCTTCGCACCTGTCCCGAGTATGAAAAGGTGGTCGATCATGGTGACGCTCTCAGCCTGGTACTTCGGGATGGCGTGAGCCGGTTCGGTCCCGGCGAAGGCCGCGGCCACGGATTTCGTCCGCTGTTTACCGGACTCGCAAATCTGAATGGTGCGCTCCGATTCCGCTCGGGCGATCACGCATTGACCATAGACGGGCACAACCCGTCCGCCATGCGTTACCGCCTTGCAAAGAAGATCTCCGTCGCCGGGTTTTTCTCGTCGGTCCGTTGCCAGATTGCCCAGGCATCAATCGACTTGGTGACTCCATAAGGCATTGCGAAAGGATGGCCTCATGCAGCTGGGCTGTTCGGCAACTGCGCTTCAATTCGGGCGACCGTAGAGAACTTTCGCCAGCGCGCCGTAAACCCCCGGCCTGCTGCCCGAAAGGGCGCATGGTCCCTGTTGGCCGTCTGGAAAATGCAATTTCACCAGAGCGTTCAAGTATTCCACCCATCCCTGCGTGATCTTTAGCCGTGGAAGATATTGGCACCATAGCCGGTAGCCATCGTGCATAAGGTCGCAGAAGCCCGCTAACTTCGCCGCGATGGCATCCGCCGCGATTCCTGGCGGCAAGGCCCGCTGAACGCAGATTGCTTGTAATAGGGCGTGCGCCAACATGCTCTGGTAGTAGTAGGGCCGCCTGGTATTCAGAACCCCAGTGATCACATCTATCGGCACCAATTTCGCCGCCAATGGACGCATATACCAACGCGCCAAGCCGTAGTGTAGATGGCGGTCCGCTGCTTCGTTGTCTTCGAGGCTCCACCTGTTGGGAGTCGCGGGCAGGATATTCATCATTCCATAGAAGGCAACGCGGTCCGGGTCGCGCAAGTATGAGACAACTTCGTCGAGGCCCAGCGCATTGGCGACAGCCGAGGCCGTGGCCACTGATTCCGCGACCTTCGGGCCGTTGAGCGCCGCCTCGCCCAGCGTTTCGTTCCAATACCAGGCGTAGACCTGCGCCGGGGATGGTTCCTGGCCAGCCGCAAGGTGGGACTCGATCCACGCTATGTGGGTATCCCGCACAAGGTCTCGACTGGCTCCGGTTAGATATTGGCACAGCGGTGCATCGGGTGCCGGGTCAATCAACTGGCCTGCGGAGTGCAATGCCTGGGCGATCTCGTTAAGGCCGAACTGGTCAGGCATCGGCCACCCCAGCATGGAGACAAAGTTGCTGAACTCCAACCGCACGGCCTCCAGACTGCATAGGGCGGGTGGAAATTCCTCTGCCCAGCGCGGGTCCGGAGCGTCGTCTAGAAACTTGCCGACCGCCAGCAGCAACTCGGCGAGGTCTTGGGCAGCGGCCCAGACGCGGCCAGCCTGACTCAACTCCGCAGCCGTCTGGATTCGGGACATCAGGGTTTGCAGACGCTGATGCACTAGCAGGTTGGAACTGCCGTCCGCCACGCCATCTGCTGCCTTCGCGAGATCTGCGCCCGCCGCCGCGATTTCCGCGCTCTCGGCTTCTGTGGTGTCGGCCAGCGCGCGACAGCCTATCCGGACCTCATCGGCAGCACTCGGGGCAGCCAGCGCCATGCACGCGCCAACTTCCCGCAGGCGAGCCAGCAGTTCAGGTGCATTGGTCATAGATTGAGTGTAAAAGACAGGCGACGACAAGGGGGGCCTCAATGGCTGGCCCGCTGTTTGCGGCGCTCGATCATGGGCCACTCGGAAACCTGGTGTAGTGCCTCCGTTAGCTGCCGCTGGGTCTCTTCGATCATGGCATTGCTGGGTCCGTCCTCGCTCTGGAACACGCCATCGACGGCCACTACGTGGAACATAAGGATACCCTTTTGGAACCCGGACAAACCCGTATAACAATGGATGGCACCGCGCATGATTTCCAAGATGCTGTAAATCTGAACCGCCACAGTATCGGGGGTACCGATGAAGGCGACAGGTGCCAACCGGGTCATCTTGTCCCACGGCTCCGGGTCGTGTTTGTCCGGATTGAAGTCGAACATTACCGTGATGACGTGCTGGCCTTCTTTAAGATGGACTCGCTGGTCCGTATGAATGATCTTAATTTCAACCGGTGTGAATCTCTCCTTCTTTCGCCTCGGCATTTTGCCCATAAATTCCATCCCAACACGCCGCTGCTTGCGACACAAGATATGCAGGACTCGGCTGGGTACTGGCCGAGATTCGTCAACAATAGGATAGAATCAGGCCTGAAAGGGAAGACACGGGACATTAAGATGCCCACCCACAAGCTCACACCTGAGATCATCAACGCCGCTATCGGAGGCTTTGAACAACAAAAGACCCGTATCGATGTTCAAATTGCCGAACTCCGCGCCCTGTTGACCGGCGCTCCCACGGAGCCAGCCGTCACACCGGAAGCTCCAATAGGCACGCGGCGGAAGATGAGCGCCGCCGCCCGGAAGCGCATCAGTGACGCCCAGCGGAAACGGTGGGCTGAGTCGAAGGGCCAGTCAGAGTCACCATCCGAAAAAGACACGCCGAAACCGAAACGCAAAATGAGTGCCGCTGGCAGGGCGGCAATCGTCGCCGCGACGAAGAAGAGATGGGAGGCGTTCCATGCGGCAAAACAAGCGAAGAAGCCAGCACTGAAGAAAGCGATAGCAAAGAAGAAACTGTCACCCGCACGGAAGGCGGCACTGGTGGCAAATCTGGCGAAGGCACGAGCGGCCAAGGCAGCGAAGGCTACGGCTGGAACACAGTAGTCCCAGAGTGTGGCCGAAGACGTTGCCAATGTGAGCGAACCTCACGGCCCCGCAGCCATACGCGTACAGCCGGATGGGTCGCTTCGGGTGGGGGATACTTCTCTTGCCTGCGGAACTCTTCCAACCCCCGAAATGCCGGTCGTTCCTCGATTTCAGTGAAGCCTGGCTCCCAGCGCCTTCGCCTTGCGCCGTAGGCAGGTTCGCCGCCACCGAACCCGGTCCGTCAAAACATCAAGTGGCACCGAGAGGTTGCAGCGATGTCTCCGCAGTGCCAGCCGTCTTACAACCCCAGCACCGCGCGGTCATCTGGGACCAGATCAGATTATCAACTTGGGCCGAATCGGCCAAAACAGCGCAGCTTCCACAAAGCTGTTACCGCCAAGTCGTGGCCGTTAGGTAGGCCTTCTCCTCCATTTCCCCGCCATGGCGGACCGCGCCCGGTCCAGTTTCCAGGGTCGCCGTTTTCGAGATCTTCGGTTTCCTTGGACTCCGGCACGCCGTGGAAAAGGACCGAAAGATGTGGCGGTTTTTCGATCCACGCACCTATCGCTCCGCCACGTTCGACCAGGAATACCTGGTCTGGGTGATGAAACAGTGAATCTGACGCCCTAACCGTTTTGCGCCAAGCAGGAACGTCGGTAAACACTTGGCGACAAGACAGGATCTGTCCCCCGGGGAACGCCGGATTCGGACGAATCGATGTCGCCAAAGTCCGGGACGGCGACGATACGTCAACTTGGGTAAATTCCTGTTGGCCAACAAACCACCCGGGATCATGATAATCACCCCCGATTAACAGATTAAAGAATTTAATCGCAAGGGTGACTCGATGATCATAACGTCAACCAAAAACTCGCCCAAGCCGCCACACCGGTAGGCGCGAGGACCTGGTAACGTAGCAGTCGGGTATTGACGTCGTTTACGCCGTCTCCGGCAGATTGAGCATCCGAGCCAGGGCCGGCCAACGTCCGGCTTCGACATAGTGCTTCCGGTTGGGGCCGCAGGTAGCCGGAAGGATGTTGAGATCGCGCTGTTCGATAGCTTTTTGCGCCCACTCGGCCGCAGTATCGAACTCCGACCGTACTTGATGAAAGACGGCCATCCCAAGCGGTACTCCATATACTTCGCTGCCGCCGAGTTCCTGAAGCAGCGATTCCGATCTCCCTCTGTCCCCGATTCGCGACAGCAATCCCGCCAACGCCCCGATGCTGCCGGCATTCTTCGGCGCCACGGAATAGGCCCTCTCGACGAAGAAGAGTGCGTCGTCCGGTCTGCCGTCCTCCGCATGCCAAAGTCCATATAGCAACAGGGCGAGCCAGAAGTTCTCATCGAGTTCCAGGACTTGGCGGAATTGCCTGGAAGCTTCCTGATGCCTCCCGTCCGTCCAAAGACAGATCGCCAACTGCGTCTGGCATTGCAGATTCAGCGGGTCCTCTTTGAGCGCACGCTCTAGTTCTTTGGCTGCTTCTCGTATTCGGCCCAGTGGCACGAGATAGTAGAAACCGTAATAATGGCTCACCGTGGGAGGGACGGGCGCGCGAGTCATCGCCAACTGGTATTCGCGTCCGGCCTCCGCCCAGTTATAGTCGAGAAAGGTCGCCACTGAGGCTAATCCGGCATGTGCCTCCGGTAGAAAAGGATCGATTCTCAGGGCCTGCTGAGCTGCTGCCCGTGCCTGCGACAGGGCTTCGCGGGCTGGCAAAAGACTGCGAGAGGCCAGGTAAATCAGATATGTTGCAAGCTCGGCATGGGCCAACGCAAACTGTGGATCGAGTGCGATTGCCTGTTCCAAACAGTCCCTGCACCGCGACAGCGACTCCTCCGTCGACTTTCTGAGAAAGTACCGCGCCTTGAGGAAAGATTCGTAGGCAGAGAGACTGGGAGTGTGCCCCCTGCGTTCCAGCGCGGAAAGCTTCAGTTCCAGAGCGACGGCTATGGCCTGTGCGATTTCATCTTGAATCGCGAAAACGTCGGCAATCTCACGGTCGTAGCGCTCGGACCAGAGGTGGTATCCACTCGTGGCATTGATGAGCTCGGCCGTCACACGGATGCGGCTTCCCGCACGACGCACGCTGCCTTCCAGAATCATGCGGACATCCAGCATCCCGGCAATCCTGCGGATGTCCTGCTCCTTACCACGGAACGCGAATGACGAGGTACGCGCCGTTACGTTCAGGTCCGGAATCTGAGCCAGCGCATTAATAATTTCCTCTGTAAGGCCGTCGCTGAAATACTCATCCTCCTTGTCGGCACTCCTGCTGGAGAAGGGAAGAACGGCGATGGACGCCTGCTGGTGAATAGGTTTGGCGGAGATTTGCTCCAGCGCGGTCCTGACTTCGGTCATGGTCTGGAACCGCTGTGCCGGTTTCTTGGCGAGACACCGCATCACGATGGGCTCTAACGCCGGCAACGCTTCGAGCGGCGCCGGATCGTCACGCAGCACCGCGCTCAGCACCGAGGCCTTCGAGTTCCCATTGAAGGCGCGACGTCCGGTCAGCATCTCATACAGCACGGCGCCAAAGCTGAAAACATCCGACCGATTATCGACCTGTTTGCCCTCCGCCTGCTCCGGTGACATGTAAGCTGGTGTACCCCGCACAGCGCCCGTCATGGTACAGGTGGCATCTTCATCCTCTCTCTGTGTCAGCTTCGCCAGACCAAAATCCAGGATCTTGATGCCGGCGGCGGCGAGCAGGATGTTGCCCGGTTTCAGGTCACGATGAATGACTCCCTTGCCATGCGCTGCTTCGAGCGTTAAAGCGATCTGGATGGCTAGCCGCACCGCTTCCTCAACTGGCAACGGTCCCCTGAGAGGAGCGCCTTCGATGTACTCCATCACCAGATAATCAGGGCCGACGTCGTAGAGAGTACAGATGTGGGGATGATTCAGAGCCGCGATGGCCCGCGCTTCGTTCTCGAATCCTGCGGAGAAACGATTGCCCAGTACTTTGACGGCGACGGTGCGGCCGAGCCTCGTGTCCGTCGCTTTGTAAACTTCGCCCATGCCGCCCGCTCCAATGGGCGCTCCGATCTCGTATGGTCCCAAACGAGTCCCAGCGGACAGCGACATTAGGTGTGTACTAATTCTATCGCAGTTGGGGCACTGCGTAGCGGATTCGGACTGAGAAACGCTCGTCCCGATTGTCGCCAGGGCGTTGTGTTGGATAACGCGCCAACCGGAAGCTAGGCTGGCGTGGCAACTTGACGTATAGCGCCCAACGATGAGAAGTGGCCGAAACGGATTGATCCAGTGTAACGGCGTAGTGGCGATCAGCCATGGGTCATCAGATCACTCCCCCTTCGCGACAAGGCAGGATCAACCGTATGGAACAGCCGCTTCGAGGCGCAAGCCAGTGTCCGCAACGGGGACATTCCGTCAGACTGAATCACTTCCGCATGGCCCGCCACGTGTCCGACCGGCTTTTGGCGCTAACTTGTGCGATTACAATGGACCATGCCCAATCTGCACATCCGAGTCTTTCTCGGAGTTCTCGCCCTGGCGATTCCCTGCCTGGCCCAATCATCCAACCCTCCGGCTGAGGCCGGTTTTATGACTCATTGGGGCAAGATTGAGCAAATGTATGGTTACGAAGCCTGGGGCGTTACGACGATTCCCTCCTATGGCGCTAACCAGGTGAAAAGGTACGGCCGCCACTGGAACCTCTTCGTACGCACTCCGGGGTTTAAAGACCGCGAATCGATATGGGCCGCAGTGAAGCCGTACGCAGTGCAAGCCGGATGGACTGTTGTTTCGGAGGATCTCAAGGGCGGCCTGTTGGTTGTTTTGCACTACAACCAGAACGGAGTCGAGGCATGGGCCAACGCCGGTACTGATAATCCCGGAACCAACTTTTTTGCGGAAATCATCGAGCTTACGCCACCGCCGGTCTCGCTGACCTTAACGGAACCCGCCGCAACGCCGGAGAAACTGCCCGAAGCCAGCAAAGGCGATTTCCCGTTTCTGGCGCCGATTCCCGGCTCCCAGGCGCATGGCGGACAGGAGGACAACGCCCCCTTCCGTCTGACCCCAAAGGGCGCAAACCAGGACGAAATCGTCGCCAACGGATCGGTTGTCCGAAGCTACTCGTTGACGGACGGCTCGCAGGCGCTCTTTGCCGCTGTCTACCACGACGCCCTGGTCAAGGCAGGATGGGCCATCGAAAAGGAAACGCCCAATGGGGAGGTGATCATAGCTCACTACGTCAAGAAAGGACGCAACCTGTGGGCGTATTTAATCGATCACGGAAGTGACTACGACATACGAGTCGGCAAGGAAGCCGCCACCGATCAGATGAAATCCACGCTTACTTCCGAATGCCATGTGGCCCTGGTGGGAGTGCTTTTCGATTTCAACAAATCCACTCTCCAGCCCGCTTCCGATGGGGTTCTCACGCAGGTCTCGACGCTAATGACAGCGAATCCGTCGCTCAACGTCGAAATCCAGGGGCATACCGACAATGTGGGCACCGATGCCTACAATCAGACTCTGTCCGAAGCTCGCGCTCGTGCGGTCATGACATGGCTGGCGCAGCACGGAGTCGCCGCCGCCCGCATGACCGCTAGGGGCTACGGCAAAACCAAACCCGTCGCGGACAACAACCGCGACGAAGGCCGGATGAAGAACCGCAGGGTCGAAATCGCCGACCCCAAATGCAAACCCGCGACGAAGTAAGTCCGTCGCTGGCCCTTTTGGTTTCCGCGAACGAATCCGGCGAGCCCGCCATCATAGCCCCCAGGTCGCCACCTCGCGGATCGGCCTGTTCCGGCCGGCGCTTGTCGGTGAAACGGTCACCCTTCACAGCCTGGGGACGGCTTGCGACGACGTCATCAGACAGATCGGTCCCAAGCTGCCAGGCTTGACGGTCACGCCGATCCACAATGTGCACCAATCGAGACCCAACTCGCCAAGCACGCATTCTGGGATTCCTGCTGGCAGGTAACAGGCCGCGTGGGCTGGAATTCCGAGATTACGGGACTTCCGTTACTTTCGAGCCTCGGCTATTTCACGACCGGCGACGCAGCAAAAGAGTGGAACGAATTCGCAGGGGACTTCGATTTTCACAAAGGTTTGCGCGAGGAAATCGAGAAGGGACGTCTCTACCTGCGACTGTTTTCTGGTCGCAGGGGTAAAACCCGTCCGGCACCGCGACGGGCCGCGCTAGCTTAACCCGCTCCACTCCGCCCTCTGGCACCTCCGAGCATTGCTGCCGCCGCGACTTCGCTGGAGCAGGCCGCGCTGGTCGTTGCCCCGCCGATATTTTCCCCAGAGGTGCGTCATCACAGACGCCGCCCTCACAAACGTGCAAGGTTGCTGGACCGCCCGGTACCCATACATCTAACTGGCCTTCATGCTTCCCTCGGCGGTGGCCATTTGAGCCCCATCTTGACGCCGGTACCATTGGCGTGTTGCGATGGCAGTGGCAGGTGGGGCCATTGTGAAGGCGTTGAAGAGCCGTCGCAAACACGAGCTGAAACTGGGCTTCGATTTGGCCAATGTCGCGCCCGAGAGCACGGGCTTGCCCTTCGTGGTCTGGGTGGCCGAACGGATGGGTGCCCGGCATGACATTCGGGTTTACGTATCGCCGAGCTTTAGGGTGCGCAGCAGAGCGGAGTTAGTGGCGGTAGCGATCCGCCCTGCCGTCCGGGTAGTGAAAGGTAAGCTCGGCGCGGATGATCTCGCCTCATTAACGCGCTGGATCGAACTCAACCGCGAGGCACTCATCAAATACTGGACCGGCGAGATCGAATCCACCTCTGATGTGCTCCGCGCTTTGAAGCCGTTAGGTGCAAGAGGAAATGAGGACGACCAGCACCGTTAGCTTGGCGCGGTTCACCTGACGCACAGCACCTCGCCAGGGGATATTGCGTTTGAAATCTCAGCCGTGGTCCCATGGAATCTGTATGGCAGAAACTCCCAAGGATCTGTTGCGGAAGTTGTTCGGTGAGGAAGGCCCGGCGGAATCTGAGCAGCCCCGCAATCAAACGCCGCTTTTCCGTCTCAGTACCACTCTGCCAGAATTCGCGGCAGAGACCCGCCGTACGCTGATCGAGTGCGGCGAGGCCGAGCTGGCAAGGCAAGTTGATGAGCTGTGGGTCTACGACCGGTGCCGTTGCGGAGGCGAGGAGTGCGCCACCGTTTACACCAGCACTGGCGAGGAGCCAACCTCGGGATGCCGGGGAACCGGCGGTCACTTGCCGGATGCGAAGGGCTACGTGCTTATCGACATCTGCAACGAGCGCATCATCTGCATTGAGATGCTTGAGTACCCAGAACTCGTCAGGGCGGTGAGGGAGCTGTTGCCGTGAGGTCGGACCCGTTTGGGCAGCGAGTCGCCTTAGGCGCAACGCCAGATTCTCTAATATGCTGGCCTTGCAGCGATCTTCATGCCCCGTTCATTGTACGTATAAATGTAACGGCCTCGTTGAACGTTGACGGTCGACGACGTGTATCCTTTGAGCCCGTTCCCCTCCTGACTTCCACAAGGGATGGATGCAACCTGACGCCCTTTCTCATCGTAAATATAGACGTACGAATTCCGTTCCATCACATTTCCGATTGCCATCTTTATAGCCTCCCCGTGTTGTTTTAGGCTTGCGCGGCGTTCTAGAATGCCGGGAGTTTGCGCTGTCGCCGGCACGACTCCGAAAATCGGCTGCTCCGCGAGTTGCAATCGAGGCCGACTGCGCGGCTGTCTGGGGAACAATCCCCGCTAACCATCAAAACACGCGAAATATGCCCGCAGCAAACCGCGACATTCCCTGAGGTGGCTCTCGCCGGTGCATTCCGCGCCGCCGCCAAGTCGCCCTAGCTTACGGTATCGAAGAGTTGCGACAGCGAAACCCCTAACGCCCGCGCCAGTCGATACAGGTTCTTAAACGAAGGGTTCCGGCGAGCGGTCTCAATGCCACCCAGGTACGTCCGGTGCATCTGGGCCAACTCCGCCAGGCGTTCCTGAGACAGTCCTCGCTCCCCGCGCAGCTTCCGAATGTGCGCCGCCAGCAATTTCACCGCTTTTTGTTCGGCAGTCAAACCTCCAGCGTGTTTTGTTGTAGACTATTGGTCTACAGAATATTGGTAACAATCGCATGCAGGATCGATACGCCGGGGATGTCGGGGACTTTGGGAAGTTCGGCTTGCTCCGGCACCTCTGCGGCAAAACGGCACAGGACAAGCACCCGCAATTGAAACCGGGCGTCATCTGGTATCGGGTCCCTGATGAGAACCACAACGGGGATGGACGCCATATCTCATACCTCACGCGGAGCCCCCAAAACGACCGATGTTTCAGGACCTGCGATGAAGCGGTCTACGATGCGCTTGGAGGCAACTGAATCATGGCCATTCCCGAATCGCAGCTTGATACCTGGTCGCACCAAGGTTCAATTACGCAATCGAGCACCACATACGCGACAGTCAAACGCGCTCTCGAAGCGTCCGATTCCAAGTACGCCGATAAGAGCTTCAAGGTCTTCCTGCAAGGCTCGTATGGCAACGATACCAACATTTACGCGGAAAGCGATGTGGACGTGGTCATCAGGCTCGACTCCACTTATCACTATGATGTCAGTGCTCTAAACCCCCAGGAACTTGCGGCTTTCAATGGTGCGCTCATTCCGGCAACATATCCCTACGCCGACTATAAGGCTCACGTAGTGGCGGCCCTCGAAGAGTGTTTTGAGGATGACGTGAAGCCTGGGACAAAAGCGATCAAGATCAAAGCGAACGGTAGTCGGCGAAGCGCTGATGTGGTGGTTGCGACTGAGTTTCGCCGCTACTATTCAGGGCTCTATGGCGTGCAGTTCGTAAGCGGGATCTGTTTTTTTGACTCCAGCGGCTGCCGGATCGCCAACTATCCAAAGCAGCATTCGGCGAATTGCACAACCAAGCACCAAGTGACGAATGGGTGGTACAAGCCGATGGTGCGGATTCTAAAAAACATGCGTAGCCGGCTGGTCGATGACGGCGCAATCGATGAGGGCAGCGCCCCATCGTACTTTCTGGAAGGCTTGCTCTACAACGTTCCGAACGACAAATTCGGTAGCACGTACGGCGACAGTTTCGTCGCGGCCATGAATTGGATATTTGAGGCTAAACGCAGCGAGTTGCTCTGTGCGAACGAGCAGTATTACCTTGTGCGAGATTCAACAGCGACGTGCTGGCCATGTGCCAATTGCAATGGTTTTCTGGATGCACTTGCGAAGCTTTGGAACGACTGGCAGTGAGTTTGACGTTCAGGACGGGGTCGATTTGATGGATCAGTTTACAGACATCCTTACTGTGGGGCTGAACATCATGGGACTGGCCGACCATGAGGCGTTGGAACGGATCGGATTGCTGATTGACGCATCGTACCACAGGCAATCAGTTTCCGGCACCGACCGGGCTCTCGCGCTTCTTGATGAATTGCAGAACCGGGATCTCACTCACGACGTAGCGGCACTGGCGCACTATTTCCGGGCTAATGCCTGGGCAAACAGAGAGGCTGAACGGACACGAGCAAAGATTGGGTCGCCCTCAGGAGGAGCGAACGAGTGGAGCGACAAACCTTACCTCGGTCGCCCGCTTCTGTTTCACCTCGATCAGCTTATTAGCTCCGCCATGGAACAGAACGGCGTCACGGCTCCGAAGTCACACGGCAAGGTCCTTGCAGATCATCAAAATATGGCCTGCCAGGTCATCGCACAAGCCATCAATATCACGCTTTCAATCCGCGAGCTGATTCGACAAGGCTATCTTTTCGGCGGGCATGTTCTTCTTCGAGCTTTGATAGAGCGGGCGGCCATCCTGCGCTACCTCGACCTTTATCCGGCTGAGATCGATCGATGGAAGCGAGGCTGGGACCATAACGATGCTCCTAGTCTTGCGAAAATGCTCGACGCGATTCAGGCCAAGCAACAGAACTCGCCGATTCGGGGGCGCGATTTAACGGCACCGATGAACAGTCTGATGCACTCAAAGCCCGACTCTGCTCCTTGGAATACGGTTCCGCTGGGGGATGCCGGCTTTGATCATGCGGTGTCGAAGATCCTGAACCGTCCCGAATTATGTGACGATCTCTGTGCCAACGTAATCCCGTGGCTCGCAGTGGTCCAAGGAATGATGGCGGCGTAATTTCCCGATGAACCGGCCACTGATGTCGTCGGTGAGGGCCGTTTGCCTGTCTGATTTTCAGCCGAACTGCCCAGCATTTCAGACGACAGACAGGTGAAAAGCGGGGCCACATCGCGCAAGGCCGGGATCTCTCCCGTGAGACGCCGCGCGCCCCAGCCGGACCATCCCGCCAGTCCATGTTGACGAGAAACGCCTTCCCGGAGAAGTGAACGGTAGCTGCGGGAAAACAACTCCCCGAAACTTTACATCTGCCGGTCAGAGGGCACTTGCCCGTAAGCCGACTCGCGGAAGTTGCCCGCAACCGGCACCGGCCACTGATCACCGCGAGAGCCTCGAACGGTCTTAGCGATCCGCCGACGCGAGAGGTCGCTCTCGGCACCTGGCCGCTGCCCTTAATCTCGCTCAACGATAGTTCCAGCGCGTGGCCGAAGGTCTAATCTTTTTTGAAGGGGCTCGGCGCCGAAGTGCAATGAACCAAGAGGCGGGGCCGCCTGAATCCTGATTCGAGCCGCCTCGGCCTGCGGCGTGGACTTGCAGCGGCAACCCCTACTCCGCGCCGGAGTGTCTTCCCTTCAACGCTCCTGGTAGAAGCCCAAGTCGCGCTTCAGCTTTCGATTGGCAGCCGTGCTACAACCGTAAACAATGAGCGAAATACAGGACCGGACATTTTCCGCCCGTCTGGACTGCCATTACCTTCTACACACGCCGGACGTTGTCGATGCCCAAACCCTGCTTGTCGTGACGCTCCACGGGTTTGGGGCTAATCCAGGTGCCATATTGCAACCAACCGCCCGACTGTTTGACCGCCAGCCCGTCATTGCATCCCTGCAAGGCCCCAGTCAATTCTTCCTCGGGGAGGCAACCCGCGACGTTGGCTATGGCTGGATCACCAGTCGGCGCCCGGCCGAATCCATCCGGCTGCACCAAGATATGGTTTTGCACGTGGCGGACGAGGCCGGCGCTCATTTTGGCATTCCGCCCGAGCGGCGATTGCTCGTCGGCTTCTCGCAGTCTGTGGCGCTGAATTACCGGTTCGTCGCAAGCTATCCGACTGCGATGCGCGGGGTTATCGGCATCTGCGGTGGCTTGCCCGGCGATTGGGATGACGGCGCCTATCAGCCGGTGACGGCGGCTGTGCTGCACATCACAAGGAGGGCCGACGAGTACTATCCGACCAGCACCACGGAGCACTACGTCGAACGATTGAGACGGCATGCCCCGGATGTCGAGTTCCACCTGATCGACGGCGGGCACAAGATGCCGTCGAGTGGCCGCGAGATTGTGGAACCTTGGCTGAACCGAATCCTGGCCTCGCCAAATGGCGGATGATCCCTCGATTGAGTGCTCGGCCCTTCGGTGCTTGATAGTGCAGCTACTGTTTTCTTGGTCATAATGAACTCGTCTCACTCGTCAATTGAACTCGTAAATGCCGGCCGCTCACATGAATCGTGATCAGGATTACTGAATTGGAGTCATGATCAATTAAGCGGCCGGCATCTCAGGTGTTTACACGGTGCCCTCCGTCTTCAAGCCGTTTTCGTCACCTTGCTGACTGGCCACTGGCTACTGCTCCGGGGTTGGCGCCACTTTTGCGACCGGCGGTAAAGTGGCCGTGTCCACCCACACCCATGCTGCTACGTAGGCGCCGTCGTCACTGAAGGAAACCACCGCTCCATCATCAATCTCGATCTCGCCTGCGCGCCCGTATTTCTGATCGGCCGTTTTGCGTAGCGCTTCAGCCCGCGGGCTAGATTGCTCATCAGACAACTCCTGGATGGCCATGGCCAGTTCCCGTCCCTTGTTGACCAGCCCACACAGAGCTTGCACGTTCGAGTCGGAGCATCCTGACGACTCACCCTCTGTTCGCGGGGCAGTGGTGTCTCCCGGTCGGCTCATGCGAGCGACCAGTTTCACAAAGTCGCCGCACTCCCTGTAGATCGTCGGGACTTGCAGTTCAGTCATCATCACTTAGGTGCGTACTTTCTGTCACCCTCGACGGGCGCTTCTGCAGGTGCCGGCTCCGCGACCGTCAGCCCTTCCGGCTCCGCGGACGGTAGCTCCACGACGGGTGCCGGCTCCAACTCCCCTGTAGTGGCATCGGCCCTCTGCTCTGCAAGCCACACTGCGTCATCGGTTGTCGGTGGAGCCCCCAGGGTCGTGGTCGCGGTTGGCTGCTCGCGCCCGGCCAAAATGAACGCCCTGATCTTCTCCCTGGTCGCCGCGCTGATTATGATTGCCAACTCCTCCGGTGTCATTTGATCAATCCGGCTGAGCGCGGCATCCCGCTCCGTCACCGTTGTGATCTCTGCATACTCCGTCGGAAGATCTGCATAGCCAAGTTCGATCCTATCCTGAATCTGTCCAACTGATACAATCAAACGACCCGCCGAGGCACTTTTTGCTGGCCTACCTTCCTGCTTGCAGGCTCCCAGCGTCAAACCGTACAACCAGTAGCGCGGCGGCTTGTCGCCGTCCGGTTTGTCTTTAGTGAGGGCTACGATAAGGCGGGGAGGCTCAGTTGCAGGGTTTAGGGTGAAGGTGCTCTTGCCACCATTCACAGAGTGGAATCGGACGGATTCACCGTCGATGGCCCACAAGTTGTCGTTTTCGCCGCCGGCCCGTTCCGCGCCGGATGCCCGGCCCAATACCTTGCCAAAAATCTTGCCGCTAGTGTTCGCTTTTAGGCCTGTTCGAGAGCTCTGAAACCTCATCTCGAATGGGTTTGCCGCATTGTTCATAAGTACTGCTCCTTTTGGTTAAGAAAAGTAATGGTGAGGGTTTGTGTTTTTTTTAGCCTTTGGCCTCTGCCCAGTTGGCCCCGTTGTGCGCCTCGACAAGGCCGTTGCAGTTGGCGCGCGGGAAAATCGAGAGCATCCCCTCAATCATGGCTTCCTCGACTGCCTTTTTCGCCGCCGGCGCCTGATCCGCGGCAACCTCCAGCACCAGCTCGTCGTGCACAACGTTCACAAGCTTTGCGTCGAGTCCCTTTAGCCGGCGGTCAAGCGCGGCGAGGGCCGCGAGCAAGACTTCTGCGGCGCCGCCCTGGACCGGGGTATTCAAGAACGCCGTGTAGTACGATTTGCCGGACTTTCGCTTGAAGGTCCGCACCCTTCCGGAAGGCGTTCGGACGCTGTGCGAGGCTTCCGCCAATTCGGCGGTGCGATGCTGCCAACGACGAAGCCCAGGATATGTGTCGAAGAACGCCTTGCGGTATTTCTCAGCTTCCTTCACCGACATGCCGACCCCGTACTGGGTCTTCGCGTATTTGGCTAGTCCGGCTGCGCCTTGCCCGAACAGAAGTCCGAAATTCACAGCCTTCGCCAGTTGTCGCTGCCCTTTGGTGACTGCCTCGAGGGAGACGCCTGTGAGAGCTGCGGCGGTCTTCCGGTGCAAATCTATCCCCAGGTCATAGGATCTGAGCATGGTCTTCTCCGGTGCGACGAGCGCGACCACTCGCAGTTCAATCTGACTGTAATCGGCCACCACCGTCACACGATCTTGCGGCGCCGCGAAGAGTGACCGGAAATCCGATTCTTTCGGGGGATTCTGGATGTTAGGGTTGCGGCACGCGAGTCGACCGGTGTCCGTTCCGCCGATGATAAAGCTGGCGTGGATGCGGCCGGTCACAGGGTTTATGTGGGCGGCATAGCGGTGCCCAAAGCTCGTCAGTTTCTTGTTCAGAATTTTCCACCGCATGAGCGCCTTCACGAAGGGCAATTCGGGATACAACGCCAGCACCTTGGCGCCAGTCTTCGGCCTGCCCTTATCTCCGCGCGGCCAGGTGGCGAGCAGAGCAGCATCCACATTCTTCCCGATCCAACTCGCCAACTGGGGGCTGCTGGCGAGGTTGAATTCGGTGCCGAGAAGGGTCTTGAGTTCCTGGTACCCTTGCCCCCGGTCAGCCACCCATTTGGCCATTAGTTGCAGTTGTGCCTCCCGGTCAAAGAAGCAGCCGTTCAATTGCATGCGCGCGATCGGGTGTTGTGCGTCCCGCATCAGCTCGTAGCAACGAAGACGGCCTTTCCTGTGGATCTTGCGGTCCAAAATCGGGAAGAGGCGGTGAACGAGGACAGCGTCGAGCGCGGCATACTCAATTTGCTCCGTCGAAAGTATTGGTGCGCTCCAATCAGATACCTGCTGCTCCTTCGATATCCTCCAATCAAGTTCGGCCGCTACGAGCGCGGCTAGCGACGGCCGTGCCCCGGTGAGCGCGTTGGCCTGGAGCATCGTGCAATCGATCCTTCGCGGCTCCAGTCCCGCATGCATGAGGTGCCCGAGTTCGAATACGGCGTTGTGTGCAACGAACTGCTTCTCTAGGAGGGGTCGCAGGGCTGCTGGTGGCACTGCGTAGAGATCGAAGACATACACCTCGTTCCCGCCGGCGTAAAGCTGGCAGAGCCGGATGCGTGACAAATGTGGGTTGAGACCCGCTTGGTTATGGTCCGCGTATCCCGCCAATTTGCCGGTCTCGACATCGAGTCCAACGTGCCCAGTTTCACCGACGAGATCGGGGATGATGTGCTCTGCTTCCTCAATGGTATCGACGTAGCGGACCGAAAGGTCTAGCAGAGCTAGCAGGGAGCCAGCGTCAACCTCCGACGGTTCTGGCTTTAAGAAGTGCCGCACCTGCACGATGGCCGCCTCGGTGTCGCCGGCGCCCATGCTGCCGCGCTGATCCAGCCAGGACTTGAAGCACGTGACCGCAGCCCGCATCGCTTCGCCTTCCGGCCAGCCGGTAATACCCAGACTGCTGGCGTATTCGCCCGCGAACGCCACCAGAGCAAAACGCCGCGCCGCGCGAGAGACCTCACCGGCAGCACGCTCTTCGACATGGGTTTCCAGGAATTTGCGAAGGAATCCGTTGGCCTCCGGCGCCACGCGATCACGTTCCCGCACCAAGCGTTCCAGGAAGGCGACACTGGGCGTCCCGTAGCAAGTCGACGTCCCGGAATTGAGTTGATTTGCAAACTGATCCGCCGAGGCCGCGCCATGTAGATCCTCAAAGGAACCCATGCCCTGGCCAGCGTCGGCCGCAATGGAAATGATCCGCACTTCCTGACCGGCATGAACCTGACGACCGGCGCTCATCATGTGATCCGATAAAGAAATCTCGCCGCTGGAGAGGAAGAGCAGTCGCCAGTCCATCGACGGCCGAACCCGGATTTCCTTCGACATTCGCGTCTTGCCTGTGCCGTTCGCCAACATATAGGCGACTCGGCCGGCCTCTTCCGGCGCCACCTGACCCAGCTCGTCAAGGCATAGGAGGCTATCGTTGTGTAACTCCGCAACTGCCTCCAAACCATTGCTGGTAGCCCTCCACGATCGAATAAACCCCTTTTCGCCACCTCCCAATACGCTGCCGGCGACGCGCAATAGCGTCGTCTTACCGATCGAAGAAAGGCCTTGGAAGTGGAAGCCGCCCGATTCTTGTTCGATAATCCTGAGCAGAAAGCCCGCAAACGCCAGGGCAACCGCAAAAACGAGCCGCGAGTTGCCGATGCACAAATGTCCGATCTCCTCAATCCATTGCTCCAAGGTGCCTTTCTGGCGATAGTGATGTTCTACGCGGCCGCCGTGATACAGGACGAGCTCCGTGCCGGCCGGAGCGATGGTTTGCTCCGGCAGCACAAAAGACTTGCCGTGCCAGCCGACCCGAGAGGTTACAAAAATACTCTCCGCTGCCTGGAGCTGAATCCAGAGGGCGAGTCGGTCTTTAGCGGTGTTACTGGGGTTCACCCGGACCCCGAGCGCCAGGAGCACTTCGGCCAGCGCAGTGCCGCCCGCCGCCAGTTCTGCCATCGGAATAATGACCTTCTCAATGCGGTTGTCTGGCGTGCGAATCTCGATGAGGCGCCCCCAGTTCCCACCCTCTTGCTCACGGGTGTATGCGGCTACTTTAATCGGCGAAGCCAGAAAAGTCGCATTGCCCTCCGCATTGATGGAGAAGATCCCTTCCTCGCTCTCGATGTAACTTCTGGTCAACGATGACGTCGAAGTCGAAGTTGAATCGAGGAGTTTCTCAATGGCCTTCACAACCGCGTCGGGGCCGGCCGTGGCAATCCACTGGCCGAAATCTTGGGACGAATCGGACGGGCCGGCCGGCACTTCCAGAATCGACACCTTCGCTTTCTGCTTCCTGAGGAATTTGACTAAAGCCGCGCGCGCCGCTTTGTGCTCCGCATTCTTGCCGGCATCCGATCGGAATGCGACGATAATTCGACGGCCCTCCCGCGCAACCTTCTCTTGAAGATCTGCAACCGGACCCTTCTCGATCTTGGTCTCGCCACCGTCCGGGTCTTCGCGAAACGCGGACTTGCGCCAGCCCCAGGAGCCGCCGAGACCGATCGGGAGAATCGCCGGTTGGCCGTCCTTCTGAAGTTGCTGCGCCGCTAGTGCACTTAATTCCGAGTCGCACAGCAACACGGGAACGTTGGTGTCTTGGCTTTCATCGCAATCCAATTCGTCCGGCCCACCATTTCGCAGCCGCCCGTTACTGCCGACCTGGACGCCCCGCCCGAAGTGAAACAGATACTGAGGAATTCCTGCTACGACTGCCATTCCAACGAGACCCACCTAGCCTGGTTCGACGAGATTGTGCCGGCCTATTGGCTGGTGGCGCGCGATGTGGAGCGCGGCCGTAGCAGGCTGAATTTTTCGGAGATCGGGGAACTGGCGGCGGGCCAACAGAAAGGCGCCCTGTACGAAGCTGTGAACCAAATTCAGTTAGGCGCAATGCCTCTCGCGAACTACACGCGTCTCCATCGCGGAACTCTCATCACGCCGGCGCAACTGAGCGTACTGAAGGACTACCTGAATTCCACAACCGTCAGAGGGCCGGCTACCGCGAGCGACATTACAGCCGACGACGCGCAGTACGAAAAATGGCAGCGCGAGGGCGGTCGGGAGCGTTCCGTGCCGGCGGCGCCCAACGGAATTGAATTTCCGTCCGGCTACCGGAACTGGAGAACCATCAGCTCGACCGATCGCTTTGACAACGGGACCATACGAGTGATCCTCGGCAACGACACCGCTGTCCAAGCGATCGCCCAGGGGCATATCAATCCGTGGCCAGATGGATCGACTCTCGCGAAGGTTGCCTGGTTCGCTCGTGACGACGGGCACGGCCAGATTCACCCGGGAGCGTTCTTTCAAGTAGAGTTCATGATCCGCAACCGGAAGAAATACGCGACGACCCTGGGGTGGGGATGGGCGCGATGGCGTGGCGACGGCCTGACTCCATATGGCAAGGACGCTGGCTTTTCCGCGGAGTGCGTCGGGTGCCATACACCGTTACGGGATAACGACTACGTTTTTACGGTCCCGCCGCCCATGCCACAACTGCCGTCGAACCCTACGCAATGGGGTGTGATCGCGTCTTCGATTGACGAATCGTCGGCCTCCATCAGCACCCTGTACGGCAACGCCGCTGCCGTGCAATACGCGCGCAGCAACTCAGAGCACAACTACCCCGCGAGCGCGGTGCTATCGCTGGTGACTTGGACCTTGCAAGCGGACCGGCATTGGTTCGGCGGCAGGATTCCGCAGCAAGTGAAATCGATCGAGTCGGTGAATGTTGCCACGGACGATCACTCGGCGGGAAGCCGGGCAGGGTATCTGCTGTCCCTCCGCGCCGCGGTGATGCCGTAACGAATGGAGTTTCCATCATGAAAACAGTTGGCGGGGAGACTCCCGGATACCAGTACGGAGCGCGCGAGGTTGCAAGGTCGCCGCTCTCTTTGCAGGACCTGGAAAGCCTCAAAATCAGCACCGGTTTTACAGAAGACGATGAGCGATCTCTGCGGCTCGCCGGAGAGGTACTTGCCGATCAAACGAAGCAAATCGTCGAGCACTGGCGCGCGGGCATCATCGCCAGCATTCCAAATCTTGCGCGGCACTCGCGCACGCCTGAGGGCGATCCCATTCCCGAATACCTGGCGAAAAGCAATCTTCGCTTCCAGCAGTGGATTCTCGATACCTGCCTGCGCCCCTACGATCAGGACTGGCTCGATTACCAACAGGAGATCGCGCTACGCCACACCAGCACGAAGAAAAATCAGGTGGATGGCGTTCGATCGACCGAGTATGTTCCGCTGCGTGACATCATCGCTTTCGTCGCGGTAATGAACCAGACAATCCGGCTATATCTCGCAGCAAAGGGTAATTCGGCGGAAGAGATCGAGGGGATGCATCGCGCCTGGTGCAAGTCGCTTCAACTGCAATTGGCTATTTGGACCGGGTCTTACAGCGGCCGGAACGAATGGTGAGCCATGAACCGCAGACATTTCATTGAAGCCGGCATTGGCGCGACACTCGCGACCGCAGTTCCGCCTGCGTATAGCAAACAGGAGAAAACCAACATGACGCGTACCACGATACATCGCATCGAAGCTGAGGGCGTAAGAGTGTTCTATCGGGAGGCCGGCCCGCCGGATGCCCCGGTCGTGCTTTTGCTCCACGGCTTCCCCACATCTTCTTTTCAATACCGTGAGCTGATACCTCGACTGGCAGACCGTTATCGTGTCATCGCGCCCGATCTGCCGGGGTTCGGATTCACCAAAGTTACCGAAGGGCGGCGCTATCGGTATACCTTTGACGCCCTCGCGGGCACGATCCTGGCGTTTACCGATGCATTAGACCTGAAACACTACGCACTTTACGTTTTTGACTACGGGGCGCCGACCGGCTTTCGGCTGGCCATGGCGCGCCCGGAGCGGATCACGGCAATCGTCTCGCAGAACGGCAACGCCTATGAAGAAGGTCTGGGGGATGCATGGGCGCCCATCCGTCGTTACTGGGAGAATCCTTCCGCCGAAAATCGTGAGACGGTACGCCAGGCTCTCAACCCCGATGGACTTCGCTGGCAGTATGTGGTGGGGGCGCCCGACCCGGACGCCATCGCTCCGGAAGGTTATACGTTGGATGCCGCGATGATCGCCAGGCCGGGCAATATGGATATCCAGTTGGACCTGTTTCTGGACTATGCCAACAACGTGAAGCTCTACCCGGCCTTCCAGGAGTATTTCCGTAAGAGCAAGCCCCCGCTGCTCGCAATCTGGGGCAAGAATGACCCGTTCTTCCTGCCCGCTGGCGCGCAGGCCTTTGCCCGGGACAATCCCAACGCCACCATCCGGCTGCTGGATGCGGGCCACTTTGCATTGGAAACCCACGTCGAGGAGATCGCCGCGGCAATGCGACAACTGCTCGAGAAGACGGCGCGGTAATCTGAGGACCATGTCGAAAATCTGGCTCATTACCGATTACCCCACAGGAATCAGATCTGGTTAAATCAAGTGTTATGACAACGCCGGAGAAGCCAATTCGCATCCTCAGCGTGGAGGATCATCCCGTGTTTCGCCAGGGGCTTGCGACCATGATCGGTTCTCAGGAAGACATGCTGCTGGTGGCGCAGGCAGGGACCGCGACCGAGGCTATGAAGGAATTCCGCCTGCATCGGCCCGACGTCACGCTCATGGACCTTCGGCTACCTGGAGCCAACGGCACGGACGCTCTGATCGCGATCCGCGGCGAGTGTCCGCAAGCGCGCGTGGTGGTTCTGACCACTTCGGATGGCGACGCCGAGATCCAAAGAGCGCTGCGGGCCGGCGCCGCCGCATACGTCCTGAAGAGCTCGCCCCAGGACGAATTGTTGGAGGTGATTCGATCCGTGCATGCCGGCAAGCGCCGTGTCCCGGCGGAGGTCGCCACGCGTCTTGCCGAACATATCGGAGAAGATGAACTCACGGCCCGCGAATTAGATGTGCTTCGGCTGATTCGCGATGGCTCCAAGAATAAAGAGATCGCCGCCCGGCTGAAAATTTCGGAGGCGACCGTGAATTTCCACATCAAGAACATCGTCAGCAAGCTGCAAGCCAACGACCGGACGCACGCGGTAATGATCGCGATCCGGCGCGGAATACTCGAAGTGTGACATGATGCCGAGGATCGGCTGGCTGGCAACATTCGTCCTGGTCGGGTTTGGAGTCCGGCCAGGGTTCGCGTTGGATCCACAAAGAGCCATCACGCAGTTCATCCACACGGCCTGGACTGAAAAAGATGATGCACCCACCGACGTCCGAGCCCTTGCGCAAACTACCGATGGATATTTATGGCTGGGAACGAATGGCGGGTTATTTCGTTTCGACGGTATCCGGTTCGAGCGTTTTACCCCCCGGCCCGGAGAAGAACTCCCCGCGACGCGGATCCGGACTATGCTCGCGACTCGTGACGGAGCTTTGTGGATCGTGTTCCGGCCTGGCAGCGTCAGCCGTCTTCTAAATGGCCGCTTGACCTCCTACTCGGAGCGACAGGGCCTGGCGGCGACGTCTTCCCTGGTGGAAGACAGGGATGGGACCGTAATCGCCGGCACCGCAAAGGGCCTAGCGCGCTTTAAGGACGGGGTCTGGAAGGACGCCGGAAAAGAGTGGGGCTTTTCCGACAAGCAGGCGCTGCAGGTCTACATTGACAAGTCCGACGCGCTCTGGGTAACCACTCAAGATAGAGTACTCTATCTTCCCGCCGGGGGACGCCGGTTCGTGGACCCCGGTGAGACCTACGGAGGAGGAGGCGCCCTCACGCAAGCACCTGATGGCGCAGTTTGGCTCGCCGAGCTCGGCCGATCTGCTCACACCGTGCGGCGGTCCGGCGATCATGCTCCGATAACGGAAGTTCGAGTTGGCGCAACATCTGTTCTGTTCGACCGGAATGGAAGTCTCTGGATTGCCAGTCTTGGCGATGGCCTGCGCCGGGTCGCCGACCCGAGCCGGATAAGTGGCCGACAGATCGCGCATTTTGGCCCAGAAGCGGAGCAGTTTACAACAAAAGACGGGCTATCCGGAGACATCGTTTTCTGCCTGCTGGAGGATCGGGAGGGAAATATCTGGTCGGGAAGTCTCCACGGACTCGACCGGTTTCGAGAAAGCACATTCACGCAGGTAAACATCCCACACCCGGACGCCAGAGCCATCCTGGCCGCCAAAGACGGCAACCTATGGACATACAGCGTCAACGCTGTCGAAATCTTGCGCATTCCGCCCAATGGCGATCCTGACCTCGTGGGCCGGTGGGGTTATTACTCGATGTGCGAGTGCAGTAACAGCGTGTGGGCTGGGGTTGCGCATTCAGTGAATCGATTTCAGGAAGGAAAACGCATCGCGGTTCCGTTGCCGCAAGGGGCGGGCCTTAAAGCGATCGTTGCAATCGCCTGCGACCGGGCCGGCGCCATTTGGTTATTCGATACTAATGAAGGTCTTTTCCGCCTGGCCGATGGCGCAATCACGAAAATTGCGGTTGAACCCGATCGCGTCTTCGCGTGGGGATTTCTGCACGTAGATCGCCTGGGCCGAGTCTGGCTAGGCCAATATAGCCGCGTTACACTCTACGACCACGGCAGAGTCGAAGACTTTGGAGCCAGGGATGGTGTGCCAGCAGGTATTGTCCTCACCTTCTACCAGGATCATGCCGGCAATGTTTGGGCGGGCGGCGATGGCGGTCTGAGCAAGTTTGAGAATGGCCGTTTCCGGGCTCTCTCCGGCCGCAGTGGATTTCCGGCGCGATCCGTATCCGGCGCCGCTGAGGACGATTTGGGTTACTGGTGGCTTGCGACTGATATTGGCATTTTGCGCATTCCTTCCGGCGATCTGGATCGCGCTGTCGCGGACCCGGCCTATCCCATTCATTTTGAATCCTTCAATACGCTCGATGGCCTTTCCGGAAAGCCACGCCAAAGCTCTCCGATGCCGGTGGTCGCCAGGACTACGGACGGCCGGGTCTGGTTTGCGACTTCGAACGGGCTTGCCTGCGTCGATCCGCGCCGGATTCCGAAGAACATCGTGCCTCCGCCGGTGCATGTCGAAGCGGTAAGAATCGATGGTAAAGATGTGTTGCCGTCAAACGGTGTGTCCTTTTCTCACCGCGCCAGCGATATCGAGATCGATTACACGGCTCTCAGTTTGTCGATCCCGGAGCGCGTCCTGTTCCGCTACAAACTCGAAGGGAAAGATACCGAGTGGCATGACGTTGGAACGCGCCGGCAGGCCTACTACGGCTCTCTCGCGCCCAAGAAATACACGTTTCGCGTGATGGCTTGCAACAATGACGGCGTTTGGAACGAAGCCGGCGCAGCCTGGTCCTTCAACGTTTCTCCCGCCTTCTACCAGACCTTGTGGTTCGAAGCCTTGTGCGTGCTGGCGGGGGCGTTGGCTTTGGCCGGCGCCTATCAGCTTCGCATTCGTCAGATCGCTACGGCGCTGAATGTCCGTTTCGACGAACGTCTGGCGGAACGCACTCGCCTGGCTCGTGAGTTTCACGACACACTGTTGCAGACCATTCAAGGCAGCAAAATGGTCGCCGACGATGCGTTGAAGCACCATTCCGACGCGACCAAGATGCTACAGGCCATGGAACGGCTGT
>Ga0181538_10000926_pt1 | contig 34298 bp, 33 predicted proteins | sample PEATcosm2014_Bin_40_FD_119773 | JGI IMG/M metagenome (GOLD analysis project Ga0181538, IMG submission 119773) | Peatland microbial communities from MTU Mesocosm Facility, Houghton, MI, USA - PEATcosm2014_Bin23_30_metaG | ecosystem: Environmental > Terrestrial > Soil > Wetlands > Peat | place... | reverse complement strand
CGCGGTGACCCACTCGGGCAACGGCTACTGGGAGGTGGGCGCCGACGGCGGCGTCTTCAACTACGGCGACGCCCCGTTCCTCGGCTCCATCTACACCGCCATCCCGGGCCAGAAGCTCAACGGACCGATCGTCGGGATCCAGCACCTCGGGGCGGCGCCGGCGGGCTGAACCGGTTCGGTTCGGCTCGGGTCGATTCCGGTCGGGCTCCGGGCACAGCGGGGTCCGGCCCCCGATCCGGGTCGGTGAGGAGCGGCGGGGCGGGCTGACCTGAGTCGCTGCAATCCCTGTGCAGCCGGCGCCCTGGGGGTGTACGGTCCGGCGCGGGGCTCTCACGGAGGTCGGCGCATGCGGCAGTCCATCACTCGGTTCATTTCGGGTCTCGTTCTCATCACAGCCGTCGGAGCCGGTAGCGGCCTCAGCGCCGCTCTTCTCGCACCGGGGGTCGCCGGCGCCACCACGGTCTTCACCGTGAACGACGCGGCCGACTACCCGTTGGTCGGCGGCGTCGGCGGGGGCACCACCACCTGCACCTCGACGAACGTCGTCGACGACGTCAACACGTGCACCTTGCGCGCCGCCATCCAGGCGTCGCAGAACCTGGGTGAGAGCACGACGATCGTCCTGCCCGACCCCTCGACCGTCGAGTACGACGAGGCGTCGGCCTACTCCGTCGAGTCGACCAACGGACAGCTTGACATCAACGACCACGGAAACACCGTCACGATCGACGGCGCCGGCCAGAGCACGGCGGTGATCCAGGCCCAGTGCACGGGCTCGTGCACTGGAGGTGTCACGAGCCGGGTGATCAAGGTCGAGAGCGGCACGACGGCCGACATCTCCGGCGTCACCGTCGAAGACGGGGATCCCGCTGGAGGCAACGGGGGCGGGATCCTCGAATGCGGGACGATGACGCTCACGGATTCGACGGTGACCGACAACACAGCCCTCTATTCGGGGGGTGGCATCGAGCTGTCGTCGAGCGCCGTCGCGACGCTCACGGGCGACACCATCAGCGACAACACGCAGACCGACAGTGACGGAGGCTCCGGTGGGGGCGGGATCTACCTCGAGACGGAATCCGAAATCACGGAAGGGCTGACGATCACGAACTCGACGATCACCGGGAACACAACCTCCGAGAACACCGACGGAGCCGGCCTCGAGATCAACGGCAACGAAGGCAGCGGCAATCTCAGCGACGTCGTCGCCATCACCAGCTCCACGTTCAGCGACAACCTGCTCGGCAACGACGGTTACGGCGGCGGCATCGGGCAGGACGAGCTCAGCACCTTGAGCGTGTCGAGCAGCACGATCAGCGGCAACGGCCCGCAAGACGGTGCCTTTGCCTACGGCGCAGGCGTCTATCTCGATTGGGAAGGTTCGCCCGACACGTTCACGGACGATTCCATCACAGGCAACCAGGCCTACGCGGGCGGCGGCGTCTGGATCGACGGAGGGACGGCGACCTTCAGCGGCACCAGCATCAGCGGCAACACGGTCACCGACGGGGCGGGGGGCCTCTACACCGACGCCAACGACGGGGAGCCGCTGACGATCACGTCGTCGACCATCAGCGGGAACGTCGTCCTCGGGACAGTCGGTGACGTACTGCTGGGCGACGGCGGTGGCATCGTCTCCCAGGGCTGCAACGGCATCACCCTCGCCAACGACACCATCGCCTCGAACACGGCGACCAACGGAGGTGGCGGCTACATGGGGCTCGACTGCGGTCCCGAGATCCCGGCAGTGTTGCACTCACAGAGAGTTGCGCACGCCGATCGCACCGAGCCGACGACGGCGACCACGGCGTTCCTCTTCGACACCGTCACCGGGAACGCAGCCGGCAGCGGCGGTGGCGGCAACATCCAGCTGTTCGACGACGACTCGACGGTTTCGCTGGCCGAAACGATCGTGGCGGGTGGCATCGTGGGGAGCTCGCCGACGACCAACTGCGCGGTGGACACCGACGGCTACACCGGATCCATCACCTCGGCCGGCTACAACCTGATCGACGACTCGACGTGTGGGACGGCGGCCTCGACCGACATCATCGGCCAGAATCCCCAACTGGGCTCGCTCGGGAACAACGGTGGCCCGACGCAGACAGAGCTGCCGGCGAACAGCAGCCCGGCCGTCGGGGCCATCCCCGACGCCACGTGGGTGGCGACCGGAGTCGGCTCGGACCAGCGCGGCGTGGCCCGCGGGGCCGGTGCGGCCTCGAGCGCGACCATCGGGGCGGTCGAGGTGGGCCAGAACTTCAACGGCTACCGCCTCGTGGCCGATGAGGGCGGTATCTTCGACTTCGGGCTGCTCTTCAACGGCTCGCTGGCCAACAACCACCTCAACGCGCCGATCATCGGCATCGCCAACTCCCCCGGACCGGCCGGGTACCTGATGGTGGGCTCCGACGGCGGGGTCTTCGCCCTCGGCGGGGCCAACTTCTACGGCTCCCTCGGGGGCCAGTCGATCCCCTCGCCCATCGCGGCCATCGCGGCCACGTCTTCTGAGAACGGCTACTGGCTGGCGGCGCAGAACGGCAAGATCTACCCCTTCGGCTCGGTGCCGGCCCTCCCGGCGGTGCAGCTGCCCGCCGGAGGCAAGATCGTCGGGATGGCCTCTGACACCACCGGCAAGGGGGCCTGGCTGGTCGACCAGTACGGCAACGTCTTCGCCGAGGGCGACGCCCAGTACGAGGGCGGCGTCAGCGGACATCTCAACTCCCCTGTCGTAGGCATCGCGGCCGCGGCATCGGGCCAGGGGTACATCCTGGTCGCCTCCGACGGCGGGGTCTTCAACTACAACACGGGCTTCTTCGGCTCGGTGCCCGGCTCGCTCAAGCCCGGCCAGCAGCTCGTGGCCCCCATCGTCGGCATCGCGGTGACGCACTCGGGCAACGGGTACTGGGAGGTCGGCGCCGACGGCGGCGTCTTCACCTATGGCGACGCCCCGTTCTTGGGCTCCATCTACACCGCCATCCCGGGCCAGAAGCTCAACGGGCCGATCGTCGGGATCCAGCACCTCGGGGCGGCGCCGGCGGGCTGAGCGCCAACCGGTGTGCCCGGGTCGGGCTCCGGGCACACCGGGGTCCGGCCCCCGATCCGGGTCGGTGAGGAGCGGCGGGGCGGGCTCACGTCATCGCGCTGTGCGCGCCGAGTGCGTCGGTGCGTGGCCCGCACGCTGTAACGTGCCAAGCCGTGGCGCGCACACCGACGGACACGCACGAGTGGCTGAGTTTCGAGGACGAGGGCGAGGAGCGGACGTGGGTCTTCGACGTCACGTTCTTGACGAGCAACTGGACCTGCATCTTCGGCAACGGGTGCCAGGGCGTGCTCACGGGGCCTGCACCGGAACTGGTGCAGGGCTGCTGCAGCTACGGAGCCCATCTCGTCGACAAGAAGGATGCCCGCCACGTCGAGAAGGTGGCCGCCACCCTGACTCCCGAGGAGTGGCAGAACCACGGGGTGAAGAAGACCGTCATCGAGACCAACAAGCACGGCGAGACGGTGACGCGGCTGCACAAGGACGCCTGCATCTTCTTGAACCGCCCGGACTTCCCGGCCGGCGCGGGCTGTGCCTTCCACATCGCAGCCATGCGGCGCGGGGTCAACCCGATGACGCTCAAGCCCGAGGTGTGCTGGCAGCTCCCCCTGCGTCGCGAGGACCAGGTCGACGACGACGAGGGTCACGTCACCTCGGTGATCCGCCAGTGGGACCGGCGCCACTGGGGCAAGGGTGGCCGTGAGTTCCACTGGTGGTGCACCGAGGCGCCCGATGCGTTCGTCGGGAGCAAACCGGTCTACGAGGAGATGCAGGCGGAGCTGACCAAGATGGTGGGGCCGAAGGTGTACGACCGGTTCGTGGCGCTCGTGCGGGAGCGCGAGGTCCTGCGCACCAAAGGGGTTGCACTCCCCCATCCAGCCGTGCGGAGTCGTCAGAACGGCTCGGACGCGGCCGGGCCGGGTGCGACCCGAGCGGTCGCCGCTGCCGCGGCCGTGGAGGGCGGCGCCAGCTAGTCGTTCAGCGGGTCGTCGTCCGAGTACGAGGGCGCGGGAATGGAACCGAGGATCCGGTCGTACTTGTCCTCCTCGGCGAGGCACCACGAAGCGTGGACGTCGTCAGGCTCAGCCCCACACTCGGGACACCGTCCCGTGGACTCGGTCGATGACCGCTTCAGGCTGCGCGCTTCCTCGAAGCGCCGATGGCGTCCCTTTTTCACCAGAACTCCTTGTCACACCCGGTCCGCACCGTCGCGTCCCGCCGCCACGACCAGACCATACGGGCCATCTCGGCCGCCGGACCAGTGTAGTGGCTTCGGGCGACGCGCCCGCCCCGGCCCAGGTCAGGAGACCAGGGATGCAACGGCGCTGTTCCGGTCGTCGAATCCCCGGATGTCGTTGACACCGTCGGGTCCCACCCGCAGGACCTGCCAGCGTCCCTGACCGTCGTCGAGCCGGAGACCCACCAGGAGCGCAGTCCCGTGGGCCTCGAGCTCGGTGACCGTGGCCCGAGGCCTCCTCGACCGGCCCTTGGCGTACCACTCGAGCACCTGGTCGCGGTTGCGACACGGCGGTGTGGCGCTCCCCGGAGGCCCCCATCGGACATCGGGGCTGAGCGGGGCGGCGAAGTCGTCGAGATCGCCGGTCTGGAGAGCCTCACGGACCCGGTCCGCGATGGTCGCCGCGGTGAACGGCGTCACCAGGGAGGATTCGTCGGCGGCGGCAGTTTCGGGGCTCACGGCGGACCATTGAACCTCTACGCTGAGCGCCGTGCCCGCTTTCGATCCCCAAGCGATGATCACACGCTTTCGCGAGCGAGCCGAGGCCGTGCGGACCCGGGGCATGCCGCCGATCGAGGGTCCCGAGCGCCAGCGCTTCCGTGAGCAGGCCCAGCGGGACTACACGGACTACGCCATGATCGGGGACGCGCAGGCGGAGCTGGTGGACGGGATCCTCACTCTGCGCATCGACCTGCGCCCACCCGACGCCCGGGACGACGCCTCGGACTGATGCCCGCCGGCAGGCGGCCGGCCGGTGTGCCGTGGTGGCTCGGCTCCCGGTTCAGCCGCCGTAGTGCATGCGGGTGTCCTCCATCCGGAGGATCTCCGCTTCCGCCGGCTCCCCGCCGACCTCCGTGACCTCCCCGATCACCAGCGTGTGGCTCCCGAGCTCCTCGGCGCGACTGAGCGTGCAGGCGAGGTAGCCCGCTGCGGCGGCCAGCACGGGGACCCGACCCGGACCGACCTCCGTGACGGAGTGGCCCGACATGGAGACGACGGCCCCGTCGGCGGTCCGTTCGACCTCGGTCACCGGCTTGACGAAGCGCCGCACCACGTCGCGGTCGGCCCGGTGCAGCAGCGAGATCGTGAACGAGCGGCCTCGGTTCACCAGTCGGGCGGTCACCGAGCCCCGCTCCAGCGCCACTCCGACCAGCTTGGGCTCCATGCAGACCTGGACGACCAGGTTGGCCGTCATCAAGTTCACCTCGTCCCCGTCGCGGCTGCCGACGACGTACAGGCCTGTCGGGAGCGCCCAGAGCACGCGGCGGCGATGGCGGTCGAGCTCGTCCTCGGCTGGCGACGCGTCGGGTGCATCGGCGGGTTCGCCGCGGGTCGGGCTCACCCGAGGATGCCGCCGGCGGAGTTGTCGGTGGTCGTCGTCGTGGAGACAGCCTTGCCGTCGATCTGCCGTATGCGCTGGAGCGCCTCGTTGAACAGCGCCTGGGCCTTGATGCCGTCGCGCACGGACTCGGTCAGGAGCTTGGTGTGGGGACCGCCGGCGTCGTAGCAATCGTTGGCCGACGTCTGCTCGAGCATGTAGGCGCTGCTGAGAAGTTGGTTCACGTCGGGGTCCGGCGACGGCAGCTCGGCGTAGGCCATCTCGGCGTCGTTGAGCGTCGTGCTGCAGGCGGCATGCAGGGCTCCCGATCCGTTCGGCGCGACCTTGGGCACCCGTGCGTTGTCGGCCGTGAGCGTGCCGATGTCCGCCCCGAAGCTGGTCCCGCCGACCCACGCCGACATCCGGTGCGCGGCGTCGCCCTGCTGGTCTGCGCCCGCACAGGACGTCAGCGTGAGGGCGGACCCGAACAAGAGCACGACGGAGGGAACCAGGAACCGCCGCCTCATGTGGCCCGGACGATGTGCACCTCTCGCCGCCCCTTGCGCACCACGACGTAGCGGTCGTGCAGGAGGTCGGCGGGGCCGAGCGTCCGGGCGGCGTCGGTCTGCCGGACGTTGTTGACATAGGCACCGCCCTGGTCGATGGTGCGCTTGGCCTCGCCCTTCGATTTGGCCAGACCGGTGCGCTCGAGGACGTCGACCAGGGTCAGGCCGTCTCGGACCTGCTCTCGTGGGATCTCGGTGGTCGGCGCGTCCGCGGTCACGGCCAGCAGCATCTCCTCGCTGAGTCCCGCGATCTCCTCACCGAAGAGGGCCGCGGACGCCTCCTCGCACTTCGCCACCTCCGCCTCGCCGTGTACGAGCGCGACGACCGAGCGGGCCAGGCCCCTCTGGGCGGCGCGGTGCTGGGGGTTGTCCGCCGTCTCCGCGTCCAGGGCCTCGATCTCGTCGTGCGGCAGGAAGGTGAGGAAGCGCAACAGCTGACCGACCTGCTCGTCCGGAGTGTTGACGAAGAACTGGTACATGGCGAAGGGGCTGGTCCGGGCGGGATCGAGCCAGACCGTGCCGGTCTCGGTCTTTCCGTACTTGATGCCGTCCGGCTTCACGATCAGCGGCGTGGTGAGGCCCCAGGCCTCGTCCCCGCAGACCTTGCGGATGAGCTCGACGCCCACGGTGATGTTGCCCCACTGGTCGCTGCCCCCGATCTGGACGTCACACCCGTGGTCGACGTGTAGACGCAGAAAGTCGTAGGCCTGTAACAGCATGTAGCTGAATTCGGTGTACGAGATCCCCTGGTCCGGCCGCTCGAATCGTGTCTTGACCGACTCCTTGCCGACCATCTGGTTCACCGTGAAGTGCTTGCCGACGTCACGCAGGAACTCGAGCACCGAGATGCTGCCCAGCCAGTCGACGTTGTTGAGGAGGAGCCCCCGGCCGTTTCCGAGGTCGAGGAACTGGCCGAGCTGCGGACGGATGCTCTCGAGATGGCCCTCGATCGTCTCGAGGTCGAGGAGCTGCCGCTCGTCCTCTTTCCCGCCGGGGTCGCCGATCATGCCCGTGCCGCCGCCCGCCAAGGAGATGGGGCGGTGGCCGGCCTCCTGGAATCTCCGCAGGGTGCAGAGCTGGAGGAGGTTGCCGACGTGGAGGCTGGCCGCGGACGGGTCGAACCCGGCGTAGACCGTGAGCCCGGGGTTGTCGAGGCGCTTCGGGAGGTCCGGGTCGGTCATCTGGTGGATCAGGCCGCGGAAGGCGAGGTCCTCAGAGAGCGTCGGCATGCCGCGACTTTGCCATACGCAGGTAGGTTGATCGGCCGCATGGTGATCTGCACGAGCCGGGCCGTCGGGTGATCGGGGCTGGTTGGGGGCCCGCCCTGCCGATGGAGGGCTCGTTGCCGCCGGACCTGCAAGGGACCTTCTTCCGGATCGGACCGGGGGCTGGGCCCGCTGGTGGTGGCAGTGGCGACGGTGGTAGCAGTGGCGACGGGCATGGGGAGCTGCCCGCGGGCACGATGCGTCGGCCCAGGGGTGCCCTGCATGCGGTCGAGCTGCGCGACGGCAAGGCGGTGTCGTACCTGAGGCGGGAATCCGATGCCGATGCCGGGGTGTTCTGGCACGGCGGCTCCGTGCTGGCGCTCCCCGAGGCCGGGCTCCCGTCGCAGTACTCACGGTTGCTCGAACCCGAGGAGTTCTCCGGAGGACTGACCGTGCCCATCGCGTCACACGTGCACCGTGCGGCCGCTGACGGCAGCCGCGTGCTGTTCGCCGTCGACGACGGACTCGATCCTCGGGGCGGTGGTGAGGGTGACGGCCAGGGTGCGGGTGAGCCTGACTGTATCTGGCTGCGCATCGGGGAGTGGGAAGCCGGCGGCGGGCTGCGCAGTGCCCAGTCGGTGGCGCTGGAGCGGGCCACGTGGCAACACGACATCGGCGTGACGTCAGATCATGTGGTCTTCATCGAGTCACCGACGGCCCGCCTGCCCGACGCCTCCGGTATGGCCGTGCCCTTCGGATGGGTCCCCGGTGCGGAGGGCTGGGTCGGCATCGTGCGGCGGGGCGGTGACGGGACCGGCGTGCGGTGGTTCCGAATCGATCCCTGTCTGGTCACGCATGTGCTCGGGGCGTGGGAGGTCGGCCCGGAACGGGGCGCCGGCGGTGGTGGTGGCGGCGAGATCGTGTTGTATGTCTGCCGCTACGACGCACCCGAGGCGGGACAGCCGGTCGACCGCACTGCATCCGTGGTCGGCCCCGACGGGATCGGCCTGACGGCGATCGGGGGGAGTCTGGGGGTCCTGGAGCGGTGGCGCGTCGATGGCAACCGGCTCGAGCGGGTGCAGGTCGACGAGCGCCACGTCGAGTATCCACGCATGGACGCCCTCTGTGAGGGTGCCGCCTTCCGCTACGGGTACTGCGTCGAAATGAACTGGGGCGAGGGGCCGCCGGGGGCCGGGCCGCGGCGCGGACCGGGTCGGTGGGACACTCCCGCCGCCCCCGATGGTCTGCTGAAGTTCGACCTGGAGCGCAACGAGGTGGCGGCCTGGAACCCCGGTCCCTGGCGCAACGCCAGCGAGCCGGTCTTCGTCCGAGCCGCAGACGGCCGCAGTGACGACGAGGGCTGGCTGCTCACCGTGGTCGATGACGCGAACACCGGAACGAGCCATCTCTATGTTCTCGACGCTTCCTCAATGGCCCGCGGGCGCCCCGAAGCGATCATCCACCTGCCGGAGCGGCTGCCGCTGCGCAGCCACGGAGAATGGGTGCCCGCCGACCGTTATCGCTGAAGGGCAGGGGAACGGCCCCGTTGGACGCTCCTTCGCTGCTTTGACGTCCCTCCGCCCCGAGACCCACGACCGTTCATGCTTCGCATGGCGACCACCACCCTCCGAGACGGCCCTCGCCCCGACACCGTGTCACGTCGGACCGAGACCCTCGTCGCCAGCGTGGCGCAGCATCACCGTGCGATCTCCGCGCATCAAAGTCAGTTGCTCGACGCCGTGGTGGAGCTCGACCGGCGCAAGGCCTGGAGGGTGGACGGCGCGACGTCAATGGTGGCCTGGCTCGTCCAGCGTTGCGGCGTCACGGCGACTACCGCTCGTGAATGGGTCACCGCGGCGGCCAAGCTCCATCAACTACCGAAGATCTCGGACGCGCTGTCGCAGGGAAAGCTGTCCTTCGACCAGGTGAAGCCCCTTGTCGAGGTGGCCAAGCCCGAGACCGACTCTACGTTGGCCGAGCAGGCCACGCACTGGTCGGCCAAGCAGGTGCGGGAGCTCGCGATCGCAGCGAGAAGCCAATCCGACGGGCAGGCCACCGGCTTTTATGCGAGGCGGTTCCTTCGCTTCGACGACCGCCGTCGCAGCCTGACGGGTGTCCTCCCCGAGGACCAGTACGCGGTCGTGAAGAGCTCACTCATCGCCCGGGCCACCCGACGTCTCCGCGATCGGGCGCCGTTCGATCAGCGGATGGCCGACGCACTGGTCGCCGTGTGCAGGAGCGACGCCACGGGGACATCGGGCGAGCACCCGCAACAGGCCCGGGCCGGGGGCATGCGCCGCAACCGACCGACCGTGGTCGTCCACGCCGACATGAGCTTCCTGGCCGGCGGTGAAGGCGGCGCCGAACTCGACGTGCTGGGTCCGCTGTCGCGAGAGGTCGCCCGCAGGCTCGCCTGCGACGCCAAGGTGCTCGTCTCCGCCGACGGGCCGACAGGGCAGAGCCTCAACCTCGGGAGGACCCGGCGCGATCCGACTGACGCCCAACGGATTGAGATCCGGCGGCGCGACAAGGGGTGTCGTTTCCCAGGTTGCACATACACCGAGTTCACCGACGTGCACCACGTCCGGCACTGGATCGAAGGCGGAGCGACCGACCTGTGCAACCTCGTCGAGCTCTGCGACCTACATCACCGCAACGTCCACGAGATGGGGTGGAAGATGTCAGGGGACGCCAACGTCGAGATCACCTTCAAGAGCCCCACGGGGCGGATCTCCGCCTCCACGCCCTCACCAGCGTTCACGTCAGCGCGAGACGGACCGCCTCGTTGATCCTGTCGTGGAGGGCGACGTTCTCCCGCCGCTCCGGCACCATCACCCGCACCAACGCGGGCGCGGGTTCGGACGCGAACGCGCTCAAGGCCGGTCCGAGCTCTGACAACGCGGACACCTCGCGGACGGGAAGCCCGAACCCGCGCGCGACCGCACCCAGGTCGCTGCTCGGAGGTGTGCCGAAGAGACGCTCGAACGTGCTCGTCTCGAGTAACCCCGCCTGGGGAAGGAAGGAGAAGATCCCTCCCCCACCGTTGTCGACCACCACGAGGGTACACGGCACCTCCGGCAGGTTCACAAGGCCGGAGACATCGTGCAGGAAGGCGAGGTCACCCAAAAGCGCCATCGTGCGACCGCCGGTACCCGACTCCGACGCCGCCACGCCCAGTGCCGTCGACACGACGCCATCGATCCCGTTGGCGCCTCGATTGGCCAGGACGCGCGGTGGCGTGACCTCCGTGGCGGCATACCACTCGAGATCCCGGATGGGCATGGACGCCGAGACGACGAGGGTTGCCCCCGCCTCTGCCGCGTGGCGGTGGACGGCCCTCGCGACCTGAGGCTCACTCAGATCCGTCCCCAGCACTCCCGCGATGGCGCTCTGCGCTCGTTCCTCCCACAGTCGCCAGGACACGAGCCATCCCGGGTCGCACGCTGATGCGTCGTCGATTGCCGACGTCAACCACGGTTCGACCGGGCAGAAGTGGAACTCCGTGGCTGCTCGGAGGGGATCCGCCCACTGGCGCCACGGATCGACCACCACGACCCTCGCGCCGGCTCCGGCCGCCTCGGAGATGTACTCACCGACCGCCTTGGAGAGCCACGGCGCGCCGAGCACCACGATGCACTCGGGCAGCGGCGGGTGGGTGCGGACGATCGAATCGGCAGCTGCGATCGTTCCCAACGTCCTGCTTCCGGACCGTGGATCCGCCAAGACTGGCCAGCCGAGGCGCTCTGCCAGCGCCAGGACGCGCTCGCGTTCTGGCGGCACCGGCGCCAGGCCACCGGCGACAATGATCCCCCGCCCGAGGAGGGGCTCCGTCATTCCGGACACTGCCTGCGCGTCATGAGAGAACGGACGGGGACCTGGGCGCGTGGGGAGCTCCTCCGTGGTGCCCGTCAGAGGCTCGCGAAACTCGAGGTTGAGGTGGACGGGCCCCGGCCCTGCCGCTCCAAGGAGTGACTCGGCGTACGCCCGGACCGCCAACGGCCTCCAGGTTGCCTGCTGGCCTTCGCTGGGCACACCCGGCGAATGCGCCCAGCGCACCGATGCCGAGAACAGGCCCAGCTGCTCGATCGTCTGTGGAGCCCCGACGTGGTGCAACTCAGGCGGCCGGTCTGCCGTGCAGACGATGAGCGGGATCCGTGCGTGGTGGGCCTCGATGACAGCTGGGTGCAGCTCCGCTGCTGCCGTGCCGCTCGTCACGCAGACCACCGTGGGCCGCCCCGTCGCCATGGCCAGACCGAGGGCGAAGAAGCCTGCACTCCGCTCGTCCAGCCTGACGTGCGCCCGCAGGCTCCCGGCCAGGGACAGCGCCAGAGCAGTGGACCTCGAGCCGGGGCAGATGACCGCATCGGTGACCCCAAGTCGTGCCCACTCGTCGACGAGGGTCGCGCTGAAGGTGGCCTGTACGCTCATCCGGCGTGCCACTCCATGTCGAGGTGCGCGGTTCGGGACCGCCCCTGGTGGCGTTGCACGGTTTCACGCAGACAGGCCGACTGTTCGGCCGCTTCGGCGTGCACCTGGCCGAAACTCACTCGCTCGTGGCGATCGACCTTCCCGGCCACGCCGGGTCGGGCAGCGTGCAGACCGACCTGCCCGACACCGCCGCCCTCGTGGCGGAGTCGGTCCGGACGACAGTCGGCGACGAACCCTGCGACCTGTTCGCCTACTCTCTGGGCGCCCGGGTTGCCCTGCACGTGTTGACCGGGACTGATCTGCGCGTGAGCCGAGCGGTGCTCGTCGGCGCCACCGGCGGGATCGAGGACCCGGCTGATCGGGAGCACAGGCGGCTGGCCGACGAGAGGCTCGCGGCCGAGCTCGCCGGCACCGGCGACGTCGACCGATTTCTCGAGAACTGGCTGGCCGGTCCGCTGTTCGATCGCCTGGCGGCCTTGGACGCTGCGGAGCTGTCGGAACGGCGCCGCAACAGCGCCGGCGGCCTTGCCTCGAGCCTGCGGCTGTGCGGGGCCGGCACCCAGGAACCGCTCTGGGACCGGCTCACCGCCATCCGGTGCCCCGTCCTGGCGATGGCCGGAGCCGACGACATCCGCTTCGCCTCGCACGCGCTCAGGATCGCTCGCCTCGTGCCGCGCGCTGTCGCCTCTCTCGTCCCAGGCGGAGGCCACGCGGTGCACCTTTCGCAACCGGATCAGGCGGCGCGGATCGTGGATCACTGGCTCGCCGCAGTGGAGCCCGGCCTCATATGAGCAATCCGACCGTGAGGAGCGCTCCGGCGACGATCTGGAGCCGGGCCGTCTCCCCCAGCATCGGCAGCAACGCCTTGCCGCTTCGGTCACCGAGCGCCAGCCGCACCGGTCCGATGGCGAGGGGCGCCGCCACCAATGCGATCAGCGACCAGGCTCGGTAGTTGTGCAGGATCCCGATGGACAGCGCAGCTGCCACGAGGGTGAAGCAGTAGAGCAATCCGGCATTACGTCGTCCCACCCGCACGGCGAGCGTCTTCTTCCCCGACTCGGTGTCCGTGCCGATGTCACGCAGGTTGTTGGCCTCCAGCAGCGCTGCCGCCAGCAACCCGACGGGCACCCCGGCCGACAGGACGAACCCCCAGGCGTAGTTGTACGTGAACAGGTGCCCGCCGAACGAGACCACGAACGGAGCATGTTGCACGTACGCAGATCCGGCCGTGGCGACTAGGCCGAAGAAGACGAAGACGAACAGCTCGCCGAACCCGAGATAGCCGTAGGGCTTCGGGCCTCCCGTGTATGCCCAGCCCGCGAGGCCGCACAACAGTCCCAGCGGCACGAGCCACCAGGTGACCCGTGCCGCCAACGCCAGTCCGGCCAGACCGGCCACCCCGAAGGAGATGAGCGCCGCCAGCTTGACCTCCCGCACGGTGGCAATCCCGCCCGCCACGAGACGGACCGGCCCGACCCGGTGCTCGTCCGTCCCCCGGACTCCGTCGGCGTAGTCATTGACGTAGTTCGTGCCGATCTGGATACCCAAGGCCACCACGAGCGCCAGAAGGGCGTTCAACCACGACAGCTGGCGGTCGAAATTGGAGCACACCGCGAAGTGGCAGGCAGCCGAGGTCTGCGGCGTGCTGATGACGAAGCGGCCGCTGGAGAGGTATCCCGCTGCGGTCCCCACAGCAACGGGCACGACCGCCGCCGGAAGCGTACGGGGGCGCGCGCCGGCCACCCACAGCTTCAGCGGGGGGCTCACGGGCGGCGCGGGAACCGGGAGAAATCCGGGGCGCGGTGCTCCACGAAGGCGTTCCTACCCTCCTGCCCTTCCTCGGTCATGTAGAAGAGCATGGTGGCGTCGCCCGCGAGCTGCTGTACGCCGGCCAGGCCGTCGTCGGCCGCGTTCATGCCCGCCTTGATCATCCGCAGGGCGATCGGCGAGAGGGTCAGCATCTGCCGGCACCACGCCACCGTCTCGCGCTCCAGGTCGTCCAGCGGCACGACCGCGTTCACGAGCCCCCAGTCGAGCGCCTGCGCTGCCCCGTACTGGCGGCACAGGAACCACACCTCCTTCGCCCGCTTGAGCCCGATCGTCCGGGCGAGGATGGAGGATCCGTACCCGCCGTCGAAGCTCCCGACCTTCGGCCCCGTCTGGCCGAACCGCGCGTTGTCTGCGGCGATGGTGAGATCGCAGACCAGATGGAGGATGTGGCCGCCGCCGATGGCGTAACCGGCGACCATGGCGACGATCGGCTTCGGGATGCGCCGCATGAGGATCTGGAGGTCCAGGACGTTGAGGCGCCCGATGCCCCGCTCGGCCACCGCGTCGTCACCGATGTAGCCGTCGTCACCACGGATCTTCTGGTCTCCACCCGAGCAGAAGGCGTCCGGCCCCTCCCCGCAGAGGATGACGACCCCCACATCCGGGTCGTCACGCGCCGCCGTGAAGGCCTCGGTCAGCTCGAATAGCGTCTGGGGCCGGAAGGCGTTCCTGCGCTCCGGCCGGCAGATCGTGAGCTTCGCGATGCCCTCGGCCACTTCGTAGCGGATGTCCTTGAACGAGCCCCGTACGTCCCACGCGGGCGCCGGGAGCGGACGAAGCTCGTCGAGGGGATCATGGGGACTTCCGGTGACCACGGTCTGCACGGCGCCCTACGCTACTGGCCGGTGCCTGAACTCGTCGCACTCGACCTCCCTGGTGGGATGGGCTTTGTCGATGCGCTCCGGGCCATCTGGGACACCGGGGACGCAGCCGCTCCGCTCGATTCGCGACTCCCCCTCGCCGCTCGCGTGACCATGCTCGAGGCGCTCCGCCCGACCCGCATCGTGGGCTCCGACGGGGAGCAGCACGCGCTCCGGGACGGGATCCCGGTGGACGAGGGCGACGCCCTGGTGGTCGCGACGTCGGGCACCTCGGGTGAGCCCAAAGGGGTCGTGCTGACCCATGACGCCGTTGCCGCGTCGGCCCGGGCGACGTCGGAACGACTCGGCATCGACCCGGCCCGACACTCCTGGCTCGCCTGCCTGCCCCTCGCCCACATCGGTGGGCTCTCCGTCGTCACCCGGTCGATCATGACAGGAACGCCTCTCGTGGTGGTGCCCGGATTCGAGGCGGAGGCCGTCGAAGACATCGGCCGCTCGGGACGGGCCACCCACGTGGCCCTGGTGGCGACGGCATTGCAAAGGCTCGATCCCTCCGTCTTCGCCTGTGTGCTCCTCGGCGGCAGCAAGGCGCCCGCCGCACTGCCACCCAACGTCGTGTCCACCTACGGCATGACCGAGACGGGCTCCGGCCTCGTCTACGACGGCGTGCCGCTCGAAGGCGTAGAGGTCGCATTCAGGGCGGCCGGGTCAGCCACCCGAGCACCGGGAGCTCCCGAGCACGGTGCGGAGGGCGAGATCCTGCTCCGTGCGCCCATGCTGTTCCGCTGCTACCGCGGGGGCGAGGACGGCCGGGTGACCGGCCCAGACGGTACGTCGTCCTGGTTCGCCACGGGGGACGCGGGCCACCTCGGTCCCGATGGAAGGCTGGTGGTGTCCGGCCGGATCGCCGACGTCATCACGACGGGTGCGGAGAAGGTCTGGCCCGACCTCGTCGAGCGGGTCCTCATTGCGCACCCGGGCGTCGAGGAGGTCGCCGTCTGGAAGCGTTCGGACCCTGAATGGGGGGAGCGCGTCGTCGCGTGGGTGGTCCCCAGTGACGACGCGCCCTCGCTCGAGGAGCTGCGCCAGATCGTGGCGGAAACCATTGCACCCTGGGCCGCCCCCAGGGAGCTGGTGATCGTCGACGACCTGCCCCGCACGGCGGCGGGCAAGGTCCGGCGGCGGGAGCTGGGGTGACCTAAGCCGGCCCGTCGGCCGGGGCGGCGGGCAGCAGGTGCGCGCTCAGCCGTTGGAGCTTGTCCGGGTTCGACACCACCCGCACTCCCACGATCTTGCCCTCCATGATGTCGAGGACGAGCGCAGACACCACGGTGTCCCTGTCAACGAAGACGGTCGACGGCTGGCCGTTGAGGACGGTCGCCCGTGGCGCGCCGTGGACCTTCTTGGCCACGTTCATCAAGAAGCGCGCGCTGCGCTGCGGTCCCACGACCGGGCGCATTGCGGCACGCACCTTGCCCCCGCCGTCCGTCCAGACGACGACGTCGTCGGAGAGCATGTCGAGCAGGCCCGAGAGGTCCCCCGTGGCGCAGGCCAGCAGGAAGCGGTCCGTGAGCTCCCGACCGTGGCGGACGTCCGCATCGAAACGCTGGCGGCGCTCCTCGATGTGCCGACGTGCACGCGCCCCGAGCTGCCGGCAGGCGGCGGGCGACCGCCCGAGCGATTGGGACACCTCCTCGAACGAATAGGCGAAGACGTCATGAAGGAGGTACGCGGCGCGCTCGAGGGGCGTGAGCTCCTCGAGAAGCACCAGGAACGCAAGGGAGAGGGAGTCCGCCTGCTCGGCCGCACCGGTCCCGTCGGCGACGACGGGCTCGGGCAACCAGGGCCCCGCGTAGGTCTCGCGCTTCGAACGGGCCGAATTGAGCCGGTCGAGACAGAGGCGCGTGACAATGGTCACCAGGTAGGCCCGCACGGACTCGATCGGCTCGCTTCCTCGCCGCAGCCAGCGGACGCAGGCATCCTGCACGACGTCCTCGGCGTCGGCCGCGCTACCCAGCATGCGGTACGCGATGCCGAACAGGAGCGAGCGCCACTCCTCGAACGCGGCTGCGTGGACGTCAGGCTGGGGCATCCGCATGGTACATCGGGATCTCGCAGCTGTCGGAGAACCCCTGGCTGCGCAGCCCGAGGCCGGCGTTGAAGCGAGACCGGAAGTTCTCGAGCGCCACCCATGCGGCGAGCTCGACGAACTCCGCATCGCTCAGGTGGGCCCGGACCCGGGCGGCGAGCTCCTCGGACACCTCGGCCGGGCACGAGGTCGCCGCCTCGGCGTACTCGAGGACAACCCGCTCCCGGTCCTCGAAGAGATCGCTCGTGCGCCAGTGCGTCACGCCCCTCACCTTCGCAGGGTCGATCCCCTCGTGCATGCCCTCGTAGTAGCCGTAGTCGATGCACCACGAGCAGCCGATCCGCGTCGCCGTCGCCTGGATCGCCAGCCACTTCAGGGTTGGATCGAGCTTGTTCCAGCCGACCCGGACCGCGGTCTCGAGGCTTCCCATGGCGACGAGCACGCCGGAGTGATGGGACGCTGCCGCCGTGGGTTCGACCATCTGCCCGAACCGCCGCCTGGTGTAACGGCGGGCCAGCCGGGGGATCATCCCTCTGCGTTCGTCGGTCAAGGTCACATGGGCCATGGTGTGCCACCTTTCGTTCCGTGTCTGACTACCCCTTCAGACGAGACGACGCCGGGTTGTGTGACATGGCACCCCGTGGCGGTGACCCCGCTGCTCAGCCGACCCCGCCGGAGGGCTGGGTGATGGTCCCGCCGTCGACGACAAATGTCTGGCCCGTGACCCACGAGGCGGCGTCCGAGGCCAGGAAGAGTGCGGCGGTGGCCACGTCGTCGGGCACACCGAGCCGGCGCAGCGGAATGTGTGCGGCGATCCGGTCCTCACCAGGACCCTCCCAGAGCGCAGCCGCCAATTTCGTCTTCACCAGGCCGGGCGCCAGCGCGTTGACGCGGACGTCGGGCGCAAGCTCGAAGGAGAGCTGCCGGGTGATGTGCAGGACGGCCGCCTTGGTCACGTTGTACCACCCGATGTTCGGCTCGACGCCCAACCCTCCCACGGAGGCGACGTTGATCACCGAGCCGCGCAGACCCGCCCTGACGGCCTCCGCCGTCCAGAGGAGCACCGAGAGCTGGTTCACCTCGAACGTCTTCTGCGCCCTGACGAGGTCGATGTCGATCATGGGGCCGAAATACGGGTTGGTCCCCGCGTTGTTCACCAGGATGTGGAGGCCGCCGAACCGTGCCACCGTCTCGGCGATACAGCCCTTGGCGTCGTCGGGTCGGCCCACGTGGGCCGCGACCCAGGCGACCCTCTCCACGGGCGCACCGGCAGCCACAAGGCCGGCAGCTGCATCCGCCAAGTCCTCGGCCGTCCGACTCGTGATCACCACGTTGGCGCCCGCCTCGACGAACCTAGAGGCCATGGCAAGTCCGATGCCTCGGCTTCCTCCCGTGATGAGCGCCGTCTTTCCCCTGAGTTCAAGCTCCATCGCCCGAGCCTTGCACGGGCACTGCTGCGTGCGGCGCCCCACCGGAGGACGGCTCTAGCATCCCTCTCGTGAATCACCTGGCTGATGAGACGAGCCCGTATCTCCGCCAGCACGCCGACAACCCCGTGGAATGGTTCCCCTGGGGGGACGAGGCCCTGCGCCGGGCCCGTGACGAGGACAAGCCGATCTTCCTCTCCATCGGGTACGCCTCGTGCCACTGGTGCCACGTCATGGCCCACGAGAGCTTCGAGGACCCCGCGACAGCGGCCGACCTGTCGAGGTGGTTCGTTTCGATCAAGGTCGACCGCGAGGAGCGTCCCGACCTCGACACGGTCTACATGTCGGCCACCCAGGCGCTCACCGGATCGGGGGGCTGGCCGATGTCCGTCTTCTGCACCCCCGACGGACGCCCCTTCTACGCCGGGACCTACTTCCCCCCCAAGGAGCGGCACGGCATGCCCGCGTTCCGCCGCGTCGTGCAGGCGCTGGGAGAGGCGTGGGTCAACGAGCGGGAACAGGTCCTCGAACAGGCTGACGCCCTGGTCGGAGCCGTGCGAAAGGAGCTACGGCTGGCCGAGTCGTTACGCGCCGCTCCGGCGCAGGGTGTCACGGCGCCCCTCATCGGCGCCCTGGCGGCGCCAGCGATCGACGCCGACGCCCTCGTGGAGCAGGTGGTGGCGGAGCTCAGTGCCGGCTTCGACCCCGAGTGGGGCGGCTTCGGACCGGCGCCGAAGTTCCCCCGGCCCACGCTCGTCGAGCTGTGCCTGCGCCGGGCCGCGTGCGGCGGCCCCGACTCCGAGCACGCCCGACACATGGCGCTGCGGACCCTCGATGCCATGGCCGCCGGTGGGATCTACGACCATCTGGTCGGCGGGTTCTGCCGCTACTCCACGGATGCGCGCTGGCTGGTGCCACACTTCGAGAAGATGCTCACGGACCAGGCCCTGCTGAGCCGGGCCTACGTCCACGCGTGGCAGGCCACGGGCCACGGCGACTATCTCGGCGTGGTCACCGAGACCCTGGACTGGGTCCTGCGTGACCTCTCGACGCCCGAGGGCGCCCTCTACTCCTCCTTCGACGCCGACGCCGGCGGGGTGGAGGGTGGCCATGCGACCTTCACCCCCGGGGAGCTGCGGCAACTGCTGCCGGCGGCGCTCGTGGGGCCTGCGGCCGAGTGGTACGGGATCACCGAACGGGGCAATTGGGAGGGCCGGTCCATCCCCGTGCGTCCCGTCGGGGCGCCACTGGAACGCCCTGCTGAGGTCGAGGAGGCGAGGCGGCTCCTCGCGGCCGCCCGGGCCCAGCGGGTCCAACCCGCCCGGGACGAGAAGGTGCTGACCGAGTGGAACGCCATGGCCGCGGCGACCCTGGCCGAGGTCGCGTCGGCCACGGGGATCTCGCGCTACGGAGAGCGGGCCGAGGAGATGTGCGAGTTCGTGCTGTCGACGATGTACTCGGACGACCGCCTCATGCGCAGCTGGCAGGGCGGACGGGCCCGACATCTGGCCGTGGCAGCTGACTACGCATGGCTGGTCGAAGCCTGCGTGCGCCTGTCGGAATGGACGGGCCGGGCCGTCTGGCGGGAGCGAGCACTCGGCGTGGGCTCCCAGCTGCTCGACTTGTTCTGGGACGGGGAATCTGGCGGCTTCTACACGACGGGCAGTGATGCCGAGGCGCTGGTGGTCCGGCCCAAGGAGTATTTCGACGGTGCCGTTCCCGCGACCAACTCCATCGCCCTGACGGCCCTGTTGCACGCCAACGCCTTCGCAGACGACGACCGCTTCGACGAGGCCGTGGATCGCACCATCGCCCTCGCCCGGCCACTCCTGGAGCGGCACCCCGCTGCGCTCGCCGACCTGGTGGCGGCGCTGCCGATGTGGAGTGGGCGCCACGAGATCGTCGTCACAGGAGACCGGCCGGACCTGCTTGCCGAGGTCCGTCGGCGCTGGCTCCCCGCCGCTGTCATCGCCTGGGGCCAGCCCGACGGCGGGCCTCTGTTCGAAGGGCGACCGGCCGAGCCCGCGCTGGCCTACGTCTGCCAGGCCCGTGCCTGCCGGACGCCCGCCGCCGACGTCGAGACGCTGGCCGGGCAGTTGGAAGCCCTGGTCGCGTGAGTGAGGGCGTCACAGCTCCTGAGCCCCCCGCCGGGGCAGGGGCCGGCGAGGACAAAGCTCACGGCAACGGGGGCGACAATGGGGTGGTGCACGACGAGACCCCTCGTGACTCGACCGGCGGTGGCGGGACCACCACGGGCTTGCGGCGCTCCGATCGCGGCTCCACCGATACCACGACCGACCCGACGCGCCTCCTGCGGCGTTCGGCCCGCCGGAAGGAGCGGGTGCCCACCGCAGGAGGTTCCACGCTGCACCTGCTCGTCCTCTCCTCGACCAGGGAGGACACGACCGTGGTGGACCTGGCCACCCGGACCGTGATGCGGGTGCGCGTCCCGTGGCCGGAGGGTCACGAGCCCGACATCAGCACGTTCGACGTGGTCGAGGTGACGCTGGCCGAGGATCCCGAGCGCGACGACCTGGCCCAGCCGGAGGCCACCACCGTCGCCGACCTCCCCCGCCACGTCGGCACGCTGCGAGGCCGCCGCCTGCGCAAGCTCCTGCGGCGCCTCGTGGCCAGTCCCGACGGCCCGCTCCTCGGCTTCCCCGGACCCTCGGCGCCCTACTGGGAGTTCCGCGGGTTCCGGCCCTCGGTGGCACTGATTGAGCCCACCCGGCGGCCGCAGCTGATCCGGCGGCAGGCCGACGGCACCACCTGGGTCCGCTTCGGATGGGATCGCGACGACGTCTGGCTCCCCGTCGAGGACCGCAATGCCGCCCGAGCCCTCGATGCCGCCCGGCGAGAGCGCCTCAGTGGGAAGAGCCTGGCCACGGCGCTCGGCTTCGAGCCGCAATACCTGCTGGTGACGGTCAGCCCCCCTCGCGACGGCCACTGCTACAAGGTGTGCGCGGCGGTCCTGCCCCGGGGCTGACCTCAGTCCCGCTGCCACCGGAGCGACGGTGGTCGGACCACGCCGCCCGCGGCCCGGTGCACGCGCACGTCAGCTGAGAGATCGGTGTCGAGGTGATGGAGCCCGCACGGGCGATGTCGGAGGAGCGGGTGGCCTGGGGCGCTGGTCAGCGACCGAGCTTGCCCCCCGCGAGGTCCTCGGCCATCGCCCAGCCGAAGGCGACCAGGCGGTCCCCCTTGTCGGCGTCGAAGGTGGAGAAATGTGTCTCCACCCCGGCGGGGATCTTCACCTTGGGGGCGAAGAAGTCCAGGCCGCCGACGACGGACCCGTCGCCCTTCAGCACGAAGGTGCGGTCGTCGAGCTTGCTCTCGCACCCGAAACGCTTCGAGAGCCGACGAGCCCACGCCCTCTCCTCGCCGGAGGACTTGTGGTCAGGGAAGGGCACGACGTCCTGGAGGCCCGAGAAGGCCCGGAAGCCCTCCGGCGACAGGAGGCGGGTCCCGAGGAGGACATCCTCGTCAGGGAAAGCCAGGAGGGCACGGCGGTACTGGTCCGCCATGATCCCCTTCAGCGCCGCCTCGGCCCGCGAGATGCGGTCGACGAGTGCCAGCCCGACCAGGAGGGAGGGTGTCCCTCCGATGCGCTCCAGGGTGCAGAACGAGTACCCGCGGAGCTTGTTGCCCTCACGGGCCTGGGTGATGAGCACCCAGGCCTCCCGTTCCTTCGAGAGGAAACCGATGTCGAACCCAGGTGGCCGGTCCGCACAGAGATCCGCCATTTCGACGAGCTCAGCGTCGCTGAGCGCAGTGCAATCCTTGGTGCTCACTACGATCGGCATGAAGTGAGTCTACTGGCTTCGCTCGGCGCGTTCCCAACCGGTCCGGGGCGCCCGGGACCGGTCGTAACCCCCTTGACACCCCGTCACCCCAGCTCAGGGCCAATTATGACTGGAACGTCACTTTCTTCAGGAGAGGACCGCACTCTGTCCGAGCAACCGCTTCAGTTCGCCGACGAGCCCGTTGCGGCAGTCGACGTTGAATTCGGGGGGCAAGCGGAGGACCTTGGCCCCGACATGGAGCAGGACCGCCGAAGGGCCGGGGTGACAGCTCAGCACGTCCTTGAGCCCCTCGACCTTGGCGTCGGTGAGCACGCCCAGGGGCAGCGTGATGTGGAGGTCTTCCTCGCCCCGATCGAGCAGCGGCCGGGTGACCTCCATGCAGACGATCTTGGGCTCGTCCTCACGGGTGTCGAGCCGGCCCCGCACCACCAGGATCGAGTCGTTCTCAATGAGCCCCCCGTACTCCGCCATGGTCTTGGGGAACACAAAGACCTCCATGGCGGCCTGAAGATCCTCGAGGACGAACCGGGCCATCAGGTCGCCCTTCTTCGTGTAGGAACGCCGGAGGTCCGTGACGACGCCCCCGACGGAGCGCACGGGCGCCCGGTCCCCCGCCGCGGGATCCTCCTCCCGCAGATCCGAGAGACTGCAGTCGGTGTGACGGGCCAGCGCCTGCTCGAACCCCATGAGCGGATGATCGCTGACGTAGAGCCCGAGCATCTCCTTTTCGAAGGAGAGGCGCTGCCCCTTGTCGAACTCGGTGTCGGGGATGGTCACCTTCGCCGCCCCCCATCCAGGTTCACTCTGCTCCTCCTCGAACGCGGCGAAGAGGGAGGTGATGCCGAGGTCGTGCTCACGGCGACGCTCGAGCGTGCGATCGACTATCTCCTCGAGCACCAGACACAGACCCTGCCGGGTATGGCCGAGGGAGTCGAAGGCTCCGGCCTTCACCAGCGAGTCCATTGTGCGCTTGTTGAGCACTGCCGGATCGACTCGCTGGCAGAAGTCGTAGACGTCGGCGAACGGCCCGCCGGTGTCACGCTCCGCCACGATGCGCTCCACCAGAGCCTCCCCGACGTTGCGCACCGCGGCCAGCCCGAAGACGATGGCGGGACCGTCCCTGTCGCCGGTGCGGTCGGGCGCGAACTCGGCCACAGAGCGGTTCACGTCGGGCACGAGCACGTCGATCCCGCGGGCCCGGCACTCGGCCAGGTACACCGCGGTCTTGTCCTTGTTGTCCTTGACCGACGTCAGCAGCGCCGCCATGTACTCCACGGGATAGTGCGCCTTCAGCCACGCGGTCTGGTATGCCACGAGGCCGTAGCCGTAGGAGTGCGACTTGTTGAAGGCGTAGTCGGCGAAGGGCTCGATGATGTCGAAGAGCTGCGTGCCCAGCGCCTCGTCATACCCCTCGGTCACGCAACCCGCGACGAATTTCTCGCGCTCGGCGGCGATCAGTGCCCTGATCTTCTTGCCGCAGGCCTTTCGAAGGTTGTCGGCCTCCTCGAGCGTGTAGCCGGCGAACTTCTGCGCAACGCGCATCACCGACTCCTGGTACAGCATGAGCCCGTAGGTGTCCTTGAGGATGGGCTCGATGTCCGGGTGCAGGTAGGTGAGCTCCTTGCGACCGTTCTTGAGCTCGGGGTAGTCGCGGTGCATGTTCGCCGCCATCGGCCCGGGCCGGTAGAGGGCGACCAGTGCGGCGACGTCGTCGAAGCTGGTGGGTGCCAGTGAGCGGAGCGTCTGGCGCATCGCGGCGCCCTCGAGCTGGAACACACCGATGGAGTCGGCCCGCCGCAGCATCTCGAGCGTCATGTCATCGTCGAGCGCCACGGCATCGATATCTGGCCGCACTCCGGTGTCCCCCTCAATGAGGTCGAGCGCACGCTCGATCACCGAAAGGTTGCGCAGCCCCAGGAAGTCCATCTTCAGCAGCCCGAGGTCCTCGACCCCGTGCATTTCGTACTGGGTGACGATGGGCGCGTCCTCCGGACTGCCGCCCGCATCTGGCTTGCGCTGAACGGGCAGGTAGTCGGTCAGCGGATCCCGGGAGATCACCACCGCGGCGGCGTGGATGCCGTCCTGCCGACGCAGGCCCTCGAGCCCGAGGGCGACGTCGATGACCTCCTTCGCATCGGGGTCCTCGTCACGCATGGTCCGCAGCTCGGCGGCGGCGGCGAAGCCCTCCTCGTGCCCGTCCGTCTTGGTGAGGCAGGCGTGGAGTGGGGTGTCACGACCCATGACCAGGGGCGGCATGGCCTTGGCGATCCGGTCGCCGACGATGTAGGGCTTGCCCAGGACCCGTGCCGCGTCGCGCACGGCCGCCCGGGCCTTGATCGTCGAGAAGGTGATGACCTGGGCGACCCGGTCGCTCCCGTACTTCTCCGCGGCGTAGCGCATCACGTCAGCCCGGTAGCGCTCGTCGAAGTCCATGTCGATGTCGGGCATCTGCTTGCGGCCCGGGTTGAGGAAGCGCTCGAACAGGAGGTCGTAGCGGATCGGATCGAGGTCCACGATGCGCAGGCAGTAGGCCACGCAACATCCCGCGGCGGAGCCTCGGCCGGGGCCGACACGGATACCCGACTCGCGTGCGAAGCGGATCAGGTCCCAGACCACGAGGAAGTAGGCCGCGAAGCCCATGTTCCCGATGACCGAGAGCTCGTAGTCGAGCCGCTCCACCACCTCGGCCGGCAGCGACGAGCCATAGCGCTGCCGCGCACCCTCCATCGTCAGACCGCGCAGGTAGGCCAGCGCGCGCTCCTCGTAGGTCTCGCCGGTAAACGAGTCGGGTACCGGAAACTCGGGCAAGCTCGGCTTCCCGAGCTCAATCTGGACGTCTGCCCGCTCGGCGATCAGCAGTGTGTTGTCGCAGGCCTCGGGAACGTCCCGGAACAGATGGCGCATCTCGCCCGCCGTCTTCAGGTAGTGCTCGGTACCCTCGAACTTGAAGCGGTTGGTGTCGGAGAGAAGCGCTCCCGTCTGCACGCAGAGCAGCGCGTCGTGCGCCACCGCGTCCTCGCGGTGGGTGTAGTGGCTGTCGTTGGTGGCCAGCAGCGGTGCGTCAAGACGGCGGGCGATCTCAATCAGCTGGGGGTTGGTGCGGTGCTGGTCGGCGATCCCGTGGTCCTGCAGCTCCACGAAGAGGCTGTCCCGGCCGAAGATGTCCTGCAGCCTCGCTGCTCGCCGTTCCGCCTCCTCGACGTTGCCCGCCAGCAACGCCTGCAGCACGACGCCCCCGAGACAACCCGTCGTAGCGATCAGGCCCTCGTGATGGCGCTCCAGGAGCTCCCAGTCCACCCGGGGCTTGTAGTAGTAGCCCTCGAGATAGGCGGCCGATGACAGCTGCATGAGGTTGCGGTATCCCTGCACCGTCTCCGCCAGGAGGGTCAGGTGGTAGTACAGCTTCTGACCACCGTCGACGTCACCCCCGGTGTCGTCGACCCGTCCCCGCCGCACCGGCCTCTCGTGACGTGATTCGCCGGCCATGTAGGACTCGGTGCCGATGATCGGCACGATGCCCTGGTCCCGGCACGCCTTGTAGAAGTCGAGAACCCCGTACATGTTCCCGTGGTCCGTGATCCCGAGCGCGGGCTGACCGTCGGCCACGGCAGCCGCCACGAGGTCTCCGACCCGGGCAGCGCCGTCGAGCATGGAGAACTCGGTGTGGGTGTGCAGATGCGTAAACGACCGCTCCGACACCGGCCCTCCTTTCGCCACGTCGAACTTACACCGGTGTGATTCCCTCCGGACCCAGCAATCTAGCCCGCCGGGCGGACCCGGAGGACGACTGATCCGGCCACCTTGTCATGCAGGGTCTGCCGCTTCCTGTCCCACAGAGGGAAGAGCATGTCGAGGAGCCAGATCAGGCCGAGGAGGAAGAAGAGGAGGTCGATGAGGCGGAGCACCCCCTCGAAGAGGGCCCGGGCGAGCGCCCTCCCGTATCCCAGGACCGCGAACGACTCGTCGCGGACGGCCCGCACACCGACCGCCATCATGCCCACCGTCTGGCCCCGGGGAGAACCACAGAGCAGCGTTCCGTACACCACGTAGAGCACACCCGTGATCAGGAACGGCACCGCCGAGAAGTTCCGGCGCCGGGTCCCCCGTCGGGCCATGAGGTGGACGTTGAGGGCGTGGCTGTGCCGGAACAGCACGAAGAGGACGACGAGTACGACCAAGAAGATGACGAAGTCGATCAGATAGCCGCCGACCCTGATGCCCCAGGTGGCGTAGGTCTCCCCCGCCGGCGTCTGGAGGGGGTAGCCGGCCTGCGTCTGGGTCGGGAAGGCCGGCGGCCCGCCAGGGGGCGGTGGCGGTGCGTTGCCGGGGAAGGACGGCAGCCCGCCGGGCCGAGCGCCGGGCTCCTCCGGCCCGGCGGTCACGTCCACCCCATCAGAATCGCGGCCTCAACGTTGTGGCGGTCACAGGTACGCCCCCGTCCTGCCCGTCTCGCCGGCGGACGGCAGGCCCCGCTGACGCATCTCCTCGAGCTGGGCTCGCGCCGCCATCTGCTGCGACATGAGCGTCGCCTGGATTCCGTGGAACAGCCCTTCGAGCCACCCGACGAGCTGAGCCTGTGCAATCCGCAGCTCGGCGTCACTTGGCGCCTCGACGCCGAAGGGTGGGGCCATGCGTTCGAGCTCGGCTACCAGGTCCGGCGACAACCCCTCGGAGAGGTCGCGGATCGACTGCTCGTAGATCTCCCGCAGGCGCACCCGGCTCTTCTCGTCGAGCGGGGCGGCGCGCACCTCGTCGAGCAGCGTCTTCACCATGGATCCGATGCGCAGCACCTTGGCCGGCTCGTTGACCGACTCCGTCGTCCGCTCATCGGAGTCGCCGTCCCTGCCGGGGGACCCGAGGACCTCGTCGGGCGAGACGACCCCGGAGTCGGACAGGACGACCGGGACGTCGTCACCGGTCACGTCATTCGTCGCGTCGCTCATGGTGCCCTCCATGCCCTTCGGATCCCCGCCCGCCGCAGTACGCCGCGTCCTCGCCCATGGCCCAATGTTGCCATCAGCGGAGCCCCCTCACGAGACGCGCCAGGCGAGCAGGGGGATCAGCATCTCTGCAGGGGTGAGCGAGCCGTGGCGGGCCCTGAGGCGGAGCTCACCCGTGTCAGCGGGGTCGAGGAACGCCGTCGGCGCGAAGGGGACCAGGGCCACGTCGCCCAGGCGAGCCGCCACCGCGGCGGACGGCACGCCGCCGAGCCAGCCTTCGTCGATGACCTGCTCCTTGGTCCGCACCCACGCGACGTCGCCGTGCAGAGCGGCCGCGGTCTTCGCGACGTCGTCGCTCGCGCCCGGACGGACGTGCAACCAGCGAAACCTCCCCTCGCCGCTCATGAGGGTCACGTCCTGCATGATCTCGGGACCGAGCACCTGGACGGAATCCCCCACATCGACCTGACCGTGATCGGCCGTCACGACCAACACTGCCCCGGGTGGAAGCGCACCGAGAACGTCGCCCACGAGTCGGTCCGCGGCACGCAGCTCGTCGTCGTAGTAGTCACCCAGTCCCTGGGCGTGGGCAACCTTGTCGATGCCTTCGTAGTACGCGTACACGAAGGGACTGCCCGCTCCGACGAGCTGGCGGACCGACGTCACGAGCCCGGCCGGCGTATACCAACGGTGGAGCTCCACGTCGCCAAGGTGCGCGGCGGTGAACCCGGTGGGCCCGTAGTCGTGGCGCGTGACCACCGGCACGGGGCCCGTCGAGCCCGGGAAGGACTCGAACGGCTGGAACACGTGCGCCGGTACCGACATCCGGACGTCGGCACCCCGGACCGACCACTGCAGGACGTTCATCACGTCGCCGTCGAGGGCCACCCGGTAGCCGACGACACCGTGCTCGGCCGGCACCCTTCCCGTCACCAGCGAGGTGAGTGCGCAGGCGGTCGTGCTGGGGGCGACCGTCGTCATGGGGCCGCCCGTGCCCGACGTCATCACGGGAGCCAGCCTGGTTCGCTCCTGCAGCTGCTCGGTGCCGAGGCCGTCGATCACGAGGAGGACGATCTGGCGCGCTCCGGCCACGAGAGCCGGGAACCACGGGGGCAGAGGAGCGTCCCCAGGGTGCGCCAGCTCTTGGAGCAAGGTGGGCAGCACACGGTGGATACATGGGCCGTTCCAGTCGGGCAGCAGAGGTTCGGGCGTCCGACCAGCCCTCCCGACCTCCTGTCCGGGGTCCTCTGCCGTTGCCTGGGCCACCGCTCCATCGCTCACGGAGGCACACCCTATGGCCCACGCACCCCCGGTACCGACCTGAGGGCCGGTAGCATTCGTTCCTGTGAGGGTTTCGACACGGGGTGATTACGCCAGCCGGGCACTCCTCTCCCTGGCGCTCCATGGGGCCGAGTTGCCGACGTCCGTCCGGGACATCGCTGAGCGCACCGGTCTGCCCCAGCCCTACCTCGAGCAGATCCTCCTGGCCCTCAAGGGCGCCGGCCTGGTCCGCTCGAAGCGGGGCGTGGGCGGCGGCTATGTGCTGGCCCGCCCACCCGAGGAGATCACCCTGGCGCAGATCGTCTCCGCTGTCGACGGGCCGATCGCCGCCGGTGACTTCGGCGAGCCGCACGAGAACGGCGCCTGTGACCACGAGGGCCAGTGCGTCCTCCTGGCGGTCTGGGCCGACGTCGGCGAAACCATCCGCACCCACCTGCAGTCCTACACCCTGGCCGACATGGTGGACCGCGCCCGCGGCAACGTGGCCGCGCCCGTCTGATCCCTTCCCGGCCAGACTCAGGCTCTCAGTCCGGGCCCCTGTTCCACACCTCGATGGCCGGCCATTCGTAGTCCCAGCCCAAGACGCTGATGGCCCCCGGTCGCAGCAAGAGCAGGCGTCCTGCGACGGGGGGCAGCCCGAGCCACCGAGCGGCCAGCACGCGGAGGAGATGCCCGTGCGCGACGCACAGGACGTCGCCCTCGCTCCCGCTGGCCCGCTCGAGCACCCGGTCGGCCCGCCGGCCGACGTCCGACACCCGCTCGCCGACGGGGACCCCGTCCTCCCAGAGGCTCCAGCCGGGCTGGAGCTGCCTGATCTCGGCGGTCGTGAGGCCCTCGTAGTCGCCGTAGTCCCACTCCATGAGATCGGGCTCCAACTCGGCTCCGAACCCGGCGAGCGCGCAGGTCTCCGCTGCCCGTCTGAGCGGGCTGGTCAGCACCAGGCCGAACCTCGTGAGGCCGTGCTCGCGCATGATCTCACCTGCCACTTTGGCCTGTCTGCGACCCTGGTCGACCAGGGGAATATCCGTGCGCCCCGTGTGTTGACCACTGAGGGACCATTCCGTGGCACCGTGCCTGACCAAGACCATTCGGGAGGGCATGCGCCGTAGACCAGCACGGGGCCGTGGCGGGCGCAATTCGGTCCGAACACCCCGATGGAATGATCGGAGCCCGGTCTCTGTTGTACACGGCAGATTGATCCCGGGAGCCTGCGGGTACGTACGACTGGGAGTGAGCAACAAGCGTCTGGAGCCAAGATGAAGAGCGCGGTGAGCACGTCGGACACGTTGGGATTGATGTTGCGCGATCTCGACCAGTTCCCGATGCCCGATCACGAACAGCAGGTCGAGTTGGCCAAGCGTGTCGTGGCCGGGGATGAGGCTGCCCGCAAGCAGATGGTGGCGGCAAACCTGAGGCTCGTGGTGCACTGGGCCCGTCGGTATCAGGACCGCGGCGTGGATATGGCGGACCTCGTCCAGGAGGGCACCTTCGGCCTGATGCGTGCGGTGGACAAGTTCGACTGGGAGCGCGGCTTCCGGTTCTCGACCTACGCGACCTGGTGGATCCGCCAGGCACTGCAGCGGGCCGTGCAGCAGCACGGTCGTACCATCCGGATCCCCCTCGAGGTCGGGGAGCAGATCCAGCGCCTGGAGTTGACCAAGTCGGAGCTCGCCAGCACGCTGGGCCGCGCTCCGACCGAGGCCGAGCTCGACGACGCGACCGGTATGACCGCGGACGAGCGCGAGTCCCTCGAGGACGTGGCGCGTGTCACGGCGTCGCTCGATCAGCCGGCCGCGCTCGAGTCCTCGACCACCCTGGGCGAGTTGGTGGCTCCGGACAATTCGGACTTCGTGGGCGACGTGGAGGAGGCCATGGTCTATGACCGTGTCCGCGAGGCAGTCGAGCGGCTGCCCCGGCTTCAGCGTGACGTCCTCAGGCTCCGCTTCGGCTTCGACGGGGACTCCCCGGCGTCGCTCCAGTCGACTGCCGAGCGCCTTGGCGTCGGCGTCCGCCGGGTGCGTCGCGCCGAAGAGGAGGCCCTGGCTGCGCTGTCCTTCGACGCCGACGTGAACGGCGTCCACGAAGCGGCCTGACGCGCCCCCTCGCGGGACTTCGCGGTTCCTAGGACGGCCCACCCAGATAGGCCAGGAGGTCTTCCGCAAGCGATGACGTGAACTCCATGCGTGCCCCCGTGCTCGGGTGGGTGAACGCGAGCTCGAAGGCATGCAGGAAGAAGCGCCCCGATCCGAGGCGCCTGTCCGGCGTTCCGTAGCGAGCGTCCCCGACGACCGGATGCCCGATGGCCGCCATGTGGACCCGGATCTGGTGGGTCCTCCCGCTCTGGAGAGCGAGCTCGAGCAGCGTCGTGGGCGTCCCCCCCTCCCTGCGCTCCACGACCGCATACGAGGTACGGGCCGGCTTCCCGCCAGCCGTGACCGCCATCCTCGTGGGTGTGCGGGCGGAGCGCCCGATGGGTGCCTCGATCTCCCCCCGGTCCTCGGCGACGGTCCCGGTCACGAGAGCGAGATACCGCCGCTCCATCGTGCGCGTCGCCAACTGCCCGACCAGCTCCCGGTACGCCGCCGGGGTCCGCGCCACGGCGAGGAGCCCAGAGGTCCCCTTGTCGAGCCGGTGCACGATCCCCGGCCGGTCGGGGGCGCACACCCCTCCGGCGACCAGCTCGGCCAGGTCCGGGAAGCGGGAGAGCAGGCCGCCGACCAGCGTGCCCTCGTGGTGCCCGGCCCCCGGGTGGACGACGAGACCGGCCGGCTTGTCCACGACCACCACCTCTGCGTCTTCGTAGACCACCTCGAAGCGGACGCCCGGCTCGGCCACGACGGCATCGTCGCCTGCCTCGGGCAACATCACCATGAGCGTGCTCCCCTCTCGCAGCACGCCACGCCCGACCCGGACCGTCGAGCCGTCGACGAGCACGCGGCCGGCCTCGACCAGCTCCGCAGCCGCGCTCCGAGAGACGTTGGCCACCATCGCCACCGCCCGGTCCACCCGCAGGCCCGCCATCAGGGCCGGCACCTCCGTCGTGATCGTCTCCGCCACCCCCGACGGTGAGGGCGCCACCGATTCGCCACCTTCGGCTCCGCGGCCCTGGTCGCCCCCGCCGATGCCCGCCTGGTCGCCCCCGCCGATGCCCGCCCGGTCGCTCACGCCACACTCCCCTGGCGGATCTCTTCCCGGTCCCCGAAGAGCAGGCTGGCGATCACGATGACCACGCCGACGGTCACGCATGCGTCCGCAACGTTGAAGGTGGGCCAGTAGTCGAGCGTGATGAAGTCGGGCACCCGTCCGCCGTGCCCGCCGACGATCCGCTCGCTCAGGTTCCCGACGGCACCCCCCAGCACGAGACCGGCGCCGATGGCCTGTGGCACCGTGCGGACCTGGGCCACGACGAAGGCGAGCACCACGACGCCGATGCACAGGAGCACCGTGACGGCGACGGCCTTCCCACTGAACAGGCTGAAGGCGAACCCCGAGTTGAAGGTCATGGCCAGGCCCACCGGCCCCCAGAGGTGCCGAACGTCGTGGAGGTGATCGAGGGCCAGCGACGTGGTCACCCGATCCGCCACCACCACGATGGCGGCGATGGCAAACGCCACCACCCGCGGGCGGGTCAGCGCCGCGACAGGCCCCCGCTCTTGCAGGCCACGCAGAGACGGGCGTAGGGCAGCGCCCGAAGGCGGGGCTTCGGAATGGGCTGGAAGCATCGCTCGCAGTACCCGTACGTCTTGTCGGCGATCCGCTTCAGCGCGTCGTCGATCTCCTCGACTGCCAGCGTCGCCTGGCCCGAGAGGGCGAGATTGCGCTCTCGGTCGACGGTCACCGTGCCGCCCTCACCGGACTCCTCGTCGAACTGCACGTCCCCGGGCTCGCGCTCGAGGGCGAGGGAGTCCGCCTCCGCTCGCAGTGAGGTCGCCTGTTCCTGGTAGATGGCGCGGTCGGCCAGGAGCAGCTCCCGGACCTCCTCGAGGAACTTGACGTCCTTGGCATAGGGGCCGGTCTTCGGCCGGACGGGCGCCGGCGGCTTGGGCTTCGGCGTGAAGGTCGTCCGGGCCGGCGCCGGCGCCGCCGCGCCCGAAGCCGGTGCAGCCTTCTTGGCCACCGCCTTCTCCGTCGACTTCTTGGCCGGCGCGGCCGCCGCAGCGCCCTTCTTCGCCGGCGCTTTCGCCGCCGCTGCCGCTGTCGCCGCCTTCTTGGCTGCCGGCGCGCTCTTCTTCGGGGCCGGCGCAGCCTTCTTGGCCGGCGCGGTCTTCTTGGCCGCCGGCGCCGGCGCAGGCGCCCTCCTCGCGGCAGCCGGCGCCGTCTTCTTGGCTGGGGGTGTGGCCTTCTTGGTGGCCGTGGTCGGCTTCTTCACAACAGGGACTGCCTTCTTCTTCGAGGGAGAGGGACGCTTCTTTGCCGTTGCAGCAACCTTGGCGGACGAGGTTTTGTTCCCGGCCCGTGACGAAGCGGTGGAGGCCGAACCCGACCCCGACACCCGCTTGACCTGGGTGCCCTTGCTCGCTGGGGTCATCGTTCCCTCCTTCGGACCACGTGACGTGGCCCCATTCCCTGACGACGACCTCGTCCGGGGAGCGGGTGACGATACCGGACAGCACGGTCAGGGGCAACACCGCCACCGCCCCCGAACCGCCGAGTCAGATCGGGCGCGGCGCCCCCGACACGGCGGCGCCCGAGGCGCTCTGGAGGTTGAGGGTCGGCGCGCCGTCGTCCGCTTCGGGGAGCGACGGCTCGCCCACGGCCCTGTCGGCCGGGGTGGGCTTGGGCTTGACGCCCATGAGCGAGTTGGCGGGCTGCACGTTCTCGTCCACCCACTTGAGGATCTCGGAGAGGGCCCCCCGGAGGCGGTTGCGCTCCGACTCGAGGTGCCGAGCCATGCTCTCGACGTCGGCGGCCAGCTCGGTCCGGGTGGACTCCAGCCGGGTCACCTCCTCGCGCAGCTTCTGGTGCGTCTCGGCCTGCAGCTGTGCCGCCGTCGCCTCCGCGGAGGCAATGGCGGCCCGCGCCGTCTCCTCGGCCTGCGCGACCACTGCCGCCGCCTCCGCCTCGCTCTCGCGCTTGGTCTGGTCGACGAACTTCTGGGCGAGAAGGAGCGTGCGCTGCAAGGTCTCGTCGGAGAGCGCCGCGTCGGCCGCGGCAGCGGGTGCACCCTCCTCGGCGTCGGCCACCACCGGGGCGGCTCTCTTGTCGCGCTCGAGCTGGGCGATCCGCTCGCTCGCCTGCCGCAGCCGCTCGTTCAGCTGCCGGACGTGCTCCTGGAGCCCCTCCGCCTCCTGGGCCGCCTTGTCCAGGTACTCATCGACCTCGTCGACGTTGTAGCCCTTGAGACCGAGGCGGAACTCCACGGTACGGAGCGTGTCGAGAATTGATGCGGGAGCTTGCGAATTGTCCATGACGGCCGAGTCTAACCCCCCCCTCCTACGATTCCAGTTATGCCACTCAGGCCCTCAGCACCGGAATCAGCACGATCTGGGCCACGAGGATGACCACGAGGAAGGAGAAGTCCAGCCCTGCCATCGGGCGGATGATCCGCCGCACCGGGCGTAGGACGGGCTCGGTCGCCTGGTACAGGAAGTACTGGATCCGGGACAGCGTCGTATCCGGGCGGATGCGGAACCAGCTCAGGATCGCGTACGGGAACATGATCAGCCAGATGTAGGCCTCGATCAGCCACGCGAGCAGATGGAATATGTTCACCAGCCTGAGAGGGTAGTGGGATTACTCGCGGCCGAAGCCGCGCTCAACCAGGCGCTGGCGCTCCTCGTCCGAGACCTTGACGTTCGTCGGCGCCAGCAGGAAGACCTGGTCCGCCACCTTCTCCATCTCGCCGCTCAGGGCGTAGGTCACCCCGCTGCAGAAGTCGATCATCCGCCGCTGCAGGTCGCGATCGGCCATCTGGAGGTTGACGATCACGGGCCGGTTGTCCTTGAGACGGTCAGCGATCTCCTTGGCGTCGCCGAACCGCGACGGCGCCACCACGTGCACCCGGGCGGACGACGGCGCCGACCCGGACGGGCTGATGGAGGTGTCCACGGGCACGGCACGCACCGAACTCGGCCGAGGCGAGACGTTGCTCGGCGCCGGCTTGGGCTGGGCGGGAACGGCGGACTCCCGGGGAATGGTCCGCACCCTGGTCATGCCGCCGCTGTACTGGGACTCTTCGGGCTGGTCGTATTCCTGGGCCCGCGGCTCGACCCGGGAGGCGGCCGAGAACCCGCGGGGTGCCCTGTCCTCCAGGTCGTCGTACTCGTCGTACTCGTCGTCGAGCAGGCCGAGATACACCATGGTCTTCTTCATG
>Ga0181538_10000923_pt1 | contig 34380 bp, 29 predicted proteins | sample PEATcosm2014_Bin_40_FD_119773 | JGI IMG/M metagenome (GOLD analysis project Ga0181538, IMG submission 119773) | Peatland microbial communities from MTU Mesocosm Facility, Houghton, MI, USA - PEATcosm2014_Bin23_30_metaG | ecosystem: Environmental > Terrestrial > Soil > Wetlands > Peat | place... | reverse complement strand
GGCTGGACAAGCGTGTTCGGCGGCAACGGGGGAGGCGGGGGCTTGGGGGGCCCGCCAAAGAGGACATTGAGCTCGGCCTCGTCGACCGTCACGTCCTCGCCGGAGGCGAACGCTTTGCGCTTCGGCTCGACACCCTGCTCCCCGAAGTAGCCCCGCACGCCCTCGACATAGTAGACGGCGCCGGGCGGAGCGTCCTTCGGGACTTCCCCGATCTTCTTGACGGGCTTTGATGCCAGGTAGGCCGCCCCCAGGACGATGCCGAGTGCGACGCTGATCAGGGCGGCCAGGTTCACCTCGAACCAGCTTGGGCCGTGCTGCGATCTCCTGCTCGATGCGCTCATGAAAGGGCCCTCATTTCCTCGTTGAGTCGGCGGACGCCGGCGCTCCCGGCGCGCCCCCGCCCGATGGGATCCCCGCGGGCTTTGGCTCGGAGGCCGACCTAGCGTCGGGGGCCGCCTTTGGTTCGGCCGCCGCTGCCTTGGGATGCGCCTTCCTCCCGTAGTCGTTCACGTAAAACCCGCTCCCCTTGAATATTACGCCGGCGCCGCTCCCGACCAGGCGTTTCAGGCCCATCTTGGCGCATTTCGGGCACTTCCGCAGCGGCTTGTCCCTCATCGGTTGGAAAACCTCGAATTGGTGGCCGCACTTGGAACAGGCGTACTCGTACGTGGGCATCGTGTTGGAACGGCGGTTGTATGGGCCATGCCCGCGGGTTTGGCGAGTTTGTTCTCGGCACGCGTCCGTGCTTGTCGCTCAATTTGCGCAATGGAATTCGCCGAATTGCTGCAACTGAAGGTGTCGCGGGTCGAGGAGGGCATCGACCGCCTCCTGCCCGCCGCCACCGAGCCTCCCCCCCGGCTGCATGCCGCGATGCGCTACTCGATGCAGGGGGGAGGCAAGCGGCTGCGCCCCGTCCTGGTCCTCTCAGCCTCCGAGCTGTTTGGCCCGGGGCGGGCGGCCGACCCGGTTCCCGCGGCCGTCGCGGTCGAGTGCGTTCACACCTATTCGCTCGTGCACGACGACCTCCCATGCATGGACGACGACAGCCTCAGGAGAGGGCGGCCGACCGCCCACAAGGCGTATGACGAGGCCACCGCGCTCCTCGCCGGCGACGCGTTGCTCACCCGCGCCTTTGCAATCCTGTCCGAGTCCTATTCCGAATTCCCGGCCCTTGCCGCATCCCTTGTCGCCGAGCTTGCCGAGGCCGCCGGAAGCCGGCGGCTGATCGGCGGGCAGATGGAGGACCTGCTGGCCGAGAGGTCCTCGAGGGCGACCCCGGAGGACCTGAGGCGCATCCACCTCAACAAGACGGCGGCCATGATCGAGGCGTCGCTTGTCATGGGAGGGCTGTGCGGCGGCGCCTCGGACGCCTGGATCGAGACGCTGCGCGAAGTCGGGAGGGAGCTCGGCCTGGCGTTCCAGATCGTCGACGACATCCTCGATGCGACCTCGGACACGGCCACCCTGGGCAAGACGGCGGGCAAGGACGCGAAGGCGGGAAAGGCTACCTACGTCTCGGTTCACGGGCTTGAGGCCGCGCGCCGGATCGCCCGGGAGCGCTCCGACTCGGCGATCGCCGCCCTCCGCCGGCTTCCCGGCGACACCGCCTTCCTCGCTGCCCTGGCCGAGAGTCTCGCAGGCCGGAGACGTTGACCGTTGCAAGGGAGGCGGATTCGGGGTTGCATCCGGGCGCCCCGCCCACCCCATGCCCCGACTCCTCCTGCGCTCCGCTGCGGCTGCGCTGGCGTTCGCAACGCCGGCGCTCGCCTCCGAAACCGTGACCAAGGCCCAAGTCCTGGAGGCGATCCGGACGTTTGAGGCGAGCGCGGTCGGAAGCCTGGCGCAGTCAAAGACGGCGGAGCAGGAAGGCGCGGCGGCGGCAAGCGCCTCGAACATCATCCTCAAGTACGCGATCGAGAGCGATGACGTCGTCGTCGACCTCGGCACGGAATCGGTCCCCTGGTGCGACGTGAAGAAGGGCCTGCCGGACCGCCCGGGAGCCGGCCAGCGCGGACTGCTTCTCGCGGCGTACGTCTGCGGAAGCGTCAAGGCGCAGCTTCTTTCGGGAAAGCAGGACCCGAACCCCCTCTCTGGCTGGGTCGCCATGCTCCAGGTCTACCGGGCCATGAGGATCCGGGAAGGTGTCGAGATCCCGGAGGTCGAGGCCCTCCTGGCCCGTCAGGCAAACGGCTCGCTCGAGGCTTGCGCGGCGGCCGCGCTTCGCAGGTCGACGGAGAAACTCCGAAAGGCCTACGGCGCGCCGGACGGGCAGGCTGCTGCCCCGCAGCCCTGATCAGGGCGCGGCCGCCGCGGCGCTCACCAGCTCGATGAAGCTCCGCGCCTCAAGGCTTGCGCCTCCGATAAGGCCGCCGTCGATGTCCTTCTGGGCGAGAAGCTCGGGCGCGTTGGCCGGCTTCATCGATCCGCCGTAAAGGATCCTGATCCGCTGCGCCACCGCGTCGCCGTAGGCCTTGGCGAGGAGCCCGCGGATGAACCCGTGGACCTCCTGGGCCTGCTCCGTCGTCGCGACCTTGCCCGTTCCTATCGCCCAGACCGGCTCGTAGGCGATGATGATGCCCGCGGCGATCTCCTTGCTCACGCCGTCGAGGCCGCGCTCGGTCTGTTTCTGGACCACCTTGAGGGTGGAGCCGGCCTCGCGCTCGGCGAGGCTCTCGCCGACGCACATGATCGGCCGCAGCTGGTTCTTAAGCGCCGAGAGGACCTTCTTGTTCACTAGCTCGTCGGTCTCCCCAAAGAGGGTCCTGCGCTCGCTGTGCCCGAGGATCACGTGGGTCGCGAACAGCGCCCGCAGCATCGGCGCGGACACCTCGCCGGTGTACGCGCCGGAGGCCTCGAAATGCATGTTCTGCGCGCCCAGCTTGACCAGCGACCCGTCGATCGCACGGGCCACCCCCTCAAGCGCGGTGAAGGGCGGGCAGATCACGACGTCGACGCTCGACTGCGTCCCGAGCGAGAGGACAATGTCCCGGGCGAGGGCCACCGCGTCGGCCGACGTCTTGTTCATCTTCCAGTTGCCGGCGATTAGCTTCTTTCGGATCATGGTGTGGGCGCGCCAGGGGCGGGATTCTTCAGGATTCCAGGAACGCGACGCCGGGAAGGACCTTCCCCTCGAGGTACTCGAGGCTCGCCCCCCCGCCGGTCGAGCAGTGCGTGACCTTGCCGGCCACCCCGAACTTCCGGGCGGCCGTGGCCGTGTCGCCGCCCCCCACGACGGTGACCGCGCCGCGGGCGGTCGCCTCGGCGATCGCCTGCGCCATGGCCTTCGTCGAGCCCGCAAACCTGTCGAATTCGAACACGCCCGAGGGGCCGTTCCATACGATCGTCTTCGCACGGCGTATGGCCTCGCCAAACAGCGCGATGGACTTGGGCCCGCAGTCGAGCCCCATCCAGCCTTTCGGGATGCCCGCCGAGTCGTCCGCAGGCCGCGTGGCCGCGTCCGGGGCGAACTTGTCGCCGCAGACGAAGTCCACGGGCAGGATGATCCTCACGCCGCGAGCCTTCGCCTTCTCAACGAGCTCGCCGACGATCTTCGCGCCCTCGGGGTCGAATAGGCTGTCGCCGATCTCCATGCCGCCCAGGACCTTCTTGAAGGTGAAGGCCATCCCGCCGCCGATGATGATCTCGTCGGCCTTGTCGATCAGGTTTCGGATGAGGGGTATCTTGTCCGCGACCTTCGCGCCGCCGAGGATGGCGAGGAGGGGCCTGCGCGGGTTCGCAACCACCGCCGAGAAGGCCTTGAGCTCGGCCTCCATGAGGAATCCCGCGGCCTTCTGTGCAAGGTTGACCCCCACCATCGACGAGTGGGCCCGGTGGGCCGTTCCAAACGCGTCGTTGACGTACACGTCGCCGAGCCTGGAGAGGCTGGCCCGGAATGCGGCGACCGCCCCGGGGTCGGCCTTCTTGGAGCTGCCGTCCTCCAGCTTGACCTTGCCCTCCTCCTCGATGTGGAACCTGAGGTTCTCCAGGAGGATGACCGAGCCCGGAGCGGGCCCCGCGCATGCGGCCTCGACGTCCGGACCCACGCAGTCTTCGAGGAACGTCACCGGCCTTCCGAGGAGCCTTGCAAGCTCCGAGGCGACGGGCTTGAGCGAATACTTCGCGATGCGCTGGCCGTCCGGGCGGCCGAGGTGGCTCATGAGGACGGCTGACGCCCCGTGATCAAGCACGTACCTGATCGTGGGCAGGGCCGCCTCGATCCGCTGGTTGTTCGTGATCGCGCCGGTCGCCTTGTCCTGCGGGACGTTGAAATCCACCCGGATCAGGACGCGCTTGCCCGACAGGTCGAGGTCGCGGACGCTCTTGAAACTCATAGGCTGGCCGCGACCTTCTTGAGGAGGTCCACGCAACGGTAGCTGTAACCCCATTCGTTGTCGTACCAGCTCACGAGCTTGAAGAAGCGGCTGTTGAGCTCGATCCCGGAGCCGGCGTCGAAGATGGAGGAGTTGTTGTCGTGGATGAAATCGGTCGAGGCCACCTCGTCGGCGGTGTAGGCGAGGATGCCCTTGAGGTAGGTCTCGCTCGCGCGCTTCATCGCCTCGCAGATCGCCTTGTAGGAGGTCTCCTTCACCGTCTTCACGGTGAGGTCGACGACCGAGACGGTCGGCGTCGGAACGCGGAACGACATCCCGGTCAGCTTGCCCTTCACCTCGGGGCAGACCAGGCCCACGGCCCTGGCGGCGCCGGTGGTCGACGGGATGATGTTGATCGCCGCGGAGCGCCCTCCCTTCCAGTCCTTCTTGGACGGGCCGTCCACCGTCTTCTGGGTGGCCGTGTAGGAGTGGATCGTCGTCATCAGGCCCTCCTCGATCCCGATTCCCTCCTTGAGAAGGACGTGGACCAGGGCCGCGAGGCAGTTGGTCGTGCAGGAGGCGTTGGAGATGATGGCATGCTTCGCCGGGTCGTACTTGGAGTCGTTGACCCCCATGACGAGCGTAATGTCCTCGCCCTTCGCGGGCGCGGAGATGATGACCTTCTTGGCGCCCGCGGCGAGATGGCCCCTGGCCTTCTCGGCCTCGGTGAAGAGGCCCGTCGACTCGATGACTATCTGCACGCCGAGCGCTTTCCACGGGAGTTCCGCCGGGGTCTTGGCGCTGACGACCTTGATTTCATGGCCGTTAACGATGAGCACGTCGTCCTCGGCCTTGTCCGGGGCCGACTTCTTCGAGGCGACCGTCCCGCCGAACCGGCCCTGCGTGGAATCGTACTTGAGCAGGTAAGCCAAGTTGTTGGCCGGCACGATGTCGCCGACTGCGACGACGTCGAAGGCCGAGCCCAGAAGGCCCTGTTCGACGAGAGCACGGAATACGAGCCGGCCGATGCGGCCGAAGCCATTTATTGCTACTTTGACAGCCATGGGAGTGTGCGGATGAGGTCCGTTAGTCGTGGTGGTTGCTTGATCTATATGTCGCGCGAGGGCGCAAGGTTTACCAATGAACGGACCGCGCGGTCGAAGGCAAGGAGGTTAATGGCCCGGGCGTGACATATGACCGCGGCTGGGGTCCCGGTTGTGCTCCTCTTATGCCATCCCTGCGAACTCCCCGCGTATCGCCGCCAGGGTGCGGTCCACGGCGCCGCCGTTGTCCCCCTGCCAGGAGGCCGCGGCGGCCGATAGGGCCTCCCTCTGCGCCGGGTCGCGCAGGAGAGCGGCGGCCTGCTCGCTGAGGTCCGCGGCATCGGCCACGCTCCTCGCCGCCCCCCTCTCGAGCAGGTCGCGCGCGATGGACCTGAAATTGCCCATTCCCGGCCCGAAGAGTATCGGCCTGCCGAGCGCCGCCGCCTCGACCGGGGTCTGGCCCTCCGTGTGGGGCGCGAGGCTCTTGCCGACAAACACCACGTCGGCAAGCTGGGTCATCGCGCGCAGCTCGCCCGTCGTGTCGCCCACCGCGACGTCGACCACGCCCGGCGCCGGCCCGCGCGAACGCATGTGGTACGAGAGAGGGGTGGACCTCAGCAGCCTCTCCACCTCGGCCCGGCGCTCGGCGTGCCTGGGCACGATGAGAAGCGAGCAGGCGATGCCCCTCGAGCGCGCGGCAAGGAGCGCATCCACGATGGCCGCCTCCTCCCCGGGCCAAGTCGAGGACCCGAGCAGCACCAGCCGCCCGGCGGGCAGGCCCAGCTCAAGGCGCAGCCTAGCCCTGCCGGCCTCGTCCAACAGGGGGATCCTCACGTCGAGCTTGATGTTGCCAGTGACCGATATCCTGTCGGCGGGGTATCCCATCTCGCGGAAGCGCCTGGCGTCCTGGGCCGATCCGGCGAGGATGCGCGTCATTCCGTCGAGGACGAACGCCGCCGCCGCCGGGAAGCGCCTCAGGCGCCGGAAGCTCCTGTCCGAGATGCGGGCGTTGATGGAGAGCACGGGAACGCCGCGGCTCTTGGCCTGGTGCATGTGCTCGGGCCAGCGCTCCCCCTCCGTCACGATCGCGAGGTCGGGGGAGATCCTCGCCCAGGCCCTCGAGGAGAAGGGCATCCAGTCCACGGGGAAATAGGCGATGCCGCGGACATGGGCCCGATGCCTGTCGGCCGCGACCCTGTAGCCCGTGCTCGTCGTCGTAGTCAGCATGACCTCCACGCCATCGGCCCCGAGCGCGGTCACGATCGGCTCGACCGCGAGCATCTCGCCCACGCTCACGGCCTGCAGCCACACCCGGCGCACCCCCGGCCGGCGCGCCGGAAGCCGGGGGGGAAGCCCGAACCGGTGCCAGAACCCGGCGACATAGCCCCCGCGCCGGCGCATCCGCCACAGATAGTACGGCGCCGTCGCCAGCAGGACAAAGGGGAAAAGCAGCCTGTAGATCCAGATCATGGTCGGGCGGCGGTGAATGACAGGCTGAAGACACACCGAACAGGCCGCCAATGCCACAACAAGTTTTGCGGGAGTTCCCTTTTTTGCTCTTGTGCGCACCCTGGCCGCGGAGACGATTTGCGCTTTCCCATGCGCCGCATTCTCCAAGCCGCCCTGCTGCCGGCGGGGCTCGTGATTGCCGTCGCCCTTCGAGCCGCGATCCCCTTTCCCCAGGCCGAAAGCGACCTGCGCGCCGATCCCGCCGCGAGGTTCGGCACCCTTCCCAACGGGCTCCGCTACGTGGTGCTGCCCAACCATGAGCCCAGCCAGCGCGTATCGATGCGGCTCCTCGTGCAGGCCGGATCGTTCGGCGAGACCGAGTCGCAGAGGGGGCTCGCGCACTTCCTCGAGCACATGGCCTTCGACGGGAGCACGCACTATCCGCCCGGAGCCCTGACCGAAAGGCTCCGGCGCCTGGGAATGGGCGCCGGCGCCGATTCAAACGCCTCCACCTCGTTTGATCGCACGCTTTATCAGCTCGAGCTGCCCGACACCGCCGCGGCAACCGTCGCGGAGGGCCTGCGGATCCTGGCCGACTGCGGCGGCGGCCTGCTGATCGAGCCCGCGATGGTCGACAAGGAGCGCGGGGTCATCCTGGGCGAGAAGCGCGCCCGGGACACGGTGGGCTACAGGACGCTTGTCTCGCAGCTCGGGTTTATCGAGGCGGGCACCCGGGTGCCCGAGCGGCTCCCGATCGGCCTTGACAGCGTCATCGAGAGGTCCGGCCGCGAGGCGTTGACCGCCTTCTACAACGCGTGGTACCGCCCGGAACTGATGGCCGTCATCGTCGTCGGCGACGTCGACGGGGCGGCGATCGAGAGGCAGATCGCGGAGGCCTTCGCGGGGCTTGCGCCGCGAAGCCCCCCTCCCCCCGTCGTCGATCTCGGCCATGTCGCCGACTTCCGTGGCGTCAAGACCCTGTTCCGGCACGAGCCGCAGGCGCCCGACACCAGGATAGTGATCGCCTCGACGGTCCCGTCCAGCCACCAGCCCGACACCGCCGCGCTCCGGATCAGGGGCCTGCCAAGGATCCTCGCCTTGGCGATGCTCAACCGAAGGCTGTCCGCCCGCCAGATCCGCGCCAGCGCCAGCGTGCGGGAGGTCTACGGCCTCTTCCGCGAGGCCGACATCGACGCGGTCTGCAGGCCGGAACAGTGGATCGAGGCTCTGGGGATCGCCGAGCAGGAGCTGCGCCGCGCGCTGGATTACGGGTTCCGCCCCGACGAGCTCCAGAATGCGGTCGCCGGCTTCCGGAACGACCTGGATCAGTCGGTGAGGAACGCGCCGGCCCGCCGGTCCGGGGACCTCGCCGACGAGATCGCCGACAGCCTCGTCGAGGGCAGCGTGTTCATGAGCCCGGCCGACGACCTTGCGCTGATCGGCCCCGCGCTCGCCAAGGTTTCCCCGGGCGACTGCCTGGAGGCGCTCAAGGCGACCTGGGCGGCGCCCGGCAGGTATGTCTTCGTCGCGGGAAACGCGGTGATCGAGGGCGACGCGAACGCCGCGGTCGCCGCCGCCTACTCCAAGTCGCAGGATGGCGCCGTGGCACCCCCCGGTGCGCCCCCCGGCGCGCCGGCCAAGAGCGCGTGGGCCTACGCCGACTTCGGCCCCGCGGGCGCGGTCGCCAGCCAGCGGCACATCGAAGACCTCGACATCACCGAGGTCACGTTTGCAAACGGCGTCCGGCTGAACCTGAAGAAGACCGACTTCGAGGCCGACAGGATCTATCTCGAGGCCCGGCTGGGAACGGGCCAGCTCACGGAGCCCGCCGCCACCGAGCCCGGCCTTGCCACCCTCGCGGGCCTCACCTTCTCGGCGGGCGGGCTCGGCAGGCACAGCGTCAGCGACCTGAGGCGGATCTTCGCCGGCAAGAGGGTCGGCCTCCGATTTGCGTCCACTCTGGACGCGTTCGCCCTTGCGGGGGAGACAGACAGGGAGAACCTCGCGCTCGAATTCCAGCTGCTCGCGGCGTCGCTCGCCGATCCGGGATACCGCCCCGAGTCCCTTGTCGAGGCGCGCAAGCGAATCGAATCGGAGTACCAGAGGTTTGAGCACGGGGTAAGGGGCCCGCTCCGGCTCGAGGTGGCCAGGCTCCTCGCGGGCGGCGACCCGCGGTTCGGGCTGCCTCCGATGGAGGCGGTGATGGCGCGCAACCTGGAAGAGGAGAAGGCCTGGCTCGCGCCCCAGCTCGCGCACGGCGCCCTCGAGGTCTCGGTCGCGGGCGACTTCGACATCGACGCCGCCATCGATGACGCCTCGAAGACCATAGGCGCGCTGCCGAAACGCGACCCCAGGCCGGCGCTTGACGAGCTGCGCAGGGTGTCCTTCCCAAGCCGGCCGTTCGTGAGGGACATCCCCGTCGACACGGCCGACACGGTGGGCCTCGTCGCCGTCTACTGGCCGACGTCCGACGGTATGGACGCGCACAGGGCGCGCCGCCTGGCCGTGCTTGCCGACGTGCTGTCAAGCCGCCTGCGCGCGAAGCTGGGCGAGCAGCTGGGCGGCCCCGTCAGCCCGTACGTGGCGAGCTCCGCAAGCGACATCCTCCCGGGCTACGGCTACATAATGGCGATCGTCGAGGTGAGCCCGGCAAAGGCGGCCGGGGTCGAGAAGGCCGTGCTCGCAGCCGGGGGTGACCTGGGCTCAAAGGGGGCGACCCAGGAAGAGCTCGACCGGGTCAAGAACCCCCTGCTCACCGCCACCCTCGAGACCGAGCGCACGAACCGGTACTGGATCACCGTGCTCGTGAAGGCCCAGGAGGCGCCGGCGGCCTTGGACTACGCCCGGGACAGGCACTCCGACTTTGGGTCGATTTCCAAGGCGGACATCGACGCCCTTGCAAGGTCCTACCTTTCGCCGGAAAAGGCTTCACGGGTCATCATACACCCGGCCACCACGGCCCCCTCCTCCGGCGTTCCGCCGCCGCCCGACGCCATGTAGGCAGGCGCGTGGCAACAACGCTACGCGCGCCCAAAGACCAGCGAGGCGTTGGTCCCGCCGAATCCGAAGCTGTTGGCAAGCGCCGCGTCGACCCTCTTCTCAACGGCCTTGTGCGCCGTGAAATCGAGGCCGAGCGCCGCGCACGCCGGGTCCAAGTTGTCGAGGTTGATGGTGGGCGGGATGACGCCCTTCTCGATGGCTAGGACGGCGGCCAGGGCGCCGAGGGCGCCCGCGCCGCCGAGCAGGTGCCCGGTCATGGACTTGATCGCGCTCACGTGGAGCCTCTCCCTCGCGCCGCCAAAGATGGCCGCGATCGCCGCCGCCTCCTCGCCGTCGCCCCCGGGCGTGGAGGTTGCATGTGCGGAGACGTAGCCCACCTCCTCCGGCGGGATCCCCCCGTCGGCGAGCGCGAGCTGCATCGACCGCCGCGATCCCTCCGCCTCCGGCGCCAGCGATGAAAGGTGGTGCGCATCTGCCGTCGCGCCGTATCCCAGGAGCTCCGCGTGCACCCGCGCCCCCCGGCGGCGCGCATGCTCCATTTCCTCCAGCGCGAACACAATGGAGCCCTCCCCGACCACGAACCCGTCCCGGTCGCAATCGTAGGGCCGCGACGCCTTCTCGGGGGCGTCGTTGCGGGTCGAGAGCGCCTTCATCTGCGCAAAGGCGCCAATGGCGATGGGCGTGATCACCGCCTCGGCGCCCCCCGCCAGGATGAAATCGGCGTCGCCGCGTCGGATGGCGCGCGCGGACTCGCCCAGGGTGTGGCCGCTCGTCGCGCACGCCGAGGCGATGCTCATGTTCGGCCCGCGGCAGTCCAGCAGGATGGCGAGCTGGCCGGAGAGGATGTTGGGAGCGGTCTGGAGGATGAAGAAGGGCGAGATCTTCCGGAAGCCGCCATGCCGCCACGTCTCATGCATGGCGACTATCTCGGGAAGCCCCCCGAGCCCGACGCCAAGGTTGATGCCGATGCGCTCGGGAGGGATCGAATCCCGGCAGCGATCAAGGCCTGAGTCGGCATAGGCCTCGATGCCGGCGCAGAGCCCCAAGTGCGTGAAGCGTCCCAGCTTGCGAAGATCCTTGTGCGACATGGCGGCCGTGACGGGATCCGCCCTGGGTCCGCGCGGATGCAGGGTCCTTGCAAGGTGCGCTGTCGGATCAAAGCCCCTCACCTCGCCGGCTATCCTCGCAGTGCATCCCGTTGCGTCAAAGCGTGTTATTAGCCCTATTCCGCTGCGGCCCGCTGCAAGCGCATGCCATGTGGCCGAAGCCGTCAGCCCGACGGGCGTCACTGCGCCCAATCCTGTTATTGCGACTCGGCGGGACGGATTGGCAACCGGCATGACCCCAAAATGACGCAGTCTCGGGGCCTATAGGCAAGTCTTTGACTTTGCCCACCCCATCTGATCCGATCTCCGACCCTACACGATGCAGCAGCTTCACGCCTACTGGCGCATGGACTATATTGAGGCGCCGCGCTATCCGGCAACGATGAAGCGACCGTTCACGGAACTCCCGGAATTGGGGGACGACCGGGTGGCCCTGATCGTGCACCGGTCGGCGTATTCGTACTTGGTGCTCAACCGCTTCCCCTACAATCCGGGGCACCTGCTCGCCGTCCCGTTCAGGGAGGTCGTGGAGCTCGAGGACCTGAGCTCCGCCGAACGGGCCGACCTGATGGGGGAGATTGTGTTCGCGAAGCGGCTGCTCGCGGCATCCGTCAAGCCCGACGGCGTGAACATCGGGTTCAACCTAGGGGCGGCGGCGGGCTGCAGCATAGCCCACCTGCACGCTCACGTCGTCCCGCGCTGGAACGGCGACACCAACTTCATGCCGGTCGTGGGTCAGACCCGCGTCCTCCCGCAGTCGCTCGAGGCGACATGGGAAAAGCTTTCGGCAGCCGCGGGGCAGATCGGCCCCAATTCGTGACAGACGCCCGTGCCCGCCAAGACGCTTCATTTCCAGAGCCCCAGGCACCTGAGCCAGCTCTACGCAGGCAAGGAGGAAAACCTTGCCCATGCGGAGCGGGCGCTCGGGGTGAAGCTCGTGACCCGCGAGGACTGGCTGAAGATCGAGGCGCCCCAGGAGCCCCTGGCGCTCGCGGAGGAGTTCTTTGCCTTCCTGAACGCGGCGCGGAGCCAGGGAATGACCATCCGGACCCCCGACTTCGCCAGGCTCGTGGACTCATTTGCGAATGGCGAGGCTAGGCGGTGGCAGGCGTTCCTGGACGAGCCGCTCGTGATCGCCACCGATCGCAAGAGCGTGGTTCCCAAGACCATAGGCCAGAAGGAATTCCTGCAGGCGGTCCTGAGGAAGCAGATCGTGATCGGGATCGGCCCCGCAGGCACGGGCAAGACTTACCTCGCCGTGGCGGCTGCGGTGTCGGCGCTCCTCAACCACGAGGTTAAGCGGATCGTGCTGACGCGGCCGGCGGTCGAGGCCGGCGAGGCGCTGGGGTTCCTCCCGGGCGACCTCCGTGAGAAGATCCTCCCCTACCTGCGGCCCCTTTACGACGCGCTCCACGACATGCTGGACCCGGAGGAGGTCGTGAAGCTGACCGAGAAGGGGATCATAGAGATCGCCCCGCTCGCCTACATGCGCGGCCGGACGCTTTCGCACGCGTTCGTGATCCTCGACGAGGCGCAGAACACGACGTCCGAGCAGATGATGATGTTCCTAACCCGGCTGGGGGAGGACTCCCGGATGGTCGTGACCGGCGACGTGACGCAGATTGACCTGCCGCGGCCCAAGCGGTCCGGGCTCCTCGAGGTGCGCCACATCCTGAAGGACACGCCCGGAATCGTCTTTCACACGTTCACCGGAGCCGACGTCGTGCGCCACCCGCTCGTCCAGCGGATTGTCGACGCATACGAGCGCTACAAGAATCCGCCGGCCGGCAGCGGCCCGGACGGGGGCCGCTAGGATGTCCGTTCGCAACCAGCTCAGGCTTCTCGTCGGCGGGCTCGGCGCGCGCCGGGGCGACTCAAAGTCCGAGCCTTCCGGCTTCAGGGACTTCCTCGAGCGGAGCCGGCTCGTCGCGGGGCTGATCTTCATCGTGACGGTGGCCGCGATCGTGGTCATCAGCTCGGCCAGGATGAGGGTGCTCGACCTTCCCGTGCTGCCGAACCAGATCGCGCCGGTGAGGATCGTCGCGGGGACGCCGTTCACCTACGTGAGCACGGAGAGGACGCGGGTCGAGCAGGAGCAGCGGCTTAGCGGGCTCCCGCCGATCTACCGGCTCGACATGGCGCCGCTCGAACGGTTTGAGGGCGCCGCGCGCTTCCTCCTTGGGAAGCTGGCCGCCTTCGAGGCGGCGCACCCGAACACGCCGGCGCTCTTCTTTGACCGGCGCGCGGCGCTGGCCGCCATCGCCGACGATTACAACGCGCGCGGCCCATACGAGACGAATACGGATGACCTGGCCGCGCTCCTCGGCGCGGGGGACGCGGCGGCGCGCGCCGCGCTCTTCGAGAACGGATTTGCGGCGCTGCGGCAGATCTACAACGAGGGGGTCAGCGACTCCGTGGTGCCAGGCGCCGCGCCCGGCGCCGTCGTGATGTACGAGATCGAGCGGCCGTCAGGCGGCCTGGCGACGCGCCCGGTCCAGTCGATGGAGGACGCCCTGACGTTCCTCAGGGTGAGCCTCTCGGCGGAAGGGGTTCCCCGGCCTGCCGCGCAGGCGCTTTTCAGGCTCTTCCGCGGCGGCGTGCAGTCGAACCTCGTGTTCGACCGGGAGGCGGTCGCGGCCCGCGAGGCGGCCGTCCTGAGCAAAATCAAGCCCGTGACGGTCAGGGTGCCCCTGGGCAAGATGATCGTGGATGCGGGCGACCGCGTGACGGGAGAGCAGTACGAGATGGCGACCGCGTACCGCATGGCCGCCAGGGAGGGGGGCGCGGCGGAGCTCGATGACGGGCTCGAGCTCTTCGGAAGGGTGCTGCTCGTGCTCGCGATGGTGCTCGCTTCGATAATCTACGTGAGGCTCGAGGACCCGGAGACGCTCGCAAGCAATGTCCGACTCGGGCTGCTGGCGCTCGTGGTGATCTTCAATCTCGCCCTCGTGCGCGCGGTCTATTCGGCCGGCGGGGCGGAGCTCATCGTGCGGGATTCGACCTGGGCGGCCGCCCTGCCCTACCTTGCCCCCACGGCGCTCGCGCCGCTGATCGTGGCCATCCTGATCGACGCGGGATCGGCGATCTTCATGGCGCTGCTCATCTCGATCTTCACCGGCGTCATCTATGGAAACCGGCTCGATCTGCTTGTCCTCACGTTCCTTGCCTCGATGGTCGCGATCTTCGGGTGCCGCGAGGCGCGCAGCCGCGCCCGGGTCGTGCGGGCGGCCGGGATGGGGGGCCTTACGGTGGCCGCCTTCGCGGCGCTGATCGGTATCGCGCAGCAGACGCCGGTCGCCAACCTCTTCTGGCAGATGGTCGCCGGCCTCTTGACGGGCCTCCTGACGGGCATTGCGGTCGTCGGCCTCCTGCCGGTGCTTGAGGCGCTGTTCAATCGGACGACGGACATCACCCTACTTGAGCTGACGGACTTCAACCATCCCCTGCTTCGGCGGATGCAGCTCGAGGCGCCGGGAACCTACCACCACTCGCTTGTCGTCGCCCAGCTTGCGGAGAACGCGTGCAACGCCATAGGCGCCAACCCGCTGCTTGCGCGGGCCTGCTCGCTCTTCCACGACATCGGAAAATCGACGAACCCCGGGTTCTTCACGGAGAACCAGCGCGACGGCGGCAACCCCCACGACGAAAAGGACCCGGCCGCCTCAGCGGTCATCATCCGCCAGCATGTGGCGGACGGCGTCGAGCTGGCGACCAGGCACCACCTGCCCCGGGCCGTGACCGACGTGATCCGCCAGCACCATGGGACGACGCTCGTGAAGTTCTTCTACGAGCGGGCGCTGGCCCAGTCGCAGTCGCCCTTCCCCGGGGTGGAGCCCCCCCGCGTCCCGGACGGGCCGTTCCGCTACGATGGGCCCAAGCCGCAGTTCAAGGAGAGCGCCGTCGTGTCGCTCGCCGACGGAGTCGAGGCCGTCACCCGCTCGGTGAGGACCATAACCGCCGAAAGGCTCGGGGCCCGGATCGACAGCCTGATCTCCGACCGCGTCGCCCAAGGCCAGCTGGACGAGGCACCGATCACGTTCGAGGACCTGGCGAAGATCAGGGACAGCTTCACCTTCACCCTCCTCAACATGCTCCATTCCAGGGTGGCGTATTCCCCGGCGGGGGAGCCGCCAAGCGAGGCCAAGGCGTGAAAGGAGCACGGCGCCCCCTCGAAGTCGCAAACCGCCATCCCCGCCTGCGAGTCGACCGAACGGCGGTGGCCGCGGCAGTCGGCCTCCTCGACGCCCACGCCGGCCTGTTCAGGGGGGGATGCCCCTCCGGGACGCTTTCGGTGGCGTTTCTCGAGGACCCGGCGCTCGCCAACCTGCACGCCCGCTTCATGGGGGATCCGTCCGCCACCGACGTGATCACGTTTGCGGGCGACGCCGCGAACAATCTCGCGGGGGAGATCTGCGTCTCGGTGGACGCGGCGGCGCGCCACGCGAGGAAGACCGGGGCGCGCCTCTCGGACGAGATCACTCTCTACCTGGTCCACGGCTGGCTCCACCTCGCGGGCTATGACGACCGGGGTCCCTCGGCCAAGCGGGCGATGCGAAGGGCCGAGGCGCGGGCGATGCGGCTCCTGGCCCGCTCCGCGGCCATGCCCCGGTTCAAGCTGGCGTAGGCAGCCGCCAACCGTTCGAATGCGGGGACTCATCCCCCAAGCCCATGGCTGAACCCCCACCCAGTAACTCGCGCTACGTCGCGCTGCGCAACGCATTCTTCTCCGGCGTGATCCTGGTGGCCCCGCTGTGGTTCACCATCTTTGTCTTCGGCAAGGTCATCGACTTGGTAGGCGGAACGTTCAAGCCGGTCTTCTTTGGATTCGTCCCCAACTGGCTTCGCGGCAGGCCAGGAATCGAGACCGTCTGGGACATCCTCGCGACCTTCATTGTCGTGATCCTTGTGACGCTCCTCGGCTATGCGTCGCGGTACGTCTTCGGGAAGTATTTTTTCAGCATCGGCGACCGCTTTGTCCAGAGCATCCCCGGCGTCAGCGCCGTGTACACTACGGTCCGGCAGATCGTGAACACGTTCAGCTCCCAGAGCCGCCACCTCTTCAACAAGGTGGTCCTCGTCGAGTTCCCCAGGAAGGGATGCTGGACGATCGGGTTCCTGACGAGCATGGCCAAGGGCGAGGCCCAAGCGAAGACGGAGGAGGACGTCTGGACGGTGTTCGTACCGACGACCCCCAACCCGACGAGCGGGTTCCTGCTCATCGTCCCCAGGCGCGACGCCGTCGAGCTCGAGATGTCGGTTGGGGACGGGATGAAGATGGTCATCTCCGGAGGCGCCGTCGTGCCGCCGTGGCCGGTGACGGACGTGGCAAAGCTCCGCGAGGCCAACTAGGCTGGACCCTGGTGCCAGGCCAGACACTGACGACCGAGGCGTTCGTGATCGAGAAGCGTCCCCCGACGGACGCCTTCCAGGCATTCGGGCTCTTCTCGGCCGAGCACGGCAACCTGCTCGCGCTGCAGCGCGTCTCGAAGAAGCCCTCGCCCACCCATGTGGCGCCGGACCTCTTCGACACGGTCTCGGCGATACTGGAGAGCTCCAACCAGGGGCGCACCTGGTTCGTGAGGGAGATCCGGATCCTCGCCCGGCGCGCGGCGATCGGGAAGAGCTATGACGCGCTCCGGTTCGCCTCGGCGCTGGCCGCCGTCATCGGCCGGAACCCCGTGCACGAGGAGAGCCGCCCGAACGTGGAGCAGCTGCTGCGGACCGCGCTCGACGCGTTCGCCGCGTCGGGGCGCCCCGACATCGTGCACCTGAAGAGCCTCTTCCTCTTCGCGCGCGACGAGGGTTATCCTGTGAAGCAGGATTGGCTCCCGTCGCTGCCCGCGGCCGACCGGGCCGTCGCGGCCGCTGTCCTCAACCGCCCGCTGAGCGAGCAGGAATCCAGGGCCGAGGACGTCGCCCGGCTCCGGCGCAGCCTCGAGGAGTACCTGGGCTCGCGCACCGAGATCGTGGTACCGTGAACTTCGACCTGGACCAGCGCCGCGCCCAGATGAGCGTGGGCGACCTATCGGATTTCACGATCGGCCCGCGCGCCTCGCCTGCCGGGCCGGGCGGGCTCTGGCGGGCCCAGCTCGGCAGCCGCTGGCACCGGAAGATCCGGGAAATGGTGATCTCGGAGGGCGCGGATGCCGAGTTCGAGGTGCCCGTCGAGGGCGAGATCGCCAGGAAGGGCTGGATCGTCGGGCTCTCCGGCAGGATAGACCAGGTGGTGCGTACGGGCGGCCGCGCCGTCCTGCGCGAGATAAAGACCGTGACCCGCGCACTCCCCGCGAGCGAGGCGGAGCTTCGGGCCGACTATCCCGGGTATTTCGTGCAGCTCGCGGCCTATGCGGCGCTGCGCGGCGCGCGCGAGGCGTGCGAGCTCATCTTCGTCGAGGCGGACACGGGCCTCGCGCAGACGGTCAACCTCTCGACGGCGGACGACCGCCTGCTCGACCTGCAGCTGGACCGGGTCGCCGAGTTCCTGGACCTGCGGCTTCGCGGCCGGGAAAGGCTGCGCCAGCTGAGATTCCGCCCCGCATTCGCCGCCCTGCGCCACGGCCAGGAGGCCGCGGCGGCCGAGCTCCGCCAGGCCGTCCGGGGGGCGCTGTCGGCCGTCCTCCTCGAGGCCCCGACCGGGTTTGGCAAGACGGGCGTCCTGCTCGAGTTCGCGCTCGGCGAGTTGAGGGACGGCAATTTCGATCGCGTGGTCTACCTCACCGGCAAGTCGACGGGCCAGCTCGAGGTCGTCGGGACGCTCAGGGAGATGACGGCGCCGGGCCCGGACCTCGGCGAGGGAGCGCCGGTGGCGGCCTGGCACGTCCGCAACAAATCCGAGCACTGCGTCAACTCGGTCTTCCAGTGCGTCCGGGAGGCCTGCGCATACCTGGACGGGGCCGAGAGGCGGTGGGCCGGGAGCGGCCTGTCGAGGTTCTACCTCATCGAGGACCAGCCGCGGGACCTGGGCTCGCTCCGCAACGCCGGCCTGAGCGCCCGCATCTGCCCGTACGAGATCACCCGCGCCGCCCTCGCGTTCAACGACGTCTGGATCGGAGACTACAACTACGTGTTCTCGCCAGACAGCCGCGTGCTCTTCTACGACCGGCCGGGGTTCGACCCGGCGAGGACTCTCCTCCTGGTGGACGAGGCCCACAACCTCCCGGCGCGGGCTGCCGACGCCCATTCACACGCCTTCGCCGCCGCCGACGCCCGCGCCGTGTGCGATGCCCTCCGGCAGGTCCGCGCGGACTCCCGGTGGGTGGCGCAGTGGGACCGCTGGACCCGATTCCTCGAATCCCGGGTCAAGTCGGGCGCGCTTGCGGACGCAGATCGCGAGGACGCGGACGACCACCTTTCGGGGCTCGCCGAGGGTGCGGCGGCCTTCCCCATGGACTACGCGGCGCTCGGGCCGCACGCGGCCGGGCTCATCTGGAAGAACCCGTCGGTCGCCGAGCAGCTGGCCTTGCTCGACCTTCCCAGGCTCTGGTGGTGCCCGCAGGACGGGGCCCTCTCCATCACCTGCCTCGACGCGGCGCCCGTGATCGGGTCCGCCCTCCGGGAGTTTGGCGGCGTCGTGTTTGCGACCGCGACCCCCGGCCCGGCTGACAGGTTCGCGGAGGCCTGCGATTGCGCCGGCCTGCAGCCGATCCGGGCCGCCACGCCCTGGAGGGACGGCGCCTACGACGTGGCCGTCGATCTTCGGGTGGACACCAGCTTCCAGCACCGACAGCGGCACATCGCGACCACCGCGGAAACCGTCGCGAGCCTCCACAGATCCGCCGGCGCGGGAGCCCCTGTCGCCGTGTTCTTTCCGAGCTTCGCCTACGCCGAGTCGGTGGCCCGGGAGTTCGGGCCGGCCGCGCTCCAGCCAAGGAGGGGCGAGCTGTCGGCGCAGAACGCGTGGATCAACGAGTCGCTGGAGGAGGGCCGCGCGCTCTTTCTCGTGCTCGGGTCGGGCTTTGCCGAGGGCATCGACATGCTGGGCGGGCGCGTGACCCACGCCATGGTGGTCGGGCCCGCTCTCCCCGAGGTCAACCCGGTCCAGCGGGCGAGGCTCGCCGCGCTCGCTGACCTTGGCCGGGACGCGGCGTTCGACCGGGTGTACAGGATCCCGGGCATGCAGAAGGTCAACCAGGCCCTAGGCCGGCTCGTGCGCGCGCCGGGCCAGCGCGCCCGGGTCCTCCTCCACTGCCAGCGCTTCGCCGAGCCGTCCTACGCGCGCCTCCTCGCCCCGGAATACCAGCGGGCACGGCGCATCCTCGGGGACGACGACCTCGCCGCCTGGCTCGGGACTCCCCGCTGATCCGGCACACAGGCTCCCATTTTTCTTTACCGCGGCTCGACCGGCATGCAGTACTTGGCGCAATGGCCACGCACAAGACCCTTGGCTCCCGGGAGGTGCACGCCGCCATGGAACGGCTTGCCGCGGCCATCGAGGCCCGGCATCGCCATGCGAAGGGTCTCCTCGTCCTCGGGATCGCAAACGGGGGTATCCCGGTCGCCCGGCGGCTGTGCGCCCGGCTCGGCATCAAGCGGGTCGGCGACCTCGACATCTCGTTCCACCGGGACGACATAGGCACCCATCCCGTCCCGAAGGAATTCGCCCCCACGATCCTGCCTGGGGACGTCAACGGGGCCAACGTCCTTCTGGTCGACGACGTCCTCTTCACCGGACGCACCGTGAAGGCCGCCCTTGACGAGCTCTTTGACCACGGCAGGCCCGCAACCGTCGAGTTGGCCGTGCTTGTCGACCGGTGCAGCCGGCGCCTTCCCGTCGCCGCCGACTTTGCGGGCACCACGGTCGCGGCAGCGGACGACGAGGATGTCGTCGTCCTGCTCGACGACGATCCGGCGCGCGACCGGATCGACATCCGCCCTAGGGCCCTGCGGGCCGAGCGCGCCTCAATCCGATGACCTGGACCCGTAGACACCTGCTGGCGCTCGAGGACCTGACCCTCGCCGAGATCGAACAGATCCACGCGACCTCGGCGGCGTTCAAGAAGATCCTGAAGCGCAACGTCAAGAAGGTGCCCGCGCTGCGCGGCAAGACGATCGTCAACCTCTTCCTTGAGCCGAGCACGCGCACCCGCATGGCCTTCGAGATGGCCGCGAAGCGGCTGAGCGCCGACGTCATAGCTTTCGACGCCGCGAGCTCCTCGACGACGAAGGGCGAGACGCTCCGCGACACGGCGAAGAACATCCAGGCGCTCAACGCGGACATGATCGTGATCCGGCACTCGGCGGCCGGCTCGCCCCTTTACCTGAGCAAGATACTGGACATACCGGTGATCAACGCGGGCGACGGCGCCCATGAGCACCCGACACAGGGCCTCCTCGACACGTTCACGATGAAGGAGCACCTCGGGTCGATGAAGGGGCGCAAGGTAGCGATCCTGGGCGACATCCTCTTCAGCCGCGTGGCCCGGTCCAACATCCATGCGCTCATCAAGATGGGCGCGGCAGTCACCCTTGTCGGCCCATCCACTCTCGTCCCCCACGGCTTCACGGCCCTCGGCGCGGAGGTCTCCCATGACCTCAAGTCGGCCCTGGCTGATGCCGATGTTGTGATGCTCCTTCGCATCCAGCACGAGCGCCAGGGCCACCGGCATTTCCCGTCGCTCGGCGAATACACGAGCATGTTCGGGCTCAACAAGACCCGGGCGTCCTGGCTCAACCCCCGCGCGATCATCATGCACCCGGGCCCGATCAACCGCGGCGTCGAGATCGACAGCGACCTTGCCGACGGCGACCGCAGCGTGATCCTCGAGCAGGTCACCAACGGGATCGCGGTCCGGATGGCGGCCCTTTACCTGTGCGCGGGCTACCAGCCCGAGCACGTGATCTCGTCCACCGAATAGCCCGCGCCCATGCCCTCACTCTGGATAAGCCGAGCCCGCATCGTCGATCCCGCCTCCAAGCGCGACTCGGTCGGCGACCTGTTCGCGCGCGACGGAATCATCGCAACCTCCCTTTCCGCCGCCGAACGGAGGAGGGCGAGGAAGATCGACGGCCGCGGGCTTGTGGCCGCGCCCGGGCTCGTGGATATCCACGTTCACTTCCGCGAACCCGGCCAGTCCCACAAGGAGACGATCGCCACGGGCTCGAGGGCCGCCGCCGCCGGGGGCTTCACGACCGTCGTCTGCATGCCGAACACTGCGCCGCCGGCCGACAACGCGGGCACGATCCAGTACATCCTCGACGCCGTGCGGCGCGACGCGCTCGTCAAGGTCCTGCCGACCGGATGCATCACGATGGGCATGAAGGGCGAGGCCCTGGCGCCGATCGGATCGCTGAAGAGGGCCGGTGTCGTGGCGATCACTGACGACGGCGACTGCGTGCAGTCGAACGAGCTCATGCGGAGGGCCATCGAATACGCCACGATGTTCGGCCTCCCGATCATGGACCACTGCCAGGACCAGTCCATGACCGACGGCGCGGTCATGAACGAGGGCGACATGTCGATAAGGCTGGGGTTGCGCGGATGGCCCAACGCGGCCGAGGACCTGATCGTGTCGAGGAACGTCATCCTGTCCTCTTACACGGGCGCGCACATCCACATGCAGCACGTGTCGTCGGCGCTCTCCGTCGAGATCATCCGGCGGGCGAAGGCCGACGGAATCCACGTGACGGCCGAGGCGACGCCCCACCACATCGCGCTCACGGACGCGGCCCTCTCGAACTACGACACCAATTTCAAGATGAACCCGCCGCTGAGGGCCGAGGCGGACCGCAGGGCGATCATCGCGGGGCTGAAGGACGGCACGCTCGACTGCATCGCCACGGACCACGCTCCGCACACGGACTACGAGAAGGACAGGGAGTTCGACTACGCTCCGAACGGCGTCCTCGGCCTGGAGACGGCGCTCCCCGTCGTCCTCGACGTCCTCGTCAGGCGGAACCGCTTCAGGCTTGCGCACGCGTTGGACCTCATGACGCGCAAGCCGGCCGGCATTCTCAACCTTTCCGCAGGCACGCTCGCGGCCGGGTCCGCCGCGGACATCTGCCTCTTCGACCCCGACGAGGCGTGGACCTATGACGCCAAGGCGGGGTACAGCAAATCGAGCAATTCGCCCTGGCACGGAAGGACTCTTCAGGGCCGGGTTAAGACGACGATCGTCGACGGCAGGATCGTGTTCCCGCTCGCGGCATCGTGAGCCAGCCGGACGAACTGACGCGGGCCGCGGTTGCGGCCATCGCCATCGAGATAGCGCTCCCGCTCTGCGGCCTGGGGCTCATCGTGTGGCGCTTCCTCCTCGGCCCGGGCGCCAGGGCGAGGCGCGAGGCGCGGCTTGCCGAGTGGCGCCTTCCGCCGATCGACTTTGGATGCTTCCTTTGCTTCGGGTTCCTGGGGGCCACGGCGCTAAGCGGGACCGCCGGCCTCGCATTCCGCCACGTGGCAATGGGCGCGGATGCCACGGCGATCGTCGGCTACGCGGCGATGGAGGGCGGGTTCCTGCTCGGGATCGCCGCTTTCTACGGCCTGTTCGGCGCGCGGGTGAGGGGCGCCGCCGGCCCCCCGTCGCTGCTTGCGGCGCTCAAGAGCGGGCTGGCCACGTTTCTGATCGCGATGCCCCTGGTTGACGCGGTGAACTATGCCTCGGAATTCGCCATCACCCGGATGGGCTTCCCCAACGAAAAGCAGGAAATAGTGGACATCTTCGAGAACATCCATTCCCCGGCGCTGCGATGGCTGTTCGTCGCGCTGGCCGCCTTCCTCGTCCCCGCTGCCGAGGAGATCCTCTTCCGCGCGGGTCTCTTCAGGTATTTCCGGACGCGGATGCCTCGCTGGATCGCCATCGGGCTCACCTCGGCACTCTTCGGCGCGCTCCACGTCGCATGGGGCGAGCATTTGGCCGGCCTCCCTAGCCTCCTGCCCCTCGTCGCCCTCGCAGTCGTCTTCTGCCTCGCCTATGAGCGGACCGGCATGATCGGGACTACCATTGTCGCTCATGCGCTCTTCAACTTGAACTCCATGTTCCTCGTCGTCGCGGGGATTGGCTCGTGACCGCAATCCGCCTATTCTCGCGGACCGCCCGCGGATCGGTCTCCTCGATCGGCGAGAGCGCGCTGATCGGCTGCATCCGGCGCTGGCTCGGCCGGGCCTCGCCCCGCGCCCCGGCCGGCATCGGCGACGACTGTGCGGTGCTCCCGCCGCCGCGCGGACGCGAGCTCCTCACGGTCGATCCCGTGGTTCACGGGATCCATTTCGACGACCGGACCCCGGCTCGCGCGGTGGCCGCCAAGCTGTTCAGGCGCAACCTGAGCGACATCGCGGCGATGGGGGGACGCCCGCGCGCAGCCGTCGTCGCGCTCGCGCTCGACGGCAGGGTCTCCATCGCGTGGCTCGCCGAGTTCTACAGGGGCCTGGCCAGCGAGAGCATGCTGCGCGGGGTCCCGGTCGTGGGCGGCGACGTGGCCCGCCTTCCAGGTTCCTTCGTGGCCACCCTCGCCCTCACCGGGGAGGCGACCGGGCGAATCCTCGCCCGCGCCGGCTCGCGCGCAGGCGACTGGATCTACGTGACGGGCGCGGTAGGGCGAAGCGTGCGGACCGGCCATCACTACCGGTTCGAGCCCAGGCTGGCCGAGGGAGCCTGGCTCGCCCGCCGAAAAGAGGTGCGGGCGATGATCGACGTTAGCGACGGGCTTGCCAAGGACCTGGCGGCGCTCACGCCCCGGGGTTCCGCCCCGGCGGTCTTCGCGGGGAAGCTTCCGCGGCGCGCGGGGGCCACGGTCCGCGAGGCCCTATGCGACGGCGAGGACTACGAACTCGCCTTCAGCGTCGCTTCGGGCGCCGGGGGCGCCGCTCTCGAGAAGGCGTGGCACCGGGCCTTTCCGCGCACCAAGCTCACCTGCATAGGCAGGTTCGTCCGCGCGGGCGCCGTGCCGCCGGATGCGATCCCCCTCGGGAGATACCGTGGCTACGAACATCTCCGATAGGCTGCGGGCCGGCGTCACGACCCGCACCGCCGAGGAGACGCGGTCGCTCGCGGCCGAGTGGGCGGCGGTCATACCGGCCGATGTGACGGTCGCGCTGCACGGCGACCTTGGCGCCGGGAAGACGACCTGGGTGCAGGGCCTCGCCCTCGGCTTCGGCATAACCGAGCCCGTGACGAGCCCGGCCTTTACGATCTACACGCTTCACCGCGGCCCGGGGCGAATGCTCGCGCACATGGACGCCTACAGGCTCGGCTCCCCCCGGGAGGCGGAGGACCTCCTGGTCGAGGAGTTCCTAGTAAGCCCTTGGTGCCTCGCGGTGGAATGGCCGGACAGGGTGGCGGGCTGGATTCCGCGCGACGCACTGCACCTCGGCCTCGAGATAGAGCCCGACGGACGCCATTCGATCCGCCTCCGGGACCGCTGATCAGGTGACGGAGGACTCGGTTGGCGGCGGCACCCCGGGCTCCGCGCCCGAAGCCGACTCGGGGGCCGGCGTCTCGGGGATTGCAGCCTCGGAGGCGGGCGCGTCGGCAGCGGACGCCTGAGGGGCCGGCGACTCTGGGATTGTTGCCTCGGAGGCGGGCGCCTCGGGCGCCGAATTCCCAGGGGAAGCTGGAGCATCCGGAGCCGGTTCCCCGGGGGTCGGCGCCTCGGCTGCGCCCGGTTCGCCGACAGGGGGCGTCTCCGGGAAGTTTTCGGGGTCAACTTCCTCGGACTCGACCTCCTTCTTGCGCGCCTCGACCATGACGGGCGGCGCGTATAGCCCGCCGTCGATGAATTCCGTGACGTAGCCCTCGCGCACGAGCCAGATGAGGTCGCCCTGCATCCGCACTATTTTCTCGCGCTCCTCCTGGGCGACCGTCGCGCCCTCGGCCGGGGGCGCGACTCCCAGTATTTTCGCCGCAAGGTCCCCCGCCTTCACCAAGGGGTTGGCCTCGATGAATGAGATGAGGTTGCCGATGCTCTCCGAGAACACCTGGCCGGGCACCCGGAACTTGCGCTTTACCGCGCAGACGTACGAGACGCCCTTTGACCCCTTCTTGAAGATCGTGAAGTGCTCCCGGCGGAGCCTGCCCCTGAGCTGGTTGGCGGTGTCGAGCGGGAACCGGAGCTGCCGCTCGTAGGCGCCCTCGATCGCCATGAGGATTTCGCCGCGGGGCATCGTTTCCAGGGCCTTCCCGTGAAAGCGAGCGCTGCCGGCGGCCTTCACGACGCTTTCGCGCGCATTGGCCAGCAGAAACTGCCGGGCATCCTCAAAGCCGTCGAACGCGGGCGCCGTCTGGCCTTCGGCCACGGGCCCCTTCCAGGTGTATCGGGTGACCTTCCTCATCTTCTCGAGCCACCGGTTCACGACCTCGGGGTCGCGAACCGTCTCTATCCGCGCCCGGAACGCCTCGAAGGGCATCCGGGGCAGCCTCGACGCGTGGTGCTGCTGCACCATCTGGTTGTAGCGGTGGTAGTTCGGGGGCCCCAGGAGCTCCCCGGTGACGCCGCACTTGCTGATCACAAGGTACGTCCCCTTTGGGGGGTCGACCTCGACCTCGGCACTGTCGAAGAAATTCGCGAGGTGCATTCCCAGTGCATGCGACACGGCGGCGTCCTCGGACTCGAACGGAACGCCGTCGGGAACGGAGATGTAGAGCGGCTCCTGCGGAGCCTCGGGCGCGCCGGCCGGGCGCGGCTTCCGTGCCACAACGACGACAAAGCGGTCGGGTTTGCCCAGGACCGTCCGGGCGATCTCAAAGAGCTCAATGGTCCGCGCGGACGAGCGGATCATCTTCACGAGCGTGTTGAAACTCGAGTCCTCGGGGTAGAAGGCGACGTCAAAGTAGGGGCTCTCGTACGGCCCGCGCTCCTGCCTCTCCATGCCGGGCCCGCCGCGGCGCCCAGGGCCCCCGTGCTCGCCCCCATCCCGGCGCGGTGCCCTGTCGCCCTGGCTCCGGTCTCCCGGGGCTTCGCGACGCGGCCCGGGCGCGCCCTCCGACGGGGGCCTCTGGAATGACCGCCGGTCCCTTCGGTCGGGGGCGCCGCCGCGACCGCCCATGTGGTCGTCGCGGGGCGGCCTGTCGGCCTGCTCCCGCCCGTCGGACGAGGTTTCCTTGTCCTTGGTCCACTGGGTACCGAAGCTGAAGCCCTGTAATTGGCTCAGGTCGATCTTGTTGAAATCCGCCGCCGGATTCTCCTTGGAAGCGTCGTCGTCCATGTAGTCAGAGGTGCACGGTGCGCGTCCGGTGTCAGTCAGACGCCCCGAAGTTTCCACTCGGGCGGGGGAACGACGCAAGAGATTTTCAAGTGGGCGCGGGGGCGGGTGCCCGGACAACGAGCCGGATTGCTTTGGGCGCCGGCGGCGCTTCTCCTCGGTCAGCCCGCCATGAGCGCCCCCTTGCCGATCGAAACCGCAAAGCGGCTTCTGCCATGGCTTGTCGCGGTCGCGTTCTTCATGGAGTCGCTCGACACGACGATCCTGAACACGGCGGTCCCCACCATCGCCGACGCGCTTCGGATAGCGCCACTGAGCATGAAGGCGGCGCTCACCAGCTACACCATCAGCCTGGCCGTCTTCATCCCGGTCAGCGGCTGGATCGCGGACCGGTACGGAACCCGGTGGGTCTTCCTGACGGCGATCGGGATCTTCTCGCTCGGTTCGCTCGTGTGCGGGATCTCCGTCAACATGCCCATGCTGGTCGGGGCGCGCATCCTGCAGGGCTGCGGGGGCGCGCTGATGATGCCGGTGGGCCGGATCACGATGGTGCGCACGTTCCCGCGGTCGGAGCTCGTGCGCGCGATGAGCTTCGTAGCGGTGCCCGGGCTGATCGGCCCGCTCCTGGGCCCCCTCGCGGGCGGGCTCATCGTCGATTACCTGCACTGGCGGATGATCTTCTTCGTCAACCTTCCGATCGGGCTCGCTGGAATGTACCTCGTTTTCAGGCACATGCCCGACTATCGGTCCGAGCTCGGCACCCCGATCGATTTTGTCGGGCTGGCCCTCTTCGGATCCGGGATAGCGCTGCTTTCGTACGTCCTCGAGGTGTTCGGCGAGAACGAGCTCAGCCTGAAGAGCATCGTCTTCCTCCTCTGCCTCTCGGCTCTCCTGCTCCTAGCCTACGGCCGCCATTCCCTGAGCGCCGAGTTTCCCCTCCTCAGGCTGAAGCTGTTCCGGATCCGGACGTTCCGCGTCGCCGTGGCGGGCAGCTTCGCCACCCGCCTCGGCATCGGGGGCATGCCGTTCCTTCTTCCCCTGCTCTACCAGATCGGCCTCGGGTACACGCCCGTCCAGTCCGGCCTGCTGATCGCCCCGCAGCCCCTCGCGGCCATGGGCCTGAAGATGTTGATGCCCAAGATCCTGAATTCGTTCGGGTACAGGCGGGTCCTGCTCGCCAACACGGTCGCGATCGGGCTCGTCGCCATGCTATTCATGACGGTGTCCCGCGGAACCTCCGCGTGGCAGATCGTGATCCTCGCCTTCATCTTGGGGTTCGTGTCGTCGATGCAGTACACGAGCATGAACACGCTCGTGTTCGCCGACCTCGCTGATGCCGATGCAAGCTCCGGGAGCAGCATCTCGAGCACGGTCCAGCAGATGTCGATGAGCTTCGGGGTCGCCGTCTCCTCGCTCCTCGCCGGCCTGTACCTGGGCGGCGAGCGCCGCCCCGGGCCGGAAGGCATGATATCCGGAATCCATTGGACCTTGCTCACGATAGGATTCATGACCATCGCCGCGTCGTTCATCTTCCGCCTGCTAAGACCGGGTGACGGCGCGTCGGTCAGCCAACATTCGGCCTAGTGCAGCGTACATCCCCAACCCAGCCGCTATTCTCCTCCGCCGACGCGCGCAGGATGGCCTGGCTCTGCGGGACGGCTCTCGCGCTCGCGTGCCTGGCCGTCAACCGCAGGGTCCTCGGCTTCGGCTTCCTCTACCTGCGCGACGACGACGTCAACGTGACGCTGAACCCCCATATGGGGGGCATCGACCTCGCCCGGCTGAAATGGATGTTCACCGACTTCAGCTATGTCCGCCGCTACATCCCGCTGGGGTGGCTCAATTTCTCGGCCACCTATGATTTCGCGGGCCTCGACCCGGCGCCGTACCATGCCGTCGCGCTCGGGCTGTACGTCCTGAACGCGGGCCTCGTGTTCGCGCTGGTCCTGCACGCCCTGCGGGTTTTCGCCCCCGGGGGGCGCGACGGCGGACTGACGCCATGGGACGCCGGCGTTGCGGCCCTGGCCGCGGGCTGGTGGGCGCTTCACCCGTTCCGGGTCGAGACGACGGCTTGGATCTCGGGCAACCTGTACGGCCAGGCCATGGCCCTGCTCCTGGCGTCGCTGCTCGCGTACCTGCGGACCTACCTGACGGCCGGCCGCGCCCGCGCGGCATGGCTGTGCCTTGCGGCGGCCGGGTATTCGGCCTCGCTCCTCACCTACCCGGTCGCCCTCGGGGCCCCGTTCCTCCTGGTCGGCCTCGACTGGCTGCGTGCGCGCACCCACGCCGGCACGCCGCTCCGGCGGCTCCTGGCCGAGAAGGCGGCGTTCCTCGCGCCGCTGGCGGCGGTCCTCGCGGTCACGCTCGCGGCGCGCTTCGGCAACACCGAGGTCTTCGGGGCGGTGCCCGGCATGCGCGAACTGCCGCTCTCCAGCCGGATCGCGCAGTCGGCCTACGTCTCGGCCTACTACGTGTGGAAGCCCTGGTGGCCCGTCCGCCTTTCCCCCCTCTATGACACGCTCATGGACTTCAGGCCGACGGACCCCGTGTTCGTGCTCAGCACGGCCGCGGTCGCCGCGGCCTGCGCGCTTGCCCTGCTGTCGCTCAGGAGGTGGCCGGCCTTCGCGGCGGTCTGGTTCGGATACCTCGCGGTGGCGGCGCCGTTCTTCGGGCTCACGGAGAAGCCGCACATGGCGAGCGACCGCTACGGCTATTTCCTGAACGTCATCATGGCCGCTGTCATCGCCGCCGGCATCGCTCGAATTGCCGCGCCTCGGGCGCGCGCGTGGGCTTCGGCCCTGTCTCTCGCGGTCATCGGCGTCCTGGGCTGGCTCAGCTGGCGGCAGCTAGACGTCTGGTCGAACGACCGCGCGCAGCATGCCTACGTCGCCGCCGGGATCAGGAACGCCGAGCTCCTGGATGATTTCACAAGCCGGCAGCTTATCCTCGAGTTCCTCCGCGGCGACGAGAAGGCCGCCTCGGATGCCGTCGCGGCGCGACTCAAGGCCAAGCCCGCGGCCCGGGGATTCCTGAAGGCCGCGAGGATAATCTCGGACAAGCAGCGCATCAGCGCCTACTACGGGCCCGTCTCCTACCTGGCCATCCTGCAGGAGCGGGCGGGCCTCGCCTTCGCCCGGGCCGGGCAGACCCGGGAGGCGGACGACCATCTCGGGGACGCCCTGCGCCTGGACTGCCGCTTCTACCAGGCGGCCTACGACCGGTCCCTGGTGCTTCTGCAGCTCGGGAGGTGCGAAGACGCCCTCCACAGCTTCCTCCTTTCGGAGAGATGGGCGCCTGCCGGGCTGGCGGCGGAGCAGAGGAGGGCTTTCCTCGGACTTCTGGAGAAGGTCTCCCTCGCCGCCGGCAGGCCCGGCCTCGCGCAGGCCGCCCGGACCGCGATGGCCCGCTGACGTTTGGGCTTTGCCCCGCGGTCGGTCCCCGCCACTATCCGCCCCGATGGAAGGAGCCACGAACCCAGCGGGCGCGACGGCGCCGGATTCCCCGGCGACGGGAGGGATGCGATGATCCGCGAGTGGTTCCCCACCCTCATCTACTGCGAGCCCCTGGCGAAGGTCGGGCTCGACCGGCTCAACGCCGAACTGGCCGCGGAATGCCGCTCGCTTCGGGATTACGACAAGGCGGGCCGGGAATGGTCCCGGCGCAACTACCCGGGCGGCTACACGAGCTACGCGTCGCTTAACGAGCTCCACCGTTTCTCGAGCACCTTCACGCGCCTCGAGCGCAGGATTTCCCGGCACGTGCGCCTGTTCGCGCGCGCGCTCGACATGGACCTGCGCGGCTGCAGGATCCGGATGACGGACTGCTGGGTCAACATCATGCCGCCCTCCACGGCGCATTCCCTGCACCTGCACCCGCTCGCGTTCATAAGCGGCACCTATTATGTCGCGGCCCCCCGGGGCTGCCCCGGCCTGAAGTTCGAGGATCCCCGGCTCGACCGCTTCATGGCCGCCCCTCCCCGCCTGGCCGGGGCGCGGCGGGCCAACCAAAGCCATGCCACGTATCCCGCGCGCGCGGGTAACCTGATCCTCTTCGAGAGCTGGCTCAGGCACGAGGTCCCCCAGAACCGGGTCGGCGCCGAGCGGATCAGCATCAGCTTCAACTACAACTGGGCGTAGGCCCTCCCGAAAGCCGGGATTCCGCGCCGATCCGCATGACCAAGGACAAGAACCGACCGACCGCGCTGGTGACCGGCGCGTCCCGCGGCATCGGCCGCGAGATCGCGCTGCAGCTGGCGGCAAGGGGCGTCCGCGTCGGCGTCCATTACCGCAGGAACAGGGCAGCCGCAGAGTCGCTCGTCGCGGCATTGCCCGGCAAGGGTCACGCCGCCTTTTCGGCGGACATGGCCGACGGGGCCGCGGTGGGGCGGCTCTGGAGGCAGGCCACCCGCAGGTTCGGCAGGATAGCAATCGTCATCAACAACGCCGCGGCGCACGAGGAGCATCCTCCCCTCTCCACCGGATACGCCGCGTGGCAAAGGGCGTGGCGGCGAATCATCGCCACCAACCTGCACGGACCCGCCAACCTCTCGCTCCTTGCGGCGAAGGCCATGGCCCGGTACGGCGGCGGAAGGATCGTCAACATCTCGTCGAGGGGGGCGTTCCGGGGAGAGCCCGAGGCGCCCGCCTACGGCGCCAGCAAGGCGGGCCTCAACTCGCTCAGCCAGTCGCTCGCGAAGGCCCTGGCCCCGAACGGCGTACTGGTCTACTGCCTCGCCCCGGGCTGGGTTGAGACCGAGATGGCGGCCGAATTCCTCGCCGGCCCGCGGGGCGGCGAGATCCGGGGCCAGCACCCGCTCGGCCGCGTGACGCTCGCCGACGAGATCGCCCGGGTCGCCGTCTTCTGCGCCCTGGACGCGCCGGCGGCGATGACGGGCGCAGTCATCGACGTGAACGGCGCCTCGTACCTGCGCACGTGACGCAGCCGGGGCGCTAGCGCAGCCGGAAGAAAAGGACGACGGCGAGGCAGGCCATCCCGATGTCGGGCAGCCATGCTGCCAGCGCGGCGTCGATCAGCTGCTTTGTCGCAAGCGACATCGCAAGGTTGTTGAGCACGTAGTAGAGGAAGAAGAGCCCTATAGATTTCGAGACGCCGACCGCCGGGTTGACGCGCACGCCGGATACCGCGAAGGGGATCGCGATCGCTATCACGATCAGCGGCCCGAGGATGTCCGCGATGAGGCTGTAGTACCTCACGGCGTACGGTACGCCCTTGGGGTTGTTCTCGCGCGTATAATAGTCCGTCAGGCGCCTCAGCTCGGTGAAGGAGAGGTCGATCGGTCTGCGGTCGATGAGCAGCATGAGCTGCGGATCCTCCTGGAACCGCGGGACGAACCGCTCGGAAAACGGCACCGACGACGTGTTGACGCCCGTGTCTGGGTCGAAGCCCATCTCGCGTCCGTTCTCGAACATCCACCCATGCCGGCCCACGTCGTACCACGCCTGTGCTGCGACCACGCGGTTCGTCTCGCGGCGGCGCACGTCCATCTCCGTCACGGAAACCCCGTAGGCCCTGTTGGTGAACTTGCTGTACCGGTCGAAGAACCACATCCGGCCGCCGTCGGGATTGTCGAACCCCACGCTGTAGACCGCCCCGATGCGGTCCTCCGGGACCGACTTGGCCTGCTTCCTGAACTGGAAGCCTTCCTTCATCAGGCGGGTTTCCTCTACGGACCAGGGGACGACCGAGGCGTTGAGCCACCAGGAGATCGCGCAGCACAGGACCCCCACGAGCCAGATCGGGGCCATGAGCCGCCCGAAGCCGACCCCGGCCGCGCGCATCGCCGTCAGCTCGTTCGACTTGTGGAGCTTGCCAAGGACGAAGAGCGTCGAGCACAGGAGCACGATGGGCAGCGTCACGGCGAGGAAGCCGGGTATGGCCACGAGGATGTAGCGGAACAGGTCCGGCCCGCGCGCCCCCGCCTCGCGCAGGTCCCTGAAGTCGTCGTACATCACCTGCACGAGGAGCAGGCCGCACGTGAGCAGGAGCACGAGGAAGAGGATCTCGAGCCACTCACGCAGGAGGTGCCGGTCAAATGTGTTCAACGGGGAGATCGGAGCATGCCCGCCCCTCTTAATCAATTAGTAAGGCAATTCGGTTGTCACCGGTCGGGCCGGTCCCTTTTCTCTCGGCCATCCATTTGATGCTTCGCCTATCGCGGATCCTTATCTCCATCGCAGCCGGCGCGGCCCTGTCCGCCCCGGCCGAGGACTCGATTCGGATCGGCGAGTACGCCTGCCTGACCGGCAAGGAGGCGAGCCTCGGCATGTCCTCGCACCAGGGGACCGTCCTCGCCGTCGACCACGTCAACGAGGCCGGGGGGGTGCTCGGCCGCAGGCTTGAGCTCATCACCGAGGACACGCAGTCGAAGCCGGGCGAGAGCAGCACCTCCGTCCGGAAGCTGATCGCCCGCGACCATGTCGTCGCGATCCTCGGCGAGGTTGCGTCGAGCCGCTCGCTCGAGGCCGCCCCCGTCTGCCAGGCCGCCGAGATCCCCATGATCTCTCCGGGCTCCACCAACCCGAAGGTCACGGAGACCGGCGACTACATCTTCCGCGTGTGCTTCATCGACCCCTTCCAGGGCCCGGTCATGGCGAGATTCGCGCTGAACAGGCTCAAGGCGAGGCGGATCGCCATCTTCTCGAGCTCCACGTCCGCGTACAGCGTCGGCCTGGCCAAGTTCTTCAGGCAGGCCTTCATCGAGGGCGGCGGCGAGGTCGTCGCCGAGCCCAAGTACGCCGAGGGTGACAAGGACTTCAAGGGGCAGCTTACCGCCATCAGGGCCGCGGGAGTCGACGCCATATTCTCGCCGGGCTATTACAACGAGGGGGCCCTCATCGTGAAGCAGGCCCGCGAGCTCGGGATCACAGTCCCCGTCTTCGGCGGCGACAGCTGGGAGGCGCAGTCCCTCATCGACCTGGGCGGCGACGCCGTCGAGGGCGCCTACCTCTGCTCCCATTACTCGCCCGAGGATCCGTCGCCACGGGTGCAGGACTTTGTCGCGGCGTACAGGCGGCGCTACGGCGGCGCCACGCCGGACTCCAACGCCTCGCTGGGCTACGATTCTGTGCTCGTCCTCGCTGACGCGATCCGACGGGCCGGGACGACCGAGCACAAAGCGCTTCGCGACGCCATAGCGTCCACAAGGGATTTCGACGCAGTCACCGGCCGCATCACGATCAACGAGAAGCGCGACGCGTCAAAGAACGCCGTCATCATCCAGGTGCGAAACGGCCGCTTTCAATTCGTGGAGAGCGTCTCGCCCTGATTTAGTCCCACACGAATGCCCGCCGCAGCCCCGTTCCTCGTCCGCACCGTGCGCCCGCTCCTTGCCATAGCCGTGGGCTTCGCCGGGCTCGCGCTGCGCGCCGGCGACCCGATCAGGGTCGGCGAATTCGCCTCGCTCACCGGCAAGGAGGCCAGCTGGGGCCAGTCCTCGCACAGGGGAATCACGATGGCGATCGAGGAGATAAACGCCGCAGGCGGCGTTCTGGGCCGCCGGATCGCGCTGATCACCGAGGACAACCAGAGCGTGCCCGGCCAGTCCGCCACCGCCGCGAAGAAGCTGATCGCCCGCGACAAGGTGATCGCCCTCCTCGGCGAGGTCTCCTCCGGGCGCTCGCTCGAGGCCGCCCCCGTCGCGCAGGTGGCGAAGGTCCCGATGATCGCGCCGGCGTCGACCAACCCGAAGGTGACCCAGGTCGGCAGCTACATCTTCCGCGTCTGCTTCATCGACTCGTTCCAGGCATCGGTGATCGCCAAGTTCGTGGGAAGCGAGCTCAAGGCCCGGAGGGTCGCGATCCTCTCCAGCGCGTCCAATGCTTACAGCGTCGGGCTCTCGAGGATCTTCCGGGAGAGGTTTGCCGCTGCCGGAGGGGTCATTCCCGACGAGCAGAAATACTCCGAGGGCGACAAGGATTTCCGGGCCCAGCTGACCGCCATCGGCGCGGCGGGCTGCGACGCGGTGTTCGTGCCCGGCTACTACGGGGAGGCGGCCCTCATCGTGCGCCAGGCCCGGGACCTCGGGCTCGCAATGCCTTTCGTCGGCGGCGACGGCTGGGTGTCCGATCAGCTTCTGCTGATAGGCGGCGACGCCCTAAACGGATGCTACTACTCGACCCATTTCTCGCCCGAGAACGACAGCCCCTTGGTCCGCAGGTTCGTCTCGGCCTACCGGGCCCGCTGGGACAACGAGACCCCCGACGCGTTCGCCGCCCTCGGGTACGACGCGGTCGGCGTCCTTGCCGATGCGATCCGGCGCGCCGGCTCCACCGAGGGCCCCAGGCTGCGCGACGCCGTCGCCGCAACCAGGAATTTCAGGG
>Ga0181538_10000920_pt1 | contig 34425 bp, 32 predicted proteins | sample PEATcosm2014_Bin_40_FD_119773 | JGI IMG/M metagenome (GOLD analysis project Ga0181538, IMG submission 119773) | Peatland microbial communities from MTU Mesocosm Facility, Houghton, MI, USA - PEATcosm2014_Bin23_30_metaG | ecosystem: Environmental > Terrestrial > Soil > Wetlands > Peat | place... | reverse complement strand
GGTGGATTTGTCGCTGCACACGTTGAACAACCGTCTGTTCATTTTCGCTCAAAAGCCGGCCCCGGTGCAGGTGAGCTACCTGGGCTATTGCGGCAGCACGGGCATGGAGGCGATGGACTACCGACTTTCCGATCCCTATCTGGATCCCTCAGATTCGGATTTGTCTGTTTACAGCGAGCGGACGATCCGGCTGCCGGAAACCTATTGGTGTTACGGCGTCGCCGGCCCGACTCCCGATCCATCGCCGCCGCCCGCGGCGACGGCGGGATACGTCACCTTCGGCTCTCTGAACAATTTCGCCAAAGTTTCGCTGCCCGTTCTGGACCTGTGGGCGGAGATTATGCGAGGGCTGCCGCGGTCGCGGCTGATCGTTCATTCCCATCCGGGTGCGCACCTGGATGCGGTGCGAGAACGATTTGCCGGAAAAGGCATTTCGACGGATCGGCTGGAATTCCCGATCCGGCAGGCGTGGCCGGAATACGTGCGAACATACGGCCGGATCGACATCGCTCTGGATCCGTTCCCCTGGGGCGGGGGAATCACGACTTGCGATGCGTTGTGGATGGGGGTGCCGGTGGTAAGCCTCGTCGGCCGAACGGCGGTGGGGCGCGGCGGCGCCAGCATCCTGAGCAACGTCGGCGTGCCGGAACTCATCGCCCGAACGCCGGAACAATATGTGCAGATCGCCACGGACCTTGCCAGGGACCTGCCGCGGCTGGCCGAGCTGCGGCGGACGCTGCGCGGGCGGATGCTGGCGTCGCCGCTGATGGATGCCCCGCGATTTGCCCGCAATGTCGAAGCGGCTTTCCGCCAAATGTGGCGGAATTGGTGCGAGCAGGGCGGACGTTCGAGACCACCAATGACCAGTAATCAATAACCATTTCCAGGCGGCGTCGGGACGGGCGTGGCGGAGACGACTCAGGACTGCCGAAGCATTATCGACAAGACATTCAGCCCGCCCAGAATCAGGAAGATCGCGGCCAGGACGAACAGGGCGATGGGCGTCCAGGCGGGAAACAGGTCGGACAGCGCATTGTCCTCGCCGCCGCAGAGCAACAGAAATCCGCCGCCGGCCAGGATGACTCCGAAGGTGAGGAGAATGGGAATCAAAGTTTTTCGAATGAACAGGGGATCGTCGCGGTGGCGAGGTTTGTGCGCGGGCGATGTGGCCGCGCCGCTGCCAAAGCCGGAGGAAACCAGCGACGCCTCGCCGCCGGAAAACATCTGTGCGATCTCGTCCGCCGCGTCGCCCGGCGCCGCCGATTCGCGGGCTGGTCCGATATCATTCGCCGCCGTCGGCGGCGCGGTGGGGCGCAACCGCGGCGGCGGGGCCGCCGACGGTTTGGGCTTCAGCGTGGTCGCCTCCGGCGCGGGCGGGCGAAATAATCTGCGATCGGCAACCGGCACGAAGCGCGCATCCAAGGGCCCAGCGCCCGGCAATGCGGGCCGCTGAGATTCTGGAGAAGCTGGGCGAGATTCGGGAGTTGGGGGCCGGGCGCTGCTGGCCGGATTCTCGGACGTTGCGCCGTCGGGTTCGCTTGGGTTCGGTTGCGTCATTTCCAACCGCCGCGTTATTCACGTGCGTACATTCGACCGCGCTGTCGCCAAACTCGACGACGTTACCAGCCGCGTCTTGCGAGAGATTATAATACCCGGGATGTCCGGGCCAAGGGATCAATCCGGCGGAGCGGCAAAGGCTACCGTGCGAAATCCCGCGGTGGCCGGGATGTTTTACCCCGCCAACGCCGCGGAATGCCGCCAGGCGACGGCGCAGCTTTTCGCCGCCGCCGGCCCGTCGATGGCACAGGACGTTTTCCAACTCGGCCCGGTCGCCGGGCTGGGGGCGATCGTGCCGCACGCGGGTTGGATTTGCAGCGGCGCCATCGCCGCCGAAGCGATAGGCGCGCTGGCGCGGCAGCGTCCGCGCGTGGCCGTGGTGGTGGTGTTCGGGGCCATCCACACAGCGATCCAGATCGACCGCGGCGTTTTCGATTCGCACGCGCGTTGGGCGGTCCCCGGCGGTGAATCGGCCGTCACCATCCCGTTGCGGCAGGAATTGGCCGGTGGATCAGGCCTTTTCGTCACCGACGACCGCTTCCATCAGCGCGAACATGCCGTGGAAGTGGAACTGCCCCTGATCCAGTTCGCCTGGCCGGATGCGAAGATTTTGCCGGTGGAGGTTCCGCCCGAACCGTCGGCCGCCGAGATCGGAGAATCGGTCGCTCGCGCCGTCGCCGCCGCCGGGTTGTCGGCGGTTTATTTGGCCAGCAGCGACCTGACGCACTACGGGCCGAACTATCGGTTCACTCCCGCGGGGATCGGTGAGGTGGGATTGGCATGGGCGATGGAGAACGATCGTCGGCTATTGCGGGTTGTAACGGATATGACGCCGGAAAAAATCGTTCCCGAAGTGAGATCGCGCTACAATGCCTGCGGCGCCGGGGCGATTGCCGCTATGATGGCCGCGTGTCAGGACCGGGGAGCAAAAAGGGCGGTGGTGCTTCGGCACACCAACAGTTATCAGACTCTCGCCGCCGTGTCGCCCCAGTCCCCGGACAACGCCGTTGGTTACGCCGCCGTGTGGGTCGGATAACTCGCCGTGTGTGGGTCCGAGACGAGCGGAACGCTTCGTCGACGAGCGGAACGCTTCGTCATGGCAACGTTGGATTGGGATGCGTGGGCTTTTGGCCTCTGGCGCGACCGGAGATTGTTGCCGGGACGCCACACGCGGAAAAGCTGGTTCGGCCGGAAACCTCCGAACCACACCCGTGGAAGGGAAATCGAGCACCCATTGGCCGTAAATCGGTGCTCCCCGATCCACGGCATGACGGATCGACGCTCGTGCACGGATGTGGAATAACCTTTGCTCAAGCCTCTCCATCGAGAGAGAGAGACGAACATGAACGAGCACGAGTTCCAAAGCAAACTGGCTGAATTGATGGGCGAAATCAGCACGCTGCCCCATAGCGAGCGGCAGAAGCTGGAAAAGCTCGCGGACGAAACACGTGCCCGACACGAGCGCCTTCGTCAAACCGTCAGCGGCCTGCAGGAAAGCCTCGATTACCTTCGGCTGAGCATCAAATATCTCGTGTTCGATCTGGAAGCCACCCGGCGGGAGAATTCGTATCTGAGAAAGATGCTGGAAGAAACCACCGGGGGTAGCTCGCCCGACTGAAAATCCCCAAAGAGGCGCCTTGCGCCATCCAGCCCCGACCTCTCGCCAGAAGGGCCGGGGCCGCGAAACACGAAGCAGGCCATGCGTGCGGCCTGCTTCATCCGCGTTATGAGGGCGGCAATTTTTCCGGGTACGAAGACGATTGAACCGCCAAGACGCAAAGACGCCAAGATGAAATACGGCAATGTCGCCGGATTTCTTCGCCTGATTTTACCTTGGCGTCTTTGCGTCTTGGCGGTTCAATTTCTGCTCTGGCGAAGATCTTGGCAGACCGTTATGACGGCGGCGCGTTATGGGGGCGGCGCGTTATGATGGCGGAATGAATCTCGATTCGGCCATCCAAGCCCGCTTCCCGCACGCCACGAAACTTCGACATCGGCTTCACCGCATTCCCGAATTGGCGTTCCAGGAATTCCAGACAGCCGACATCATCCGCGCCGAACTGGACCGGCTGGAAATCCCCCACGTCGACGGCGTTGCCAACGCACCCACCGCCACCATCAGCCTGATCGGCGACTCCGCCAAACCCTGCGTCGCCCTCCGCGCGGATATCGACGCGCTTCCCATCGTCGAACAAACCGGGCTGGCTTATTCCAGCGCCCACCCCGGCCGCATGCACGCCTGCGGACACGACGGCCACACCGCCGCTTTGCTCGGCGCCGCGGCGATTCTACTTGAGCTGCAACACGAGCTTGGCGTCTGCGTCAAACTGATTTTTCAACCGGCCGAGGAAGAGGGCGGCGGGGCCGACCGGCTCGTTCGCGCCGGGGCGCTCGATGGGCGGATCGGGCCTGCGGTTCGTGCGATCTTCGGCCTGCACGGCTGGCCGGGCTTGCCCATCGGTTGCGTCGCCTCCAAACCCGGCCCAATCCTGGCGGCCGTCGATCTCTTCAAGGCCGCCATCATCGGCAAGGGTTGCCACGGCGCGTTTCCCCATCTGGGCGTCGATCCGATCGTGCCGGCATGCGAGTCCATCGTCAATCTCCAGCAAATCGTCAGCCGCGATCTCGATCCCACCGAGCCAACCGTGGTGACCGTCGGGATGATCCACGCCGGCACGGCCACCAACGTCATCCCCGACCAGGCCGATTTTGAAGGCACCGCGCGCACGATCAGCGACGCCGCCCGCGCGGCCGTGAAGGCCGCCATCTTCCGCCGCATCACCGGCATCGCCTCCGCGGCCGGCTGCACGGCCGCGATCGATTGGATCGAAGGCTATCCCGCCACCGTCAACGATCCGGCGATGACGGATTATGTCGCAAGAATAGCCCGCCAGGCGCTCGGCCCGGACCGCTATTTCCCCGCCGCCCGGCCCGTGATGGGCGGCGAAGACTTCGCGTATTACCTGCGAAAAGTGCCCGGCTGCTTCTTCCTTGTCGGCGTGGAGCCGCCCGGCTCTGGAGGCTATCCAACCCTGCACAACGACCACTACGATTTCACCGACGCGGCCCTGCCGGTCGCCATGCGAATGTACGTGGAATTGATCCGGAATTTCGGGATATAGATTTGGATTTCTCCGGCCCGCGCCACAAAAAAAAGACAACCGCGGATTTCGCGGATTGCGCGGATGGGTTCCCTGCTTATCCGCGTCATCTGAGCCGCAACCCGTCAACGTTCGCGCGCTGCGCAAATTCCTGGCTTGGATGATTTACCACCCGCTTCGCTAGAGATCGCCGAGATCGCTGAGACAAAAGGGAGAATATTTGCCACAGATGAAAATCAGATGGACACAGATAATTCAAAGCAAAATTCGTTGCATTTCATCTGTGTCCATCGGTCTTCATCTGTGGCAAACATGCATTTCTGCGCTTCCTCGGCGATCTCTAGCGAAGCGGGCGGTAAGTCTGAAATTACCGATTTGGAACCGCGAATCGGCGATTGTCTTACACCGTTTGTCCCAGCGGGGAGAAGTTCACCTGGAACGACAACTGCTCCAGTTGGACGGCAAGGTCCACGGCGTTCATGGCGATGCGGGACGGGAAACGCAACGACACCGGGGCGAAATTTAGCAGGCCGCGGATGCCGGCCTCGATACATTGGTCGGCGACCTCCTGGGCGCTGTCGGCGGGAACGGCCAGGATCGCCAGACGAATCGCCTGCTTCTCGACGGTGGACTTCAGGTCGGACATCGGCTGGATGATGAAGAAGCGCTTGTCGCCCGAGCCGTTGGAGTCGGGCCGGCCGGGGAATGGACCCTGTCGCGTGCCGATCTTCGCCGGGTCGGAATCGAACACGGCGACGAGTCGAAATCCCTTGACATCGAACCCGTTGTAGGCCATGAGGGCCCGGCCCAGGTTGCCGGCGCCCACCAGCAGCACGTCCCAGGTTTTGTCGGTCCCCAGGATTCGACGGACCTGATTGATCAGGTCCTCGACGCGATACCCGACGCCGGGGTGGCCGAACTGTCCGAAGTACGCCAAGTCCTTGCGAACCTGCGCATCGGTCAGGTTGAGGCTTTCGCCCAGTTGTTTGCTGGAGACCGTGCGGCGGTCCTTGCGCTTGAAGCTTTCAAGCTGGCGAAGATAAAGGCTCAATCGGCGTACGGCCGGATTGGGGATCGAATCGGTTCGAGTCGGGTCCATGAATCTCCGGGAATGGGATTAATCGTAAGGCGCGATTATTCCAGTCAATCGGGATAGGTCAAGTCGGCGAGTTGGATTGCCCAGGGAGCAAGCTCCCAGGGCTTTGGAATGCGAGAATCACTGGACAGCATCCGGCTGCGATGGGAAAACCATGATCCTGATGTTCGCCAAACGACCCGATCGCGCGGGCAAGGTTTCACAAGCGCTCAAACTCGCGGCCGAAAGCGTCGCCCAGGGCAGGCCGGGCGAGGCTGTCAGGATTTGCCGGAAGGTCCTGGCGGATTTCCCCAACGACGCCAAGGTGCATTACGCCCTGGGGGTGGCGCTGGGGCACGCGGGCCAAATCGATCCGGCAATCGACCAGCTTCGTCAGGCCATTCGTTTGAAGCCGGATTTGTTCGAGGCGCATACGAATCTCGGCGTGCTTCTGGGCCGGCGGGGAAAGCCGGACGAGGCGATGGCCGCGTTTAGCGAAGCCGTGCGGCTTCGGCCGGACGTCGCGGAGTTGCAGATGAACCTGAGCAACGCCCTGCGCGAAGGCTGGATGTTGGACCAGGCGATGGCGGCGGCGGAAAAGGCGATAGCGCTGAAGCCGTCGTTGCCCGAAGCGCAACTCTGCCTCGGGGCGGCGGCGGCGTGCATGGGGCGGTTCGATCGCGCCATCGACGCCTATCGCAACGCCATTCGCCTCCGGCCTGATTTTGCCGCGGCGCATCTCAACTTGGCGCTGGCGGAATTGGTCACGGGAAATTTCGAGCGGGGCTGGCCGGAATACGAATGGCGCCGGCAGTGCGCGGGCGTCCTGCCGGGGCGGCAATTTGCCCAAGCCGCCTGGAAGGGCAAACCGCTCGACGGCAAAACAATTCTTCTCCACGCCGAACAGGGCTTCGGAGATGCGATCCATTTCATTCGTTACGCTCCGCTGGTCGCGGGCATGGGCGGGAAAGTCGTGGTCGAATGCCCGCCGGCGCTGGTGCGGCTGTTTGACAACTTCCCCGGCGTGGGCCGGATCGTCACGACCGGACAACCGCTGCCGGGGTTTGACTATCAATGCCCGCTGTCGAGCCTGCCGGGCGTTTTCAGGACCACGCTTGCAACCATCCCCGCGACGATTCCGTACCTGGCCGCCGATGCCGAGATCGCGGATTCATGGCGCAAGCGGATGGGGAAATCGGGGGAATTGCTGCACGCCGGATTGGCGTGGTCGGGAAGCGCCGACAACCGCAACGATCGGAATCGTTCGATTGCGCTGGAGAGATTCTCGCCGCTGTCCGGCGTGGAAGGGGTGCGATTTCACAGCCTGCAAATCGCCGCGCCGCCGGCGGGCGGGGGCATCGTTCTGTCCGATTGGTCCGCCAACCTGAAGGATTTCGCGGAAACCGCGGGGCTGATTGAGAATCTCGATCTGGTGATTTCCGTGGACACGGCGGTGGCGCATCTGGCCGGGGCGATGGGCAAAACGGTCTGGCTGCTGGTTCCGTTCCCGCCGGATTGGCGATGGCTGCTCGACCGCGCCGACAGTCCCTGGTATCCGACGATGCGGCTTTTCCGCCAGGAAATGCCGGGGGATTGGGACGGCGTGATTCGGCGCGTGGCGGTTGAACTTTCTGGGTACAAATCGGACCACGGCTAGCGCACGCCCGGTCCACAAGCTGCGGCCTACGTTCCCGATACGCAGCTCATAGCGATCTATTGCGAAAGAGTAATCCGTACCGGATAGTGCCCATCTACGGCATGACCCAACTCACGATCCAACAAGCGTTCGATCTGGCCGTGCGGCGCCACAAGGCCGGGCGGTTGCAGGAGGCCGAGCAGCTTTATCGGCAGGTTCTAACCCAGCAGCCGGAGCACGCCGGTGCGATGCATAATCTGGCAGTGATTGCCCATCAGGCCGGATGGAATGACATTGCAGTGGGTTTGATCCGTCGGGCCATCGCCCTCAACCCCAACAACGCCGAAGCCCACAGCAATCTCGGCAGTGTTCTGATAGACCAAGGCCAACTCGATGAGGCCATCGCCGCCTTTCGCCAAACCATCGCCCTCAGGCCCAACTACGCCGAAGCCCACAGCAATCTCGGTATAGCCCTGAAAAACAAGGGCCAACTCGATGAGGCCATCGCCGCCTTTCGCCAAGCCATCGCCCTCAGGCCCAACTACGCCGAAGCCCACGGCAATCTCGGCAATGCTCTGAAAGACAAAGGACAGCTCGATGAGGCCATCGCCGCCTATCGCCAAGCCATCGCCCTCAGGCCAAACTACGCCGAAGCCCACAGCAATCTCGGCAATGCTCTGAAAGACAAAGGACAGCTCGATGAGGCCATCGCCGCCTATCGCCGGGCCATTGCCCTCAATCCCAACTTGCCCGAAGCCCACGGCAATCTCGGCATTGCCCTGAAAGACAAAGGACAACTCGATGAGGCGATCGCCGCCCATCGCCGGGCCATCGCCCTCAGGCCCAACTACGCCGAAGCCCACAACAATCTCGGCATTGCCCTGAAAGACAAAGGACAACTCGAAGAGGCCGTCGCCGCCTATCGCCAAGCCCTCGCCCTCAGGCCCAACTACGCCGAAGCCCACAACAATCTCGGCATAGCCCTGAGGGACAAAGGACAACTCGAAGAGGCCGTCGCCGCCTATCGTCAAGCCCTCGCCCTCAGTCCCAACTACGCCGAAGCCCACAGCAATCTCGGCAATGCCCTGAAAGACAAGGGACAACTTGATGAAGCCATCGCCGCCTATCGCCAAGCCATCGCCCTCAGGCCTAACTACCCCGAAGCCCACAGCAATCTCGGCAATGCCCTGAAAGACAAAAGCCAATTCGATGAGGCCATCGCCGCCTATCGCCAGGCCATCGCCCTTAGGCCAACCTACGCGGGCGGCCATAACAATCTGGGCGTCGCACTGGTGGACGCCGGGCAACTGGATGAGGCGATCGCCGCCCTTCGCCAAGCCATCGCCCTCAGACCCAACTTCGCCGAGGCCCACAACAACCTTTCTTTGGCGTTTCTGGCGCGGGGAGATTTTCAACAGGGCTGGGTAGAGCATGAATGGCGATGGAAATGCAAGGATTTTCCGTCCTCTCCGCGAAACTTCGCTCAAGGGCAATGGGACGGCTGCCCATTGGAAGCTCGTACCCTTCTGCTCCACGCCGAGCAGGGCTTTGGGGATGCCATTCAATTCATTCGTTACTTGCCCCTGGTGGCCCAACGGGGCGGGAGAATCATCATTGAATGCCAGGCCGAACTCCAACGGCTCTTCCAGTCAATGGCCGGGAACTGCCAACTCGTGACCCGAGGCCAGCCCTTGCCGGTCTTTGATCTTCACTGTCCTCTACTAAGCCTGCCGGGGGTTTTTGAGACGAATTTAGCCAACGTTCCCAATATCGTGCCCTATCTGAGCCCCGAACCGGCGCTGGTTGACGCATGGAGTCGAAGGCTCGGCTCTGCCGATGGGCAATTGAGGGTCGGCTTGGCGTGGGCGGGCAATCCCCAGTTCAAGGGGGATCGAATGCGCTCGCTGAATCTGCAACAGTTGGCGCCATTTGCAGCCGCTGCGGAGGCGAAGCCTACCGCGCGAGGCGTCAAGTTTTACAGTCTCCAGAAAGGTCCGGCCGGGGAGCAGGCGAAAGATCCGCCACCGGGATTGGAATTGGTCGATCTCGGCCCAGACCTGAACGACTTTGCCGATACCGCTGCGGTGATGTCGTTGATGGACCTGATCATTACCACCGATACTTCCGTGCCGCACTTGGCCGGGGCACTGGCCAGGCCGGTGTGGGTAATGCTTCAGTTTGTGCCGAATTTTCGCTGGCTGCTGGAGCGCCAGGACAGTCCGTGGTATCCGACGATGCGGCTATTTCGTCAGGAAACACCGGGGGATTGGGGCGGCGTGATTCGGCGCGTGGCGGTTGAACTTTCTGGGTACAAATCGGAACGACATTAGGGGAGCATACGGCGAGCAAGCTCGCCGGCTACACGAAATTAATGGCCGGCGGCGGAGTCTGGGCCGCACCAGGGACCGGGCTGGCGCATCATCGCCTGCATCGGCGAGACCGGAGGCGGCGGATATCGCTTCAAATCCGGCGAGAACGTCAGGTGAAACAGCGCTAACGCCGGCACGTTCTCCTTCGGCGGACGCGGTGAGCGGGAAATCAATTCGGTTTCGCCAAGTTTTTCCAGCAATGGCTGGTCCTGGACGCTTCCCACGACGTAGACGTCGGCCGCGTGGATTTGATCGCCGAGGAGAAAGGTGGGGTTGTGCAACAGCATCGCGCCAGCCCGCAAATAGAATTGCACGCGGAAGAAATCGAGCGGGCCGATGGACGCGTCGATGGCCAGAAGCTTGTCCTTCGGCACGGCCGCCTCGACGTTTTGCCGGAGAAAGCGCGTGTCGGCAACCGTGTCGTCCCGCAAATGGGTTTGAGACCAGCTATATCCGCCGCCGACGCCGATCACGATCGCCGCCAACATCCATCGGGCGTCTTGGATCGACATTCCGTGATAGAACGCCCAGACGCAGCCGTTCAACAGCACAGCGACGATGGCCGCGGATTCGATCTGCGAATGCAAATCGGCGGCGGGAGACAGCAGTTGTTTCCATGCAAGAACCGCCAGAGCGACCGTTCCGGGAAACCCAATCGCGAGCAATCCAAACCACGGCCGGCGCGTCCAAGCCAGGCCTTTGAACATCTGTTGTGCGATAGGCTTGACGGCCAGCGCGGCCAGGATCGCCCATGGGGCGAGGCTCGGCACCAGATAATGGTGGTGCTTGCGATGGGGAATCGACAGAACGATGATCGGCACGATGGCCCAGCACCACAGGAAGCGCACGACCCGATCACGATCGTGCCATGCGGCCCGCGCGGTCAATGCCAATGCCACGATAGCCGCCGGCGTCCAGGGCATTGCGCGTCCGAGCAGAGCCACGGGGTAATACCACCACGGCTCGTCGAATTCGTGCGTGATCGAAAAGTCGTAGCGAAGGTTGGCCAGATATCCGCCGGGGCCGGGATAAAGGCGGGCGATATACACGTGCCAACTGAGCGCGATGGCCGCCGCGGCCAGGATTCCCCAGAGCCAAAGGTATCGGCGGGCGCTTCGCCATTGCGGAGGCGGCCAGAGGAAATACGCGGCGATCGTACCGATCACCACGGCGGCGCCGACCACCGGACCCTTGGCCAGATTCGTCAGGCCCAGCAGAACGAAGAACGCCACGACGCGCCACGGGCGCCAGCCCAGTAATTTCACTCTGCGATCTTCGACTATGGGATCGACCGGGAATTCCATCCGCACGAACAAAGCCATCGCCGCCACAACCAGCAGCGCGAGAAAAATGTCATCTTCGGCCAATGTAGAATAGGCATAAAACTCCCACATCGTCGCCAGGATTAGCCCCGCGATGATTCCAGCGCCCCGACCAAACCACCCCGCCGCCATCCGCGCCACCATGACGACGATGAGTAATCCCGCCAGAGCCGGGGGGATTCGGACCGACCACTCATTATCGCAAGCCTGGCTTATGACTGTGGCCACGGCGATCATGCACCAGTGGGGAAACGGGGGCCGTTCCAGCCAGGGGCGCTGGCCGTCCATGGGAACCAGCAGGTTGTGGCCGGCCATCATCTCGCGCGAGCATTCCGGGAGTCGGGCCTCGTGCAGGGTCAGCGGCCGGCCGCTGATCGCCACATATCCGAACAGCGCCAGACAAAACCCGGCAAGCAGTCCATAATCCATCGGGCGCAGGCCGCCGCCGCGGGGATTTGGAGTATCATGCGTTGGACTTGCGGGATTCTCGGGCTTGCTGGTGCTCAATTCGATCCGTTCTGATGGCGTGATTTGACTCGCGTGCCGGCAATATATGCAACATTGGCCCGGTTTCCAATCCGATAAATAGTTGCAGCGGAGCTCATGGGATCGAACGCTTCCAATGTAGTCTTCCTGTCGCGAGCCGCCCGGCTCGCCGGCGCGATTTGCCTGTTCGTCTGGCTGATCGCCGGGGGAATCGTTCTGCTGTCCGATCCCAACTTTCCCAACAGGTCCAGACAGGAACTGATCGAAATGCTCCAGCCCACCTGCGTGCTGTATCTCGCGCCGGGGGTGGTCCTGATCCTGATGGGAGTGCTGATAAAAACCGGGCGGCTGTGGCCTGGGACGATTGTCCTGCTCATCAGCATCTCGGCCCTGTTCAAGCTGGTGCTTCTCCTCCTGCCGTTGACCGGCCCCTATTTCAAGGCGCCTGTGGCGGCCGAGCTGACGGCGCGAATTGCCTGCGCGCTGCTGAGCGTGCCATGCGCATACGCCTGGGAGGACCTCGTCGAGATGAACCGCACCCGCGGCCGCCGGCCACGGCGCGTGCGGGTCGTCGAACCCGAACCCCCGGCGGAACCACCGCCGCCAGCTCCCCCGCCGCCGCCATCTCCGCCCCCTGCTCCGCCTCGCATCACGGCGCCGCCGCCGGTCACCAACCTTCCGCGCCCCCGCCTTCGCCGTGATGAGCCGCCGGCGTCGCAGACGCCGTGGTCGTAAACAATGGACAATGGATAATGGACAATTGACAATTATCAATTATCCATTGTCCATTATCCATTATCTCCATCCGTTCCCTGGATGATCCGCTGCTCGCCCCCTACCGCAATCTCAAGGACAAGGAGCTGGCGCGCGACGGAAATCGTTTCATCGCCGAGGGGGAGAACGTCGTGCGGCGATTGCTGGCCAGCTCGACACCGGTCGAATCGGTGCTGCTCGCCGAGCGAAGATCTTCCGCCATCGGCCCGCTCGTTCCGGCCAATGTTCCCGTGTTCGTCGCATCCGATGAACTCATCGAAGGCGTCATCGGATTCGAATTTCACAGCGGAGTGTTGGCCTGCGGAATCCGGCCGCGCTCGCCTTCCCTTCAATCCGTCATTCCGCCGCCGCCGGAGCCGGTGTTGTTGACGGTTTGCCAACAGATCACCAACGCGGAAAACCTGGGGGCGCTCATTCGCATTTCCGCGGCGTTCGGCGCCCGGGCGATGCTCTGCGGCGAGCGCTGCTGCGACCCCTATTTCCGCCAGAGCATCCGCGTTTCCATGGGCTGCATCTTCTCGCTGCCGATCATCCGGTGCGACGATCTCCTGGCCGATCTGGACATATTGAAAGCCATGGGAATCGACCGGCTCGCCGCCGTGCTGGCGGACGACGCCGAGCCGCTGCGATCCGTCAAACGGCTCCCGCGCATGGCGGTAGTCTTCGGCAGCGAAGCCCAGGGTTTGGACCCGATCACGCTCGGCCACTGCGACCGCCGCGTGACCATTCCGATGAAGCTGGGGACCGATTCCCTCAACGTCGCGGTCGCGGCGGCGGTGTTTCTGTTCCATCTGAACGGCCCCGCCTGAGGCAGCCCTCAAGTACAGATTACCGCGAAGAAGCGAAGGGCGCCGAGACAAAAACTCCTATGAAGGCGGGTTTGCCGCAGTGAATAATGCTATGAATCTCTCAACATCCCGAGAGATTATATCAGCCTCGTACCAAGGCAGCGTCGGGGCGCGAAACGCCACAACTGCGTCGTTTATTGCTACGATGCTGGTGACGGCGTCTTCCAACTCTTTGAGAGGAATGTATGGCATTGGGTGAGGCTTTGTAGGATCGAGTACACGGTTAATCACGGCAAGGGATGTGAGCAAATCCTGATGCGCTCCGACTAAGTTCCGCCACCCTTTGATCTTTTCCACGGTGGGTTGGATCTTCGCAAACTCCAGTTCAATGGCAACACGTTCTGCCGTCCCGGCGGGTGGCGCGATTTCATCAATGACTCTCCGCAGCACCAGATTGCGCTTGTTCGGCTGATTCATGCTTATTACCGGATCGTGGAGCTTGGCGATATCCATATAGACCATGACGGTAAATGCGAGCGCAGCGGCGTCAGAGAGGTTCGGCGCGAAATCGGCAAGGGCGCGACGCCGATCCTTGTTCGCCAGGAACAGGAAATAGAGTGAATCCCACTGACGACGTAGGACCTGGACAGCACCAGCAAACGCGAGTGTGAGCCCTACCTTGTCCACCGGCGGCGGAATTGTTTGCGGCTTTCGTTGTTTCTTTCGTCCCATGGTTTCCCCTTGCTAGGAGCTAGGTCGAAAAAGGGCCAAGATGGATAATAGACGGGGCAAGGCCCGCCGTCACCAAGCGATTTCCTCGACAATCGTTTCGTGCTCGCTCCCATTCGTGCTACCGGGGCGTCCGCTTCCTGTATCCAGCCCACACATTGACGGGCGATTCCTTGAAGCAATCGAACTTCGGGCCGGGCTTGGGCATGGGCGTGGCCAAAGATCCGGGCAATGAGAATCGGCCGGAGAACGTGCTGCATTGGCGAAATGCCTGTGATATAATCCCCGCATGGCAACGAATCACGACCAGCTCAAACAAATTGAAGGGCAATGGGATGAACTGATCCGACGCCCCGAGCAGTTTGCCGGTCGGCGCGTCCGAGTGACCGTGCTTTCCGATGAGAAAACTGTTGGGTCGTCCATGCGGGCGGAAATCCGCGACTGGTTGGCCGAAGGGGACGCCTTGGGGATCGGGCCACTTGGCAATGTCAGACCCGACGTCTTTGGCGATGGCTTGATCGAAAAATTCCGCAAACAGGGCTTGGTGCTGTGATGCTGGTTGACGCGGGGCCGCTTGTGTCTGTCCGATCACATCACGGTGACGGGCGATTCCTTGAAGCAATCGAACTTCGGGCTGGGCTTCGGCATGGGTGTGGCCAAAGATCGGGGCAACGAAGATCGGCCGGGGGACCGGCCGGCTCAATTTCGAGGGGGAGCCGGCCGGTCCTCCGGCCGGTCTTCGGCAGCCGAAAATTTCGGCATACCCGTCAGCGTTCAGATTGGGGACTTTCTTCGCGGCCTTCGCGTTCTTCGCGGTAATCTGTATTTGAGGCTCGGCAGCGCCATCGAGAGAGCGCTGCGCTCGTCCTGAGGATCGACGGAGTACCGTCGATGCGTGCGGTGTACCGCATGCCACGGGCAGGATGCCCGTGCCACTTGCATGCAGCGGATATTCCCGTATCGTCTGGCTTTCGATGCGCACGGTTTACGACGTTTCGGACGTGAGGCGGACCGTCGAGACAATGATCGACCGCATCGCGGCTGCGTTTCCTGCATCCTCCCCGCTCAATATCATCGGAATCCGAACGCGAGGCGAAATCCTGGCTGAGCGATTGGCACAGGGACTCGCGTCGCGCGGATTCGGCCATGTCGGACGCGGGGTGCTTGATATCACGCTGTATCGGGACGACCTGTCGGAAATCGGGCCTAATCCGGTGGTGCGGCCGACGGAAATCGACATCGACATCGACGCGGTTCCGCTGCTCCTAGTGGACGACGTGCTGTTCACGGGGCGGTCGATCCGGGCGGCGTTGGATGCCCTGAGCGATTTCGGCCGGGCGGGCGCGATCCGGCTGGCGGTGCTGGTGGATCGCGGAGGCAGGGAGTTGCCCATTCAGGCGGATTTCGTCGGGCTGACGCTTGGGGACATCCCGCGAGATTATCGGGTGAACGTGCGGCTGAGCGAAACTGACGGGCGCGATGAAATTCTGGTGGAGCCTCGGACCTGATGCCCCACACTCATCCACATCGATCCGGGGTCTGGACGCGGACGCACCTGCTGACGCTGGAATCGCTGTCGGCGGCGGAATTGGAATTTTTGCTGAACACGGCCCAGTCGTTCCGCGAGGTTTCGACGCGCAGCATCAAGAAAGTGCCGGCGCTGCGCGGGCGGGTGGTCGTCAACGCCTTTTTCGAGGACAGCACGCGAACGCGGACGAGTTTTTCGCTGGCAGCGTCGCGGCTCAGCGCGGACGTGATCGACTTTTCGGAAAAAGGCTCCAGCGTGAGCAAGGGTGAAACGCTGATCGACACGGCCCGGAACATCGAGGCGATGGGGGTGGACGTGATCGTCCTGCGTCATCCGGCCGCCGGGTCGGCCGAGATGCTTTCGCGGTCGGTGAAGTGCAGCGTGGTGAACGCCGGCGACGGGGCGCACGAGCATCCCACCCAGGGATTGCTCGATCTGTACACGATCCGCGAGCGATTCGGGACGATCGCGGGACTGAAAGTGGCGATCGTCGGGGACATCGCCAACAGCAGGGTGGCCCGCTCGAATCTGTGGGGACTGAAGAAGCTGGGGGCGGAGGTGATCCTGGTGGGCCCGCCCACGCTGCTGCCGCGGGCGTTTGAATCGCTGGGGGCGCGGTGCGTGTACGATTTCGACTCGATCGTCGGAGAAGTGGACGTGATCAACATGCTGCGCGTGCAGTTCGAGCGGATCAAGACCAGCCAGTTCCCGTCGGTTCGGGAATTCACCCGGCTGTTCGGGTTGACAACCGAGCGGTTCGCGCGGTGCAAGAAGGACGTGTTCGTCATGCATCCTGGCCCGATGAACCGGGGGATCGAGATCGGGTCCAACATCGCCGACGGGCCCAACAGCGGAATTCTAACGCAGGTGACCAACGGCCTGGCGGTGCGAATGGCGGTGCTGTATCTGGTGGCACAAGCGGGAATCGAGCGGAGTCATGATCCCAGGAAAAGGTAGCAACTTGGGAAAGATTTACCGCGAAGGAGCAAAGGAGCGCGAAGAAATACCAATTGGATTTGATTTTTTCGCGCAACTTCGCTCCTTCGCTCCTTCGCGGTTAACTCTTTGGAGAAGGTTGAATTGATGCCGAGCATCCTGATTCAAAACGGCACGATCCTCGATCCGTCGCAGAAGCTTCAGCGGCGAGCGGACTTGCTGATTCGCGATGGGAAGATCGCCGGGATCGGCACGAATTTGGGGAAGGCGGATCGGACAATCGACGCCGAGGGATGTTTCGTCACGCCGGGGCTGATCGACATTCACGTGCATTTTCGGGAGCCTGGGGATGAGGAGGAGGAAACGATCGCCAGCGGGGCATTGGCGGCGTTGGCGGGCGGATTCACGACGGTTTGCTGCATGCCCAACACCAAGCCGCCGCTGGATAACGAGGGACAAATCGAATTTGTCCTGCGTGAAGCGCAGCGGGTGGGGCTGGCCAGCGTGCTGCCGATCGGGGCGATCACCAAGGGCCGGGAGGGAAAAGAACTGGCGGAGATCGGGTCGATGCTTCAGCGCGGCGCCATCGCGCTGAGCGATGACGGGGTGGGCGTGGCGGATGCGTCGGTGATGCGTAAGGCGCTGCAATACGCCAAGATGTTCGACGCGTGCATCATGCAACATTGCGAGGAGCCGACTCTGGCTGGGGGATCGATGCATTCGGGGATCGTTTCGACGACGCTGGGCTTGAGCGGCATCCCGGCGGAGGCGGAACAACTGATGATCGCCCGCGATCTGCTGCTGAACCGGACGATCGGATGCCGGTATCACGTTCAACACGTGAGCACGACCTGGAGCGTCGAGTTGATTCGCCGGGCCAAGCGTGACAAACAGGTGGTGACGGCGGAGGTTTCGCCGCATCATCTGCTGCTGACGGACGAATCGTGCCGGGGATACGACACGAATTTCAAGATGAATCCCCCGCTGCGGACGGCCGCGGACGTGGCCGCGTGCATCGAGGGGGTGAAAGACGGGACGATCGACTGCCTGGCGACCGATCACGCCCCGCACCGGGCGGAGGAAAAGGAATTGGAATTTCCGGATGCGCCGATGGGCATCATAGGGTTGGAATGCGCGCTGCCGCTGTACGTGAAAGCGCTGGTTGAACCCGGCCACGTCGATTGGATGAAATTGATCGAGTTGACGTCCACGCGGCCGGGGCAGATCGTGAAACTGGATCGGGGGACGCTGCGGGACGGGGCGGTGGCGGATGTGACGGTGATCGATCCGCGGCGGGCGTGGACGATTGATGCGCGAAAATTCCACAGCAAAAGCTGCAATTGCCCGTTCAATGGATGGGAAGTGAAAGGGCAGGCGCGGGCGACGATCGTCGGCGGGGAAGTGAAGTGGGAAGCTCCCAAACTTCAGCCGTAATATCGGTTCCGGACCACGGCGAGGAAATAGATGCAGGCGAGCAGGGAAATGAGGATGATCAGTACGTTGAGCGTGCGCGCGGAGTACGGCAATCGAAATCGAGACGCGCGGCGCATGGCGGAACAGGTCAATATGAAGACGGCCGGGGACAATGGGATGAGATATCGGCCGCCGATGCCGTCGATAAACGCGGCTCGCACGGGCGTCCAATAGAGATAACTCAACAATGCGATAATGAGGAACGAACAGACAACGGCGGGGAGGACGATGACGGCGGCTCGCCGCGGGGATGGAAGCGGCGGTTTGTCTTCGTTCGGCAATCCGGCGAGGAGCAAAAGGATCAAATAGCCGACGACGAATGCGGCGGGAAGATACACGTCGAGCCATCCGATCAGGCCGACATAGCCCTGGAGGAAGACCCAGCCTTTTACATGAAACGTTTCCAGCAAAATCGGAGCGAAGCGAAGAGGATTGTGCGCAAGCCATTGGAACTGGACTCGTGCGGAGACGTCGCCGGACGTTCGGATTCTGGTATCGAGGCCGGACCCGGCGGAGATCGTGAAGAACCAAACGCAGGCGCTGGCGGCGGCGAGGAAGAGGATTTGGGCGGCGTAGCGAGCCGGGCGGCCGAAGTTCCGGGGCGGGATCAGCAGGAGCAGGGCCAGGAGCGGGGCGTAAGCGAACTTGCAAAGACAAACCGCAAGCGAAAGCATCAGGAGAATCAAAAGACGTCCGGGTCCGATTGAATCAGGCTGCGGCAAGACGGAGTACCTTAATACCGTGGCGGTAAAGAGCACTACGAAGGCGGTTGTGGAAACATCGGCGGACAGGGTTGAGGCGACATACATTGACATGGGCATCAGCAGAAGGAGAAAAAGCGGCCGGGCAATTCCGGGGGCCGACCGCAAGGACACGTACCCAAGCAAGGTCCAGGCGAGCAAGTTGGCCTCGCGGGCGAGATACAACATTGCCAGCGGCCCGAAGCCCAACGCGCGGCCAACGAGGATGCCCGCGCACTGCGGCAGGTAGCACGCCGGGCTGTAGTGGGCGGTGCTCGGAATGGTAATTCGCATTCGTTCAGTCGGATTCAGACGGATTCGCAGCGCATCGCGGATGTCTTGGACCGACGCTTTGACCGATGGGTGAAAGCCGATGTGCGAAAATGGGAGCCAGACTTGATAAAGGCTGACGGGAAACTCACCCATGGCAACGCCGCGCGCATCGAGCTGGCGTGAAATGAAACGGCCGTCGGTGATCTGATAGGCGCGAAGCAAATGGAACGGCTCATCGGCGGCTTGGAACGGGGGGATGACAAGAACCAGGGCGTTGCCGAATACCAGAGCGATAACCGCAAACGCCCGCTCGGGAGCAATCCAGCGGGCCAGAGAGGATGCGAGGTTTGCTGGTTCCATTTTCACGGAGTAGCTCCCAAGCTTCAGCCGTAATACCGATTCCAGACCACGGCGAGAAAATAAATGCAGGCGAACAGGGAAACGAGGATCATCAGCGTGTTGAGCGTGCGCGCGGAGTATGGCAATCGAAATCGAGACGCGTGGCGCATCGCGGAAGCTATCACCAGCAATACGGCCGGCGACAATGGAATGAGATATCGGCCCGTGAAGCCGTCGATCAATGCGGCTCGCACGGGCGTCCAATATAGATAATCCAGCAGTGCGATAATGAGGAAGGAGCAGACAACGGCGGGCAGAACGATGACGGCGGCTCGGCGCGGACGCGGAAGCCGCGGCTTATCTTCGTTCGGCAAACATGCCAGAACCAACAGGATCAAATAGCCGATGACGAATGCCGCGGGAAGATACCTGTCGAGCCATCCGATCAGGCCGACGTATCCCTGAAGGAAGACCCAGCCTTTCAAGTGAAACGTTTGAAGCAACACCGGGGCGAAGCGAAGAGGATGGTGCGTAAGCCAGTCGAGCTGCGCTCGGGCGGAGACGTCGTCAGTCAGTCGGATCTTGGCATCGAGACCCGGGCCGACGGAAATCGTGAAGAACCAAGCCCAAGCGCTGGCGGCGGCGAGGATGAGGATCTGGGCGGCGTAGCGAGCCGGGCGGCCGAAGTTCCGGGGCGGAATCAGCAGGAGCAGGGCCAGGAGCGGGGCGTAAGCGAACTTGCAAAGACAAACCGCAAGCGAAAGCATCAGGAGAATCAAAAGACGTCCGGGTCCGATTGAATCAGGCTCCGGCAAGACGGAGTACTTTAATACCGTCGCGGTAAAGAGCACTGCGAAGGCGGTTGTGGAAACATCGGCGGACAAGGTTGAGGCGAGATACATCGACATCGGCATCAACAGAAGGAGAAAGAGCGGTCGAGCAATCGCGGAGGCCGATCGTAAGGACACGTACCCAAGCAGGGTCCAGGCAAGCAGGTTGGCCTCGCGGCCGAGGTACAACATTGCCAGCGGCCCAACGCCGAGCGCTCGGCCAACGATTATGCCCAGACACTGCGGCAGATAGCACGCCGGGCTGTAGTAGGCGGTGCTCGGAAGCGCAATTTGCATTCGTCGGTTCGGATTCAGACGGATGCGCAGCGCATCGCGGATGTCTTGCAACGACGCTTTGACCGATGGATTGAAGCCCATGTGCGAAAATGGGAGCCAGACTTGAAAAAGGCTGACGGGAAACTCTCCCATGGGAACGCCGCGCGCATCGGGCTGGCGCGAAACGAAAACGCCGTCAGTGATCTGATAGGCACGAAGAAAATGGAAGGACTCATCGGCGGCTTGGAACGGCGGGATAACAAGAACCAGGGCGTTACCGAATACCAGAGCGATAACCGCAAACGCCCGCTCGGGAGCAATCCAACGAGACAGAAAAGATGCGGATGTTGCTGGTTCCATTGTCACGAAACAGTGCGGCTCGCCCACTCTCAGGATTCCCCCAAGGTGGTTTCCGGGCGCCGTAAGTTTTGGCTCCTTATTCTCCGCTTTGTGGTCACGATCTGCTATCCTATTATTGCAATCCGCCATCGACAACGCCTAGGGGCTGCGCGACGGCGAATCGGGTGAGGACATTTCATGGCGCGGAAGGAAGCTTCAAACGAAACCGCGAATGGCAGCGAAGAAACTTCCGGCAAGCCGGATCACCGCATGATCGAGGAATATCTTGGCGAATTGAAGGCAATCCGTGCATCCGGTGCGGGCGTGGCGGAAACGTCGTACTACCCGGCCCTGTCAGGTCTCTTCAACGCGGTCGGCCGAACGCTCAAACCCAAGGTCCGCTGCGTCATCCACCTGAGCAACCAAGGCGCTGGCATCCCTGACGGCGGATTGTTCACCGTCGATCAATTTCAGCGCCAAACTGACGGCCAACCCAAGGCCGGGCAATTGCCATCGCGCGGAGCGATTGAAGCCAAGGGAACAAAGCCCGATATCAAAGCCATTGCCTTCAGCACTCAGGTGAAAGACTATCTGGCCAGGTACGGCATCGTTATCGCAACCAATCTGCGCGATTTTATGATCGTTATGCGCGGCCCAAGCGGCGCGCCGGAGCCGATGGAGGCGGTTTCGTTGGCCGAAAGCGAGCAGGATTTTTGGAGCCGTGTGGCAGCCCACCCGCGCGGAACCGCGCAACTCAAGGGCGACCAGTTTATCGAATTCATCCGCCGCGCCTGTCTCCACAACACACCGCTCGCCAACCCGAAAGACGTGGCGTGGTTCTTGGCATCCTACGCCCGCGACGCGCTTTTTCGGGTTGAGCAGAAGAAGGAACTGCCGGCCCTGCAAGCGGTCCGATCGGCCTTGGAAGAAGCGCTGGGGATGAAGTTCACCGGCGACAAGGGCGAGCATTTCTTTCGATCGACGCTGGTGCAAACCCTATTCTACGGCGTTTTTTCGGCGTGGGTCCGGTGGCACAAAGACAACCCCGGCCCCAATGCAAAGTTTGATTGGCGAACCGCCGAATGGACGCTGCACGTTCCGTTTATCCGTACCTTGTACGAAGCGGTTGCAACGCGCGGGAAGCTGGAACCGTTGGGGCTGGTGGAAGTGTTGAATTGGACGGCGAGTGTGCTGAACCGCGTGGACCGAAGCCGGTTCTTCAGTAGTTTCGAGGATGAACACGCCGTTCAATATTTTTATGAACCATTTCTGGAAGCCTACGATCCGGAGCTACGCAAGGAATTGGGTGTCTGGTACACCCCGCGCGATATCGTCAAGTATCAGGTCGCCCGCGTGGACACCGTCCTGCGAGAAGAACTGAACCTGCCTGACGGCTTGGCCGATCCGAACGTTATCGTACTGGATCCATGCTGTGGCACGGGCGCGTATCTAATCGAGGTGCTGCACCGCATCGAGAGGACCATCCGCGATAAACATGACGATGCGTTGGTTGGGCATGATCTCAAGACAGCCGCCATGACCCGCGTCTTCGGCTTTGAGATCATGCCCGCGCCATTCGTCATCGCGCATCTGCAAATCGGCTTGCTCGTCCAGCAGGTGGGGTTGCCGTTTTCCGCCTCAAAAGGCGAACGTGCCGCCGTCTATTTGACCAATTCACTGACCGGCTGGGAGCCACCCAAAGGCCCCAAGCAACAGGTCCTGTCATGGGCGGAATTGCAAGACGAACGTGACGCGGCGGAACACGTTAAACAGGAGAGCAAAATATTGGTTGTGCTGGGCAACCCGCCCTACAACGCCTTCGCAGGTGTAAGCCCGCAAGAGGAACAAGGGCTCGTGGAACCCTACAAAAAAGACTTAAACAAGCCCACCAGCGCCGGCGGTTGGGGCATCAAGAAGTTCAATCTGGACGATCTTTATATCCGCTTCTTCCGCCTGGCCGAACGGCGCATCGCCGAGATGAGCGGCAAGGGCGTCGTGTCCTTCATCTCGAACTTCTCGTACTTGGGCGATCCGTCTTTTGTGGTGATGCGCCAGAGATTCCTGGCGGAATTCGACAAGCTATGGTTTGACTGCATGAACGGCGACAGCCGCGAAACCGGCAAGCTGACGCCCGATGGCAAACCCGATCCATCGGTCTTCTCCACCGATTACAACCGCGAAGGCATTCGCGTCGGAACTGCGATCTGCGTAATGGTGCGAAAGGCAAAACGCGATCCAAAGCCGACCGTTCTCTTTCGACAGTTTTGGGGGGTTACGAAGCGACAAGACCTTTTGGCGTCTCTTGACAAGAAACGCGGCGCGATGTTGAAAGCCGCGCCGGCAAGCGAAAACCGGAATTCCTTTCGCCCAGAAGACGTGGCCACGCAGTATTCGGGATGGCCCAAGCTGACAGAGCTTAGCGCGGTGGCGCCGTTCAACGGACCAGTGGAGCGACGTGGTGGCTCGCTCATCTCAGTCGATCGCCAGCCGTTGCACATCCGCCTTAAGGCGTATTTCGACGCAAGAGTTCAGGACACCGAGGTGGCGGCACTTCATCCCTCATTGATGATGACGGGCAATCGCATCGTCGGCCCCGAGGCCCGACGAAAGCTTTTGAGTGAGCATGAATTTGATCCCAAGATTATTGTTCGATATCCCTTCAAAGTCTTTGACGTGCGATGGGCCTATTTGGCCAACATTCGGCCGCTTTTCAGCGAGCCCAGTCCTCAACTACTAGCCCAGCGATTCCCCGGCAACGCCTTCTTCATCTCTCGCGATACGGCCGACAAAGTGCCGGAAGGGCCTCCGTTCTTCTTTTCTCGCGTTGTTTGCGATTATGACTCAATTTCCGGACATGCGAGGCATTTTCCGATTCTGCTGAGAAATGGCTCTCGTCTGGAAAAAGAAGCAGAGGCAACATTATTCGCGGCGCTGGGGGATAAACCGGCGATAGACGAGCCGGTGGCGAATCTCTCGGCTCCAGCACGGCAGTATTTCACCGCAATTCGAGGTAAGGACTCCGAGGTCGGTACGAAGACAGCGGGGCTGATCTGGATGCACGCTCTGGCCATCGGCTTCAGCCCGGCGTATCTGACCGAAAACGCCGACGGCATCCGGCGAGAATGGCCGCGCGTCCCCCTGCCAGATTCCCGCAAAGCCCTGGAAGCGTCGGCGGCCCTGGGGGAGCAAATCGCGGCGCTACTGGACACGGAAGCTGGCGTGCCAAGTGTTACCAGTGGCACTTTATCGCCGGTATTTCGATTCCTCTGCGTGCCATCCAAAACAGGCGACGGGGAGCTCGACCCGAATACTGAAGATTTTGCCGTCACCACCGGCTGGGGACACACAGGTCAAGAAGGCGTCACCATGCCCGGCAAGGGCAAGCTCACCGAACGCCCGTACGACGAGGGCGAGGCCAAAGCCATCGACGCCGAAGCAAAGGCGCGGCGCCTGTCGGCCACAGATGCGCGGAAATTGTTGGGTGAGAAGACCTGCGACGTGTACCTGAACGGGGTAGCCTATTGGCGCAATATCCCGCTGAACGTCTGGGAGTATTACATCGGCGGATATCAGGTCATCAAGAAATGGCTGAGCTACCGGGAAGACAAAATCCTCGGGCGCGCCCTCAAGCCCGAAGAAGCCCGCGAAGTGACCAATATGGCGCGCCGCATCGCGGCAATCATCCTGCTGCAACCAAAACTGGACGAAAATTACCGCAAAGTAAAGGCGGCCACATTTGATTGGCCATAAGTTTTTGGTTGTCACGCTATTGGAGCCGACCAGGATCGAACTGGCAACCCCTGCCTTGCAAAGGCAGTGCTCTCCCAATTGAGCTACGGCCCCGAAATTCGTCGCCGGGACAGCTTACCGCACGCCCATCAGCAGTTCCATCGTCAACTGATCGAGCCGCTCGTAGGGCAGCGGGGCAGCGGCCAAATCAACGCGATCGAGGGAAGCGTCGAGCAGCTTGGCGGCGTTGGATTTGGAATATTTGGCGGTCAAGCGGGAAAGGGCCGGGTCCTGAACGTTGATGGATTTGACGATCTGCTGGATTTCGCGGTCGGCGTTCCAGCGTGCGGCCTTTTCCTTGAGGATCACGTACGTGCGTATGCAGCCGCGGGCAAATTCCTTGACGTCGGTGTAATCGCTTTGGCGATAGGCATGGGCGTCGAAATGGCGCGGGCCGTTGTATTGGTGGTCTTCCAGCAATTTGACGAGGAAGAAGGCGTGTTTGAGGTTGGCGCTGCCGAAGCGCAAATCCTGATCGTATCGGCCGAATTCCTGATCGTTGAGGTCGATGTGGAAAAGTTTTTTGGCTTCGATGGCGGCGGCGACCTGGTGAACGAAATTCAAACCGGCCATGTGTTCGTGCGCCACCTCCGGATTGACGCCGCACATCTCCGGATGGTCGAGGGTGGGGATGAACGCCAGGTAGCTGCCGGTAACGGCGAAATAGATATGGCCGCGCGGCTCGTTGGGCTTGGCCTCGAAGGCGAATTTGTATCCGAATCGCCGGTCGATGCTGTATTGGCAGAGGAAGTTGACGGCTTCGCGGAAGCGCTTGATGGATTCGACGGGGGATTTGGCGGCGTCGGTTTCGGCGCCTTCGCGGCCGCCCCAGAAGACGTAAATCTTCGCGCCGCATTCGGCGCCGAGTTCCATGGCCCGCATGGTTTTCTGGATGGCATAGGCGCGGATTTGGGCGTTGTTGCTGGTGAACGCGCCGTCTTTGAAGACCGGATCGCTGAAGAGGTTGGTGGTGGCCATGGGGACGAGAAGGCCGTTGGCATTGAGGGCCTTTTTGAAATCCCGGACGATCTGATCGCGTTGGGTGCGTGTGGCGTCGATGGGGACGAGGTCGTTGTCGTGGAAATTGACGCCGTACGCGCCGACTTGGCCGAGGAGGTCGCAAATCTCGACGGGCGAAAGCTGGGCGCGGACGGGCCCACCGAACGGATCGCGGCCGACGTTGCCGACGGTCCACAGGCCAAAGGTGAATTTCAATTTCGGATCGGGTTGGTACTTGTTGGGCATATCGAAAAATCCTGGAAAAGGGGGACGGCATTGTTATGCAAACGCGGGTATGATGCAACGGGGATGCAAACCGAATATGTGCAGGTAAAGATCGATCTGGGTCGCGTCAGGGAGAACGCCGCTGCGATCGCCCGGCAAACCGGGGTTGACGTTATAGCAGTGGTGAAGTCGGACGCGTACGGCGTGGGCGCGCGGCGTGTGGCCGAGGCGATTGGCGATCTTGTCTCGGAGTTCTGCGTGTTCAGCGTGGCCGAGGCGCGGGCGGCGTCGCTGTGGGATGTGGCGCAAAAGCCGTCGATGGCGCTGGGGCCGGCGATCGGCGTTGGGGTACGGGAACTGGCCGAGGCGCACGTTCGCCCGGCGGTCTGGACAGCCGAGGAGGCCCGGCGGTTGCGGGATGCCAGGCCCCTGCTGTGCGTTGATACGGGGATGCGGCGATTCGCCTGCCCGCCGGACCAGATTGATGCGGTGATCGCCGCCGGTGGAATCCACGAGGCTTTTACCCACGCCACGCGAATCGAGCACGTCCGGCTGCTGGTGTCGCTTGTCGGGGGGCGGGGATTGCGCGTGCATGCGGCGGCGTCGGCGCTATTGAACGAACCGGAGGCTTATCTGAACGCCGTCCGGCCGGGCATGGCGATCTATCGGGGAGCAGTGCGGGTGTCCACCCGGTTGGTGGAGCTTCACGACGGCGGGGTCCCGGCGGGATACGGCGGGTTTGTTGCCGATTGTTTCGGCGTGATTCTTTGCGGATATTCCCATGGCCTTCGCCGCGGCCCGTGCCTCGTCAACGGCGCACGCCGGTCGATTCTGGAGGTTGGCATGCAGTCTGCGTTCGTCGAAGCGGGGTCGAACGATCGGAACGGGGATGAGGTGGTATTGCTGGGAGACGGATTGGCCGAAGCGGAAATCGCCCGCGCCTGGGGAAGTAGCGAGCAACAGGTGCTGGTGGCTCTGACCGGCGCCGGAACGCGGACATATCAGAAGGGGTGAAAAAGGGCGGCGAACAGGCTTACAAGCTGCTGTTGACCGAGTTCCACCGCGCCAGGACCTTGACGCCGAAGGCGCCGATGACCGTGAGGGCGGCGATGGAAATGAGGCCCGCGACGATGGCATATTCGATCACTTCGCCGCCGGCGTCGTCGTTCGCCAGATCTGCCAGAGACCGGATTACTCGCGACATTTCGTTGTCTCCATTCAAGGGGTCCGATAAACCGCGACGGCCTCCCAAATCCGGGATATTCCAGCACCATTTCGGCCAGAACGTGTCATGGCTTAACAATCGGCGGACGAGCAAACAAAAACCGGAAGACGCCTGGGTCTTCCGGTGTTGATTTTATCGGTGGCGAAGTGGAAGGCTTCGCCTCCACGGTGGAAGGCTTCGCCTCCACGGTGGAAGGCTTCGCCTCCACGTCAGAACATCGCTTCAGGCCCGCGCGTGGCGTCGGGAACGAAGCCAGGAGAGCAACATGGTGGCGACCACTCCAGCGCCCGCCATCTGCAGCGGCGCCGGCAGGGGCACGGAGGCGGCGGTCGTGGTCGAGCCCGAATCAACCGGGGGCGTGATGACCGGATTGGTCACTACCGGGTCAATGGGGGTTCCGGTATCGCCGGTCGTGACGGTCGTGACGGCCGGGACAGTCGTGCCGGTCGAGCCGGGGTTCGTTCCACCGGTGCCCTTATTGCCCGTGGAGGAATTGACGATGTGAACGGTTTTCGTGAATACCACCTCCGGCAAGCTCGGCTTGCTGCCGATGCGGCAATCATAAGAACGATAAAAGCACGGCGAGGGCAGATCCGAGTTGCCGCTCCCGCACGGATCGAAAAACAACGTGCATTGCGATCCGGACGAAACAAAATCCACTTGCGACGCGACTGAAATGCCCGGAAGCATCAGCAACAATCCAGCGGCGCTCGCACGCAATAACGTTTTCATAAATCTTCCTCTCTATAAAAGCCCGAATTCGAACAGCAATATGCAGGCCGAATATTCGCGTTCCAACCATGCCTTTCGATTTGCCCGGATGTGAATCGCCAAATCCGATCTGCACTGAACTGAATGAACTTGAAACGAGTCTATCCCAGAATTGGAGACGAGGCGGAAAGAACAAGTGGTTTTCGCCTTCGGACCGCTTCGATTGCTTAAACTGGGGGAATTTGTGCCATGCGTATTGGCTGCGACGATTGGCCGGGAAGGCCCCTGGAAGGGCAGAAATGGGCACCACGTTAAACTGGTGAAAATCCATCGGCACGTGGCGTCCATGAAAGCAAGCTGGTTTGGGACGGGTGGCAAATTTTGCACTTTCGCGGGGCGGGATCGGGCAAAAGAAGAAGACCGGGAGGCAACAAGCCTCCCGGCCGAGTTAGGGGATGCAGAACCAGTAGTTGGCTGGATCAGGCGATGATCGAGCGGCGAGTCCGCAGCCAGCTCATCAGCATGATGCCGGCGAGGCCAATTCCGCCCATTGCCGAGGCAGCCGGCGCGGGAACCGACGCGCACGTGCAGGTATGACCGCCTTCAGGGCAACTCGGCGCGTAGTTGCCGCAGTTGAGCTGATGGTCACCACAGCCATCATCCTTGCCGCCGTTGTCGCAGTAGGACGGCTCATGATCGTGCTTGCGAAAATCGATCTTGCAGTTGTCCTTGCCGTCTTTATCGCCTTTGCAGTCCTTAAGGTCCTTGTCGCATTTGTCCAGGTTGAGGTTGGAAGAGTCGTCCAGGACCGGGGTGATGCAATCCTTGCCGCCCTTGTCACCCTTGTCGCACTTGTCCGATTTGAAATCGACTTTGCACGAGTTGCCCTTGTCTTCGGTCTTACAACTGAAGTCGTGCTTTCCACCCTTGCCGTTGTCCACACTGATGATGCTTGCACGGCAATAGCCGGAAAAAGCAAGCGTCAGGCAGGCGATGCCAAGCGCTATCGATTTACACATTGCAGTAGCCCTTTCGAGAAAAAGACCCTCAGCGGCCGAGTGATGCGCGAACGTCGCACGTCACCGCGGATCCGCGGTTTTCAGAAAACCAGTCCCGCTTGCTTTAGTGAGCAACCGGATGTGTTGAACGCCCGGAAGATAACCCACGAAACCGAGGCGTGCGGCGAGCGTCAAAGAAAAATCCAGTCGGTTATGCCTCCAGCGCGTTAAGAGCGGCGGGCGGCAACGGCGTTGAGTTCTGTGAGGCGAATTACGCCCGCGAATCGACGGGGGAAAGAACTGATCGGATTTTATTGGGCATCCGCCGGACCTATACGAAAACCTCGATTTTGCCGATAATAATTTGATAGATGGACTCCGACGGCCGCGGGGTCCGGCGAGAAACGCGATGAGTCAGATCAATGCCATCACCGGTTCGATCGTGCAGGCGCCGACGGTGCAGCGGCAGCAGGAGATGGGCAAAGCGCAGCAGATTCGCCAGCGGCAGGACCGGCAAAAGAACGCCGCCGCCTCTGACGAGCATGAAGTGGAACAATCCGTCGCCAGCCCCGATCAGGTTCAACCGGCCGGAAACGATCAACAAGGCCGCCAGAAAGGCCGCAAGACCTACGCCCGCCGCCATCCCCAGGAGCCGGAGGCGCAAACCGACGGCGAAAGCCTGGATTTGACCGCCTGAATCGGGCGATTCGGCATCGCTCAAGTCCTGGGCAAACTGGCTTGAAGCTTAAACACCGAAATCTCCGGCCTGCACCATTCCCGGACGCGTTGGCCGTAGCTCAGGCCGCGGTTGACGTACAGATGGCGGCCGCTGACCGAGTAATACCCGTGCGTGTAATGGCGGAAGCGATGGGGATATAGCGCCCTGCCCAATTTGCTCGTCGCCACCTGCCGGCCGTGCGTGTGGCCGCTGAGCATCCATTGCCAGGGAAAGCCCATCAGCTCCCGCACGTTGGCGGGATTGTGGTTGAGGCAGATGATCGGCTGAGAAGAATCGACCCCGGCGAAAGCCTTGCCCGGATCGATGTTTCCCGACCACTCATCGTCCAGGCCGACGATCACCAGCGGCTTTTGTGCTCCGGCGCATTTCACGCGGAGGGACTGATTCCGCAAGACGATCAGCCCACGTTTGCGCAAACACGATTCGAGGAAATCCGCGCGGCGCCGTCCCTCACCGTTCACGCGCCTCCCGTAGATGCTGTAATCGTGATTGCCGAACGTGCAGATCACCCCGTGCCTAGCCTTCACGTGCGATAGCAACGTCGCGATCCGCTGGGCGAAACGATACCCGCCGGTGATCAAATCCCCCGTAACGACGACCAATTCCGGCTCCAATTCGTTCACCCAATTCAGGTATTGAGTCAGATACCGCTGCCAGACGACCGGGCTGTAGTGAAGATCGGAAATCTGCACGATTTTCCAGCCGGCCATGGCTGGATCGAGGTGCTTCATCGGCATAGAGCGGCGATGGATCTCGACCCATCGGCGATTGACCGGCAGGGCGTGCATCCCGGTCAGGCCGAGCCGCGCCATGTTCATCCAAATCGCGCGGCGCCATTTCTCCTGGCGGCGCCAATGGGGCTTGTTCAGATAATCGACCAGGCGGTTCATCATGGCAATTCGGTTGTCACGCTTCTCCGAAAAGATTTACCGCGAAGGAGCGAAGGAGCGAAGTTACGCGAAGAAATCAAATCAAATTGGTATTTCTTCGCGTAACTTCGCTCCTTCGCGCCTTCGCGGTAATCCATATATTGAGCTTCGTCAGCGCAACAAAAGCTGGATGAAGAGAAGGGCCGCATATTCTACCCGGCCTTGGCCCTGAGGGGCTTATGTTGCATGTGCAGCGATTCGGCGACCGCCGAATTCGTGATCCGCCCGCCGGCTAGATTGATCCCCTCGGCAAGCCCAGAATCCTCGACGGCGGCCCTTTCAAAGCCGCGATTGGCGATCTTCAGGGCATAGGGCAAAGTGGCGTTGCACAGGGCGATCGTGCTGGTGCGTCCGACGGCCCCGGGCATGTTCGTCACGCAATAATGCACCACGTTCTCGACGACAAACGTCGGCTGCTGGTGGGTCGTGGGCCGGCTGGTCTCGACGCATCCGCCCTGGTCGATGGCGACATCGACGATGACGCTGCCGTTGCGCATCTCCACCAAATCCTGGCGCGACACCAGGCGCGGCGCCTTGGCGCCGGGGATCAAAACCGCCCCGACGACCAGGTCGGCGTTGCGCAAATGGTCGCGCACGGTGTGGGCGTCGCTGAAAATCGTTTGCACGTTGGCGGGCATCACGTCCGACAAATACCGCAAGCGCTCGAGATTGACGTCCATCAAAACGACATTGGCGCCCAATCCCGCCGCCACCCGGGCCGCGTGCGTGCCGACCACCCCGGCTCCCAGCACGACCACGTCCGCCGGCGCCACGCCCGGCACGCCGCCCAACAAAATTCCCCGCCCCATCATCGGCTTCTCCAGATATTTCGCGCCCTCCTGAATGCTCATCTTGCCGGCGATCTCGCTCATCGGCGTCAGGCACGGCAACCGGCCGGTCCGGTCCTTGATCGTCTCATAGGCGATGGCCACGATCTCCGATTCCAGACACGCCTGGGTCAGGTCCGGGGAAGCCGCGAAATGAAAATACGTGAAGACGATCTGACCCGGGCGAAACAACCCGATCTCGGCCGCCTGCGGCTCCTTCACCTTGATGACCATCTCCATGCCCGAGATCGCCTCGGCAGCGGACGGCACAATGCCGGCCCCCGCCCTTGTGTAATCCTCATCACTGAACCCGCTGGCGACGCCCGCGGAGGTTTCGACGAACACCTGATGCCCGCCTTTGACCAGCGTTTCCACGCCGACCGGCATCAGGGCGATACGATATTCATCCGGCTTGATTTCCTTGGGAACTCCGATACGCATTGGTCTTAACGCCTTCCCTCGCCCCGGAATTCGGGGCGACATTCCTCATCTTGCTCACAGAATAGCCAACGGCAAGTGCTTAGCCGGGATAATTCATTGAACCGCCGAGACGCCAAGAAGAAAAGAACCGCGGATTACGCGGATGACACGGATAAGAATTGAATTTATCCGCGATATCCGCGCAATCCGCGGTTGAATCGATTTTCATTCTTGGCGACCTTGGCGTCTTGGCGGTTCACCCGCATTTTCCTTCTTGGTTGCGGCTGGGCCGCGCTGCGCTCTCAGCGGTGAATAATGCGGGTTAGATTCCCGATTCGCTCAACTTCGCCTGTCGCAAAACAGGGGTGATTTTCCCGGTTTTGCGTCTGAAAATGTCGCACTTTGTCCCGGAATGTCCCATCCACCCCCCCCCTCCCCCCCGCTGCGCGAGACAGGAGAGAACAGGGGATGGGGAGAAGAAGGAAGAGGCGAAAATTGGCCGTTGGACAACACCGTTGCCAAACAATAACCTAACTGTCGCCGGCTCGCAAAGAAAAAATTCGAGGGTGATTTGAGAGCGGAAACGGGAAGCGAGCGTACCCTTTAATCAAGCCAAAACTAACGCCTAAGCCACGCGGATGAGGGGCTTGATTGGGCGCTTAACCTGGGTGCGGCCCAGGTTGTACGCGTTCTCAAGATTGAGCCAGAATTGCGGCGTGGTCCTCAGGGCGTGGGAGAGTTTTAGGGCCATTGCGGGGGAGATGCCGCGTTTTTCGTTGCAGATTTGGTTGATCACGCCGATCTGGACTCCGATATGCCGGGCCAAACGGGTTTGCGTGATTCCGTGCTCCTGGAGGAGCCGGCGAAGGTACATTCCGGGATGAAAGGGTGATTTGAGCATGGAACGGCACCTCAGTGGTAATCGACAATCTCAACTTCAAATGCGTCCTGTCCCGCCCATACGAAGCATATCCGGTATTGCCGGTTGATTCGGATGCTGTGTTGGCCCTTGCGCTTGCCCATGAGCTTTTCGAGCCGCAGGCTGGGCCAGATGGCCAAATCATCCAGAGCCACCGCCGCGTCGAGGAGGATCAGCTTTTCCAGCGCCGCATTGTGCAGTACGGCGGCCAACGTGCGCCGCGATTGCTTCGTTGCACGTTGAGCCGCAATGTCCGCGGTTCCAGCGTCCTTAAAGCTCCGGATGGCCACCGCAAGAGACTATACCGATTTACGGTCTAACAGTCAAATCCGTAGTCGAAGGGTCGACGCGAGGGGTGTGCCCAAAAATCCGGAAGAACCGCCAAGCACGCCATGACGCCAAGGAAAATGATGAGGGCGGCCGTCCCAAGCACTGATCTGTCTGGCCTTTTCGCAATTCATCTTTTAACACTGCCGGGCACAGTAGCCGCAGCGGCAAGCACGGTAAGTGTAAGATATTACACTAAGGCATCGGGGGTCGCGAGGGCTGTCTGATAACCATTTTGGGTTCAGTGGACTGGAGCTACGCCGCTTCCGTGCCCGATGATCGCCCAACGTCGCCGATACGAAAGGTTCGATCATGGGCACTGGACGATCGTTGGGCATCCTAATGGGCACGTTGTTCGTTGCGGCGGGCGCCGCCTCGGCAGCAATCGTGACCGTGAACGGTACAGACGTGATATTTCTCGCCGGACGCACGGACGTAACACTGGCACCGGCTGGCACTCCGCCGGTGGGGTATCCGCTAGTGCGGCTCAGTCCGCCGGGGGCCTATGCCGAGACTTTCCCCGAAGAAATGGCGGCATCCACAGGTGAACAGTTCCAGTTCTCGGCATCGGGGATCGTCAGCTATGTTGCCGGCGGCGACTTTTTCGGGCCTGACGGCTCCACTGCTCCGGCTGTGGGGACTTCTTCTATAAACAGCTTGGCCGGCATTAGCGGTTATCTCGGGCCGTGCGGTGCGCTGGCGGGCGTCTTTTTGAACGGCACCGATCCAGAAAGCGAAATCGCCCCCTTGCCCCTCGACTTCGCCGGCGCCGGAGACACCAGCTTCACAGTGTTGGCACCATCGTTGAATCAGGTGTTTTTCATCGGCGACGGATTGACGGGCACGGGGGCCGAAACAACTCAGAGCTTCATCACCCCGGTCGGCGCTACGCGACTTTTTCTCGGCGTGCCCGACGGACTGTACTTTAACGGAGCGCCCGGTGCCTATGACGACAATTCCGGGGCATTCACTGTCGCGGTCACTTCCACGGTCGTCCCCGAGCCATCATCTGTCGGTTTGCTGGCCATCGGCTCATTGATTCTGTGCCACCACCGTCGCAGATAGGGCGAGACTTCATTGTGCCCGTCCCACAGACAGAGGAATAGGTCATGGATTTTGTCAAACCGCCCGATTCAGTGCCGATGCTTGGCGTCGGTGCCCCTGCGACTGGCGAGCATCGCCGCGGTTTTTCTTTTGACATGAAGATTGCCATTACACCCATCATCTGCACCCTCTTGTTTGGATGCTTTTTGCTCGGGGCCGTTGCGCTCCATGATTATCTAATGCCCGTGTTTGGGCGCTTTAGCTTTGGCGAACATGCCGCCCTTTACACTGTGAGCGGCGGTCACATTTACATTTGGGCACCCGAAGCGAGTAACTCCGTGGCTGAGTTCGATCGACAGCTTAACAAAGTTTCGCCCACGCCTGCCAAGTAACGGCGGAGCGTTCGCGACACTGTGCCCCGGTTTCGCTGCCGTCCGCTGCGCACGGTTCAATTCAGGCAGACATGCGTTGCCCGACATGAAGCCCATCTCATCGGAGAGGCGGTTTCGTAGACCCCGTAATTCACGGGCCTACCGTTCCGGGTCACTTCGTATTCGCTTGCGTCGCGCCGGCATACAGGGATTGATTAAAGGGGACGTAGCTCTTTTTCATCGTTTTGAACCGCCGCTTTCGGCTTTTCGGGCCGGCCACGCGGATGCAGCGTCCACTCCAGATGCAAGTCGCCAGCAACCTTCAGCGTCC
>Ga0181538_10000918_pt1 | contig 34475 bp, 18 predicted proteins | sample PEATcosm2014_Bin_40_FD_119773 | JGI IMG/M metagenome (GOLD analysis project Ga0181538, IMG submission 119773) | Peatland microbial communities from MTU Mesocosm Facility, Houghton, MI, USA - PEATcosm2014_Bin23_30_metaG | ecosystem: Environmental > Terrestrial > Soil > Wetlands > Peat | place... | reverse complement strand
TCGTGACGGTCGGCTGATCGGCGGGCTTCGACGTGGCCGGCAGACCGCTGAGGGTGATCGCGGGGAGTGCCGGCGGTCCGGCGATGGCCACCGTGAACGGCTGCTGCGCCGTGACGCCTGTGCTGTCTGTGGCTTCGATGGTGAAAGAGAAGTTGCCCGGAGCTGACGGAGTGCCGGAGATGGTCCCGGTAGTGGAAGAGAGCGAAAGACCTCCGGGCAGCGATCCCGCCGATACCGACCATGTGATCGCACCCGTCCCGCCGGACGATTTCACGGTCTGGCTATACGCGGTCGTGATCGAGCCGCCAGGCAGTGAAGTAGTCATGATCGTCAGCGGCTGCGGACTTACCGCCAGCGTGAGCGTCGCCGTTGCCGTGGCGGAGGTCGAGTCCATGACCTGGACCATGAAAGTGTAACTGCCCGCTGTCGTCGGCGTTCCGGACAGCACGCCGTTCGAGGTCCCGAGCTGGATGCCGGGCGGCAAGTTGCCCGATACCACCGACCAGGTAAGCGGCGGCGTCGCGTTCGACGCCAGCAAACCGAAATCGTACGCGCTACCCACGGTGCCCGCGGGCAGGGAAGTGGTGGTGATGGAGATGCTAGCGCCTTGTACCGTCAACTGGAATGTCGCGGTCGCGATGCCGAAGTTGGAATCGACTACCGAGATGGTGAACGGGTAGGTGCCCGGCGTGGTGGGCGTGCCGGTAATCGCTCCAGTCGACGAATCGATCGCGAACCCGCCCAGGAGTCCGCCCGCGCTGAGCGACCAGTTGTATGGCGCGGTCCCGCCGGAAACGTTCAGCGCCACCGAATACGCCACATTGGTAACGGCCGGGGGTATTTGCGTTGGCGAAATCGTCAGCGTCAGGGCGTTCACGCGGATGGTGAACACCTGCGTGGCTGTCACCTGCAGGTTGTCGGTCACTTCCGCGGTGAATTGGTAACTGTTCGCCCGCGTCGGCGTGCCGCTGAGGACCCCGCTCTGGGCGTTCAAACCGATGCCCGGCGGCAGCGTACCTTGCAGGATCGACCAGGTGTAGGGTGTGTGACCGCCGACGGCCGCGAGCCCGAAGTTGTAGGCCACGCCGACGGTGCCCGGCGGAGGCGATGGAACCGGGTTGATGGCCGGCACGGCGGGATTCACCACCTGGAGCTGGTACGCGCCGGTCACGCTGGCGCCGGTGCTGTCCGTCGCCTTCACTACGATCGATGCCAGTCCGGCCTGTTCCGGGAAGCCGGTGATGCTTCCACCGGGAGTAAGCGTCAACCCTGCCGGCATGGTTCCCTGCTCCAGGGACCATGTGTACGGCGCGGCACCATTCGCCGCCGTAAACGAGGTGTTATAGATCTGCTGCAGGAACGCCTGCGGCAAAGACTGGGTGGTGATTTGGAAATCGCCCGGGCCGGCGATCTGAATGATGTAGTTCGTGGAAGTAGCGGCGCGCGGCTTCGCCCCTCCTGTGTCGGACTGCACGCCCACGGGCGCTCCGCCGCTATCCGTTACGTAGAGAGTAACCACGAATGCGCCCTTTTGCGTCGGCGTACCGGTGAGAGTGCCGTTCGTGGAATCGAATGTCAGCCCCGGCGGCAACTGTCCGGCCGTGATCGCGAACGTATACGGCGGCGTACCGCCCGCCACATTGATGGAGTAGGTGTACGCCACTCCGACCGCGCCGTTGGGCAGCGGATTGGGAGTGATCAGCGACACGGTATTCGGGCTGGTGATGGTGATGGTGAATGGCGAGGACGCGGAATTCCCGCTGCCATCCGTCACCTTCGCGGTAAACGTGCTGTTCCCGGCAGTCGTCGGGGTCCCGCTAATGGCTCCGCCGGGGGCCAGATTCAGCCCTGCCGGCAGGGTGCCCACGGTCAGCGTCCAACTGTAACTTCCGCTGCCGCCGGACGCCGCCAGCGTCTGGTTATAGGCAACGCCGACAGTCCCTGGGAGTAATAGCTGGGCACTGGCTATCGCCAGACCGGTCGGTACCGGCGCGATGGTGAGAGATAGCTGCTGCGGTTGGCTGACCTGCTGCCCGTCCGTCGTTTCGATCGAGAACGTAGACGTACCGGCCGCGGTGGGTGTCCCGAAAATGTTGCCGCCCCGCGAGTCGAGGTTCAGACCCGCCGGCAGCGGTCCGGAGCCGGGCGCCAGGCTCCACGTCAACAGCCCCTGGCCTCCGGCCGCCTGCAACGCCTGGCCGTAATTGACGCCGACGGTTCCGTTGGGAAGGCTATTCGTGAGAATCACGAGGGTCTGGATCACCGGCTGGGTGAACGTTCTGGTGATGCTGTTCACTTGGTCGCTCAGAGTCACAGGGACGCTGATGGGGCCTCCCGATGCCGGCGTGCCGCTAAGCAGACCGTTCGCGGATAAGGAGAGTCCGTTGAGATTGGTGTTGGCGGGGACCGAGAAGGTGTACGGCGGAACGCCGCCCGCGGCCACAATCTGGTTGGAGCACGCCGCGTTCGGAACGCAGGTGGGCAGCGTCGGCGGCGTGACGAAGGAAAGCGGCGGTCCGATTGACACCATAAGGGTAAAGTTCTGCGATGCCGCGGATGTTCCGCTATCCCACACGGTGACTGCGACCGGATACGATCCTGGTTGCGCCACTGTTCCGCTCAATACTCCCACCGCGGAAATCGCCAGGCCGTTGGGCAGGTTGGCAGAAGACCAGGTGTACGGCGGGATTCCGCCCGCGGCGGTCAAAGTCGTGCTGTAAGCCACGCTCGCCGCGGCCTCAGGCAGGGAAGCCGTGGTGATGCTGAGAGGTGCGTTCACGGTGATGGTGACCGGCGCTGTCGCGGTATTGTTCTGCGAATCGGTGACCGTCACCTGGATGGTCACCGGACCGGCGCTGGTGGGCGTGCCGGCCAGGAATCCCGCTTTGGTCACGGTCAGCCATGCGGGCACAGCCGCAGCGGTAAACGTGTAGCCGGGAACTCCGCCCGAGGCGGTCAGGTTCGTGTTGTAGGGCACCTGCACGGTCGCTTCCGGCAGAGCGGTGGAGTTCAGCGTGAGGGCGGAGTTCACCGGAAGAGTCGCGTTCAGCGTGGCGGTGTTGTTGAGCGAGTCGGTTACCGTCACGCCGAAACTGAGGGGCGCGGCGGCTTGCGGTGCGCCAAGCAGGACGCCGGCGGCCGACAGCGTGAAGCCGCTCGGAAGGTTCGCGGACGACCATTGGTAATTGCCGGCGCCGCCTGCCGCCGCGAACGTCAGGGTGTAGGGGAAGTTCACGGTCGCCGCGGGCAGAGGCGAAACCGTCTCGATGGTCAGGGCCGATACCACCGGCAGCGTGAACGTCTGGCTGATCGAGTTGTTCTGCGTATCCTTTACCGTGATCCGCATGGTCACCGCGCCCGCTTGCGGAGGTGTGCCCGTCAACGCGCCTGCCGCGCTTAACGAGAGCCAACCCGGCAGATTCGCGGCCGACCACGTGTAGCTTCCGCTCCCGCCCGATGCCACGAGCGTTTCCGAATAAGGAATGCCGACCGAAGCCGGCGGCAGCGGGGAAGCGGTATTGAATTCCAGCGCCGCATTCACCGGCACGGTGAAATATTGCGTCAACGATTGCGGCACGTTGTCGCTGACGGTGATTTGGAAAGTCACCGGGCCGGCGCTGGGCGGAGTTCCCGTGAGCGCACCGGTCTTGATATTGAAGTTGAGCCAGTTCGGCAGTCCGGAGGCGCTAAGAGTGAGTATGCCATTGCCGCCCGCGGCTTGTATTTTGGCGCTGTATGCCACGTTCGGAGTCCCCGGCGGCAAGGGCGATGCAGTCTGGAAGTACAGGCCCGGCGTAGCCAGAACCGGAAGCGTCAGACTGCCGCTGCTGTAGGCTCCCAGCGAATCCGTCACCGTCACATTGAGCGTGACGCTGGCCGGCGTGCCCAGCGGAGGCGTTCCGCTCAGCGTGCCGCTGTTCGAGAGGCTTAACCAGGCGGGCAGGTTGGTGGCACTCCAGGCGTACGGCGATGTGCCGGAGTTGGCGGCGAGGTTCTGCGAGTACGCGATCCCGATGTATGCCGGCGGCAGCGGCGAAACAGTCGTGATCGTGGGCGGGTTCACGATGATGGTTTCCTGCTGCGATGCCGTGTTCGGCGTCGGCTTCTGCGAGTCGGTCGCGGTAATCGAGAACGTGAATGCGCCGCCGGAAGGAGGTGTGCCCGTGAGAGCGCCGGTGCTGGAGTTCAGGTTCAGCCAGGCGGGCAAACCCGTGGCGCTGATGGTCACCGTTCCCACTCCGCCCGACCACTGCAATGTGTAACTGTACGCCTGCCCGCTGGCGCCGGTAGGCAAGATGGTGGGCGAAAGAATAGTGAGGCCGCTACCGCTCAGAATGGTGAGGTTGATTTGTTCGGTCGCGACCTGCGCATCCTGATCGGTCACCTTGAATGTCGGAGTGAACAATCCGGTTTGCGCAGTAGTGCCCGAGATCGAGCCGAGCGAGGGATCGATCGAGAAGCCGGATGGCAAACCGGTGGCGCTGAAACCGTAAGTGCCGCTGCCGGTCCCTCCGTTGGGCGTTATCGATATTCCGCTCGGATAAGCCACGCCGGCCGTTCCGTTGGGCAGCGAACTGGTGGCGATGGACAGAACCGGATAAATGTTCAGGGTGTAGGTCTTGGTGGCACTGGCGCCCCAGAAGTCCGTCACCGTCACGTTGAGCGTCGCGGAAACCGGGCTCGTTGCCGTGCCAGTCAGAACGCCGCTGGACGACAATTGGAAGCCGGATGGCAGCGTGTTCGCGCCGAGCGTCCATGCGATGGGCGCGGTGCCGCCGCTCATCTGCAAAGTCGTGCTGTAAGCGGTGCCGACTACGCCGCTCGTAAGTGGCGACGTTGTAGTGAACGTGGGTAGCGTATTGCAGCGCACCGTCAGCGGGCCGACGCTCGCGCCGTTCGGCACTGGAGTGGCGCTGTCGGCCACCATAAGCATGACGTTGTTCGATCCGGCGGTACACTGCCCCACAATCTGGTTGCTGGAGTTGATTTGCAGTCCGGCCGGCAGACCCGTGGCGGAGAACAAATAGGGCGTAACGCCTCCCACGGCGGAAAGCTGCTCGGAATAATTCGTGCTGGCGGTGGCGTCGGGCAGCGCGGTGGGTGAGAGAACCAGCGTGCCGGCGGCATTCACTGTCAGGCTCAAGGTGGCGTTGGTCACGCTGGTGGAACCGGTTTGCGTGTCGCCGACCACGATGCCGATCGAGTACGTGCCCACCGCCTGCGTGGTGCCCGTGATTTGCCCCGTGACGGCATTCAGATTCAGACCGGCGGGGAAGTTCTGCGGGATGCCCGTGGGCTGGATGGAATACGGCGGTGTGCCGCCGATGATCGGAATCGTGGCATTGTATGCCGCGCCCGCGGTCTCGGCCGGTAGCGTGGTGTTGACGACCGCGGGGAAGCCGAACGTCCAGGTGTCGTCGGTGGAGGGCTGCGGCGAAATGGGGGCGCCCCCCAACATAATGACCTGGTTGAAAACCGAGTCGAACGAGAGAGCGATATCACTCCGGGCGGATGGCACGGTGGCGGGATTTAACTGCGTCCAGTTCTGACCGTTCCACTGCCAAACATCCTGGAAGGGACCGGTCGCTGCAGTCCCGCCAAAGAGGATCGTGACGCCAAGCTGGGTGTCGTAGACCATTCCAGCGTGACTCCGGGCCGGGGGAGAGATGATCGGGCTCTGAAGAATCCAGTTCGCACCGTTCCACACGTACGTCTGGTTTAATGGATTGCCTAAGGGATCGAGTCCGCCGAAGAGCACCGGCCCGGTCGGACCATCGGCCAGCGACAGGCCGGACGCCGCGGTCGGCACGGTGGAAGGCGTTTGCTGTGTCCAGTTCGTCCCGTCCCACACCCACGTGTCATTGAGAGCGTTGGCGAACCCGCCGCCCGAAGTCCCACCGAACATAAGCACGGTGTTGTGGGCCGAATCGGGCGCCATCCCGTGGAAGGCACGCGCCGGCGGAACGGTTGCCGGATTTAGCTGCGTCCAAGCGGTTCCGTTCCACACCCAAGTCTGGTTATAGGTAGTCGTCTGGCTCTGGCCAGTGACGAATTGGCCTCCGAATAAAACCAGGTTGTTTTGCGAGGCCATCCACGCCAGGCCGGCGCCAGCATGCGCCACGGGGCTGGAGGCGGTTTGCTGCTGCGTCCATGTCCCGGGGAACTGGAACGTCCAGGTGTCTCCGAGTCCCGTGCCGCCGTAGAGTACGGTGACTGCATGGACCGGATCGAAGGCCATCGCGTAGCTGTCACGCGCTCCCGGAGGTGAGGGCGGATTGAGGTTGGTCCAGTTGGGATTCCCGCTGGCCGACAGAATCTCGATGGGAATCTGCAGTATCACGGTTTGCGGAGTCTGGTCGGTGACCGTGAAGATCGGTTGGAAGATTCCGGCCTGCCCGGGGATGCCGGTAATCGCGCCGGTGGAGGCGTTGATCTGCAACCCTGCCGGCAGCCCCGTGGCGCTGAACGTGTATGTGCCGCTCCCCGTGCCGCCGCTGGCTCCGAGCGTTACCCCGTTCGGGTAAGCCGAACCTTGAACGCCCGACGGCAGCGACGTCGAAGTGATAGTCAGCGTCGATTCGATGTTCAGCGTGAATTGCACCGTGTTGGCGGCGCCCCAGAAATCGGTGGCCGTGACGCTGAACGTGGCGGACACCGGCGATGTGGCCGTGCCCGTAAGCTGGTTGCCGGTCAACTGGAATCCCGATGGCAGATTGCCCGGCGTGAGCGACCACGCGATGGGACCGGTGCCGCCGCTCGACTGGAAACTGGCGCTATACGCCGTATTCACCAGGCCGTCAGGCAGCGGAGACGTGGTGGTGATCGACGGCAGCGGATTGCAGGTGACGCTCAGCGGCCCGACGGTAGCGACGTTCGACGCGCTATCGATCACCTTCAGCATGACGTTCGCCGAACTCGCCGTGCACTGGCCGGCGATCTGGTTGTTCGCGTTGATCGCGAGGCCGGCCGGCAGCCCCGTGGCCGAGAAAGTGTAGGCCGGTATGCCCCCCGTGGCCGAGAGTTGCACATTGTAGTTGGTTTGCGCCGTGGCGTTGGGCAATGTCGCCGGCTGCAAGGCCAGTGTGCTCTCGATGGAGATGTAAATTTGCGGGACGAAGCTGACGCCCCAGGCGTCTTGAATGGTGACAAATGTGGAGTAGGAGCCGCCGCTGGTGGGTGTGCCGGCGAAAGATCCATTGGCAGCGTTGAAGTTGATTCCAGGCGGAGGTGCTCCGCTTCCCTGGATGTAGGTCAACGGCAGCACGCCTCCCGACACGGGTATCAACTGGCTGTAGGGCACATTGACAGTGCCGGCGGGCAGCACGAGATTGAAAACGTAAGGCCCATCGAGGATCCAGGTGTCGTTGGCGAAAGGACCGAATCCGATTTCGCCGCCAAACAGCACGATGTTTGACGTGCCGGCATCGAACGCCATGGTGTAGTCGATGCGCCCGGTGGGAGAATGCGGCGTGTTCAACTGAGTCCACGTGGTGCCATTCCAGGTCCATGTGTCGGCAGGGTACGCCTCCGGTTGTATGACTCCGCCGAAGAGGACAACCACTCCCCGGGTGCCGTCGAAGGCCATGGAATTCAGGGAGCGTGGCTGCGGCGAAGTGACCGGCGTCTGCTGCGTCCAGGTCAAGGCGCTTCCATTCCATATCCAGGTTTCGGCGACGGGGGTGCCGGAAGCGTTTCCGCCGAACATCACCACCACGTTATGCAACGAGTCGTAGGCCATGCCCGCGCCGGTTCGCGCGGCCGGCGACGAGCCAATGGCGACCTGCGTCCAGTTGGCGCCGTCCCAGGTCCAGGTGGTTCCGTCGCCGCCCCCGTAAAGCACGATATGGGAGCCGTCCCACGCCATGGAGCCATAAGATTTCGCGGGGGGATTGGTGGCAGGCGAGGCTTGAGTCCAGGTTGTTCCGTTCCAGAGCCACGTGTCGCTCATTGATACGAAGCCGGTGGTCTCGCCGCCGAAGAGCACGCCCTGCTGGTGAACCGGGTCGAAAGCGGCCGTCGAGCCTACGCGGGGGGAAGGACTGGCAGCCGGGGATAACGTAGTCCAGTTGGCGCCGTCCCACGATTCGGTGTCGTTCAGACCACCCGCGGCATTACCGCCCCCGAAAACGATGAGCTTCCCGCGAGTCAAGTCGTAGAACGTGGACGCGCCATAGCGGGCGCCGGGCGAGAATGCAGGCGAGAGTTGCACCCAGTCTTCGGTATTCGTTCCAGCCGCCGCCACGTAGATGGGGAAATTCTGGATGGTGACGTTGCTGTCCTGGTCGGTGACCGTGAACTGCGAATTGTAGTTGCCTGCCGTGGTGGGCGTTCCGCTGATCGCGCCGGTAGTTTGATTGAGGCTCAGCCCGGGAGGCAGATTGCTGGCGAGGAAAATATATGCCGGCGCGCCGCCGGTGGCCACGAGGGTCACTCCCGGATACGGCACATTCACATTGCCGAGCGGTAATTGCGTATTCGAGAAGTTGATGACGTTGGCGAGCGTGAGTTGAAACGACTGCGTGTAAGTCGCGTTCCAGATGTCCGTCACCTTCACGCTGAAACTCGCCACGATGGGCGATGTGGCGTTGCCGGTAAGCACGCCGGCCTGGCTCAGAGAAAATCCCGCCGGCAGGTTGCCCGGAATCAGGGTCCACGTGATGGCCGGCGTACCGCCGGTCATTTGAATGGTGGTGTTGTAGGGCGTGTTGGTGAATCCGCCGGGTAGCGGAGACGTGGTGGTGATCGACGGCAGCGGATTGCAGGTGACGGTCAACGGCCCGACGGTGGCTACATTGGGCGTAGGGGTCGTGCTGTCGGTCACTTTCAGCATGACGTTCGCCGAACTCGCGGTGCACTGGCCGACGATCTGGTTGTTCGCGTTGATCGATAATCCGGCCGGCAATCCGCTGGCGGAGAAAGCGTAAGGTGTGAAGCCGCCCGTGGCCGAGAGTTGCACGTTGTAATTGGTTTGCGCCGTGGCGTTGGGCAATGTGCTGGGCTGCAACGTCAGTACGGCATCGATCGGGACGAAAATTTGCGGGACGGTGCTGACGCCCCAGGCGTCTTGAATCGTCACAAAAATGGGGTAGCCGCTGGCGTTGGCGCTGGTAGGCGTGCCCGCGAAAGATCCATTGGCGGCGTTGAAGTTGACTCCGGGCGGAAGTGTCCCGCTTCCCTGGATGTAGGTGAGCGGCGGGACGCCTTCCGGCACGGGTATCGACTGGCTGTACGGCACATTGACGGTGCCGGCAGGAAGCCTGCCAAACTCAACGAAAGGCCCTTCGAGCATCCACGTGTCGTTAAAGATGTTGCCGTCACCGGTGCCGCCGAATAACACGATGTTGGACTGGAAGGGGTTGTACGCCATCAGGTAGTAGTCGCGCGGGGACGGCGAGTGCGGTGTGGTAACTTGCGTCCACGTGGTCGCCTCCCACATCCATGTGTCGTTCTGGGGATTATTGGGCGCTTCGAATCCGCCAAAAAGGAAGGTCGCCTCGCGGACGGTATCGAATGCCATGGAGACGCCCTCCCGTGCGCTGGGAGAATTGGCCGGCGTGGCCTGCGTCCAGGTTTCATTGGGGCCGCTCCAAAGCCAGGTGTCGTTGAAATTTGCGTTGGATGTAACCGGGCTGCCGCCGAACAATACCACTTGCACGCGGACGGCGTCATAAGCTATGCCGGCAAGAGCGCGGGCCGGAGGCGCTGCGCCATTCACCTGCGTCCAGTTGGTGCCATCCCAAATCCAGGTGTCACCCAAAGCCACGCCATTGGAACTGCCCCCAAACATGACGATGTGGGAGTCGTCCCACGCCATCATGGCGTCTTGACGGGCGGGAGGCACAGTGGCCGGGTTCGCTTGTACCCAGCTGTTGCCATTCCAGATCCAGGTTTCGTTACTCAAGCCGTTGGAATTGGTCTGCCCGCCGAAGAGCACACCCACCCCATGTACCTGGTCGAAGGCCGCCGCCGCGCCGTAGCGGGCCGAGGGGCTGTTGCTGGGACTCAGCGTGGTCCAGTTCGTTCCATCCCATTGCTCGGTATCGTTAAGGCCCGTAAACACATCGCCGCCGAACATGATGAACGTTTTGCTGTTGCTGTCATAAAAGACGGACGGGTCGAAACGGGCCTGGGGGGAAAACGCCGGCGATAGCTGAATCCAGTCTTCACCATATGTGCCAGGCGCCGCCACGTAGATGGTGAAATTCTGGATGGTGACGTTGCTGTCCTGGTCGGTGATCGTAAACTGCGGATTGTAGTTGCCTGCCGTGGTGGGAGTTCCGGTGATCGCGCCCGTGGTTTGATTGAGATTCAGTCCCGGAGGCAGATTGCTGGCGAAGAAGCTATAAGCCGGCGCGCCGCCGGTGGCCGCGAGAGTCACTCCCGGATACGGCACATTCACATTGCCGAGCGGCAATTGCTTATTGGTGAAGTTGATGACGTTGGCGAGGGTGAGTTGAAACTGCTGCGTGTAAGTCGCGTTCCAGATGTCCGTCACCGTCACGCTGAAGTTCGCCACAATCGGCGATGTGGTACTGCCTGAAATCACGCCTGCCTGGCTCAGCGAAAATCCCTGAGGCAGGTTGCCCGCGGTAACTGCCCACGTGATGGCCGGCGTACCGCCGGTCATTTGAATGGTCGTGCTGTAAGGTGTGTTGGTGAATCCGCTCGGCAGCGGCGACGTGGTGGTGATCGACGGCAGCGGATTGCAGGTGACGGTCAACGGGCCGACGGTCGCGACATTCGACGCGCTATCGGTCACCTTCAGCATGACGCTCGCTGAACTCGCCGTGCACTGCCCCACGATTTGATTGCTGGCGTTGAGCGTTAAGCCTGTGGGCAATCCGGTGGCCTGGAAGGTGTAATTCGGTACGCCGCCGGTGGCCGAGAGTTGCACGTTGTAATTGGCTCCCGCGGTAGCGTTGGGCAGCGTGGTGGGCGCAAGCGAGAGCGTGGGAGGACTGACCAGGAGCGACAGGTTCGCCGAACTGCTGACCCCGAAGCCGTCGATTACGGTGTCGGTGACGGAGAACGTTCCGTTTGAGGTTGGTATCCCGACGAACGCGTCGAGGGTGGGATTAATCGACACACCCGTCGGGAGTCCGCTGGCGACGTATGTGAGCGAAAAAACTCCACCGGCCTCCGGCGGAGTGTAACTGTACGACACGCCTTCCGTGCCGGCAGGCATGGTCCCGCCGGTTACGACTGGTCCTTGCAGAAGCCAGGTGTCGCCTGGAATAGGCTGGGAAAGGTTGTGGTTCTCACCGCTAAACAACACTATACACGACGCATCGAAAGCCATGCCGAAGTAATCGCGGGGGCCGGGATTGTGCAGCGTGTTCAACTGACTCCAGGCGGTGCCGTTCCATGTCCACGTGTCGAAAAAGTCGGTACTGGCGATCCCGCCGAACAGAACCACCTGGCCGCGGATCGCGTCGAATGCCAGCGACATGCTGTCGCGCGCCGCTGGCGGCGGGCCCGCGGCTGCTTTGGTCCAGGTCTCCTGGGCGCCGTCCCAGATCCAGGTTTCGGCATAGATCGTGTCGGCGATGCCGCTGACACCGCCGAACATGACGGCTTTGTTGTGTACGGCGTCGTAGGTCATACCGGCTAAAAATCGTGAGTGAGGAGGGTTCGCCGGGCTAAGCTGCGTCCAGTTAGTGCCGTCCCAAATCCAGGTGTCGCCCAATTCGCCCTCACCACCGACGTTGCCGCCGAAAAGCACGATGTGCGTCCCATCCCACGCCATCATGGCGTCGGATCTCAGAGTCGGGACGTTTGTGGGTGAGGCTTGCGACCAACTCGTTCCATTCCAGAGCCAGGTATCGCTCAATGGGCCGCTATTGTTCATACCGCCGAATAGCACACCCACTTGATGAACCGGATCGAACGCCGCGGCCGCGCCCGACCGCGCGGACGGGCCGGTGTTTGAGACGTTAGTCCAATTGCCTCCATCCCAGGAATCGGTGTCGCCAAGGAAGTTGGACCCGCCGCCGCCGAACATAATCAGCTTCCCGCGAACGGAGTCGTAGAACATCGACGGGTCGATGCGGGTTTGCGGCGAGAATGCCGGGAAGAGCTGGACCCAGTCCTCGGGATTTGTTCCGGGCTGCACCACAAACAACGGAAGCGTCAGTGACCCCTGATTGTTGGCCGTATCGGTGGCGGTGAATGTCGGCGTGTAATTACCGATTGTGGTGGGCGTACCGCTTATATTCCCGCCGCTGTTCATGGTGAGGCCCGGGGGAAGATTAGCGGCCTGGAAAGTGTACGAACCGGTGCCGCCCGCCGCGGTTATGATCCAGCCGGAAGGATAAGGGACTCCCACGTTCCCAGTGGCCAGTTGAGTGTCCAAAATCTCCAGACCGACGGCGATTTGGAGTTGCTTGGAGGTCGTGGCTCCCCACGCGTCGGTGAACGTCACCGTGAAGGTGGTGGTGCCGACGGCCGTGGGAGTTCCGGTAATCGCTCCATTGCTGCCCAAACTCAGTCCGGCCGGCAACGAGCCCGATTGCAGACTCCAGGTGAAAGGCGCCGCGCCCGGTTGATCGTAGACGGCATTCGTGGTGAGCTGCGCCGAATAATATGTGTTGTAGCTCGCCGCCGGCAGCGGCGAGGAGTTGGTGATCAGCGGCGCGGGATTGCAGTTGATGGTGAATGCGCCCGAGGCCGTGCCGCCGACGCTGTCCACCAAGCCGACCTCGTAATTGTAGGAACTGGGGGCGGTGCAATTCGTCGCCGACAGAACACCGGTGCTGGCGTTCAGCGAAAGCCAGGGCGGATTGTTAGAGATGAAGAAGGAAAATGGTGGGGTCCCGCCGCCGGCGGACAGTTGATACGAGTACGCCTTGCCGGCGGTCGCATCCCGGGGGGGATTGTTTTCAAAGACAATGACGTTATCGGTAACGAGTTGGAATGCCAGGTCGACGCTTTGACCCTGCGAATCGGTAATCGTGATCCCGTACGACAGGTTCTTGCCGGCGGCGAGATTACTAACGCCGGTAATCACGCCGGTGGTAGTATTGAGGCTCAAACCAGCCGCACTCAGGCTGTTTGGCACCCCGTCGTCGCTGAAAGCGTACGGTGCGAGTCCACCTTGTGGAAAGATCGAGACGTCGAAAACCTGGTCAAAGTATGCGACCCCAAGGGTAGCGGTGTCTACGTTGGTCAGCACGTACGGGCTTGCGAACGTCCAGGATAAAGACTGAATCGCGCCTCCGGCCGTGCCGCCGAACAGGAAGAAACCGGAAGAGGGCAAAAACGCCGCCGCAGCGCTATCTAGGGCGGTGGGCGCCCCGGGACCGGACAGTTGCGTCCAGTTGACGCCATCCCATTGCCAGGTGTCGTACACGTCGTTGGGAGTTCGTCCGCCGAACAGCAGCACCCTGCCATGGACCGCGTCGTAGACCATTGAGGCATAGCTGCGCGCCGGCGGGCTGTTTGCTGGCGACAGCGACGTCCAGTTGGTCCCGTCCCATACCCAGGTATCGTTCAGCGGTGTAAGGTTGATGTTGTCGGCAGCGCCGCCGAACATGACTACCTGGTTGCGAGTGGAATCGAAAACGATTGCAGCGCCGGTTCTTCCTGGCGGCGTTGTCGCGGGAGTTTGTTGGGTCCAATTGTTCCCATCCCAGATCCAGGTATCGTTTTCGGTACCGGCGGAGCCGCCGAAGAGCATGACGTTGTGGTTCGCGCCGTCGTAAACCATGGCCGCGCTAGAGCGGGCTGAGGGTTGGTTCGCGGGGGTTGCCTGGGTCCAGGTCCCGCTGCTGAAGGTCCACGTGTCGTTCAATGGGCCGCTGTCCTGGCCGCTTTCCCCGCCGAACAGAAGCACTACTGAATGAAGCCCGTCGTAGACCATGGAGGCATAATTGCGCGCCGGCAGACCTCCGGACGAAAGGGCCGTCCACTCCCTCCCCGTGTATTGCCAGGTATCGTTCAAGCTGGCCGATCCGTTGTAGCCGCCGAATAGCAGTACGCCGCCGTTGTAAGTGACGGCATTCGCGCCGTACCGTGCGCCTGGCGCGAAGGGATCATTGGCGGCATCGACCTGCACCCAGCTCGACGTGTAGACATAGCCGAGCGTCCACGTTTCATTCACGTAGCCCGACGCGCCCTGGCCCCCAAATAGCAGGGGCTGCGCGTGCTGGATGTCATAGACGAGGTTTACATAGAAGCCCCCGGTAGGGTTGTTGAGCGTAACCTCCTTGGTCCAATTCGTACCGTCCCACAGCCAGGTATCGTTATACGGGTTAAGGCCGCCTCCTCCGAACATCACCGTGCGTTGCCGGACCGGATCCCAAACCTGCCCTTGGGTACTCCGCGCGAGCGGGGGGTTCGACGGGTTAGCCTGAGTCCAGGCGCCTACGGTGAACAGCCATGTGTCGTTGATCGGTTGTTCGCTGCCGTTCAAGCCCCCAAACAGGACGAGTTGCTGGTTGACCGGGTCGTAGGAGAACCCTGCGTCCTCGCGAGCTGGGGGAAGCGTTGCAATTGGTAGAGAAGTCCAATTGCCCCCCGTCCATAGCCACATGTCCGATATGGGGGCGGCGCCATTCCAGCCGCTGAATAAGTAAACGCCGCTTGCGGTTGGGGCGCTGGAGTACGCCATGTTCGCGCCATATCGTGGGCTGGGGATCTGCGCCGGGTTTTGCTGCGTCCAGATTGACCCGTTCCAAATCCAGGTGTCCTGGAGCGGCGAAGAGCAGAGGGTGTCCGAACACCCTCCGAACAGCACCACGTTGCCGTGGCCCGCATCGAACACCATGCTGTGATTCAGGCGCGCCGAAGGGCTTTGGGCCGGCAGGCTGGGAGTCACATTGGTCCAGGTGGTTCCGTTGTATACCCAGGTGTCATTCAGGATTGTGTTGCTCGCGTCCACCCCGCCGAAAAGCACAGACTGGTGATGTACGGAATCGTACACCATGGTTTCACCACGGCGTGCCGACGGGCTCACCGCGGGACTCTGCTGGTTCCAATTCTGCGCCAAGAGCTCTGCCGGTAAGCACAGGCAGGCCAACAGCAGAAATCGAGAGGCACGCAGGGTTATCACCCCGCCTGGAAACGGATTTTGCATTTGTGATCCTGAGTCCTAATAGTCTATACCGTTCAGCGTGGAAGTGGGGAAGCGCACTATCGCATCCGGTAATCACCGTACTGATTCGGACACGCGTTACTGGATAGCCCAATATCCTTCGCGCGTCCTCACCTTCAGGTCCGTGCGATCTTTCACCTCGACGCGAATCCGGTGGAACTGCCCCGGCTGTCCCGGCGCTGGCGCAAACGTAAGAATATATTGGCGATGGATCTCGTCGCCGATGTCGTGGATAGCGGCTTCCAACGCGCCCTTGGTAAGGAAGGCCATCTGCTCGGCGCCCGTCAGCCTGGTGAACAAATCGGCCACGTTCGGCTTCGTCAGATGCGCCAGTTCCTTGAACGGCGCGAGCAGATCCGCCGGCGGAGGATCGGTGGGGATGGGCGTTTCATCTTTCTCCTTATCTTTCCCCTTGTCTTTCGGATCCTCAATATCGCCATATGTCGTGACGTGTGTATCCGTATAGCGCGTCCAGGTGGTGGAATAGGTCAGCCAATAGATTCCCGCGTTCAACTGCTGGACCCGGTCGACCACTTCCGGCAGTTTGAACTTGCTCGACCGGTCGCGGCTTTCCGCGATCATCAGCACCATCAGCCGGCGCCCCGGCCTGCGGTGCGCCAGCATGTCGAGCGCCTTCATCAAGCCATCCAACGCCGCATCGCCCTTTCCGTCCGGCCGCATGCGCTTTAATCTTTGTGTCAGATCGTCCGGATCGGAAGTGAAATCCACCAGTTCCGTAACGTGGTCGCTAAAGGAAATGAGCGCGGTTTCCCCCTGATCCGCCGCCAGCAGTTGCGCAAACAGAATGCCGCTTCCACCCAGCTTATCGAGCACCGCTTTGGAGTTCTCTCCCGATTCCACGGCCACCACAAGCGAGATGGGATACATTGCCATATCCGCCTGTATCGGGCGCAGCACATTGTTGTCGTAAAGAAGCAGGTCGGAGGGGTTGAGGCCGTCCACCATGTGGCCCTTGCCGTCGGTGATGGTGGTGGGCGCGACCACCAACTGGCCGGCGCCGCGGAATTGCGGCCATGCTGCGCACGCGGTGAGCAGCAGGACAAAAGCGAGGCGCATTCCGGCGAGGTGGAGCACGTGGAAGGCCACCAAAAGCGGCTGGGCTATTTCCGTTCGCGCCGTTTTTTCGCCCAGCCTTCTTTAACCACCTGGTGGGCGCGCCCAACGGCCAGGGAATCCGCGGGCACGGGCTTGGTGATGACCGAACCAGCGCCGACGTACGCTCCGTCACCCACTTCCACCGGCGCGACGAGGGTGGAATTGCTCCCCACGAACGCGCCTTCGCCGATGGTGGTGACGTGCTTGCGGACGCCGTCGTAATTGCAGAAAATCGTGCCCGCGCCGATATTGCTCCGCGCTCCGACGTGCGAATCGCCCAGATAGGCCAGGTGATTGGCCTTGGCGCCGGCGCCCATGTGAGTTTTTTTCAACTCCACGAAGTTGCCGATGTGCGCTTCCGCCTCCACGTGGTTCTCCATGCGCAGCCGCGCGAACGGTCCGGCATGCACTCCGCGATCGAGGCGCGATCCGTTCACAAGTGTGAATGGTCCGATCTCGACATCGTCCGCCAAATCCGAATCGCTGACGATGGCGGCCGTCCCCACGCGGCAGTTCTCGCCGATCCTGGTCCGCCCGAGAATCTGCGCGAAAGGCTCGATGACGGTGTCCATCCCGATCTCGACGCCGGCATCGATGGTGACCGTCTCGGGCTTCTCCACGGTCACGCCCGCCAACATTACCTCGCGCAATTTCCTCTCGCGCAGCAGGCCGTCGACCTCGGCCAGTTCCACCCGGTTGTTGATGCCCAGCGCTTCCCGCGCGTCGTCGATGCGCATGGCTTCCACCGCGTGCCCGGCCCGATTGAAAATCGCCGCCATGTCGGTGAGGTAGTATTCCCCGGCGGGATTATCGGTTACGATCTCCCCAACGTGGCGCCAGAAGAGATCCGCGCGGAAACAATAGATCCCCATGTTCGCCTCGCGGACGGCCAGTTGTTCGGGCGTGGCGGCCTTCTGCTCGACGATTGCCGCCACGCCTCCACGCTCATCGCGGATCACGCGGCCGTAACCCGTGGGATCGGCCATTTGCGCGGTCAGCAATGTCGCGGCCGATGTGGCGGCGGCCTCCATCGCGATCAGCCGTTCGAGCGTCTCCGGCCGCAGCAGCGGGCAATCGCCATAGAGCACCATCAGGTAGCCGTCGAGCGCCGCGAGTTGCTCCCGGCCCACCATGACGGCGTGTCCGGTGCCTTTCTGCTCCCGCTGTTCGATGAACCCGATCCCCGGAGTGGCGATGGCCCGGCGCACTTCATCCGCCTGGTGCCCCACCACGATGAAAATGCGTTCGGCCGGAGTGAACGTGAGGGCCGTATCGACCACATGCTCCACCAGCGTCTTGCCGCCCGCGCGGTGCAGTACCTTGGCCTTGCGCGACTTCATGCGGGTGCCAAGCCCGGCGGCCAGGATCACCACTGTAACGGGAGTCTGCATCTCTCCTATTATGGCTGGCCCGACCGGCGGCGTCGCCCTTCCTCCGCCAGATTCATCACCACCGCGGCCGTGGCGAGCGCTTCGTGACGAACCTTATCGCCGCGCTGCGCCAGTCCCGCGGCCACTACCTTGACGCCCATTTTCAGGAGGGCGTCGATATCGTTTTCCACCGGCTTGGCCGCCTCGCGCGCATAACGTTTTTTCACCGCTGAGGTAATCGGGCGGATGTTCACCACGGCGTAATCCACGAATCTTCTGCCGGCGTGCTTATGGATGGCGCGAATGTGGTCGGACGCCAGAAATCCGGTGGTCTCCCCGGGCTGGGACATCAGATTCACGAAATAGGCGCGCACCGCGGCCGATCGCTGAATGGCGGCGGCGACGCCTTGGACCAGCAGGTTCGGCACCACGCTGGTAAACAGCGATCCCGGACCCAGCGTAATGACGTCGGCTTCGGCGATGGCCGCGAGCGCCGCGGCCAGCGGCGGCACTTTGCGCGGGATCAGTTGCACGCGCCGGATGGGTTTTCGGCTGCGGCTGATGCGCGTCTCGCCCACCACCTTCGTGCCATCCGCCAGTGTGGCTTCGAGCGCCACATTCGACGCGGTGGAAGGATAGATTCGCCCGGCGATTTTCAGCACTTCCGACGAGACGCGTACGGCCTCCGGAAAATCGCCCATGATTTCGGTGAGCGCGGTGAGGAAAAGGTTGCCGAAGCTGTGCCCCTTGAGGCCGCGGCCGGCTGCGAAACGGTACTGAAACAGCCGCGAGAGCAGCGCCGAATCCTCGCTCATCGCCACCATGCAATTGCGGATGTCGCCCGGTGGCAGAACATCGAATTCGCGCCGCAGGCGGCCCGAACTGCCGCCGTCGTCGGTCACGGTCACGATGGCCGTAATATCCAGGGCCGGGGCCTTGCGCGCGCTCTGCCGTGTGAACTGCTTGAGCCCTTGCAGAAGGGCGGAAAGACCGCTCCCGCCCCCGATGGCAACCACGCGGAGTGGCGATTTGTCTTCCATGATCGGGCTTGCGGAGCCCCGCGCTCCGCTTACCAGCTCTTCTTCTCCGGATAGATCAGCGCGTCGAACGGCGGCTGGTTGGCGAGCGGAGCGAAGTCCGCGTCCTGGCGTGCGATGAGGCGATTGCGCGGCTCCAGTTCGATGGCGCGCTTGAGATTCTGCTGGGCGTTCGCCAGGTCGCCCGAGAGCGCCTGCGCCAGTGCCAGGGCATAGTGAATGTGGTCCGCCGCCGGCGCCATTTCGAGCGCTTTCTCGAGATGCGCCCGCGCTTCCGCCAGATTCCGCGAATTGATGAGAGCCACGCCGTAGTTATAGTAATCTTCCGCTGAACCCAGGCTGACCGTGATTTGCTGCAGCCGGCGGTCGCACATCGCCAGATGCAGTGCCGCGCGATTGGCTACGTCGCGCTCGGGGCCGCGCGTCGCTTGCAGGAACAGCTCGCGGGCTTCTTTGAACTGCCGCGTGTGGAACAGTTTCATGCCGGCTTCGAAGTTCGAAAACTGATTCGGCGAATGAACCTGCGTGCCCGCGGGAGCGGAACTTCCGGGCTGAAAATTGGAACTCGATTTCGGTGCCTGTGGCTTGCTCATTCGCCGCTCGGGACTCTCTGGGTTCGGACTCTTTTTCTCGGGCATAGCAACCGGCCCACTTGGGCAACACCCAATGAACGATTAGCGTTTATACCAGACCGCGCCTGCCGCGCGCAACCCGGTCAACCCAACCCGGCCTCTCGCAGAAACCGCGCCGACTCCTCCGGCGGCGTCGGATTGATGTAAAATCCCGTCCCCCATTCGAAACCGGCCACCTTGGTAAGTTTCGGAATCACTTCCAGGTGCCAGTGGTAATGCGGCTGGAATGCCTCCTGCACGGGCGCGCTGTGCACGATGAAGTTGTAGGCCGGTTTTTCCAGTACCTTATCCACTTTGCGCATGGTGGAGCGCAGCACGAAAGCCAGGTTTTGCAGCGTGGGAGCGTCGGAATCCTCGAAGTGCGATTCGTGACGTTTGGGCAGAATCCACGTCTCGAACGGAAATCGCGGAGCGTAGGGTTCCAGCACCGTGAACCGGTCTGTTTCCGTGACGAGGCGCACGCCCGCCGTGGTCTCCTGCCGGATGATGTCGCAGAAGATGCAGCGCTCTTTCCAGTCGTAGAAATCCTTGGCGGCGTCCACTTCCTCTTTCACGCGCTTGGGTATCACCGGCAGCGCGATCAATTGCGAGTGCGGATGCTCGAGCGATGCCCCGGCTGCTTCGCCGTGATTCTTGAAAAGCAGAATGTAGCGGAAGCGGCGATCCTTTTTGAGATCGTTGACCCGGTCTTTGAATGCCCAGAGCACTTCCTCGGTCTGCCGCTCCGGCATTTCGCCCAGCGTAGTGAAATGCTCGGGAGTTTCGATAATCACTTCATGCGCCCCGATGCCGTTCATCTTGTCGTACATGCCTTCGCCCTGGCGGTTCAACTCGCCCTCGATGCCCAGCACCGGGAACTTGTTGGGCACCACGCGCACCCGCCATCCCGGCTGGTCGCGCCCGCCGCTGTTGCGATACGCCAGTATCTCCGGCGGCGTCTTGGACTCGTTGCCCGGGCAGAACGGGCACACGCCATGGCCGGCTGGCATCACCGCCTGACGAATAAAGTCACTGGGGCGCTTGGCGCGATCGGTGGCGACGATCACCCACCGGCCGGTGACGGGATCCTTACGCAATTCGGGCAACTGGGAAAATGCCTCCGCGATGCAAGGAAATCAGCAACAGACGATTATAGCTGAGTTACAGCTGGCGCTAATGGAACGCGTCGCGGCGCCACTCGATGCGCCGCGGCGACAACGTGACGGCGATCACATCGAATCGCACCTGCCGCCACTCCACCCCGGCCCGGCGCGCGTACTCGCGGGCAGTGCGCGTGAGGTGCAGTTGCTTTTCGGCGTCCACAGCGCGCTCCGGTTCGCCGAATTCCGCCGTGTCGCGCGTCTTCACTTCCACGAACGCCAGTTTCTCGCCGTGCCAGGCCACCAGGTCGATCTCACCGCGGTCGGAGGCCGGTCGATAATTGCGGGCGACGACGGTACAGCCTTTGCCGCGCAGGAAGCGATGCGCCAGGTCTTCGCCGATACGGCCATGATCGGCGCGGAGAGATCGCCGTCGAAGGGCATCGGCAGCGCGGTAGATCAGGCTCAACACTATTTAATGACTTCGAATTCGAATTCCATTACCTTGCCGCGGACGACGTAGCAGAGGTAATACTCCCAGAATTTCCGGTAGCGGCGGAAATGGTTCACCAGGAATTCGAATCCCAGCCACCTCCAGAACGCCAGTAATCTGACCCGCACCGAAATCTCACGGAATTTCACCGGCGAGTAATAGCCGAACCCGCCGTGATCCTCGCCGAAATAGCGGAAGCTGAAGCTGTTGAGGTGGCTCTTGTGAGTGGGGTCGCAGAAGGAGCTGAAATCGGTGTAGTGCGGCGTCTCGATCCGCACCGTGCCGCCCGCGCGCACCAGGCGGTGAAACTCCTCCATGGTGCGGATGACGTCGTTCACGTGCTCGATCACGTGGATGGCGGTGAGGCGGTCGAAGGAGCTGTCGGCGAAGGGATACGGAAAGCGGTCGAGATCGGCCAGCACGTCGGCGCGGCTGGCCGGATTGCGGTCGATGCCGATCGCGCCCGGCTGCTTATGAACCCCGCAGCCCACATCGAGAATACGCGGTTGTGGCAAGACAGAAGAATAGCATCGGCCGCGGTTAATTGGCGACGGGGACCTTATCGGCGCGGTCGATCACGATGATTTCGATGGGTGTCTTCTTCGCCTCCAGGTGCAGTCCCAGTTGTTCCTCCACGGCCTGGTAGATATCGGGCAGAGGCGTCGCGTCATCGCTCGCCGGCGCTGCCGCGATCGCCGGATCGTCCGAAGCCCATTCGAGGCGGACGTTGTAAAAGCCCGTTAGTCCGGTCAGATCGATTACGGGCTGCTTCAATTGCCGCGACAGCAGAACCGCGAAGGTGTGCATCGATCGGTGATCGTAAAACAGCCGTCCGCGGTTGTAAGTGTTGGGCCGGTCCGGCACGTCCTCCTGCCACACCGGCATTTTCGGCCCCTTCTTACCGACGGTCAGTTCGAGATGCCGCACCGGTTTCGGCTCGCGATGCACTTGCATGTGAAAACGTTCGTTGAGCAGCGCCTGGGTCATCAGGAGGGCCTGCTCCCGCGGTGTCTCAGGCGAGGTCTTGGCGATGATGTCGACGCGCAGGCTCCGGTCGCGAATCCAGTCGGGCCCGTCGATCTGGTCTTCGCTGACGAGATCGTACGCGAACTGGATGCATTCGCTCAAAGTGGTATTCGTCAGCGTAACTTCGCCATGGCGGTAGGTGCCGAGATTGATCTGGATGTAGTCGGTGGCGGGCGGGCTGGATTTGACCGAGGCGACGTCGAAGGATTGGGCATGGGCGGAAGCGATGGTGAGGAAGGCGAGGGAGGCAATCCGCCACATGCGAATAAACTAGTACTAAAAAGGGCAACATGTCAACCCTGTGGTATTCTGAGGAAAGCTTCTCGAAGCGGCTCGAAAAGAGTTGCAAGCTGCCCAAATTCCCCGACCGGAGAGATGGCCGAGTGGTTGAAGGCGCACGCTTGGAAAGCGTGTATAGGGGAAACTCTATCGAGGGTTCGAATCCCTCTCTCTCCGCCATAATAATCGCTCGATCTTTGTGAGATGGAGCGCGCGATTTTCGGCGTCGACCATTTGGAAGCGGGGGCCTGGCTGGCGCGGGAGTGGGGCCTTCCCGACTCTCTCGTCGAAGTCATTGTCGGCCAGAACAAGCCGCCCGGCGGTGGCCTCAATGAAGTCACCCTGGTGCGCGTCGCTTGCCGACTCGCCGATTTCATCGGTCTCTCCGTGCAGCAGTGTGACACCGAAAAGAGTTTTGATGAGATTGCCGCGCCGCTACCGGAGTGGGCTCGCCCGCGGCTCCGGGCGCAACTCCCCGCTATGAAAGCGGCGATCTTCAAGGAGATTGGACTCTCCGAAGCCGAGGAGAATCCGAAAGCAGCCGACCCCGTCGCCGAAGACGATCCCTCCGCTTCGATTGACGTTCCACCGAATCTCTCCGCTTCGCGTGGTTTGCCAGGGGGTTTCCTGGCTATGCTCGCCTTTTTGCTGCTGGTGGCCGTCTTGCTGCTGCTGCGTCGCTAGCCCGCCTCTTGACTTAACATCCACTATACGATACCTTAAGCCATATAACGCCTTTTGCAGTGGACCTTACGATGTCGAAGCGTCAGACATTGCCGTCCGTGCCCCTGCCCGCCATCCGCGCCCTGCGCAAGCTGGGTGGAGACATTCGCGACGCGCGCCGGCGCCGGCGCATCCCCGTCGCCATTCTGGCGGAGCGCGCCTCCATCAGCCGCACCACTTTAAACAGGATCGAAAAGGGCGATCCCGCCGCTTCTCTCGGCAATTACGCCGCCGTCCTGTTCGCATTGGGAATGATCGACCGCGTGGCTGACATCGCCGATCCGCGCCACGACACCGCCGGGCTTGCGCTCGAGGAAGAGCATCTGCCGCAGCGCATCCGGCTCTCGCGGCCGAAGCCGCCGCAATCGAAGAAGACGGGTGCGTGATGGACAAAGAGGTTCTGGTGTATGCGGACCTGCGGGGCACGCCCTGTCTGGTGGGGCGGCTGTGGTCGCGCACGCGCAAGGAAAGAGAGGGCGCCACTTTTGAGTACGACAAAGGCTGGCTCGCGCATCCCGAACGCTTCTCCCTGGAACCGGCCCTGAAGCTGGGACCGGGGCCTTTTCACACGCCCTCCGACAAACCGCTGTTCGGCGCCATCGGCGATTCCGCGCCTGATCGCTGGGGGCGCGTTCTCATGCGCCGCGCCGAGCGCCGCCGCGCCGAACGCCAGAGAAAGGCGCCCCGCACGCTTCGCGAAATCGACTACCTGCTCCTGGTCGATGACGAAGCGCGTCAGGGCGCCCTGCGCTTTTCCGAGCGGGAGGGCGGACCGTTCCTTGCAGAACTGGAGGCCGCGAAAATCCCGCCGCTGATCGAACTGCCCCGCTTGCTGTCCGCCGCCGAGCATGTTCTCGCCGACACCGATACTGACGAGGATCTGCGCCTGCTCCTCGCTCCCGGTTCATCGCTCGGAGGCGCTCGTCCCAAAGCCTCGGTCCGCGACCGCGATGGCCACCTCGCCATCGCGAAATTCCCCAACAAAGGCGATGAAGTGAACACCGTGCTCTGGGAAGCGGTGGCCCTCACGCTGGCCGCGAAATCGGGCATTCCGGTGCCGGAGTGGCGGCTCGAAACCGTGGCCCGAAATCCGGTTCTCCTGCTGCGCCGCTTTGACCGCGAGCACGCGGTGCGCATTCCGTTTCTCTCGGCTATGAGCATGCTCGATGCCAGGGACAATGAAGGCCGCAGCTACCTGGAATTCGTGGACGTTCTTCGCCGCCACGGCGCCGCGCCCAAAGACGATGCGCACGCGCTCTGGCGGCGGATCGTATTCAGCATCCTGATCTCGAACACGGACGATCATCTGCGCAACCACGGGTTTCTTTGGACCGGCCCGGCCGGCTGGCGCCTGTCGCCGGCCTACGACCTCAATCCCGTGCCCGTCGACATAAAACCGCGCGTCCTGACGACTGCCATCGATCTGGAAGATAGTACGGCTTCGCTCAAGCTGGCTCTCGAAGTCGCCGGTTACTTCGAACTCACTTCCGCCGAAGCGAAGCGGATCTCCGGCGACGTCGGAAAAGCAGTCGCCACGTGGCGGAAAGTCGCCGCGAAGCTGGGCCTGAGCGCGGCGGAGATCGACCGCATGGCTTCGGCATTCGAACACGAAGATCTGCGTTCCGCTCTGGCCAGGCCGCGCCCTACCTCAAGTTCTCGTTGAACCACGCGATGGTGCGCAGCAGTACGTCCTTCTGGTGCGCCGGCGAGTGGAACATGTGGCCTTCGTTGGGATAGACCACCATCTCCGTCTTCACCCCGATCGTCTTCAACGCATGGTAGAACTCGTACGACTGCGGCGCCGGGCACTCGCCGTCGCGATCGCCCACCACCACCAGCGTCGGCGTCTTAACCTGCCTGATGAAATTGATGGCCGACATTTTCGCGTAGACCGCCGGGTCGTCGTAGACCGGCGCGCCGAAGTACGGCAGCATCCACGTGTCGATGGAGTTCTCACCGTAGTAGCTCTGCCAGTTGGCAATGCCCGCGCCGGCCACCGCCGCGCGGAAGCGCGTGGTCTGCGTCACGGCGAACATGGTCATGAACCCGCCGTAGCTCCAGCCGGTGATGCCCACGCGTTGGGGATCGATGGGCGCGGTGCGAATCGCCTCGTCCACGCCGGCCAGGATGTCGCGCAGGTCGCCGCCGCCGAAATCCTTCACGTTCGCCATGGCGAATTTCTCGCCCTGCCCGTAGCTGCCGCGCGGATTGGGCATCAGCACGAAGTAGCCCTGCTGCGAAAGCAGCGTGGGGTTGAATCCCGGACGCGGCCACGCCGGCTTGAGGCTCGATGCCGGTCCGCCATGCACCGCCACCACCAGGGGATATTTCTTCGCCGGGTCGAAATGCTCGGGATACAGCAGCCAGCCTTGCACGCGAAAGCCATCGTTCGACCAGTGCAGGTTCTTGGCCTCGCCCCACAGCGGCTTGCGCTCGGCGTTCTCGTGCGTCACGGCTTTCCAATCACCGATCGGTCCGGCCCAGGTCTCCGGCGGCTTCTGCCACGAATGCCGGATCACCACGCTCGATTTGCCGTCGGCCGTCATGGAAATTCCGCTGTCGTCGAAGGGCGGATTAATGCTCTCGTCGCCCTGCCACAGGCGTTCCGATTGTCCCGTCGCCGGGTCGAGTTGCGAAACGGCGCTGCCGCCGTCGAAATGTTCCGTGAAGTAAAGCTTCCTGCTGTTCCGCGGCCAGGTGATATTGCTCGCCGATGACGAGATCCCCGGCGTGAGATCGCGCGCCGCGCCGCCCGCCGCCGCGATCGCGAAGACATCGCCGCCGGTCGAGCCTTCATCGCTCATCAGCCCGCCAATGAATACCACCAATTTCCCGTCCGGCGACCAGCGCGGAGCCGCGATCTGCTGATCCACGGGCGGCTTGTAGATGCTCTTCATGGCTCCGCCTTCGGCCGCCATGGTGTAGAGCTGCGCGATCCACCAGTTGTCGTCGCCCGCGCCCGGCGCGGCCGTGGCGGCGAACATGCGGCCGTCGGGCGACCAATCATACTCGTAGACGTACATGTCCTTGGGCGAGACCTGGCGCACCAAGCCCCTGGCCACGTCGATCACCGCCAGCCGCTGCTCGTAAATCTGCGATCCGAGAACGCCGGAATCCAGCGGCACGGGATCGAGCGGCCCCGCCGCATGCGGCAAATTCTCGGTGAACAGGATGGCGATGCGCTTTCCGTCGGGCGACCACTTCGGTTCGGCCACCAGGCCCTCGAGATGCGTCAACTGGCGCGCCGGACCGCCATCCGCCGGCGCCACGTACAATTGCAACTGCTCTTTCTTCTCGTGGTCCGAAAGGAACGCGAGCTGTTTCGAGTCCGGCGACCACGCGATGGCGGATTCGTCGCCCGCGCTTTTGCCATCGCCTGCCGACACGCGCGTGCGCGGCGCTATGTAGATAGCCGATTCGTTCGGCGCGCCGAGCCCTTCCACGTATGCCACGTGCGCGCCATCCGGCGAGACGGCGGCCTGCAAAAACCGGTGCGTGGCGGCAATCTCGGCCAGGGCGGGGTCCACCGGGACGACTGTCTGCGCGTAAGCGGCGGCGGCAACCAGCATCAGGGCACATCTCATAAGTTGTGAGCTTACCAGATACGGCCTCGTTCCGTTCCAACTATGCCCGCCGAAAGAAGCGCGGCCGGTTCCGAGCCGGGCGGTCCCGCATGGGGAGCCGTGTCGCATTTGGCCAGACAAGTTGGAACGGCACTCGCCGGGTGCTAACCGTTTTGGGGATTTCAGGTTATTGCGTCAAGCGACCGCTCCCTCGCGGTCGCGGCTCTGTTACAGGTGCCGCATGCAAGCAGTTACCGAGCCGCGACCGCAAGGGAGCGGTTGCTGGGCACGTCATCTCCCCAGATCGGTTACGCACCCGCACTCACCGCCGCGAAACCCGCGCCTTCAGGGGTACACTAAAATTGCGCTATGGCTGCCGAAGAGATTCCTGTTCCCACTGCCGAAGACCCCCCGCCTGGAGCCTCGCCCGATGAAAAGCTGGAGGAACTGCCCATCCTCACGGTGCGCGACACCGTGATTTTTCCCGGCGCCATGCTGCCCATCACGGTGGGCCGTCCCAGTTCGGTCGCGCTGGTGAACTCGCTCGGCGAGAACCGGCTGCTGGCCGTGGTCTCCCAGCTTGACCCGCGCGTGGACACCCCGCGGCAGGAAGATCTCTACCAGGTGGGAACGGTGTGCGTGATGCACAAGGCGATCCGCGTGCCCAAAGACAACCTGCTGCTTTTCTGCGAAGGCCTGGGCCGTTTGCGGACGCGCGAATTCACCGGCGCGGAACCGTTCCTGAAGGCGCGCGTCGAGCGCATTGCCGAAATAGAGCCGGAAATCACACCCGAGATCACCGCGCTGCGGCAGAACGTGGTGAGCCTGTTTCAGCAGATCGTGAGCGCTTCGCCGAATCTCTCCGACGATCTTTCTTCCACCGCCGAGGGCATCGCTGCGCCCGGCGCGCTGGCCGATTTCGTGGCCGGCAACCTGCCGTCGCTGAGCCCGGTGGAACGGCAGAAACTGCTCGAGCAGCCGGACGGGCACGCGCGCCTCAACGAAATCAACCGCCAGCTCACGCGCGAACTCGAACTGGTGGACTTGCGCGGGCGCATTCAATCCGCCGTGCAGGGGCAGCTTTCGCAGAACCAGCGCGAGTTTTATCTCCGCGAGCAGTTGAAGGCCATCCAGAAAGAATTGGGCGAGGCCGACGAAACCAGCCGCGACGTCGAAGACCTGCGTCAGAAACTGGAAGCCGCCGGCCTGCCGGAAGAAGTGAAAACCGAGGCGATGCGCGAATTGAACCGCCTGGCGCGCATTTCTCCCGCTTCGCCGGAGTACGGCGTGGCGCGCACCTATCTCGAGTGGATGGCGTCGCTGCCATGGAGTCATTCTTCCGGCTCGCAGGTGGATGTGAAGCGCGCGGCGGAAATCCTCGACGCCGATCATTACGACCTGGAAAAGGTGAAAGAGCGCATCCTCGACTACCTGGCCGTCCTGCAGTTGCGGCCGGTATTGAAAGGGCCGATCCTGTGCTTCGTGGGCCCGCCGGGAGTGGGCAAAACCTCGCTCGGCAAATCGATCGCGCGCTCTCTGGGGCGCAAATTCGCGCGCGTCTCGATGGGCGGCATGCACGATGAAGCGGAAATCCGCGGGCATCGGCGCACCTATATCGGCGCGCTGCCGGGGCAGATCCTGCAGGCGATCAAACGCGCCGGCGTTAACGATCCGGTTTTCATGCTCGACGAGGTGGACAAGCTGGGCCGCGATTTCCGCGGCGATCCGGCGTCGGCGCTGCTCGAAGTGCTCGATCCCGAGCAGAATTCCACCTTCCGCGACAATTATCTCGACGCGCCGTTCGATCTTTCAAAAGTCCTCTTCATTACCACGGCGAATGTGCTCGACCCCGTGCCCGACGCTCTGCGCGATCGCATGGAAATCATCCCGCTCGAAGGCTACACCGAGCACGAGAAGGTGATGATCGCGTTCCGCTACCTGATTCCGCGGCAGACGACGGAGAACGGGCTCGACGCGTCGAGCGATTTGCATTTCGAGGATGAGGCCGTGCGGTTCTTGATCCGCCGCTATACGCGCGAGGCGGGCGTGCGCAATCTGGAGCGCGAGATCGGCACCATCTGCCGCAAGCAGGCGCGGCGCATTGCCGAGGGCACGCGCGAGAAGATGGTGGTGACGCCCGAACTGGTGGAAAAAGATCTCGGCGCGCCGCGCTTCCGCACCGATGTGGAGGTGGCGGAGCGCACCAGCCGTCCGGGCGTGGTGGTGGGGTTGGCGTGGACGCCGGTGGGCGGCGACGTGCTCTTCGTCGAGGCCGGCCGCATGCCGGGCGGCAACAAGGGCCTGATCATGACGGGCCAACTCGGCCCGGTGATGCAGGAATCGGTACAGGCAGCGCTCACATGGGTGCGCGGAAACTCGGCGAAATACGGCATCGATCCCGACCTGTTCAAGACCAGCGACATCCATATTCATGTGCCGGCGGGGGCGATCCCGAAAGACGGCCCGTCGGCGGGCATCACCATGGGCGCGGCGCTGCTTTCGATGCTCACCGACCGGCGCGTACGCCGGAACCTGGCGATGACCGGCGAAATCACGCTGACCGGACAGGTGCTGCCGGTGGGCGGCATCAAGGAGAAAGTGCTGGCGGCCAAGCGGAGCGGCGTGCGCGAAGTGATTATGCCGTTCGAAAACGAGGTCAACGTGCGCGAAGACCTGAAGAGCGAGCAGATCGGCGATATGAAGATCGACTACGTGAGGACCATGGAAGAAGTGGTGGAACTGGCGCTCGAACCGCTACAGCAATAGCGGCAGGATTTCGCCTGAAGGTCCGCGCAGAACGCAATCCACCATGCCTGTCGCGGCCGTATCTTCGGTATTGACCTCGATGATCTTGGCGCCGGCTTTCTTGGCGTAGGGAATCAGGCTCGCGGCGGGGACGACCACGGCCGACGTGCCCACCACCAGGAAGACGCTCGCCGATGTAGCGGCGTGCTCGGCCTCCTTCATCATGCCGTCGGGCAGCGGCTCACCGAACCAGACGACGTTGGGCCGCGTCAATCCGCCGCATTGGCAATGTGGCGGAAGTTTTGGCAGCGGCGCGCGCCGGTCGGGCCAATTCGCGCCGCAGACGGTGCACCGCATGCGCCAGAGATCGCCGTGGAGCTTGAGAATCTTGCCGCTGCCGGCGCGGTCGTGGAGGCCGTCGACGTTTTGCGTGATGAGAGTGAAGCGCGCGATGCGCTTTTCGAATTCCACCAGCGCGCGATGTCCGGCGTTGGGCTGCGCCTTGGAGATCAGTTCGCGCCGCCAGTTATACCACTCCCACACGAGCTTGGGATTCTTGGCGAACGCCTCGGGGCTGGCAAGTTCCTCGGGCTTGTAGTCTTTCCAGAGTCCGCCGGCGCCGCGAAAAGTCGGTATGCCGCTCTCGGCTGAAATCCCCGCTCCCGTCAAAACGGCCAGCGAAGCGGCCTGCGCGAGCCACTCGCGAGCCTGTTCAATATCGCCCATTGTGCTCAGTTTACAACGATAGGTATAAGCGATACATCACAGGGTACCGAGACAAATGAATTCGCCGGCGACTTCGGGGTCGGGCTGAAAGTGCAGATACGTTTAGAGCCACTATGCGGCGCAGTGGCCGCCCGCATACGACATGGCCTTACTCTGGCTTACGGCTGCCATCGATGTAGCCAATCAAGCCGTTTAGCTTGTCTTCGATCTCACTCATTTTGCCTTCAATTTCGGCCATGAGTTGATCGTGCCTGGCCATCATTTGCTCGTGCTTCGCGACGAATGCTTCGTGCCTGGCGATGGAAGCGTGGTGTTCCTCCAGCCAGTTGCCGTGGCCCTTCAGCACCTCGGCTTGGCGGGCCTGGATGCCGGCCATCACTGTGGCAGTTTCCTGCAGTTGCTTGATGACCTGCTCCATGTCCATGAGAATATTCTAACGCGTGAGAATGGCGCGTACGCGGGCGAGGACTTCGGCGGGATCGGGGTTGTCGACGCGGATGACATTGCCGGCGGGACTCCAGCGGTGGAACATGCGGAGGGTGGGAAAGCCGGCGAAGATGCTGATGAGCGGGACGCCAGCGGCGGCGGCCACGTGCTGGCCGGCGGAATCGTAGCCGACGTAGAGGCGGGAGGCGGCGACGATGGCGGCGAATCCCGCGAAGCTGCCCTCCCAGAATGTCGCTCGGATGCCGGAGCGAGCCGCGGCGCGCTCCACGCGAGCGGCCTCTTCGCCGCCGGCGCCTTTGTCGATGCAGATTTCGGCGCCGGATTCGGCCAGGAGCGCGAGGAGACTCTCTTCGAACGGATCGGGAATCCGCTTGGCCGGATTCTCACCGACGCCTAGACTGACGGCAATGGCGCCGCGATGCGCCGGTTCGGCGGCCAGCGCGAGATACGGTTTCGCCCCGGCGGCACCGAACGTCTCCTCGGCCCACGCGGCGGCGAGCTGCGGGAGCGAGGCATCGCTCGCGCCCCCGTAGGCGCGGCTTTCGAAGAGGTGATAGCGATCTTCGGGGCAGATGGGCAGCAGGCCGAGTTGTGTGAGGCGCGTATCGGAGTCGATCACGAGCGAGTCCGACGCAGTGGCGAGCGATTCGAGATCGTGGCGGACGGCGAGACGTTCGGCCAGAGTGCCGCGGCGGTAGGTGACTGCGGCATGCGCGATGCGCGGATCGGCGGCGAAGAGTTCGTAATTCTTGGATGGGCCGGCGAAGACGATTTGCGCGCGCGGGAAGCGCTTCTTGGCGGCATCGAGGAGCACGCTGGTGACGGCGACGTCGGCGCCGAGGGTGATGCGAGAGAGTACGACGACGGTGCGCGGCTCCAACGCTACGCGGCGGGGAATGCGGACGCGGCGGTAGCGCGCCGGGTCGGCGCTGGGGATGGCTGGCGCGAAGAGATCGGCGTAGACGTCGCAGAGCGCGGGCTCGAAGCGGTCGGCGAGTCCCTCGGCGAGGATGCCGAAGAGCGCCTGCCCGCACGAATCGTCGAGAAGCTCGCGCGGCAGTGCGTCGGGCGGGTTGCCGGCGATGGCGCGGGCGAGCAGATCGCGCGCGATCTGGCTACACGAAGTACTTGTCAACGAGGAGTCCTAACTTCTGGCGCGTGGCGGGCGGGACGGTGGCCTTATCGGTGAGGATGGCGTGTTTGAGCGCCGATCCGCATTTGCAATTGCGTTCGGCGGGAACGGCGGCGACGGCCGCGGCAACCGCGGCGCAGGCGTTCTCGGCATTCTTCACCAGGTTGGCGATGATGTCGTTGACGGTGACGGCATCGTGGTGCGGGTGCCAGCAATCGTAATCGGTGACCATGGCGACGGTGACGTAGCAGATTTCGGCCTCGCGCGCGAGCTTGGCTTCCTGGAGGTTGGTCATGCCGATGACGTCCATGCCCCAGCTTCGGTAGATGTTGGACTCGGCTTTGGTAGAGAACGCCGGCCCTTCCATGCAAAGGTACATGCCGCCTTTCTTGGTGCTGACGCCGGCGCCGGTGCAGGCGGCGGCGACGATTTCGGAGAGTTGCGGGCAGATGGGATCGGCGAAGCTGATGTGCGCGACCAGGCCTTCGCCGAAGAAGGTGGAGATGCGGCCGCGGGTGCGGTCGAAAAACTGGTCGGGGATGACGAAATCGAGCGGGCGATGTTCTTCCTTGAGCGATCCGACGGCGCTGAGGGAGATGATGCGCTCGACGCCGATTGATTTCATGCCGTAGATGTTGGCGCGGAAGTTCAGCTCCGAGGGCGAGATGCGATGGCCTCGTCCGTGGCGCGTCAGGAACGCTACGCGCTTGCCGGCGAGCGTGCCCAAGATGTAATTGTCCGAGGGCTCGCCGAAGGGAGTCTTGATGACGACCTCTTCGGATGCTTCAAATCCGGGCATGGAATAGAGCCCGCTACCGCCGATGATGCCGATTTCTGCTTTCAAGAAAGGCTCCTTGAGGAATAGTTCACCACAGAGGCACAGAGACACGGAGAAAAACTAAAGCGAAAGGCAAAATCAGAGACCACGGAGGTGGCAGAGGACACGGAGGGGTGAGGGCCCCAGGCGCCGGCGTTTTGGCGGCCGCTGCTTGAGGAATGGTTCACGTCAGAGGCACAGAGACACGGAAAAGGCACCGCTCCCTTGCTCGCCAAAGCGCGAGTGCGGTCGCGGCTCAGTAAAGGCGTCGTGGCTGGGGTGGTCAATTCTCCTGGTCCTCGATGAGTTCTAATGATACGCCGGGCGGGGGTTGGACGACGACGCGGCCGTCGCCGTTGGGTTGGATCCTGGCTCCCGCCGATTGGAGGATCGCGATGGCTTCATTCAGGTTGGTGACGCGGAGGGGGACGTGGTGGACGATGGAAGTGTGCGGCCGGGGTGGGGCGGTCCGGATCGCCTCCAGCAGTTTGTCCACGCCTTCGCCGGTGGTGGCGACGGTTTTCACAATGGGGCACGTCACATCGCTCGAATGCAGTTCCACCTCGACACGGTCGGCGCCGGGCTGGTCGGCCTTGTTGATGGCGAAGATGTCGGCAATTTCGAGGATGCCGGCTTTGATGGCCTGGATGTCGTCGCCCATGCCGGGGACGAGGACGACGACCGTTACCTGCGCGACGTTGGCGATGGCGATATCGGCCTGGCCGACGCCGACGGTTTCGATGAGGACGTAGTCTTTACCGGCGGCGTCCATGAGCCGGACCATGTCGGCGGTGGCGCCCGCCAAACCGCCGAGGCTGCCGCGGGTGGCCATGGAGCGGATGAAAATGCCGGGGTCGGCGTGGTGCCGCTGCATGCGGATCCGGTCGCCGAGGATGGCGCCGCCGGTGATGCTGCTAGAGGGATCGACGGCGAGGATGGCGAGAGTTTTGCCTTCACGGCGGATGGCCGTGGCGAGCGCGTCGACGAGGGTGCTTTTGCCGGCTCCGGGCGGCCCGGTGATGCCAACGATTATGGCGTGGCCGGGGGCGAACGTGCGCAACATTGCGAGCGCGTGGGGATCGCGGTTCTCGACGCCCGTCGCCATCCGGGCCAGTTTTCGTTCTCCGAATTTCATTTGGTTTTCAGAAGCTGGCGGGCGATGACCAGGCGCTGAATCTCGCTGGTGCCTTCGCCGATGGTGCACAGCTTCACGTCGCGGTAGAACTTTTCGACCGGATAATCCTTGATGAAGCCGTAGCCGCCGTGGATCTGGACCGCCTCGCCGGCAATGCGCACGGCAGCTTCGGAGGCGAAGAGCTTCGCCATGGACGATTCGCGGGTGACGCGCTGGCCGTGATCGAGCATCCAGGCGGCGCGGTAATTAAGCAGGCGCGCGGCGTCGATATCGACGGCCATATCGACGAGCTTGTGCTGGATGGCCTGGAATTCGGAGATGGGACGGCCGAATTGTTTGCGCATTTTGGAATAGCGCAGCGACGCGTCGTATGCACCCTGCGCCATGCCGATGGAGAGCGCGGCGATGGAGATACGGCCGCCGTCGAGGATTTTGAGGCTGTCGACGAAACCGTCGTTCTTGCGGCCGAGGAGTTGGCTTTGGCCGAGGCGGCAGTTTTCGAAAATCACTTCGCCGGTAGCGCTGGCGCGGAGTCCGAGCTTGTTTTCCTTCTTGCCGGGACGAAAACCGGGCGTGCCGCGCTCGATGATGAACGCGGAGATGCCGTGCTGGGCGGCGGCGCGATCGGTAACGGCCATGGCTACGCAGACATCGGCGTAGTGGGCATTGGTGGTGAAAGTTTTCGAACCGTTGAGCACCCAGCATTCGCCATCGAGCGCGGCGGTGGTGCGGGTGCCGGCGGCATCGGAGCCGGCTTCGGGCTCGGTAAGCGACCAGCAGCCGATCCATTCGCCGGCTGCCAGCTTGGGAAGATAGCGCTCGCGCTGTTCCTGCGTGCCGCACTTGAATATGTGGTTGGAACAGAGCGAGGTGTGGGCGGCGACGATGATGCCCACCGAGCCATCGACGCGCGAGAGCTCTTCAATAATGATGGAGTACTCGATGTAGCCGAGGCCGGCGCCGCCGAGTTCTTCCGGGAAGATGGCGCCCATGTAGCCGAGCTCGCCCAGCTTGCGGATGGTATCGAGCGGGAAAGTTTGCGCTTCGTCCCATTCCATGACGTG
>Ga0181538_10000914_pt1 | contig 34524 bp, 25 predicted proteins | sample PEATcosm2014_Bin_40_FD_119773 | JGI IMG/M metagenome (GOLD analysis project Ga0181538, IMG submission 119773) | Peatland microbial communities from MTU Mesocosm Facility, Houghton, MI, USA - PEATcosm2014_Bin23_30_metaG | ecosystem: Environmental > Terrestrial > Soil > Wetlands > Peat | place... | reverse complement strand
CTGGCTGATGCACAGCACGCGGCCGCGGATTCAGAAGCTGCACAACGAATATCAGAACACCGAGACCAAAGTGACCGGCTACGTGGCGGACCTGCTGCGCGGATCGCGGGACGTGAAGCTGTACGCGATGGAGGACAAGGTCGCCGAGGATTTCGGGCAGCAGGTTTGGCAAGTCGGACAAAAGAGCTACCGGCGCGACGTTCTTTCGCACATCCAATGGATGAAGCACGAAACGACGGGGTATCTGTGCTTCTCGCTGCTGTGCGTGGCCCTGGCGTGGCGATATTTCTACGACCATTCCCATAAGCCCCCGGAACAGCAGATTACCATCGGCAAACTCCAGATCTACCTGGTCGCGTTCGCATCGCTCCAGGGGCAACTGATGGTTCTGTTCCAACTCTCCACGTTCAAGGCGGCGGCACAGGCGGGCGTGAAACGGATACAGGCCGTTCTCAAGACGGCCAGCACGACTCCCGATCCGATCGGCTACGAAGCGCCGCTTCCGCAAAAGGGCGACATCGTGCTGTACAACGTGACGTTCGGTTACGATCCGGACAGGCAGGTCCTGAAAGACGTGAACCTGACGATTCCCTACGGCCAGCGCGTGGCGCTGGTCGGTCCATCGGGCGCGGGCAAGAGCACGGTCACCCAGCTTCTTCTGCGGCTGTACGATCCGGACCAGGGCGCGATCCTGATCGGCGGAATGAATATCCGGCATTGCCGCGGGCCGGACCTTCGGCATAAGTTCGGCGTGGTTCCGCAAGACCCGTTCATCTTCCGCACCACAATTGGCTACAACCTGTGCGTGGCCCGGCCGGGCGCCAGCAATGCCGAAATCCGCCGGGCCTGCGAATTGGCCAATGCGTGGGAATTCATTTCCCGATTGCCCGCCGGCCTGGATACGCCGGTGGGCGAGGGCGGATCGACGTTGTCCGGCGGCCAGCGGCAACGCTTGGCGATCGCCCGCGCGCTCCTCGCCCAGCCGGATTATTTCATCTTCGACGAGGCCACCAGCGCCCTGGACACGGTCAGCGAGGCCATGGTTCAACAGGCCATGGAAAACGCCGTCTCGGGCAAAACGTCGCTGATCATCGCCCACCGTCTGGCCACCGTGAAGAATTGCGATCGGATTCTGGTCATCGACGATGGCCGGATCATTCAGGATGGGAGCTACGATCAACTCGTCGGCCAACCGGGGCTGTTCCGGGGATTGGTGCAGGGACAGGTGTTGAAGGGGTGAGAAGAACTGCAATCGCTGATGCAGCAACTTGCAAACGTTGCCCGTGGCCGCAGTGTTCATTCATTTTGGGAGATAGTTCGGTACTGCCGACTATGGCGGAGCGCATAGACGGATGCCCTTTTTTCGTCGTTGCGAGCCAGGCAAACTCTGAATTTAAAGTTCCCAATTTTCCATCAAAATTCGACTCATTTAATCCTGTTGATGTCGAAATATCCATGTATGCGGACAGGTTCAGAGAGTTTTCGCAACGGTAACCACGTTGCCTGTCGCAAATAACAACCTTCGCCGACTTAAATTGATCCACAAATTGTTCCAGCTTTATCGTCAGAATTGTCAGGATTTCTCTTGTCACGGTGCCTACAATCCGCGAAGTTGCTTTTCGTGGTCATCGCGCAGCGATAAACAGCGCGGCTGTCCTTGCGTGGGTAACACTTCATGTGCTCTCGGTTGAATAAATCAGCGGCGTTGTGCCGTTGTTCAAACGGTGTGGCTGAAGCTTTGTTTTCCTGACTTTAAGTGCTCGAAAAAAGAGTGGGAGTTTTCTGCAATGTTTAATCGTTCAATCGCACACAATCGCCGTCTTGCATTACCGAGAACAACACCTGCAGCTGGGGCTTATGCCCTGGTTGCGATGGTGACGTTGTGTGCCGTTTCCCCCGGCCGCGCCCGCGCCAACCTCACGATCACGCCTACGTTCGATAGCTCGATCACCAGCGATCCCAATGCCGCTGCCATCGAGGGAACGATCAACTCGGCCATCGGGGTTTTAGAATCGGACATCAGCACGCCGATCACCGTCTCAGTCTACTTTCAGGCTACCCCCGAGGATGTCGAGTTCGACGTATTCGACAACAATACCAGCCAAGCTGTTTCCTCCTACTACGATTATTACAACCAACTAAAGGCGATTGACACGGCCCCGGGCGCGACCAGCGCCCAACAAACCGCGTTCGTCTCCCTGGGGGCGGCTCCATCGCCGAGCTCGGGCAATCCCGTTACCGGCTACGGCAGTGATACTTCTATTTGGTTCACCGCACCCAACGCGAGGGCTTTGGGATTGAACGCCCCCGCTTATAAAGTGGCTTCTAATGGACAAACTTACGACTCGATCATCGATCTTGATCCGACGCTAACATACCCGCCAAACCCCAACACCGGCAGCAACTACGGCCTCGAGGCCACAATGTTCCACGAGTTGGACGAGGTCCTCGGCATCGGCGGCGGCGGTTCGCAGCTCAGCTTCAATAATTACATGTACGGGACCAGCGGTTTGGGTCCCGCCCCGGCGTTCCAGGTCGGACCAATGGATCTCTACCGCTATTCGGCGCCGGGCGTCCGCAGCTTTTCTATATATTACACGGCGAGTCCCTATTCCTACTTCTCCATCGATGGGGGCAACACGGTCCTGTCTTACTTCAATCAATACGGGGATGGAACCGACTACGGAGACTGGCTCAGCGATCCCTTTCCCGCGGGCTACGGACCGCAGGTACAGGACGCGATCGCGACTCCCGGTGCGGATCCCACTCTGGGAGTGAATGAGCTCACGGCCCTGAACGTCATCGGGTACACCCTGGCGGTTCCGGAGCCGACGACGATGGGTATCGCTTTATGCGGTATTGTCCCGGTGCTGCTGCGTCGTCGGCGGTCGTCGCCCACGGCTGGCTGATGCAAAGTAAGACCGCCAGCCGCTTTTTCGCCGCAGTTGGCATCCCGTGGCTGAAGCGCTTTCGTGATCGCTAATATTGGCCTGACGGCGAGGGATTCCGCAACTTCCACTGGTCTGGCAGCCAATCGCCGTTTCCATGTCTAAAAGGAACCTTGCGTGATTCCCCGCTCTAGGCAGCAGGTCGCAACGGTAAGTCCGCTGGGCGGCTGACCGTCAATGATCTGACGCCACTCCACTGGGCCTGGCCGAGGTGATTTGTTCATGCCCGCGAGTATGCCGGCCAGCCACATTATAAAAAAAGACGCGGTCTACGTACCGGACACGTTATATGTCTGAAAAAGAGCATGTTCTGGTGAAAATCGGCGGGTGCGAATCGCCGATGTAGTTTATATGAAAAGACATTTTGGTCTTTTGGCGGGGGTGCTGGGAATCTTGGCGGGGTTTGCCGATTGTGTGGGGGCCTGGGGGGATCAGGTTGTGCTGAGCAACGGACACGCTGTTTCCGGGGATATTATTGCGCAGGACGATAAGTCGGTGACGGTGGATCTTTCGGATGCGACCGAGGCGCGGACTCGGAAGATTTTGCGGACGCAAATTTCCCGCATTGATACCTGGGGGCATCCTTCTTCGCAGGGACCGGAGTTTATTGCTCTTCCGGTGCAGGGGATTATGGGGGTGGATATTTCGGCTCACGCGCTGAAGGCGGGTATAGCCGGCGCGGTTCGTCTTTCGCCGAAATATGTCATCCTTTACATCGACAGCGATGGCGGGAGCCTCAAAGAGCTGGAAGACATGGTGGATGTGATCCACGCTTTGCCGCCGGGCATTCAGACTGTGGCGCTGGTGCATAAGGCATATTCGGCGGCGGCTGTGCTGGCGATGGCGTGTCCGAAGATTTTTGTTACGCCGGACGCGGTCATTGGGGCGGCGGTGCCGTTGCAGCATGCGATGAACGGGATGCCGCAGGATATTGCGGCGAAGTACGTGTCGGCGATCGAAGCCAAGCAGCGGAACTGGGTGACAGCGGCAGGACATGACGATCTGCTGCTGCGCGGCATGATGGAGATGGATCTGGAGATTTATATCCGGCACGTCGGCGACACGGTGGACGTGAGCACGAGCGGTCCGGGCCGACTGGTCAAGGGGGAAAACCAGATCCTCACGTTGATGGCCAACGATGCCGTGGAGTGCGGTTTGGCGGCGGGGGCAAATGATTTCGACGACGTTGGCAAGCAGCTTGCCAAGCGCGCGTGCAGCGAGGCGAGCCAACGGCCGTGGGATGCGGTGGTGCGAGTTGCGCGGCACGACAGGCACCAACTCAATGTCAAAACTGCGGAGGCCAAGATCGCGCCGCAGTTGATCGCGATCGTGGACCGGGCGAAGGTGCTTATCGCGCAGATCAAAGCGGACAAGGCGAAGGCTGCGCAGCTGGAGGCGGACCAGGGCGCGGCTGCTGGGCCGGCCATTGAAGTGCTCAGGCGGGACGCTCAAGGGGCGGCGGCTGAGTTGAAAGATCTGCAGGAGCAGTTTATCCAGCTGCAGTCGATGGTTCCGCAGTATTATGAGTAGGGGCGAGGTTGAGTGCGAAAAGGGGCGGGGGCGATAACGCTGAATCCAGCGACAAAGAGATGTCGCGCGGAGGCGCGGTGGCGCGGAGAAGAGAAAAGAGGGGGTCAAATTGCCCCCTTCAATTCTCCGCGCCACCGCGCCTCCGCGCGAACTTTTTCTTTTGGGAACTGGGTTGTGGGCAAAGCCAACTCCAGGTGCTCCGCGGTTCAAATGAATTCCCCGGATCAGAATCGCCGGAGTTGCCAATACGGGCATTTCCCGCATTCTGCGCCGGATGAGTCCGCCTGAGACGGTTTTCCGTCTGTCCAACCGGTCTCGCTCCCAAATATAGCCGTAACTATGTCTATGAAAATTGGTTACGTTTTGGTGACAAGCTAGTATTCACTAATCAAACTCTCTAAAGTGTCTCAAAGTGTCGCATTTGTCTCATCCGTTATTCGCGCTCATCTACCGCCGAAACGGCAACGACCAGAGCGGAGCAATCTTGCAATCGGGTGCCAAGGCCGGCGGGGTCGATTCGACAAACGGTGTCGGGCAAGGCTTCGAGGCGGAATTGATGGCGGACGATCTCGAGCCAGGAGGGGCCGAGGTGGAGGGCGAGGCTGCCGAGCAATACCGCGTCGGGGCGGAGGAGATCGGCGAGATTGGCGATCACTTCGCCGACGGCGCGGGCGTTGATCTGGATCACCTCGGCGGCGTCTCGGTCGCCGGTGCGCCAGAGAGAGGAGAGGTCTTCGGAAGTCGGCGGGGCGGGCCAGCGATGGGGGAATTTCCAGGCGGCGATTTTGCCGAGGGATGCGCCGGCACAGAAGGCCTCGACGCTGCCGCGTTTGCCGAAAGCTTCGGGGCCGTCGTCGCGGAAGCGGGCGTGGCCGATCTCCAGGCTCTTGCCGCCGGCGCCGCGATAGATTTTGCCGTCGAAGACCAAGCCCGCGCCGAAGCCCGTGCCGCAGGTGAGATAGACCAGCCGCGCCGCGCCGCGGCCGGCGCCCCAGAGGAATTCGGCAAGACAACAGGCAGCGGCGTCATGCTCGATGCGGGCTGGAAGGCCGAGGCGATCGGAGATGATTTGCTTGAGCGGGATGTTGTCCCAGCCGGGGAGATTCGGCGGGGATTGGATGATTCCGCGCTCGGCGTCGAGCGGGCCGCCGATGGATGCGCCGGCGGCGACGATACCGGGATGGTCGTGAATCAGCTTGTGCGCCTGGGCGCACAAGTCTTCGATCATGGCCTGCGCGCCGCGATGGCTGAGGGATGGCCATTGAGTTCGATGGAGGATTTGTCCATCGTTGCGGCCGACGACCGCGGCGCATTTGGTGCCGCCGATGTCCAGGCCGAGGAAGAGATCGTCCTGTTGCGGGGTCATGACGGGGAATTGACGAAGGACTGGGCGAGGGCGGTGAACTCGGGGGCTTCCCACCAGCCGTCGCGATAGAGGACGCGATAGCGGAAATGGAGGAGTTGGCCGCTCGAGACGGTCATGGGTTCTTGGAAGAGAAACGCGGCGTTGAAGAAGTCGTAGCTCTGGCCGGCTTTGCCGTACCAGGGTGAGGGGCTTCGGGGATTGGCGGGGTGGTCGATGATGCCGAGGGAAATTTTGGCATCCGGCTGTCCGTCGATCAATCCGCGCAGAAGCGCCCAGGGATAGGGCTGGCCAGTGAGGGCGCTAGCGGTCTGGCCATCGGGCAGGAGAAAGGCGGTGCCGTGGACTTCGCGCGAGGCGCGGAAGGTCAGGCCGCTGTAGCCGCCCCAGGTGGTGTAGGGCGTTCGGTCGAGTTCGAGGTCTTGAAGAGTTGTCAGCGAAGACGACCAGTCGATGGCGCGGGTTCCATCGGATTGTGCATTGAAAACTATCTCTCGGTTTTCATTGAACACGGGGCCGGTGGCTTGCGAGGTCCAGCGAAGATTGTGGACGATTCGCACGGACTGTGGTGATGCGAAATGGCAGTGGGGCTGGGCGAGAGTCTGCTGAATTCCGAACGGCGGATGTTCTTCCCAAAAATTGGTCTTGTTGATGTACTTGATGGTGAACCAAAGGCCGCGATGCCAGAAGTGATCGGACATCTGAAACCCGGCGATTTGCCGGCCGGCGGCTGTGACGAGCGGGTGAAAGCAGGGCTTGGGAAGCTCGGGATCGAAACGATAGGTGGCGATGGGGGAGCCGTCGGCGGCTTGAAGATCGATTCTGCCGTCGAAGGTTTGTCGGAAGGAGAGACTCACGGGTGAGTTATCAATTGACAATTAACAATTGTCAATTGTCATTCCTCTTTTGACCTTTCCCATGGCCCGACATAGTTTAGCGGTGAAATGACCGGCCCAGCCTTTCAACAATGCATCAATCCCAGTTGCGGGGCGACCTATGACGTGGGGCAAGTGATCGTGGCTTGCACACGCTGCGGAAGCCTGTTGGATATTCGGTATGACTGGGGGAAGTTGCCGACGATCAAGGGGATGAGCTTCTTCGAGCATCGGTGGAGCACCAAGGGGATCGGCGTGGAGGGGAGGCTGGATTTTTCGGGGGTCTGGCGGTTCCGGGAATTGCTGCCGTTTTATCGGAGCGAAGAACAGATTGTCACCATTGGCGAAGGCCGGACCGTGCTCCAGCAGGCCGATCTTCTGGGCAGGCAAATGGGGATGGCGGAAGGGAAACTGCTGTTGCAGTACGAGGGTCTGAACCCGAGTGGGAGTTTCAAAGACAACGGGATGGCGGCGGCGTTCACGCATGCGCGGATGGTGGGAGCGAAAAAAGTGGCGTGCGCATCGACGGGGAATACCAGCGCTTCGCTGGCGATGTTCGCCAGCCTGGCGCAGATGCAGGGGATCGTCTTCATCGGCAGCGGAAAAATCGCGCTGGGAAAACTCAGCCAGGCGCTGGATTACGGGGCGATGACGCTTCAGATTCGCGGGGATTTCGACGATTGCCTGCGGCGGATCAGGCAGATCGTCGTCGATATGCCGGAACTGGGGATTTATCTGATGAACAGCGTCAACCCGTTCCGGCTGGAGGGGCAAAAGAGCATTATGTATCGCGTCATGGAGGCGATGGATTGGCAAAGCCCCGACTGGATCATCGTACCGGGCGGGAACCTGGGGAACTGCTCGGCGTTCGGCAAGGCGTTTTCAGAGTTGAAGGAGCTGGGATTGATCAAGAAAGTCCCGCGGCTGGCGATCGTGAACGCAAGCGGGGCGAACACGCTGAACGAATTAGTGAGCCGGCGGGGCTTGAAATGGAACGACGGGGCGTTCGACGCGACGATCGTGCAAAAGCATTACGCGGCGTTGGATGAGTCGAACTATCGGCCGCACACGGTCGCCAGCGCGATCGAGATTAGCCGGCCGGTGAATTTGCCCAAGGCGTTGAGATCGCTGGCGGTGATGAATGGGTTGACGTTGGAGGTGAGCGACGAGGAGATCCTGGAGCATCGTGCGATGGTGGCGCGGTGGGGGTTTGGATGCGAGCCGGCCAGCGCCGCCACGGTGGCGGGGCTGCGCAAACTGCGGGAGTCGCAGACCATTGGGAAGGACGAAACGGTCGTGTGCATCATGACCGGGCACGAATTGAAGGATGCGAACGTGACGGTGAAGTATCATACGGGCGTGGATTTGAGCGCGGCGCAGGAGATGGCGCCGCGGAAGGAGCCGACGGGCAAGTTGGCCAATCGGCCGGTGGTGGTGGATGATGATTTCGATGCGATCTTGGGAAAAATTCGAAATTCGAAACTCGAATGACGAATCAAATTCAAAATTCGAATTTCAGACTTCGAATTTGATTCGTCATTCGAATTTCGAATTTCGAATTTGCCCGAAGGGCGTTTTCTATGCCTGCCATTAAACTCGCGATCACCGGGGTATGCGGACGAATGGGCAAGCGGCTGGTGGCGCTGGCGACGGGGGATAAGTCGCTGCAGTTGGTGGCGGCGATCGACAAGCCGGACTGCGCGGAATTGGCGCGGGACGCGGGGGAGATCGCGGGGATCGGTGCGATCGGATTGCCGATCACGTTCGACCTTCGTCCGACGCCGGACGTGTTGATTGATTTCACGATGCCGGAATCGACGCGGCGTTGGCTGAAGACCTGCCGCGACCGAAAGATCGCCATGGTCATCGGAACGACGGGGCTGAAGGAGAAGGACCATGCCGCCATCGACGTGGCGGCGGCCAACATTCCCATCCTGCAGGCGCCGAACATGAGCGTGGGGGTGAACGTGCTGCTGAAGTTGGCGGCGTTGGCGGCGCAGGGTTTGGGGGAGGATTACGACGTGGAGATCGTGGAGGGGCATCATCGCTTCAAAAAGGACGCGCCAAGCGGCACGGGGCTGGCGCTGGCGGACGCGATTTTGAAGAGCCTGGGCAAAACGCGGAAATCGCTGGTGTACGGGCGGCATGGGGAGGACGCTCAGCGTCAGGGCGGGCAGGTGGGAATGCACTCGCTGCGGATGGGCGACGAGGTTGGAAAGCATACGGTTTATTTCGCGGCCCTGGGTGAACGGGTGGAGCTGGGGCACGTCGCGACCAATCGCGACACGTTCGCCCTGGGAGCGCTGCGGGCGGCCAAATGGCTGCACCAGCAGAAGCCCGGAAGATATTCAATGGGCGACGTGCTGGGATTGAAGTAAATGGAGATTTGCATGAGATGGCTGAAAGCGGGCGCAGTTGGGCAGAATTGGATGAATGGACGGAAAGATGCAGAGGCGAAGTGGATATTCTTCGGGCTGTTGACGCTGTTGGCGGTGGTCGGATGTCAACCGGTGGGTCAGGAGAATGCGCCGGTTGCGCCGACGGTGATTCCGCGAAGTTTCAGCGACGCGGATTGGGCGAACGTGCTGTCGGCGGTGGTGACGCCGGATGGATACGTAACGTGGGAGACAGTGCAGAGCGACGCGGGCGTGCGGCAGTCGCTGATGAAATATATCGGGCTGATCGGGGCGGTGTCGCCGGGGAATCATCCGGAGGTGTTCGCGACGGCAAACGACCGGCTTGCGTATTGGATCAACGCGATCAACGCGACGTGTTTTTATGCGGCGATCGAGCACAATTATCCGGGGACGATGCTGGCGGGAGCGCCGCCCGGCGCGATTTTTTCGACCGAGGAATTCACGTTCGGGGGCAAGCGGATGACGCTGCACGAAGCGATCCGGCGGGAGGTTCAGCCGGCCGGCGATCCGCGGGTGTTTTTCGCGTTGAATTTCTGCGCCGCGTCGAGCCCGCCGCTGCGCACCCGTCCGTATGACGGGGCGGTGCTGGATGCGCAGCTGATGGACCAGGGGCAGCGATATCTGAGCGATCCGCGCGCGGCGGTGCGCGACGGCGTGGAGGGCAAGCCCTCCACCGTGGCGGTGAAGCTGAACGACCTGCTGCTGGTATTGCACAAGACGGATTTCCTGGACGGATTTCAAAAGCTGTTCGGGCGGAAACCGACGGGGATCCTGGAAGCGTTGCAGCCGTACGTGCAGAGCGATTCGCCGATCGTCGGGGCCACGAAAGTTGAGCCATTGGGATTTGATTGGAGGCTGAACCGGCCGCCGCGGTGAAAATCGGCGTCAAATAGAGGTTGCCGGGAAGATGACTGCGAAGACGCGAAGGAGCGAAGTTGCGCGAAGGAATATCAGTTGACTTCGCGCAACTTCGCAATGCTAACCGTAAGAATTTGCGCGATTCGCAATTAATTTGTGAACCACGGATTACACGGATTGCACGGATAATTTCTTCTCCCATCCGTGCTTATCCGTGTAATCCGTGGTTCAATCGGTTTTGTTTGGTTGCGGCTTTGCCGCGCCGTGTTCTTCGCGTCTTCGCGGTTTTTCTTTTTGGGAAAGGCGATCGGCCGGCTATTTTGTTTTGACGTTGACGGCATTGCCGAAGGGGGCGAAGTTTCCAATCGCATGTCGCGTTGCAACCGCGTAGCCGACCAGGATCAATCCGATCGCAAGCAAGGCCACGACCGCCAGGACGGATATGGTCAGGATGAGGCGAAGGTTGAGCTTGGAACCGCTCGGCATCGAACGATATTTTGGCCAAGCGAGTGAGAGGGAGTCAAGCTGATATCGACGGGGTACCGTCGATGCGTGCGGATTACCGCTGCGGAGGCAAAGCCTACCGCACGCCACGGGCGAGATGCCCGTGCCACGCTCTTTACGGCCCGGCGGGCGGGCGCTACGATGTTGGCATCATGGAACCACCCATTCCCGCCGTCGTCGGGCGGCTTGTCGCTGCGCGCCAATTGGAGGAGCTGTCCAAAGCGCTGTCCGAGCGGCGGGCGGCGGCGGTGTCGGGGCTTTGGGGAGGAAGCGTGGCGGTGGTGGTGGCGGCAATCCGCCGGCGCCTCAACCGGCCGATCCTGCTGGTCTGCGGGCACCTGGATGAAGCGGAAGACCTGGCGGACGATCTGGAGCTTTTCGCGGGGAAGAGGCCGGAGATTTTGCCGGCTTTGGAATTGGCCGGGAGTTTGGGGAGAGTTTCGGAAGAACAGGTTTCCAACCGGCTGCGGTTGATCGCCCGGTTCGCATCGGAAAAAGACCGATGGACGGATTCGGGAGTTCTAATCGCGTCGATCCAGTCGCTGATGCAGTCGGTTCCGTCGCGAAATCAGTTGGGGCAACTGATGTGGCCGCTGCGTGCGGGGCAGAAGTTGGAGGCCCAGAAGCTGATCACGTGGCTGGCGGAGCATGGTTACAACCGGCTGGACCAGGTGGAAGTGCCGGGCGATTTCGCGGTGCGCGGGGGGATCGTGGACGTGTATCTGCCGGGGATTTTTGAAAACGCGGGGGAACAACTGGGGTTGACCGTGCGCGTCGATTTTTTCGACGATCAGGTCGAATCCATCCGGCGGTTCGACCTGGATTCGCTGGGGTCGGGCGAGAAACTGGAATCGGTTTCGGTCATCGACATCAAGGGCCAGCTTCCGGAATCGGGCGAATCCACGAGCCTGTTCAGCTATCTGCCGGGCGATGCGATCGTGGCGCTTTGGGCGCCGCTGGAGATCGCGGAGCAATCGAAGAGTTATCTGGATCGGCTGCCCGAGGTGAAGGGGATCTATCCGCTGAATGCGCTGCTGACGCTGGCGGGGCAATTCGCGCGGATGGAACTGAGCCAGTTCGATCAGCAGGCGATGATGGTTGGAGAGGAGGCGGCGCATCTGCGGCTTCCGGTGAGTTCGCTCCAGAGGTTTGAGACGGAGGCGAAGAAGGCGATCGTGGAGTTGGCGGAGTTGGCCGGGTCGCATGACGTGACGGTATTCTGCGAGAACGCCGGGGAGAAGCAGAGGTTCGCGGAGCTGATCGACGGTGAAAACGCGGGATTGAGCGGGAAGATCGAGATCGGGCTGGGGTATCTGACTCGGGGGTTCGTGTGGGATTTTGAGGATGGAAGCCGGTCTGCGGCGCTGCTGGGGCATCACGAATTGTTTCACCGGTACGAGCAGCGGCGACGGGTGGGCCGGGTGATCGCGTCGCGGCCGGTGGATTCGTTCCTGGACCTGAAGGAGGGGGATTACGTCGTTCACGTGGCGCACGGGATCGCCCGGTTCACGGGCATGCACACGATGAGCAAGGATGGGAGGAGCGAGGAATACCTGACGCTGCGATTCGCGGACAACGCGGCGCTTCACGTTCCGGCGGCGCGGATCAACCTGATCCAGAAATACGTCGGCGGGTTTCATGGTCATCCGCAGCTCTCGCGGCTGGGGAGCGGGGTCTGGGAAAAGCAGAAGGCGAAGGTTTCCGAAGCCGTGATGGACATGGCGGCGGAGTTGCTGGAGGTGCAGGCGGCGCGGGCGGCACAGGAGGGGGTGGCCTATCCGCCGGACACCGAATGGCAAAAGGAGTTCGAGGCGGAATTTCCTTATGAGCCGACGCCGGACCAGATCATCGGGGCCGAAGAGATCAAGCAGGACATGCACAAGCCGAGGCCGATGGATCGGCTGCTTTGCGGGGACGTGGGGTATGGGAAGACGGAGTTGGCGATGCGTGCGGCGTTCAAGGCGGTGGAATACGGCAAGCAGGTGGCGGTGCTGGTGCCGACGACCGTGCTGGCCGAGCAGCACGAGCGGTCGTTCCGCGAACGCATGGTGAACTATCCGTTTCACATCGAATCGATCAGCCGATTCAAGAGCCCCAAGGAGCAAAAGGAAGCGATCCGGCGCGCGGCGCGGGGAGAGATCGACATTCTGATCGGGACGCACCGGCTGCTGAGCGACGACGTGAAGTTCAGCGATCTTGGGCTGGTGGTGATCGACGAGGAGCAGAGGTTTGGGGTCACACACAAAGAGCGATTGAAGCAGATGCGGAAAACGGTGGACGTGCTGACGATGTCCGCGACGCCGATTCCCCGGACCTTGCACATGAGCATGCTGGGGCTGCGGGACATCAGCTCGCTGACGACGGCGCCGCAGGACCGGCGAAGCATCGTGACGGAAGTGATCGCGTACGACAAACAGCGGATTCAGCAGGCGATCGTGCGGGAATTGAACCGGGAGGGCCAGGTCTATTTCGTCCACAACCGCGTCCACAGCATCGTGGAAGCCGCCGATGAAATCCTGAAGCTGGCGCCGGAGGCGCGGATCCTCATCGGGCATGGCCAGATGGCCGAGGGCGAACTGGAAGAGGTCATGATGAAATTCATCCGGCACGAAGCGGACGTGCTGGTCTGCACGACGATCATTGAAAGCGGATTGGACATTCCCAACGCCAACACGATTTTCATCGACCAGGCCGACCGGTTCGGATTGAGCGAATTGCACCAGTTGCGCGGAAGGGTGGGGAGATACAAGAACCGGGCGTATTGCTATCTGTTGTTGCCGACGGATCGGCCCGTGACGCCGGTGGCCGCCAGAAGATTGAAGGCCATCGAGGAGTACAGTCATCTCGGCGCCGGCTTTAAGATCGCCATGCGCGACCTGGAAATTCGCGGAGCGGGAAACATTCTAGGGCCGGAACAGAGCGGGCATATCGCAACGGTGGGCTATGAGATGTATTGCCAACTCCTGGAAGGGGCGACCCGGCAATTGAAGAACGAGCCGAAGGAAACCAGACCGGAAGCTCACGTGGACATCGGGGTGACGGCGCTGGTTCCCAAGCAATGGATCACCGCGGATCGCCAGCGGATAGACGTCTACCGGCGATTGACCCGGTGCACGTCGCTGGAAATGCTCAATATGCTGGAGCAGGATTTGAAAGACGCGTTCGGGGAGGCCCCGCGTCCCGCGGTGATTCTGCTAGCGCTGACGGAACTGCGGCTGCTGGCGGGAATCTTCGGGATCGAAAGCATCATCAGGAAGGAACCGGACGTGGTGCTGACGGTCAGCGACGCATCCCGCGCCCAGGCCGGACTGACCGGAGCCCCGGGCAGGCTGACCGTGCTGGATGAGAAGACGGTGTATCTGCGCTTGCCGAAGGATTTTTTGGAATCGGATACGCTGCTGATGATCCTGCGGAATTTGCTGAAGGCGGCGTGGGAACGGGAGCAGCGTGGGGAAAAGCCGACGGTGGCAAAAACTGGAGCGGCCGCAAAGCAATTGGTGAAACGGTGATGTCTTCTTCCCCTCCCCTGGTACTCCGGGGGAGGGTCAGGGCGGGGGTTTCGTGGGCTAATTGACGTTCGACCCCCACCCCAACCCTCCCCCTGAGTACATGGGGAGGGAGAAATTGCCTGCCTAAACTGTTATGCGGACAGGCATCTGGCGGATGCGTTTGCCGGTGGCGTTGTAGACGGCGTTGGCGACGGCGGGGGCGATGCCGATGATGGGGGTTTCGCCGGCGCCGGCGGGGGCGGCGCTGCGGTTGTCGATCAAATGCACGTCGATGTCGGGCAAATCGGCGAAGCGCGGCGGGGCGTAATCGGCGAAATTGGAATTCGTGATCGCGCCGTTCTCGAAACGAATTTCCTCGCGCAGGGCGGCGCCGAGGCCCATCACAATTGCGCCCTGGACCTGTGATAGCAGGCCGGCGGGGTTGTGGATCGGTCCGCAATCGAATGCCTGCGTGACGCGGGTGACGGAGATGGCGTTGGTTTTTTCGTCAACGGAGACCGCGGCGCAGGTGGCGAGGTAAGAGCCTTTTTCGGTGCCGCAGGCGATGCCGATGCCGGTGTTGGGGGGTTTTTTACCCGCATCGTTATTCCAACCGAATTTGTCGGCGGCGGTTTGCAGGACATTTTTCAAGCGCGCGTTGTCGAGGTTCATCAGGCGGAATCGCAGGGGCTCAATCTTGGCGGCGGCGGCGAGCTCGTCGATGAAAACCTCGCGGGCGAAATTGTTGGCGGTCGAGGCCAGGGCGCGATAGGAGCCCTGGCGGAGCGGGGGATCGGAAGGGACAAAGCCCGCTTGGTGTTTTCCGGCACGGTAGGGAGATTCGGTGGCCTGCGGGCCGGAGTTGATGTTTAGGAAATACCAACTTGCGATCGCCCCGGTTGGATCGAGGGCGGCCTCGGCGAGGATGACGCCGGCGGGGCGGAAATAGGCCCAGGTGAATTCTTCCTCGCGTGTCCAGAGGATGCGGACGGGTTTGGCGAGGTTTTGGGCCAGGCGGGCGGCTTCGACGGCGGGATCGCCCTGGTGTTTGCCGCCGAATCCACCGCCGAAATCCGGGACGATGACGCGGATGGAATCGGCCGGGAGATTGAAAGCTCGCGCCAGTTCGCCGCGCACGCCGAAGGGGTTTTGGGTGCCGGTCCAGACGGTGAGCTTGCCATCGGTCCATTCGGCGGTGGCGGTGCGCGGCTCCAGCGGGGCGTGCTGAATGTAAGCGACGTGATACTCCTGTCGGAGCGCGACGGCGGCCTTGGCCAAATCGTCGGCGTGGGTGTTTTGGGGAATGCCGCCCTGGGCGCTTTGCTTGAGGTGGTCGTAGAGGTCTTTGCTCGAGAGGTGCGGGAGCGTTTGCCACACGGCGGTCTTGGCCAAAGCATCGATGGCCTGCTGGGCGCGGAAGGTGTTGGGGGCTGCGACGCCGACGAAATCGCCGTCGCGGACGACGCGGACATCGGCCATCGCCTTCACGGCGGAAAGATCGGTCGAAGTCAGCGTCGCTCCATAGGACGGAGGACGAAGAATTTTGCCGTAGAGCATTCCCGGGCGGACGATGTCGGAGGGATAAACGTGGGTTCCGTTGACCAGGTCGCGGCGGTCGGGGCGGAGGTACGGATTGCCCAGGACTTTCCAATCCGCAACGGCGGTGACTTTCACGTCTGGCGACGGCAATTGGGAGAACGCCTTGTCGAGGCTGGCGCTGACGAGATCGCCGTAGGTGAGCTGTTGGCCGGAGTAGGTGATCTTGCCGTCTTTGAATTGGATGTCGTCGGGCTTGGCGGCGAGTTTTTCGCAGGCGATGGCGGCGAGGGCCTGCCGGGCGGCGGCGCTGCCGGTGCGGACGGTGGGGATTGTCCTCGGCGTGGTCATGCTGCCATAGGTTCCGCCGTCGTCGGGGCAGAGGGTGGTGTCGCCCATGATGAGGCGGATTTGATCGGGCGAGACGCGGAGTTCCTCGGCGGCGGCGAGGGTGATCTCGGCGCGAGCGCCTTGTCCACATTCGACCTTTCCGGTCATGACGGTGATGGCGCCGTCCTGGGCGATGTGGACGCGCGCGGCGATTTTGACGGGCGCGCCGCCGAACCCGCCGCGGTTTCGGACGGATCGGCGCGGCTGGGGCGCTTCCTGAGCGAGGGTCGGCGAAGCGCCCACCGCGATCATCAGGCCGGCGCCGAGCGATTGCAGGAATCGGCGGCGGGTGAGGCGGGGTTTAATATCGGATTGGCGGTCGATGGTGTTTGTGATGCGATTCATGATTTACCTACGTAGCGAAGGCAAAGCCTCCGCTGCCGACGCCGCGCGGCGGACGGCGCTGACGATCTTCACGTACCCGCAACAGCGGCAAAGATTCGGATTCATCCCGGCACGGATTTGGGCGTCGGTGGGATGGGGGTTTTGATCGAGCAAGGCGGCGGCGGCCATGATCATTCCGGAGACGCAGTAGCCGCACTGATATGCTCCTTCATCCATGAACGCCTGCTGGAGGGCGTGGAGCCGGCCGTTGGGAGCAAGGCCTTCGATGGTGGTGATGGATTTGCCGTCGGCATCGGCGGCGACGGTCTGGCAGGCGAAAGCGCGTTTGCCGTCGATGTGGACGGTGCAGGCGCCGCAATCGCCCGCCCCGCAGCCGAAGCGCGTGCCGAGAAGATGCAGGTCTTCGCGGAGGATATCGAGGAGCGTGCGCTGGGAATCGGTGGCGACGGATTGCCTTTGGCCGTTGACTCGGAGGGTGATGGTTGAATCCATGTCCGCCTCGGTGGTTGGATGATTGCGGGGAGATTATCGCGCGGCGGCGGGGAGACGCAATTGAATCTTGGGAAATTCGCGGGAGGAGGGTGTGAGGCGGTTTTGTGACGGATGGGTGTGGTGATTGCCGATGGCCAATTGCCGATCGGAATGCAAGAAGCCTCAATTGCGGTCCCTCCCCTCTTTCAATCGGCAATTGGCAATCGGCAATCGGCAATTCACCCGAATTATCCGCCACAAACAGGCGTTACACCCCGATGGCCGCCAAAAATAGGCGTGAGACCAGCGGGCTGACGCGCCGGGGCAAAATATTTGTTGGAGGAAGCGGATTGGCATTAACATTTCTGGCCTTCCGCGGAGGCGTTGTCGGCGGATTGGGAATGAGAGAGATATGGGAAGGACGCTGTTGATTACGGAAACGTGTGACGCATGCTGGGGCTGCGTTGGGCGGGCGCGGGTGGGGGGGAATCGGCGGCACGCGGGGGCGGGGATGTGGGATTTCCTGATATTCGTGTCGATTTTGGTGACGGCGTTGATTGCCGCGCGAATTTATTTTCCTTCGAAGGTTGCGGTGGTTGCGCCGCCGCCGGTGGTGATTCAGAACGTTCCACCGCCGCCGGTGCAAGAAGCCGCGCCGGCCCCTGAGCCTGCACAGGTGGTTGCGCCGTCTGCGCCGGCGCCGGCGCCGGAGGCGCGATTGAAAATGGTGGCATTGCCGCACGCGCCGCCTCCGGCGCCGGCGTGCAAGATCGTCGAGAGACAGCTGCGCGTGGCATTGGAGGCGGCATCGCTGGCGCAAGGGGACGCTGAGTCGGCGCGGAAGACGTGCCTGGAAGAACTGGGCAGATCGCGGGAGTATCTCGATGCCAAGGCGGACGTGCAGGCCAGGAATCGCGCCAAGGACGCGGCGGAAGAGAAGTTGCGGCGGGACAACCAGGCCGGGGCGGATACCGACCAGGATGAGAAAGACGTGAGCGGCGCATCGCAGGAGTGGATCGCGGCGGCGGCGAAGCTGACGGCGATGGAGAACGAGGCGATTGCGGCGGATTCCACGGTGGCGGAGAAGCAGAAGATCGCGGCGGCCACGTCCGCCGATGCCCAACGAATGAGCCGGAAGCTGAACGATCTTGTCGCCGGGGCCATCGTTCAATGCGTCGAGGGTGAGGATTACACGATCAAGGCGGTGACGTTGGACACGGCGACGTGGACCATCAACTCGGAAATGGCGTCGAGGAAGCATGCCGAGGCGGGGGTGATGGCGGATGCGGCGATGCGGGGGATCGGCAAGGTCCTCGAGCGTGCGATGTGCAACGCGTCGTTCACGTGGGAGACGGCCAAGTTCACGGTTTTTGCGGACTACAAGGGAAGGCAGGCCGTGGAATTTCAGGCGAGGTACAGGCGAAGCGCGGTGGATAAGGCCAGGTTTGCCGGAATCGACCGGGGATATTTCGACGATCTGGCGTTGATCGACCTGGCCGACCGGGTTTGGCTGAGTCCAGTGGTGGATGAAATGCAGGGCCGTTTGACGGCGGAAACGAAGGGGGAACCGGGGGCGCAGCCGGCGGCGTATCGGGAGCCGGCGGACGGGACGGCGGCGGGGCAGCGGTTTGATACGCTGCTTATCGGCGGCTATGTGCGGGAAGATGGCAGCACGTGTCCGCTGACGTACGTGCGCCGACCGCATGTCGAGCCGGAAACGACGTCCTTAACGCCGATTATTCCGCGCCGGACGCCCATGCCGCTCTATTCCAAATTTCCTTCGCCGTTGATTTCGACTCATCCTCCCGACCTGATGTGGCCGCCGGACTGATTATTGGGGCAATCGCGAAAACATTGTGACTTTCGTCACGAGAAATAGTGAAGAATCTGTCGGAAAAACAGATTGTTTTCGTTCACGTTTGGACTGGGACGCGGGTAGAATCAGGCAGCCAATAGGCGACTACACAGGAGACGAGGCATGGCCGATATCGCGATCCAGGATGGGGCGGCGGGAGCGGCGTCACTTTCAGTCAGGACGGCGTTGAGATTGGCTTGGGCGACTTGGACGATCCTGCTGATCATTCCGTTCCTTCTGTTTCTCGGCGTGGTGTGGACGTTAATGTTCCACGAACCAGCAAGAGTGCATCCGGAATCGCAGACGTGGTTTTTGGCGTCGTCGGGGTATTTGCTGGTGGTCGTGCCGGCGTCGCTTTTCTGGCGGGGAAGGATATTCAAGTCGTATTGGTCGGGGCAGCCCATCGCCCCGGCGAAATATCTTTATGGAATGCTGTCGATATGGACGGCCCTTGTGTTCGGGGGAATCATCAGCTTGCTCGGATGCTTCGCCGATCGGTCGTTGCTGCCGAACCTTTTGCCGGCCCTGTTGGCGTTCATGTTTTACGCAACGCTGTGGCCGAGCGGACGGTCGATGGTGAGATCGATGGGCGACGCGGAGGATGCGGGGGTATACGAAGCGCCGAGGTAAGATAATGCAACGCTCAACACACAACACTCAACGCTCAACGTCGAAGTAAAACAAGACGGCGAATTCTGAGTCTTTTTGGCATTTCCTTGAAAGTTGAGCGTTGAGTGTTGTGTGTTGAGCGTTGCATTTGCTCTCGGGGACGGACTTGCCACGGGTTGCTGAAACGAGACGATAGTTGCATGAACCAGACAACTGCGGGCAATCGGGTGGGTTTGTCCGCGGCGGTGGTGGAGGAGCCGGGGATCGTTCTCCAATGGCTGGTGAGACTGCGCTGGGTGGCGTTTGCGGGGCAAGTGGCGGCGACGGCTGCGGCGATGGGGTTCTTGAAGATTCGATTACCGTGGTGGGGCATGGGGACGATCATCGGGGTGACGGGCGTCAGCAATCTGATTTTGCAGGGATGGCTCCAAAGAAGCGTGCCGGGATGGGTGGTGCCGGCGGTGCTGATGCTGGATGTTCTTTTGCTGACGGCACTGCTGGGTTGCGCGGGGGGAGGGTCCAATCCGTTTTGCATTCTGTACGTGGTGCACGTGGCGATGGCGGTGGTGACGTTGGCGGAGGGTTGGGCGTGGGCGGTGGTGGGAGCGACGATCGTATGCTATGGACTGCTGCTTTGGGGGCCGGGAGGAAGTGGGCTGGCGCTGTCGCCGGGCGAGCGGGAGGCGACGCAGTGGATCGCGCTGGCGCTGGTGGCGGTGGTGATCGCCTATTTCGTGGGAAGGATGACGCAATCGTTGCGGGAACATGAAGAGGCGCTGGTTGGAGAGCGGGAGCGCGGGGAGCGCAACGAGCGGCTGGCGTCGCTGACAACACTGGCGGCGGGGGCGGCGCACGAACTGAACACTCCGCTGAGCACCATCGCCGTCGTGGCGCGGGAATTGGAGATTCAGTGCAAAAAGATGGGGCATGGGGAAGAGATGGAGGAGGATGCGCGGCTGATCCGGAGCGAGATCGATCGGTGCCAGGTGATCCTGAGCCGGATGCGCGTGGACGTTTTGCAGGGAGATTGGGGAAAATCCGCGCCGATGTCTTCGGCCGATTTCGTGCGGGAGTTGTCGAAGGAAATAAAGTGCGTGGCGGGGGATGGGGTCGAGATCGATTGCGCGGGGAATCTGCCGGACATATCGCTTCCGCTGCGGGCGGTGGAGCAGGCGGTGGGGATTCTGGTGGACAATGCGTTGGAAGCCTCGCCGAAGGGAAGTCTGGTTCGGCTTTCGATTGCGTCGCGTGAGGGGCGGGTGGTGTTCGAAGTGCGGGATCAGGGGACGGGAATGACGCCGGAGGTCGTGCGGAGGGCTGGCGAGCCATTTTTCACGACTAAATCTCCTGGAAAGGGGATGGGAATGGGACTATTTTTGGTTAGGCTTGTAGCCGAAAAACTTGGCGGGTCGTTGCGGCTGGAATCGGAACCGGGAAAAGGGACGCGGGCGGTGTTGGAATTGCCGGCGGGAGCAGGATAGGCGAGGAAAATGGGGCTGAGCAGGAGGTGCGATGCGGATTCTGGTGGTGGATGACGATCCGACGTTTCGCTGGCGGCTGGTGTCGGCGCTGGAAGCGCGCGGGATGGAGGCCTGGGGCGCCGGATCGCCCCAGAAGGCGAAGGAGCTTGCTGAGCAATTGCGGCCGGCGCGGGCGGTGGTGGATTTGAGGATGCCGGGCGGCTCCGGGCTGGAGCTTGTCAGCGACTTGATCGGGATCGACCCGGAAATGAAGATCCTGGTGCTGACGGGGTACGGGAGCATCGCCAGCGCGCTGGAGGCGACGCGGCGCGGGGCGATGGACTATCTTACCAAGCCTGCCGATGCGGATCAGATTCTCGCGGCGTTCGAGAAAAACGGGCAGAAGGGGGAATCGAAGACGGAGGCGGCGGAATTGACGAGCGCGCCATCGCTGGAGCGCGTGGAGTGGGAACACATTCAACGGGTTCTGATGGATTGCGGCGGGAACGTTTCGGAGGCGGCTCGAATACTGGGGATGCATCGAAGGTCTCTGCAAAGGAAACTCGGCAGGGTTCCCCCGCGGGAATGATCGGGACTTTCGCGGAGTGCGTGACACGTTCTGCAAGCCCTCTTCTTCCCCTCCCCTGGTACTCCGGGGGAGGGTCAGGGTGGGGGTTTCGTGGGCCAATCGACGTTCGACCCCCACCCCAACCCTCCCCCTGAGTACATGGGGAGGGGGAAAGTCTCTGCAGCAAGTGTCACGCACCCATTTTCGTGTAATAAAATCCGGGGCGCAGCGACTAATTGGGACAGCATGACCGATTGGGAAAGCATCGTACGCGGACACGGGCCGACGGTTTGGCGAACGCTGTTTCGCCTGCTGGGGCGGCGGGCGGACATCGACGAATGCTTTCAGGAGACGTTTCTGTCGGCATTGGAAATGTCGCGGAGGCAGAAGGTCGTCTGCTGGTCGGCGCTCTTGCAAACGGTGGCGACACGGAAAGCGGTGGACCGGCTGAGGCGAAAATATCGCGACCGCGAGGAGAGCGTGGTGATCGAGGCGATGGCGTCGGGGATGAGCGATCCATCGCGGGCGGCGGAAGAAGCGGAGAGAGCGGGGCTGCTGGAGCAGGCGATGACGCGGCTTCCGGCCAGGCAGGCGGAAGCCATTTGCCTTCACGCATTGTCGGGTTGGAGCTACCAGGAAATCGGTCAACAACTTGGGATGTCCAGCAGTGCGGTGGGAACGTCGATCCACCGCGGCAAGCAGAGGCTACGCGAGCTTCTGGAAGTTTCCCTGGGCACGGAGCCCGGAGGTGCGTCATGAACGAGAACTATTCCGATTCCCCGGACGAAGGTCTGGAATCGTATTTTTCCGCGATGCGGGGTCGGACGGTGCCCGATGGGCCGTCGGAGATGCGGATCGCCGAGACGATCGTGGCGCTGAGGGCGGCGGCGGAAAAGAAGCCGAATATTTTCTCGAGGGTGAACAACGTGAAATTCATCACAGGAATGGCGGCGAGCGTTTTGCTGGTGGCGGGGGCGGTCTTTGTGGCGGTCGTGATGCTGCGATCGCCGGAGGTGACATTTGCGGAGGTGGTGGAACGTGTGCGGAGCGTGCGCCTCGTGAGCTTTGTGGAAACGGTCTCCATGCCGGAAACGGCCAAGACCGTGCCGGGACAAACGATGAGGATGAAGTTACTGGTCAGCGATCAGGGGCTGGCGTCAATCCAGAGCGATGAAGGCGTGCGGACGGTGATGGACGAGAAAACGGGACACATGGTGGAACTAATGCCGAAGACCAAAACCGCGATCGTCATGGACATGAAGAACATGCCGAAGCAGTCAAATGTCTCGCAAGATCCGTTGGAGCAATTCAAAAAGCTGGAGGGCGAACCGGCAAACGACATGGGCAAGGCCCAAATCGATGGCAGGAAAGCGGAGAAATTCAACGCAAAGGTGATGGGGCAGGAATGGGTGATCTGGGCCGACCCGCAAACGCGCGAGCCGATTCGCATCGACATGACGATGAACGTGATGGGGCAGAAGATTACCGCGTCCATGACGGACTTCGACTTTGATCCAGCGGCGCCCGACGATGCGTTTAGCCAGGAGATTCCAAAAGGGTATACGGTTACAAGTGTTGCCTTTGATATGCCGGATATCAGCAACGGCGAGCAGAACGTGGTGGAATTGCTGCGAGGATACGCGCAGCGCACCGGGGGAAAATTCCCGGATAAGCTCGACGACATGGGCCCATATATGAAGCTGGTGATGCAGAAGTCGCTCTCGTTCTCGAAGACCGCGACGACCACTCCCTCGCTGGCGGCGATGCACTTCACGCCTTCGTCGGGCGATATGCAATGGATGACGCGGTTTTGGGGTGTCCAGCAGTTTCTGGGGACGCTGCCGAAGGACGGATGGAGGTATTTGGGCAAGGGTAAGACGATGGACGACAAGGAATCGGTCATTTTCTGGTACAAGACGGGAAAGGGGTATAGGGGAATCATGGGTGATTTGACGGCAACGGACCTTCAGGCGGTTCCGCAATAAGAGCGGATTCGGCTTGAAGGAAATAATGAAAAAGCCGGCCGAGGCGGGAGGCTCGGCCGGTTTTTGTGCGCGCGGCATTGCATTCGCGGGAGAGCTTTGTAAATTCATCCCGCGACGAAATGCCGCATCCTCTCGGCATCGCTGGTGAGGCGAGTCGTTTGCAATATCTGCACGCCTTGATCATGGGCGATATCGCTCAGGGGCGCCGGTACTTGTAGAAAAAATTACGATGACGCAGGAATGGTATGAGCAGCCGTTTGTGTTCCCCAAATGGGCGAACTATCTGTTGCCTGCAATTGTGATGGGGGTTGTGGGGGGACTGTTCTACGTTCCGACGGTGGTGGGACTCGGCGCGTCTCCGAAGACAACCGCGGTGGGGTATTCGCCGGTGCAGCCGGTGCCGTACAGTCATGCCCTGCACGCGGGGAAGCTGGGAATCGACTGCCGGTATTGCCACACGACGGTTGAGAAGGCGAGCTTCGCGGCCATTCCACCGACGGAAACGTGCATGAATTGCCACACCAATATCCGGACGCAAAGCGACAAGCTGGCGCCCATACGGGAGAGTTGGGCGACGGGCAAGCCGATGGAATGGATCAAGATTCACGACTTGCCGCAATACGTCTATTTCAGCCATCAGGCGCACGTGAATCATGGAGTGGGCTGCATCGAATGCCACGGTCGGATCGACCAGATGGAGCAGGTTTACCAGGCCAAGCCGCTGAGCATGAGCTGGTGTTTGGATTGCCACCGCGATCCGGGACCGCATCTGAGGCCTAAGGGGGCGTCGGTGACGGACATGGGTTGGGCGCCGCCGGCCGATCCGGCGGAGGCCGCGAAGCTGGCGGCGGATTGTTTGTATCAGTATTCGATTCACGACAAGGCGTACATGCAGAGTTGTTCGACGTGTCATCGGTGAGCACATGAAGCATCATTCGGCGCAACGAGAATATTGGCGGAGCCTGGCGCACCTGGCGGACACGCCGGAGGTGCGCGCCGCGGCCCAGAAGGAGTTCGCGTCGTACGAGCCGGACGAGATGCTGATGCCGGGTGTGACGCGGCGGCGGTTCATGAAGCTGATGAGTGCGTCGATGGCGCTGGCGGGGATGACGCTGACGGGATGCCGCCGCTGGCCGCAGGAGAAGCTGGCGCCGTACACAAGCAATCCGCCGAATCGGATTCCCGGGGTTCCGGAGCAGTATGCCACGGCGATGGAAATCAACGGCGTGGGAAGTCCGCTGCTGGTGACGAGCTTCGACGGGAGGCCGATCAAAATCGAGGGGAATCCATCGCATCCGTATTCACAGACGGTGGCGCCTCGACCCGGGGTTCCCGGCGCCGGAGCGTCCGATGCGATCGCGCAGGCTTCGATCCTGGAGATTTACGATCCGGACCGGAGCCAGGCGGCGATCAATCGCGCTGGAAGCACGCAGTTGGCGAGCGATTGGGGCCGGTTTACCAATGCGATGAGCGCGCCGATCGATTCGCTGGCAACGAAACAGGGCCAGGGGCTGGCGATTTTGGGCGAATCGACCTCGAGCCTGACGACGGCCCGGCTGAAGGCGGCGGTGCTGAAACGGTTCCCGAAGGCGGAATTCTTCGAATATGAGCCGCTGAGCCGGGACAACGAATTCGCCGGCGTAAAACTGGCGTTGGGCCGGCCGGCGCGGCAAGTGCTGAATCTGAGCAATGCGATGGTGCTGGTGCTGCTGGATGCCGATCCGTTGGGGACGCATCCCGCGCACGTGCATCACGCATTTGAGTGGGCGTCGAATCGCCCGAACGCGAAGAGGCAAATGAGCCGGGTGCACGCCATCGAGAGCGCGATGACGATTTCGGGAAGCGTGGCGGATTGCCGGCTGGGGGTGCGTCCGTCGCGGATTGGGGCGATTCTGTCGGCGCTGGCGGCGCGGCTCGGTGTGGGGGGAGCGGATTCCACGCTGGCGACCGAGGAAGAGGCGTTCATCACACACGTTTTGGCGGATATTGCGGACAACTCCGGCAAGAGCCTGGTGCTCGTCGGCCCGGAGCATGAGCCGGTATTGCATGCGCTGGCGCTGGCGATCAACGAGAAGATCGGGGCGATCAGATCGACGCTAACGCTCGTGGAAGAGCCGGAGGGCGAACGGGCGAGCCATTTCGATTCCATCGCGGATTTGACGGACAAGTTGAAGGCCAAACAGATCGACACGCTGGTGATTCTGGGTGGGAATCCCGCGTACGATGCGCCGGCCGATCTGGATTTCGCATCGGCGATGAAATTGGCGGGGACGTCAATTCATCTGAGCCAGTATGACAACGAGACGTCGCACGCGGCATTATGGCACGTGCCGCGCGCGCATTATCTGGAGGCGTGGGGAGACTGCCGCGCGTGGGATGGGACGGTGAGCATCTGTCAGCCGCTGATCGAGCCGCTGTATGGCGGGAAGACGAGCGATCAGGTGCTGGCGTTCCTCGCCGGGGAGTCGGAGACTGAAAGCGACGCGATCGTGCGCAAGACGTTCACGGAGATGGATGACGCGGCGTGGCGGCGGGCGCTGAACGATGGACTGATCGCCAACAGCGGATTTAAGGAAATATCGGGTCCGATCAATTTCCATGCGGCACAGCCGTCTGGCGCCGCATCGGGATACGAGGTTCGATTTCTTCAGGATTCGAAGCTGTACGATGGGCGGTTCGCCACGAGCGGATGGTTGCAGGAAATCCCCGATCCGCTGTCAAAGATCGTATGGGACAACGCGGCGTTGATATCCAAGAAGGATGCGGAGACGCTCGGCGTGGGGATCGGGGACGTGCTGGAGATCACGGTGGGAAGCAGTTCGGTGAAGATCGCGGCGTTCGTGTTGCCGGGGCAGCCGGCCGGCGTGATCGGGCTGGCGCTGGGATATGGGCGGACGCTGGGGGAGCACATCGGCTCGGACGTTGGTGTCAACACCTATGCACTGCGGACGCGCGGCGCGATGTTCTTCGCGCCGGCGCAGGCGAGCAAGACGGGGGACTATTACGAGCTGGCGACGACGCAGGACCATCATCTGATCGACCAGCTTGGCATCGAGATGCGGCAGAAAGAGGTGGGTGAGAAATACAAGAGCGCGGAAGTCATCCGGGAGATGACGCTCGAGGAATGGAAAAAGGACAGGGAACCGCCGGAGAAAAACGTACCGCTTCAGCTTTACGGGGCGCCACCGGAGGAGTCTTCCGGCGCGCATGCCTGGGGGATGTCGATCGATCTGTCCAAGTGCGTTGGCTGCCATGCGTGCGTGGCGGCGTGTCAGGCGGAAAACAACATTCCGATCGTGGGCAAAGACCAGGTGCTGAAGAACCGGCAGATGCACTGGATTCGGATCGACCGGTATTTCAAGGGCCAGGCGGACGATCCCAATCCGGAGGTGGTGTTCCAGCCGCTGGCCTGCCAGCACTGCGAAAATGCTCCGTGCGAACAGGTTTGCCCGGTGGGGGCGACGGTTCACGATACCGAGGGGCTGAACGTGATGGTGTACAACCGCTGCGTGGGCACCCGATATTGCAGCAACAATTGTCCCTACAAAGTGCGGCGGTTCAATTATCTGGATTGGCATAGCCAGGACCCGCGGCACGACAAATATCCCAAGCCGTGGCTGAATCTTCCCGATCAGCAGCAGCTTGAGACGGTCCCGAAGGTCAAGCAGATGATGTTCAACCCGGAAGTGACGGTTCGGATGCGCGGGGTGATGGAGAAGTGCACGTTCTGCATCCAGCGGATTCACACCACGACGATCGCCAAGCGGGCCCATGGCGACAAGCTGAACGACGGGGACATCATGACGGCTTGCCAGCAGGCGTGCCCGACGCAAGCGATCATATTCGGGGATTTGAAGGATCGGAAATCCAAGGTTTCGCGTTTACACAACGATCCGCGGGCGTATGGCCTGCTGGATGAGGCGCTGGCGACCAAGCCGAGGAACATGTATTTGGCGAAGGTGAGCAATCCGGTGGAGGGATGAATCCCCGCGGAGCAAGCTCCGCGGGCTTTGAAGAGCAAGGCGAAAACAAATGGCTAGCGTTCCGACAACCGAATTCATCCGCATTGCCAGTCAAAGCGAAGCGGATAATACGACGGACGATCCGCGGTTCCGTGCGCCGTTGGTGACCGGGAACAAGGATTTCGCGGCGGTGACGGCGACGGTGGCGGGCGTAGCCGAGCGGCCGGCGCCGCCGAAGGCGTGGTACGTGGCCATGGGCGTTTCGCTGTCGCTGCTGGGGTTGCTCGGGGCCATGATCGGATATTTGTTCCTGACCGGCGTGGGAGTTTGGGGCAACAATCAGCCGGTGGGGTGGGGATTCGGCATCGTGAATTTCGTGTTCTGGGTTGGGATCGGTCACGCCGGAACCCTCATCAGCGCGATTTTGTATTTGTTCCGTCAGAACTGGCGGACGGGAATCAACCGGATGGCGGAGGCGATGACGATCTTCGCGGTTTGCTGCGCGGGATTGTTCCCCGGCATTCACGTGGGCCGGCCGTGGCTGGCGTATTGGCTGTTCCCGATTCCGAACCAGATGAATTTGTGGCCGCAGTTCCGCTCGCCGCTGCTGTGGGACGTGTTCGCGGTGGGGACGTATGCGACGGTTTCGCTGCTGTTTTGGTACGTCGGGATGGTACCGGACATCGCGACGTTCCGGGATCGATCCAAGAGCAGGATGAAGCAGGTGGTGTACGGGATTTTCGCATTGGGATGGAACGGATCGAGCCGGCATTGGCATCGGTACGAGCGGGCGTATCTGCTGCTGGCGGCGCTGGCGACGCCGCTGGTGCTTTCGGTGCACTCGGTGGTGAGCTTCGATTTCGCGGTGTCGCAGATTCCGGGCTGGCATACGACGGTGTTTCCGCCGTACTTCGTGGCTGGGGCGATCTTCGGCGGATTTGCGATGGTGATCTGCCTGGCGGTTCCGGCCCGGTCGCTGTTCGGGCTGAAGGACATCATCACCATGCGGCACATGGACAACATGGCCAAGATCACGCTGGCGACGAGCATGATGGTGGGATACGCGTACATGACGGAATTTTTTGTGGCGGCGTACAGCGGCAATCCGCACGAAGCTTTCACGTTCCACAACCGAGCGCTGGGGCCGTATTGCTGGAGTTGGTGCATGATGACGTTCTGCAACGTCGTGGCGCCGCAGCTTCTGTGGAGCAAGAAGGTCCGGACGAACATGCTGCTGCTGTGGATCGTGGCGATGCTGGGCAACGCCGGGATGTGGTTCGAGCGGTTTGAGATCATCATCACCTCGCTGACCCGCGATTTTCTGCCTTCCAGTTGGCATGCGTTCTGGCCGACGTGGGTGGATTTGTGCACTCTGGCGGGAAGTTTCGGATTGTTTATGACGCTGTTTCTGTTGTTCTGCCGGTATCTGCCGACGGTGGCGATTGCGGAAATCAAGACGGTGATGCCGCAGGCGCATGCGCATGCCCACGAGTTGCACGGCGAGGATGCCAAGCGGACGGATTACCGTCCGGATGAGCAACACGACCCGGATCGGGATGCCCCGCGGCTGAAGAATCGGTAAGGATTTCTATGTCGACCGAACTCAAAGAGACGCAGGACGCGCACGGCGAAGAGACGATGCTCTCGACGGAGCCGGTGCTGACCGGGCTGCTTGGGGAGTTCGCGGACGTCTCCGCCGTGGTATCCGCCGCGCAGAAGACGCGGGCGGCCGGGTACAAGGTCTGGGACGTGCACAGCCCGTTCCCCATACATGGAATAGATGCGGTGATCGGAATCCGACCGACGGTTCTGCCCTGGCTTGTGCTGTGCGGAGGGCTGACGGGTCTGGCGACGGGCCTGGCGTTGCAATGGTTCTGCAATGCTTTCGACTACCAGATTATCGTCAGCGGCAAGCCGATGTTCAGCCTGCCGGCGAACGTTCCCATCATCTTTGAATGCACGGTGTTGTTCTCGGCGTTGACGACGGTGTTTGGAATGCTGGGGCTGAACCGGCTGCCGCTGCTCTACAATCCGATGTTCAAGAGCGCCCGGTTCAGGCGGGTGACGGATGACAAGTTCTTTATCTGGATCGACGAATCGGACTCCCAGTTTGACGAGAAGGGGACGGAGGAATTCCTGAAATCGGTAGGAGCGACGGTGGTGGAGCGGATAGAGGATTGAGCGCATAGAGGATTGATGGATGTCTGAGGAATCGAAAAGTTCGCAACCACCGGAGGAGCCGAAGGGTTCTGAGGAACCGCAGTACGGCCCGACGTATTACGCGCCGGTGGAGTTGCCGATGCCGCGGCTGCCGCGTCCGCCGTTCTGGATGGTGGCGATCGCGTTGATCGGGGTGGTGGCGACGTGGCTGCCGCTGGCGATCATCTCGCGGGCGCGGGTTTCGAGCTCGACCGATCCGCGGATTCAACTCATGCAGGACATGGGCATCCAGCCGAAGTTCAGGGAACAGATGACGAATTGGCTGTTCGAGGACGAGCGGGCGATGAGGCCGAAAATTCCGGGGACGGTCGCCTACGGACCATTGGAGGAGGACGACCGCGGATTCGTGCGCCAGAACGACGGGACGGGGAAGTGGACTGTGGTATTCGCGGACAGCCTGCCGGTGCGGCTTCTGAATGGGAAGAGGGGCTCGGATCCCGTGAAGAACATGCAAAGCCTGATGAAGCGCGGGCAGGAGCGGTTCAACATTTATTGCTACGTGTGCCACGGATACGACGGCTCGGGGCATGGCCCGGTGAATCAGAGGGCGCTGGAATTGAAGGCGACGGACACCGATCCGGCGCACCCGATCGGAGTGAACTGGACGCCGGCGGCGCAGCTTACCAGCGACACGATCCGCGCCGAGCCGGATGGGAAGATTTTCAACACGATCACGAACGGGATTCGGAGCATGCCCAGTTACGGGTCGCAGATTCCGGTGGACGACCGGTGGGCGATCGTGGCGTACGTGCGGGCCCTGCAACTGAGCCAGGGCGGGGCGCCGCAGTCGATCCTGAGCCAGACGCAGCAGGACGCGCTAAAGGGAAAATAGAACGTGGAAACTGAAGGGCAACAATCCGGCGAAGTGGAAAAACTGAACCTGGGCGACCAGGTCGGGGGGCTTTACACCGGCGCGCAGGTCGTGGGCGTGGTGGGCCTGGTGGGCGCCGTGGTCCTGGGATATTTCGCCGCGGACGATTTCCGCAGGTTCTTCTACTCCTATCTGATTGGATACGTGTTCTTCCTGGCGATCGCGCTGGGGGGATTGTTCTTCGTGATGTTGCAGCATGCGACCAAGGCGGGTTGGAGCGTGACCGTCCGGCGAATCGCGGAATGGTTCGCGTCGAGCCTGCCGCTCATGGGCGTGCTGTCCGTGCCGATCCTGGCTGCCGTGATCGTGGGGCATGGGACGCTGTATCCCTGGGCGGTGAAGGATTGGGGCGTGGACAAGGGATTCAAGGGCTGGTGGCTCGGGCGCGGGTTTTTCGTCGGGCGTGCGGTGATATATTTTGCGATCTGGTCGTGGCTGGGCACCTGGTATTGGAAGCAATCGGTCAAGCAAGACCAGACGGGGGACGTGGAGCTGACGCGGCGGATGCAGTGGCGTGCGCCGCTGGGTCTGGTGTTCTTCGGTCTGACCCTCACGTTCGCCGCGTGGGATTGGATCATGTCCCTGGACCCCACCTGGTATAGCACGATCTTCGGGGTTTACTATTTCGCCGGCAGCACGCTGGCGATGCTTTCCAGCGTGATCCTGACCGTGCGCCTTCTCCAGGGCCGGGGACTTTTGTCCAGGAGCGTGACCACGGAGCATTTCCACGATCTGGGGAAATTCCTCTTCGGATTCACGTTCTTCTGGGGATACATCGCCTTCAGCCAGTTCATGCTGCAATGGTACGGAAACATCCCGGACGAGACGGGCTGGTTCCTGCGGCACGGGGCTTCGACGGTTCGGCCGAACGATTTTTCTCCGGTGGTGATCGCGCTGCTGGTGGGGCATTTCCTGATTCCGTTTCCGGGTCTTTTGTCGCGGCACGTGAAGCGGAGTCCGGCCGCGCTGACGTTCTGGGCGGTGTGGATGCTGGTGTTCTGCTGGGTCGACGTTTTCTGGCTGATTATGCCGCAGTTCGACGACGGCGTTTACCATCTGGGCCTGATCGACCTGGCGGTGCTGGTGGGGATCGGTGGGATTTTCGTGGCGTTCGTGGTGCGGCGAGCGGTGCACGATTCGGCGCGTGCGATGCGCGATCCGCGGTTGCCGGATTCGCTGGCGTTCGAGAATTTTTAGAAGGTTCGTCATGGCGTTCAAACAGGAAGTCAACGTATCGCTGCTGATGACGATCGGGATCGTCTCGGGCATTTTGCTGCTGGTGATCGTGATCGGGACGCAGGCGTGGTATCAGAGCGAGGAAATGGACGAAGTTGCCGTCAAAGCCGACGAGGCGGCCGCGCGGGCGCTCAGCCCGGATTCGCCGACCGTCACCTTCGCGGAGCTAAAACAGGGCCAGGAACTGGCGCTGGATGCCAAGCCGCATTGGGTGGATGACAAGAAGAAGGACCGCGTGGCGGTCCCGATCGGGCAGGCGATAACCTATCTGGCGAACCACGGGGGAAAGCTGCCGTAACATGATCGCGAGATTTATATCTTCGCACTCGACCCCCACCCCAACCCTCCCCCTGAGTACAAGGGGAGGGGGAAATTCCTTGCAGCAGGTGGCACGCGTGCTTTGGATGGCGCTGGTTGCGGCGATGGGGGGGATCGCGCGGGCGGATAACGTGCCCAATCCCGCCGCCGGCACGCAATTGCCCGCGCAGTACCGCAACGTCGGGGTGGATGAACATCTGAATCTCCAGCTTCCGCTCGATGCGACGTTTTATGATGAGAACGCGCAGTTCGTGACGCTGGCACAACTGCTTCGCCCCAATCGGCCGATACTGCTGCAACTGGGGTATCTGGAATGCCCGATGCTGTGCGACACGGTTTCGCGCAGCCTGGTGGATTCGGCCAAGAAGATCGATCTGGATATCGGGAAGGATTTCGATTTCGTGTTCGTGAGCATTGATCCGACGGATTCGCCGGATTTGGCGAAACTGAAGAAAAACAGCTATGTGACGGAATACGATAAGCCGGGATCGGCCGGTGGATTTCACGTGTTGGTGGGCAAACCGAAGGAGATCGAGGCGATAGCGACGGCGGTGGGGTTTCGGTATCAGCCGGCGGACAATGGGCAGTTCGCGCACCCGGCGGTGGCGATGATCATCACGCCGGATGGGAGGATTTCGCGGTATCTGTACGGCGTGACGTTTCCGGAGCAGACGCTTCGGCTGTCGCTGGTGGAAGCGTCGCAGGGGAAGATCGGAACGACGGTGGATCAAATCCTGCTGATCTGCCTGCATTGGGACCCAACGGCCGGGAAATACTCCTGGGCGGCGATGAATTTGATGCGAATGGCCGGCGTGCTCACGATGCTGGCTTTGGGATGCGCAATTTCCTGGATGGTATGGCGCGGTTCGCATCCAAGGCGGCCAAAAGCAATGGATAATTGACAATTGACAATTGACAAAGGCTGAGATGACTTGATGAATGCGATGCTGAACAACCTGGCGGAAAACCCGTGGGGCGGGTTCTGGATGCCGCCGCAGGGCTCGGCCATGGCCGGCGACGTGGACTGGCTGTTCTTTTTCATCTACTGGATTTGCGTCTTTTTCTTCCTGTTGGTGCTGGTTCTGCTGGTGACGTTCGCGTGGAAGTACCGCTATCGCGAAGGCCAGCCGATGCTCGATGCGCCCAAGCACAACACCGCGCTGGAATTGACCTGGACGTTTATTCCCACGCTGATAGTCATCGTTATTTTCTTCTACGGGTTCAAGGGATACATGCACCTGGCGGTTCCGCCGCCGGACGCTTATGAGGTGGACGTGACGGCCCGGATGTGGTCGTACTCCTTCAGGTATCCGAACGGGGAGCAATCGAACGAGTTGCACATCCCGGTGAACACACCAGTGGTGTTCGTGTTGAGCAGCGACGACGTGATCCATGGTTTTTACATGCCGGTGTTCCGGATCAAGAAGGACATCGTGCCCGGGCGGTACAACAAGATTTGGGTGCAGGCGACGATGCTGGGGACGTGGGACATCTTCTGCACGCAGTATTGCGGCCAGGACCATTCGTCCATGCGGAGCCACGTCGTGGTGGAACCGCGCTCCGTTTTCGTGGATTGGCTGGGCAAACTGGGGGGCGGCGGTTTGCCGCCGGTGGAACGGGGACAATATCTGTGGAACACTCGCGGTTGCCAGCAGTGCCACAGCACGGACGGGGCATCAACCGGCAAGGCGCCGACCTGGAAGGATTTGTTCATGACCGAGGTGCAAACCATGGATGGGATGCACATGGCGGATGAAGATTACCTGCACGAGGTGATAACGCATCCGAACGTCCATCCGATCGCCGGCTACCAGCCGATCATGCCGCCGACCGAGGGATTGCTGACCGAGAAAGACGTCGGGGACATCATCGCGTACATAAAGTCGATCAGTAAGAACTATCATCCGGCCAAGCTGCCGGCGGCGACCGGGCCGACCACCGGGCCGTCGAAATAGCTTTTAGTTTTAGTTCTTAGTTCTGGAGTGCCGTATGTCCAAAGAAGAAAAGGTTGACAACTACCTGACGCACAACCGGGGCTTTCTGTCCTGGGCGTTGACGCTGGACCACAAGCGGATCGGGCTTTTGTACATGACGTTCGTGCTGAGCGCGTTTTTGCTGGGCGGGACGTTCGCGGTGCTGCTGCGCACGTCGCTCCTGACGCCCAATCACTGGATGTTCCCAAACGATCCGGCGCACGACACGCAAGCCAAGCTGTTTTACAACAACATGTTCAGCCTGCACGGGGCGGTGATGGTGTTCATGTTCATCATTCCGGCGATCCCGGCGATTTTGGGGAACTTCATCCTGCCGATGATGCTGGGCGCCAAGGACGTGGCGTTTCCGCGGCTGAACCTGCTGAGCTTTTACATTTATTGCCTGGGCGCGACGTTGTTCACCTGGATCCTGATGGGGGGGATTTTGCGGACGGCGTTCAATATTCACCTGCCGTTCGGATTCGGATTGGATACCGGGTGGACGTTTTACACGCCGTTCAGCACGAGCAAGGCGGAGGACGGAATGGTTGCCGGCGTGCTGGGCGCGTTCATCCTGGGGTTCAGCTCGATTCTGACCGGCGTTAATTTCATCGCGTCAATCCATACGCTGCGGCCAAGGGGGATGACCTGGTTCCGCATGCCGCTGTTTTTGTGGGCGCTGTACGCCACGAGCATCATCCAGGTGCTGGCGACGCCGGTGCTGGCGATCACGTTGCTGCTG
>Ga0181538_10000912_pt1 | contig 34540 bp, 25 predicted proteins | sample PEATcosm2014_Bin_40_FD_119773 | JGI IMG/M metagenome (GOLD analysis project Ga0181538, IMG submission 119773) | Peatland microbial communities from MTU Mesocosm Facility, Houghton, MI, USA - PEATcosm2014_Bin23_30_metaG | ecosystem: Environmental > Terrestrial > Soil > Wetlands > Peat | place... | reverse complement strand
CAATGGGCTGCAAGAATGAGGTTCTCGCAAAGACGCAAAGCTCGCAAAGGTCTATCCACGCCCGACCGGGCTTGGCGAGCACGAATACCTCTTTGGTTCCGGCTACGCCGGGTTAGGGAGTGGCCGTCCGAACGCGCAACCACTAATTGGTGGCTTACGGCAGCGTTTCCCTCAGCACTTTTTCGCTTTGCTCGCGGCGGAATTCGTGGAGCTTTTGCTTCAATTCCGGACGGCTGGTGGCCAGGATCGCCACCGCCAGCAGGGCGGCATTGCGGGCGCCGGCGCCTCCGATGGCCAGGGTGCCGACGGGAATTCCCGCCGGCATCTGGACAGTGGAAAGCAGCGAATCCATGCCCTTGAGCGAGGCGCTTTCCATGGGCACGCCGAGCACGGGGAGCACGGTGTGCGCCGCGCAGACGCCCGCCAGGTGAGCGGCGCCTCCCGCGGCGGCGATGATTACCTGGATGCCGCGGCCTTCCGCCTGGCTCACGTATTCCGCCGTCTGGTGCGGCGTACGGTGGGCCGAAAGAACCCGGCATTCGTGCGCCACGCCGAAACGCGTCAACATCTCGTCGGCCTGGCGCATGGTCTCCCAGTCCGACTTGCTGCCCATGATCACCGCTACCAGCGGGTTCGTTTCTGCCATGACTTATTGTCCCTGAGCGAGAGTATAACCGGCTTTGCCGTCGAAGGTTCGCAACGTCTGGGTGGCGCCGATAACGATGCCGGCGGTCGCGAGACGGCCGAGCAGCGCCACGATCTGGTTCATATCGGTGGGGCCATCGGCCGCGAAACGGCAGCGATAGCTATCGGTGCAGAAAGTCCACGCGTTCCCGGCGGGCCAGACCTTGACGCCGCGATTGTCGATCATCTGGAGCGAGAGGCCGCCGGCCGCGAGCTTGCTCACGGCGGCAGCGAGGTCGTCGGTCTTGCGGGAGGGCCACTCGACGAAGACATCGACGCCCTTCAGTTCGGTCGCCACGCCGGCCCTGGCCGTGGCAGCTGCCGCAAGCGATGCGGTCTTGCGCCGGGCGTAGGAGACGGCTTTCAGGGTGTTCGGCTTTTGCCCCAGCCGGGCCACCACTGCGGCGGCGAATTCTTTGGTGCCGACCTTTTGCGTGCTCACGCCCTCGGTGAAGACGTCATAGGTGTGAATGCCGTCCTCGATGGTGCGCAGCCAGGCGTTGTGCACGTTTTCGGCTGTCTCCGGGAGATCGATGTGCACGAGCATGAGGACTGCGCCGAGCAGCAATCCCGAGGGATTGGCCAGATTCTGGCCGGCGCGCCGCGGCGCGGAGCCGTGGATGGCCTCGAACATGGCGCACTGCTCGCCCACATTGGCCGACCCCGCGAGGCCCACCGAGCCGGCGATCTGCGCCGCCACATCCGAAAGGATATCGCCGTAAAGATTCGGCATCACGATGACGTCGAAGGCTTCTGGCGTATCGGCCATCTTGGCTGCGCCGATATCGACAATCCAGACTTCCTTCTGGATATCGGGATAGGCCGCGCCGATCTCGTCGAAGACTTTGTGGAACAGTCCGTCGGTCATCTTCATGATGTTGTCCTTCATGAAGCAGGTGACCTTCTTGCGATTGTGCAGGCGGGCGTATTCGAAAGCGTAGCGGATGATTTTTTCGCTGCCGGGGCGCGAGATCAGCTTGATGCAGGAAGTGACTTCGGGACTGAGCTGGTATTCGATGCCGGCGTAGAGGTCTTCTTCGTTTTCGCGCACAATCACCACGTCCATATTGGGGTGCTTGGTCTCGATGAAGGGGTGGTAGGAAACGCACGGCCGGACATTGGCATACTGCCCCAGAGTTTTACGGGTGGTGACGTTGAGGCTTTTGAAGCCGCCGCCCTGCGGAGTTGTGATGGGGGCTTTCAGGAAGACCTTGGTGCGCAGGAGGGACTCCCACGAGCTGGGTTCTATGCCGGAGGTATTGCCGCGCAAATAGACCTTTTCGCCGATTTCGATGGTCTCGATGTCGAGAGGCGCGCCAGACGCTTCCAGGATCTGGAGCGTGGCGTTCATGATTTCCGGGCCGATACCGTCACCATGAGCGACGGTGATTGGGATTTTGGTGGGCATAGCGGAACACTCAGGATAGTTGGAATTATCCACATCCGCAACGGGAGCGGCGGGATTTTCGACAGGATGGGAACTCGGAGTCACGGGCGCAGGGGCTTGTCGCACGCAAAGTTCGGCGCCCAAAAGAAGTTCTCACAGAGACCGCGGAGGGAGACTACAACCGGCGGGTTCGGTTTTCTCTGTGGCCTCTGTGCTGTCAGACTGAGCAGAGGAATCCACGGTGAAGGCCATGAAGAGCGACGGAAAAGGTAAATCACTTGTAGCGTGAGCCCAATTTGTGAGTGCCTTGATTAGCTCGGCACCAGTCTGACGCGGTTTCCCCCCACCCGTTTTCAAATCCCATTGAGCTTCTTGCGAGCCTTGGCGGCGAATGCAAAAGAAAATGACCAGAAAAGCGATTCCCGTGCGTAATCTTGACCTGGAGGTCGAACCCCTCAAATCTGAGCGACTGAGTGACGAGAACCCGAAAATCGCGAGTCAAGAGCACTGTAGCCAAGGACACCGCGCGTTCTTCAAGAAACGAAGCACTTACTTCCATAGTGGCTCCTTGAGGTCCGTCCAATTCGCGGACCGGGGCACTCTGGCCCAGAACTCTCGGACTTCGTTCCACAACTTACGTCGGCCAGACACATCGAGTTCGGTTCCGGTAGGCATGCTCGATAGACCCCTCACGTCCAGCGGCTCCAACGATATAGACCCGTTCTGATTAGGCATCAACCCCAACGAGGTAAACGGGAACCTTAGCGCCCGCGCCCGCTATGCAGAGATCCCTACCTTCAGCCGTTGAGCTACGCGTGTGTACCCGTTGTTCGTTGCTTTCACCTGAACAAAGAAGAACGGTCTCACCGTCTTCCATGGCCCGTTAAGTTCGCAGATGTAGTCGACAGAAGGCCACTTCTCGCCCATATGAATAGGGCGCCTAAATAGAGGCAGGATGCCATGAAACTTCGTCATGATACTGGCGAAGATGCCTTCGCCTCGGACGCCGATCGCTTCGCTCAGTTCTCCGCCAGGCATCTTTTGTTTGCCAAAGCACCAGTGTACCGTGCGGCCATCGCCACGCCGAAATTGGTGCGGGCGCCCCATGGTGCTCTCCCGAAGTCCCTTTTAACCGGCCAATCGCGGTCGGAGTGAGAGATCGAGCGTAAGCGATCTCGAGTCGCAACCAACTCACAAAAATAATCCCTTACTCCTCACACACTTACCTCCCGCAGCCCTGCTCTCCGCACCGCCCCCGTGCTAAATCTTCCCCGATGCCCGCTTCTCCCAAACAAACCCCCGCACCGGCGAAGGTAAGGCCCGCGCCTCCCAAAACGCCCGCAACCGCCATGCCCGCATCGCACCCCGTCGCCGGCGCCATCGCCGCCTGCCACCCCGTCAACTCCCGGAAGCGCATCGCCATCGAACGGATCGCCCCCGGCAAGAAAATGGCGCGCCAAACGAACCCATTGCCGAACCCCCTCGCCCTCCCGCAATGCGCACAAAAGACAACTACTTCCCATTCCTGCGAGCTCTCGTCCCCAACCCCAAACGAACCCAAACGAACCCATCCTCCCTTGCCGATCCGCAATCGCCGGCGAGTGCGTCAAATGAAGGTGGAAACCTCGCAATCCGATTTCAGCCTCAGGTTCCTCCGCGCAAATTTCCTGCTGGTTTTGGAGCCGTCTTCTCGCCGCCGCGGCAGGGCTGCCTTCCGTACGATTGCGGCGGTTTTCGGGGATTCCCCCGGGCCTCAACTTTTGTATGCTCCCCTCCCTCGCGGCGTGCCCTTTGGGCCCGGCACTGTAGGCGTGTTGTTTGGTATATACTGACCGCAAACAGCCATGCGAACCACTACTGTAATTCCCAAGATTACATTTTGGCTACTAACTGCCCTCGCGGCGGCTGCGGTGTTGGTAATGAACGCGCAGCCTCCCGCGTCACCCGTCCTCGATGCCATGACGAAGGAACTGGCGCGCTCGCAAGAGAAGCTGAAAACCCAGCCAGTGCCTCCTTACTTCATCAGCTACGAGATCACCGAGGCGCACAGCGTCTTCGTTGCCAGCGCATTCGGAAAGATCACCACCAGCAACGAGAGCCGCCGCCGCGTGCTGGATACCCAGGTGCGGGTAGGCGATTACACCCTGGACAATACCCACGAAATTCGCGGCGACATAAACGGCATGATCGGATTTAACAGCAGCGCTCCCGCCGCGGTGCCGCTCGACGACGATGCCGACGCCATTCGCGCGGTGCTGTGGTATCAGACAGATCAGCAATACAAGCACGCCGTCGAGCAGTTCACCAAGGTCAAGACCAACGTCAAAGTGAAGGTGGCGCAGGAAGACGATTCGCCCGATTTTACGCGCGAGGAACCGCAGCATTACTCCGAACCTGTGAGCGATATCAAGCTCGACCGGAAAGTGTGGGAAGACAAGCTTCGCAAGTACAGCGCTCCCTTTTCCGCTTATACCAACATCTATGAAGCCCAGGCCTTTCTCGAGGCCGGCAGCGAGACGCGCTGGTATGTCAACAGCGAAGGCTCGGTAGTCCAAACGTCTCAACCGGCCATTAACCTTTTTATCGTGGCCAACACCAAGGCTTCCGACGGCATGGAGTTGCCGCGCTACGAATCGTATTTCGGTTTCTCCGAAAAAGACCTGCCCGACGACGCCACGGTGCTCAAAGACGTGGACAAAATGATTCACGAGATGGAGGCGTTGCGCGTGGCTCCCGTGGTCGACCCCTACACCGGCCCCGCTATCCTTTCCGGGCGTGCCAGTGGCGTCTTTTTCCACGAGATCTTCGGCCACCGCGTGGAGGGCGCGCGGCAACGGAATTCCAACGACGCGCAGACCTTCAAGAAGAAACTCGGACAGCAGGTGCTTTCCAAGGATTTCTCGGTTTACTTCGATCCCACTATGCGCCGCCTGGGTAACACCGAGCTGGCCGGCTATTACACTTACGACAACGAAGGCGTGAAAGCGCGCCGCGTGGCCGTGGTGGAGGATGGCATTCTGAAGACGTTTCTGATGTCCCGCAAACCCGTCGAGGGCATCGTGCAATCCAACGGTCATGGACGCGGACAGGTCGGTTTGTCTCCCGTGGCGCGGCAGTCGAATCTGATTGTCGAAGTGGCGCCGGCGGCGGTCCAGCCCGATCTCAAGAAGCTCCTGATCGCCGAAGTGCAAAAGCAGGGGCTGCCGTTCGGGTTGTTTTTCGACGATATCGAAGGCGGATTCACTTTCACCGGCCGCACCGTTCCGAACGCCTTTAACGTGCTTCCGCTGATGGTGTACCGCATTTATCCCGATGGCCGCGAAGAACTGGTTCGCGGCGCCGATCTCATCGGCACGCCGCTCACCACCTTCAGCAAAATTGTGGCGGCCGACAAGAACATCGCGGTGTTCAACGGCATCTGCGGCGCCGAATCCGGCGGCGTGCCGGTCTCCGCGGCATCGCCCGCCATCTACGTTTCGCAAATCGAAGTGCAGAAGAAGGCCAAATCGCAGGAGCGGATTCCCATTTTGCCGGCGCCTTTTGAGGGAGGGAAAAAATGAGCGTGCGCATCGCGAAGACAGTTCCGGCGGCCGTTGCGGTGCTCTGCGCCGCGGCATTGAACGCCCAGGACGATACCGTCATGAAGGCCATGCGCGACGAGATGGCGCGCAGCATGAGTCAACTGGCCATCGAGAACTTACAGAAGCCGTATTACATCGCCTATCGCGTGGTGGATTCCGAAACTTACAACGTCAACGCCAGCTTCGGCGCGCTGAACAATACCGGCGCCGGCCGCTCCCGCCGGTTGAGCGTGGAAGTGCGCGTAGGCGATTATAAGCTGGATAACTCCGGCTTCCTCTCGTTCAGTTTCGACAATGGCACCACCATGTACATGGGGCTGGGCGGCACGCAGCTTACCTTGGACGACGATTATAAGGAGATCCGCCGGCAGATCTGGCTGGCGACCGACGGCGCCTATAAGCGGGCCGTGGAGAATTACTCCAAGAAGAAAGCGTCGCTCGAAAATAAGACGCGCTCCGACGAGACGCCCGATTTCAGCAAGGAAACTCCCGCCGTCACCAGCGATCTCTGGCCGGCGGCGACCATCGATCGCAGCAAGCTGGAGAGCGAAGCGCGCAGCTTGTCCTCGCTCTTCCGGCAGATGCCCGCCATCGAGACCTCGCACGTCGCCTTCAACGCGGACACGATCTACACGCGCTACCTGAACAGCGAGGGAACTTCGTACACGCGCCGCCTGCCGGGCATCAGCGTCAACATCAGTGCCGCCGCGCAGGCGCCGGATGGGGACGCGCTCAACGATTTCGTCTGGTATCACGGCCGCTCGCCGGCCGATTTGCCCGCGGAAGACAAGCTGATAGCGCGCATCAAGGAACTCGGCGGTTATCTGACTTCGCTGCGCGACGCATCCACGCTGGCCAACTACAACGGGCCGATGCTGGCCGAAGGTAACGCGGCGGCGCAATTAATAAGGTTGGACTTTTTCCCGAACCTGGTGGCGGCCAAGACCATGGCCAGCGATCTGCCGAACGGAATGGTTCCCGGCCGCGCCCAGGCGGCGGAGAACGCGTTCCTCGATAAGGTGGGCGCGCGCGTGATGCCGGATTTCCTGAGCCTCACCGACAATCCGCTGATCGCCGAGTATCAAGGCTTCAAACTGGCGGGGATGTCGAAGGTGGACGAAGACGGCGTGCCATCGCGCGAGGTCACGCTTGTTGAAAACGGATACCTGAAGTCGCTGCTCACGACGCGCGATCCGGTCCGCGGATTCGAGCAATCCACCGGCAGCCGGCACGCGGGCCAGGCGACTCCCAGTAATCTGATCGTCACTTCCACCAACAGCCTGAGCACGGAAGATCTGCGCGCTAAATTGATCGCGCTCGTCAACCAGCGACGGCTCCAGTTCGGCATGATCGTGCGCCGCCTGCGAAATGCGAACACGCCCGTGCTGCTGTTTAAGGTTTTTCCCGATGGCCATGAGGAACTCGTCCGCAACATGCAGTTCACCGGCATGAACGCCTCGGCGTTCAAGGACATCGTGGCGACATCCAAAGATTTGAACGTGCTCACCGTGGAATATCGGCCGCAGCAGAATAACATCCTCGCGTTCCAGATGCTTCCGGAGGAGAATTACCGCCCGGTGACGATTGTCTCGCCGTCGTTGTTGTTTGAGGACGTGGCGCTGCGCCGCATCCGCGCCGCCGCGCCCAATCCGCCGGTGGCGACGCACCCGTTCTTCGATAAGTGAGCTCGCTACTGGGAGGCCGAACAGCCCTCTCCGAGCGCCGCGGCGACGACGATCTGGACATCGGCGACATTCACCACGCCGTCGCCGTTCAGATCGTTGGCCGCCTTCGCCAAGCCCAGCGCTTCGCCGATCATCAATTGCACGTCCGCAACATGGACGCCTCCGTCCTTGGCGACGCCGCATACACTTAGTAAGTTGATGATCAGGTTGTAAGTAGCACTAATGCTGGCCGTCGAGTTGGCGTCGCTCGCGGCCACCTTGACGGCAAAGGGGCTGCCGCTGCCGGTGGCCGGCGTGCCGGATATGGTCCCGCTATTGAGACCGATGCCGAGCCCGCTGGGCAAACCGCTGGCGGACCATTGATAGGTTCCGCTACCTCCGGTGGCCGTAACCGTGGCGCTGTAAGCCACGCCGACCGTCGCAATCGGCAGGGACGACGGACCCGATATCGCGAGCGGCGGACCGATCGAAACCACCAGGTTCACGGCAGACGCCAGGTTCACCATGGTTCCGGCCGCGGGGCTTTCGCTGATCACCTCGCCGAATGCGGCGCTATTGCTGGATTGCCCGGTCACCGTCCCGACCGTCAGGCCGGCGCCAGTGATCGCCGTAGTCGCGCTGGCTTGCGTCAACCCCACCACGTTCGGCACCGCCACGGTTTTGATCAACGCGCTATAAGCTTCGCCGGTCGCGCTGAGCGTCCCGTTTTGCAATGCCGCCGTGAAGAGCGGCGTTTCGGCGGCGTTGATTTGATCGGGAGTCATGCCGATGGTGGAATTGTAGTCGAGGTAGGCAAAAAGGAACTGAATCGGGTAGGGAGAGATGTAATACAGATTCTTCCAGTACGCCAGGTCCGCCAGGTCGGTCAGGAATTCGGAATCGAGCGGAGACCAGAAGCTGAAATTATCCAGCGACGTTGTAGTCGAGCTGCTGAGCAGGCTCTCGATGCCGAAATCGCCCAGGCCCTCGAGTTGGCTGTCGTTTACCTTTCGCATCCATGCCTCGGAAAGCGCCACGCCCTTGCCGGACATGATGGCCAGGTCGAAATCCGTGGCCGCATCGGCCAGGAAGCCGAGATTCACGCTGTAGATGTGGAGGTCGATGTAATCCAGCCCGGTACCCACCTCGTCCGAAATGAAGTCCGTGGCGTTGGGGGACCATGTCCCCACGCCGGCGCCCACGAGCGGCTTGCCATTGATTCCCGCGCCGCGCAGTTGCGCCACGATGGTCGAAATCTCGGCGGCGTATTGTTGCGGAGTGTAGGGCTGCGAAAGACCCAGAAGGGCGGCCTGCGTGTCGGGCTCCGAGCCGAGATTCAGCCAGTCGGGTGCCAGCAGTTGCGCCACGTTGAGGGCATTCTGGCCGCGCCCGGCCGTAACGTCGTCGCTCGAGAGCGTGGCGTAGTAAGCGGTTAGGGGCAGGTCGGTGGCCATATCGGGAAACAATACCGAGGCTTCCACCACCACCTTCAGACCGCGTTGCCGGGCCTGGGTCATCACTTTCTGGTAGAAGCTGACTACGGTAGCGTAGTCCTGCGGATCGTTGTTGTATTGGTAAAACGGCGGATAGAGAATCGGAAAACTGACGCCGACCACGACCGTTTGCACCCCGACGTTCACCAGTCCGTCCAGTTGCAGTTCCACGGAATGGATGCTGGTAGGCGAGATCAAGACCGAGAGTCCGCGATTGGCGTCGGCCGCCGTGAGTTCCGCTCCGAATGCCACGGGCGGCTGGGAGCCGTTCCACTGCGATTGGATCGTCGAGTTGAAGCTGGAGAGATAGCCTTCGAGTTGCGTGCAGGTGGCGGTAAAACTCGCGGGAGCAGAAGAGCATTGCGCGGCGGCGGTAGCGCTCCAGGCTAGCCCCAGCAGTAGACCGAGATGGCCGTTGCGCCCCACGATCCGCTAAACACCGGGCGGGCCGGGATGTCGCGTTACCGCGGTAATGGCGGTACTTCGTTAACCATGGTTAGCGCCCGCAGTTCCGTCACCGGCAGTAACCGGATTTCGCCCGCCACGCCGCCGATCACGCGCGCGGTGTGCGTGAAAGCCGCGGCATCGCCGGTGACGTAGTGAATCACCGCGCCAGCGCCCGATCGCTGCGCTCCGTCGATCGCGCGGCTGACCACATCGGCGGTTGCTTCCGCGCTATCCACCAGCGTCACATCGCCGCCCGTTACGCGCTCGATGGTCGCGCGCAGCAGCGGATAGTGGGTGCAGCCCAGAATCAGCGTGTCGATATTCGGCCGGTCTTCGAGATAATGCCGCACCAGCAATTCCGCCTCTTCGGAATCGGCGAGGCCCTCTTCGACGGCGTGCACCAGCATGGGGCACGCCCGCGCCCACACGCGCAGTCCCACGGCCTCGAGGCGCCGCTGATAGGCGCCGCTGGCGATGGTCGCCTTGGTACCGATCACGCCCACCTGGCCGGAGCGCGTAGCTTGTGTAGCGGCTGACACGCCTGGGTCGATTACACCCCACACCGGCACGGGGCAGATTTCCTCCAGCCGCCGCAGAGCCACAGCCGAAGCGGTGTTGCACGCCACCACCAGGCGCTCGACTCCGAGCCCGCAGAGGAAGCCGGCGATCTCCTCCGCGAATTGCACCACCATTTCCGGCGGTTTGCGGCCGTACGGCACGCGCGCGGTGTCGCCCAGATAGATGAAATCGTTATTCGGCAGGCGGCGCCGAAGAGCTTGCAGTACGGTCAACCCTCCAACGCCGGAATCGAAAACTCCAATCGTGCTCATTACCCGATGAGTAGCACGCCGCCTGCCGTTTTCCGAAATACTACCGCGCTAGCAGACCATTGCCGCGCCGCCGCCCATGCCGTTATTCTGATGGGATTCATGCTGCTGGAGGTCGACGGATTTTCCAAACGCTTCGGCCGGATTCGGGCGCTCACCGGCGTCGGTTTCCATGTCGAAGCGGGTGAGTTGTTGGGGCTCATCGGCCCGAATGGGGCGGGGAAGACTACGCTCTTCGAGTGCCTTGCCGGCGTGCTCCCATCGGATAGCGGCGTGATTCGCGCCGGCGGCGGCGTCCTCGACGGGCGCTCGCGACGGTCGCTGCTCTTCTACGTTCCCGATGGCATCGCGCCGTGGCCGCACCAACCGGTGGAATGGGTGCTCGATTACGTCATCGGATTTCTGGGCGGACGCGCGGAGCTGCGCGGCGAGGTGATTGCGCAGCTCGATCTCGTAGCGCTGCTCGGGCAGACCGTCGGCACACTTTCCAAGGGACAGCGCAAGCGGGTGCTGCTGGCCATCGGCCTTTTGACCGCCCAGCCGCTCCTGCTGATCGACGAGCCTTTCGAGGGCCTCGATCTGCGGCAGGCGCGCGAGATCGCCGCCGCCCTGAGAACGCATGCCGCGCGCGGACGCACGCTGTTCCTTTCCATTCATCAGATCGGCGACGCCGCGCGCTTGTGCGATCGCTTCGTTTTGCTGAGCGGCGGACGGGTTTGCGGCGAAGGCACGGTGCCGCAGCTTGCCGCCATGGCCAAAATGCCCGCCGGCGACCTGGAAGAGGTGTTTCTTGCTCTCACCTAGCGCGCCGCGCAAATCGCCGTTTCGCTGGCTCCTCGAAAAGGAGTGGCGCGAACTCCTGGTATCGCGCTCGTGGTGGATTTTGCTGATCGTCATGGGGCCGCTGGTGGGAATCTCCTTCATCGGCGCGGTCCGCACCTACGCCGAAGTGAGCGGCCTGAACGGAACTTCGGCCGGTGTCGGCGAAGCGCTCGCGCCGCTCACCGGCGTCTGGGCGCCCACCTTCAGCGCCTGCGAACTGGTGGCCGTTTTCCTGCTGCCCTTCGTCGCCATCCGCATGGTGGCCGGCGACCGCCAAAGCGGCGCGCTCAAACTCGAACTGCAGCAGGATTTGTCGCCCGCCGTTCGCATGGCGGCGAAAGCGCTCGTGCTGCTGGCGGGATGGCTGATCGCGATGCTGCCTCCGCTGAGCGCGCTGGTGCTTTGGAAATTCTACCGCGGCACGCTTTATCCGCCGGAACTCGCGACGCTGATGGTGGGCCACGTATTGAACGCCGGCCTGACCATCGGGGTCGCGGCCGCCATGTCGTCGGTCACCGAGCACCCTTCGACGGCGGCCATCCTGACCCTGACCGTGACCGTGGGCACGTGGATTCTCGACATCTTCGGAGCGGTGCAGGGCGGACTATGGGAACGCGCCGCGGGATACATTCCCGCCGCGCTGGTTTCGCAATTCGAGCACGGCTTGTGGCGGCTCGACACCACGCTCATCGCCGTCGTGCTTATCGTGACCGGCCTCCTGCTTGCGGCCATCTGGATGCGTCTCGGCGCGGCTGTCAAGCGGCGCGCCGCGGAATCGGCGGCGCTGGCATTTCTCGCCGCCGCCGCCATCTTCGCGTGCGCCTTCGTGACGCCGAGCTGGGACAACTCGGAAGCTCGCGCCAATTCTTTTCCCGAGGCCGACGAGCGCGCCCTCCGGCATATTCACGCGCCGCTGCGCATCGATGTGCACCTGGCTCCCGAGGACGGACGCCGCGCCGAGCTCGAACGCCAGGCGCTTTCCAAGTTGCGCCGCGTGATGCCGAAAGTGAAAGTGAGCTACATCTCGTCGACCTCGATCGGCCTGTTCGAGCAGACCAGCGCCGGGTACGGCGAGATCTGGTACGACCTGGGCGGGCGCCGCACCATGAGCCGCGTCACCACCGCCGAGGGCGTGCTGGAATCGATCTATTCGCTGGCCAACGTTACGCCGCCCGCGGAAAGCGGCGACGAAATTTTCCGGGGCCATCCTCTGGCGGCGCCGGCGAAAGGCGCGGGAACTCTATTCTATGGGGTCTGGCCGGGCCTGTTCCTGGCCGGCGTAATTCTGGTCCGAAGGAGATTCAAATGAAGGGTTATCAATTCGCCGTTTGTGCCGCTGCGATTCTCGCCGTTTCGGCCGTCGCGGCGGAAATCAAAGTGAGCCTCGCGAACGAACAGGTGGGCAAACCGCCGGCGGTCTTCGAACCTATCGTCGGCACGTGGATGGTGGTTGAGGACCACGGCGAAAAAGTCATCGCGGTTGACGGCCGGCCCTGGGTGGCGTCGAAAGACACGCCCACCAAGCTGCTGGTGGCGTCCGCGCGCAAGCTCTATGGCACCAGCAACGAAGATCTCATGGATGGCGCCAAGCAGTTCGCCTACTATCCCGTGGCGGTCCTGAAATCGGTGGACAATTTCTCCAACGGCACGATCGGCATGAAATTCAAAACCGTGGCCGGCGATGCCGACCGTTGCTCCGGCATCTTATTCAACGTGAAGCCCAACGGCGAGTGGCTGGCCATCCGTTATAACGACACCGAAAACAACGTCGGCCTGTGGGAGTTCCACAACGGCATTCGCCGCAACGTGCGATTCAGCGACCGCAATAAGCCCTTCATGCTCGACCGCGCCGCCTGGCACGAGCTGAAAATGAGCGTGGATGGCGCGGATTTCAAGGCGTGGCTCGACGGCACGCTGGCCATTGAATACACGCTCGGCAGCGAGCCGCCCGCCGGCAGAAACCCTGACCTGTTCCCGGCCAACAATCCCGTCCTACGCCCTCCGGTGAGCGGCAAAATCGGACTCTGGTCGAAGACCGACAGCTCCAGCTATTTCAAAGATTACGTGGTGACGCCGAAGTAACTCGAACACCGCAATCCTACTGAGCCGCGACCGCGAGGGAGCGGTGCCCTGAAACTACCACTGCCTTGCGGTCGTGGCTCTTCAACACTCACATCACCAGTAATCCGGCCATCAGCTCGATTCCGTCCCAGAGATTCTGCACCCGTAGATTCTCGTTGAACGAGTGCTGATTGTCGTCGTGATTGGCGATCGGCACCACGATCACGCGCGTTCCCAGCGGCCGCACGATGCTGGTGAGCGGAAGACTCCCGCCCATATTCGGCAGCTTCACCGTGGGACCGCGCACGCTTTCCACCACGCGAATCACTTCCTGCGCCATGGGCAGATCCATGGGCGTGCGCACCGCGTTATCGCCGCCGCGCACCGTAACCAGCGCGACCTTGGCGTGCGAGCGGCGCGTGTCCGCGTCCGGCTCCTTGTCCACCACGAAGAAGCCCTGCTTGCGAATGTGCTCCACCACGCGGCTGGTGGTCTCGTGCGCGTCCATCCCCGGCACCAGCCGGATATCGATCGACGCCGTCGCCGTCGCCGGGATCACGTTCGACGCCTGGTTGCCCGTGCGCGAGCTGGCCATCCCGCGCACGTTGAGCGCTGGCAGCGTCACCAGATCGTTGAGCTTTGCCCCGCCGCCTTCCGTCGACCCCAGCCAGAATTCGCGCGCGAGCATCTCGTCGATCACGGGCGCTTCGGCGATGGCGCGCTTTTCGAGCGGCGAGAGCGGCGTGATGCCATCGTAGAAATGGTCGATAGTAATACGCCCCTCAGCGTTCTTCATCGACGCCAGCAATTGCGCCAGCATCAGCGCCGGATTGGGCGCCCAGTTGCCGTAGTGGCCGCTGTGCAGTTCGTACCGCGGCCCGTAGAGCGTGATATCGAGCCCGGTATCGCCGCGCGCGCCGAAGACGATTTGTTGCTGCCGCGTCTGGTACACCGGCCCATCGCACATCAGCCAGAGATCGCCCGCGAACAACTCCTTGTTGGCCGCGAGAATCCTCTCCAGGTTCGGCGATCCCGCTTCCTCTTCGCCTTCGAACGCGAATTTGATGTTCGAGCGCGTCCGAATTCCCGCCGCGCGCATCGCGTCGAGCGCGGTGAGCATGGCGATAATCGGCGCTTTGTCGTCCCCCGCGCCGCGCGCATACAACCGCCATTCCGGGTCGAACGGCTGGCCGGCCGCGGGCAGCGGAATCGTTTTTCCGCCATCCTGCACGGGCTTATCGCGGAGAACGGGTTCGAAGGGCGGGCTCGCCCACTCTTTGGGGTCGAGCGGCTGGCCGTCGTAATGGGCGTAGAAAACGATAGTGCGGCTGGCGCCGGGCGTGCGGATTTCGCCGAATACCACCGGGTTCGCGCCCGGGACACTTACCAACTTCGCCGCCACGCCGCGCTTCTCCAGCATGCGCGCGATGGTCTCGGCATTGCGCTGGATGTTGTCGCGATCGCGCGCGATATTGGGGATCGCGAGCAGCGAGAAGAACTCGTCGACGATGGCCCGTTCGTGCTGCTGCCGCCACTCGCGGGCGGCGCGCGCCGCGGCGTTGTCCTGCGCCAGGGCGAGCGCGGCCGTCATGAGGAGAATCCAGAAATTACGCATGTAACATCAGTGTAGTGCGGACACGCCCCTGTGGCATTATGGCGAGCCGCGACAAGAAATCTCACCGCAGAGCCGCGGAGGCGCTGAGAAAACGGAAAACAGGATTCACCACAGAGGCACGGAGTTCACGGAGGAAGAACCAAAAGAGAAACAAGGGCAAAATCCGAGAGCGCAGAGATGGCGGAGGCCACGGAGAAAGACACGAAAAAATCGGCGCGGCGCGGAGGCCGCACAGGGTAGGGCGCCTGGGCCGGCATGCTGTATGTGGAGCGGGGCGCGTTGGTCTTATACTTGCATGAGATTTGCCCCTTTGCTCTTCGCCGCACCGCTGTTTGCCGCCGCCGGCGGCGGCACCGTCCTCATCGACAACGCCGGCAATGTCTGGACTACCGGGCAAACCAGCTTCCTCCTCACCACCGCGACGGCATTTCAGAAGACCGCGACGTTTCAGTTATGCGGGACCCAGACGCTGACGCCTTTCGGCCCAACGACGTTCATAGACTGCCAGCACGCCTTTCTCACCAAACAGGATCCCTCCGGCAACATCCTCTACGCAACTTATCTGGCCGGGAGCAGCCAGGATGGCGGGACCGCTCTGACTACGGACGCCCAAGGCAACATATATGTGGCAGGTTATACTTACTCGGCCGATTTTCCTGTTACTCCCGGCGTAGTGCAGACGAAGAACGCCGGCCCGACCGGTGGCCCCACAGTGTATACCGAACTGAACGCCCCGTTTGGCCCGGCGAATGTGGTTCCCGGGGGGGACTGTTTCATCGCCAAGTTTGCTCCTGACGGCACGCTGTTGTTCTCCACATTCCTGGGCGGCTCCAGTGAGGACCTGCCTACCCTAATTGCCGTCGACCCGTCCGGCTCCATCTACGTCTCCGGCGTGACTCTCTCCAAGGATTTCCCCGTTACTTCCAATGCTCTCACGGGGCAGGGCACGAATAACTTCATTGCGCGCCTGAACTCCACCGGCACGTCGCTTACTTACTCTACTTACTTTCTTTCCCAGATCCTGGCTTTCGATGTGGATAACCAGGGCCGCGCTTATCTTACGGGCAATCTGGCGGGCGGCGAACCGTATGTCGCGGTTCTCGATACGGGCGCGGGGACGATCGCCTCGTCGCCTCTCCCGCCAGGGATCGCAGGGGCGGGAGTCGCCATCGCGGCAAATGCCGGCGGGAGCCTGGACGTGGCGGTAAGTCCCGCGCCCCTCCCGTACAATTTCGATTATTATCCTTACACCCCCGCGCGCGTGCTGGGAGACAGCTATCTGCTCGAGTTGGATTCCGACGGTGGCCTCGTGTCCCAGATTCATATCGCCCAAAGCCAGTTCGATTCCATCCTGCTCGATTCCTCCGGCAACGTTTCTGCCTTCGGCCACGGCACGGGCGCAATTCCCACCGCGCCAGTCCAATTGCTACCCGCGGCCTGCACGCCGTCAGGCGGCAGTTTCGTCATCGAGGAGAACTCCGCCGGCACCATTCTGGCGTCCACTTATTTCCGCCAGGCGGACGATACCGCCCATGCAATCGCATCTCCCGGACACCTGCTGGTATATCGAACCGAGTCGTCCACCACCGTGCCCATGGATCTATCGGCGCAGCCTGCGGCGCTCTTTGGCTGCGCGTTAAACCTGGCCACGGGACAGGTGGGCAACGGCCTCGCGCCCGGCGAGATCTTCGAACTTACAGGCACGGGGCTCGGTCCCGCGCAAGGCATCGGCGCGGTCCCGGATGCCGCCGGCCAATACCCGACCTCGCTCGGCGGTGTGCAGGTGCTCTTCGGCTCGACGCCGCTGCCACTGCTCTATGTGAGCGCCACCGAGATTCACTCCGTCGCGCCGTTCGGCGGGCTCCCTTCCCAGAACGCCCTTCAGGTGCAGTATGGCAGCAACAATCCGCCGCCGCTCGATCCCCCCGGGGCCAATCTCAACCCGGGCATCTTCGAGATCAACGGGCAGGGCGCCATCGTCAATCAGGACGGCACCGTCAACGCGCCCGCCAATCCCGCGCCGCTGGGATCGATTGTGTCCGTCTACTGTACCGGCACGGGCTACCTGCAAAACCTTGTCGTCGATGGCAGCGTCGCTCCTATCCCTCCGCCGTATGACACAACCGAACTCCAGAACCCCGGGGTGGAATTCGCGGGTGTCGCGGGCACGACTTTATGGAGCGGAGCCGCGCCGGGATTGATCGAAGGGGTGACGCAGATCAATGTGCAGTTGCCGGCGGCGCTGCCGGCGGGAACCAACCTCAGCGCCGTGCCGGTGATCCTGAATGCCGCCGGAACGCTCTCGCCGCCCGTGAATATCAGCGTGAAGCAGTGAGTCCGTTCATGGCGCGCAGCAGTTCTGGCTTGACTAACTGGGCGCCAGCCGCCGATAAGTGGTCGCAATCCTGATAAAGGAGCATTCGGCGCTCGTCCGCGAAGCGGATCTCGCCGGTTCCGCGCGTGAATAACGGTTCGATGTCGATCACGCGCACGCTGCCGCTCCCGGCGCGCTTCACGGTTTCGTTGCGCGCCATCCGCGCCGCGCGCTCGCCGGCGTCTTCGCGAAACGGCGGCCGATTTCCCTCGCGAATGCCTTCGCGCGTGGCGTTTTCGGGCAATACGGGAGGCTGGGTGATGAGAAGGATGTTGCCCGCCAATGGCTTCAGCTCGCGCAGCGCGACGGTGAGCCGGGTCGGATCGACCGCGAGCTTGTTCCAATTGCAAACCAGCAGCAGAAAATCCGGCCTTTCCTGCCGCACGACGGCCAGGGAATCGACCCATAGGCGCGGATTTTGGCCAGTCGAGCGCGGCAGCGGATCGCCGGCCTCGACGCTGATCACGTCGAGCCGCAGATCGCGCTGGCGGGCGATTTCGCGCGCCAGTCTGCCGTACATCGACCCGTTGCTATCGCCCATCAGCACCATCGATCCGCCCCTGCCTCCGGAATTGAAGCGCAGTCCGCCGGCGCGGATCGCGCGCGGGTCGGCATTCACGTAATTGGCGTTGCGGATGACGATGCCGAGAGGCACCAGGGCCGCCAGCGAGCTCGCGAGAGCGGCAAAAGCGATGCGCCGCCGGGCGGGCGCGTTCAGAAAAACGCGGCCGGGCTGTTCAATCAGCACAAAAGATACCGCCGCAGCGCCGAAACTGATGAAGATCTTCAGCGCCAGCCGAAGCGCCGCGGATTGCCAATAGCAGGCGTAATCCACCAGCGAAAACACCGGCCAATGCCACAGATAAAGCGAATACGACATGCGTCCGATGAGCACCAGCGGCTTCCAGGACAAAACGCGTGCGCCGCTCGACAGCAGACACGCCGTGCCGATTACCGGCAGGATGGCAAATCTGCCCGAGACAAAGGAAATGCCGATGAGAAGAGAAAAGGCACCGCTCCCTCGCGGTCGCGGCTCCGTAACGGCTTTCGCCATCACCGCACCGGCCAGCAACTCCCACGCGCGCGCCGGCAGCAGATAGAACGCCCATTCCGGCCGAACTCTTCCGAGCGCCACGTAGCAGACGAAACTCAAAGCCCCCAGCGCCGCCAGGACCCGCGTCCGCCGGCACACCAACAGGAGCGCCGGGAACAGCAGATAGAACTGCTCCTCCACCGAGAGTGACCAGCAATGCAAAAACGGCTGGGCATCCGGGGACAAACCAAAATAATTCCCCTGCAAAAGGAATTTCAGATTCGCCACCGATGCCGCCGCCGCCGACAGCGTCGCGCCGGTGGACGCCAGGTCTTGGGGCGAATAAATCAGCGCTGCACCCGCTACAGTCGCCACTGCGACCACCGCAAACGCCGGCAGCAGACGCGCGATCCGCCGCTGATAGAACCGGCCGAAACGAAACCGGCCCGCCTCGCAGTCGCGCAGAATAATTGAAGTGATCAGGTAGCCGGAAATGACGAAGAAAATGTCAACCCCGAAGAATCCGCCCGGTAGCCAGTGGCGATTGAGATGAAAAACGAACACCGCCAGGACGGCGATCCCTCGCAAACCATCGATCTCGGGGCGGTATTCGGCGGCGGGGCGCATTCACTTTGTAGTGGCGCGCCGCCGCCGAGCCTCTCAGCAGCCTTACGCCGCCAGCCGCAGCAGCGCTTCCTCCAGAATCCCCCGCACCATGGCGAGCTTGTAGCCGTTCTTTTCGAGCGGTACCGCGTCTTTCACCGCCGCCTGCGCCGCCGCTGCCACCGTGGCATCGTCGAGCGGCTTGCCGACCAGCACCTTCTCCGCTTCCGCCGATCGCCATGGCGCCGGCGCCACGCCGCTCAGCACCACGCGCGCCGCCGTCACCTTGCCCTCCGCCAGCGTCACAGAGATGGCAGCGCCGGCCGTGGCGAAATCGAACGCGCCGCGCTCGCGCACCTTGCGATACGTACTGCGCTCGCCTTGCGGAGGCGCGTCCAGCAGAATGTCCGTGACGATTTCGCCCGGCGCCAGCACGTTTTCCTTCACGATGCTCACCTTGGGCAGAACGAAGAACGCTTCCGCGGGTATCGTCCGCCGCCCGTGAGGACCGGCGATCGCGACCCGCGCGCCCAGCGCCACCAGCGCCGATGCCGTGTCCGACGGATGGACCATGTAGCAGCGGTCCCAGCCCAGAATCGCGTGGAACTGGTTCTCGCCCGCCTCCGCAAAGCAAGTGTCGCCGCCCTTGCGCAGGCAATGGAACTCGCCGCGGAAATACCAGCACCGCGGCCGCTGGCAAATATTTCCGCCGATGGTTCCCTGATTGCGCAACTGCGGGCTCGCCACCGACCGCGCCGCCTCCGCCAGCGCCCGATACTTGTCCGCCACGTGCGGATTCACGGCGATTTCGGCCAGCGTGGTCAGCGCGCCGATGCGCAAACCGCCGCCCGCGCGCGCGCCGATACCTTTCAGTTCTTCGATTCCCGAGATGCTCACCACGGTATCGGCGGCGGTAACGCCGTCGCGCAGGCAGCCCAGCAGGTCGCTGCCGCCCGCCAGAATGTGAGCCCCCGGAGCGCCGGCCAACGCCACCGCGTCCTGAATGGAAGCCGCTTTCTTATAGGAGAATCTCTGCAACATGGCTCACCCCCGCTTTGCGTTCAACACTTCTAGTACGGCCGCCGGCGTGATTGGCGCACGCGCCAGGCGCACTCCCGTGGCGTGATAGAAGGCGTTGGCAATGGCCGCCGCCGCTGGTACCAGCGCCGGTTCGCCCAGCCCCTTGGTGCCGGTCGAATTCACCTCGGTATCGTGCGGATCGATGGGAAGCACGGTCAGGTCGGCGGGAACATCCATCGCGGTCGGGATCTTGTAATCGTGAAAGTTGCGATTCAGCATTTTGCCTGTCCCGGCGTCGAGCACGCGATGCTCGGTGAGCGCGAACCCGATGCCCTGCGTCATGCCCCCGAGCACCTGGTTCCGATACGTCAGCAGGTTCATCACCCGGCCGCTATCCTGTGCCGCCAGCATGCGCACCACGCGAACTTCGCCGGTCCGCTTGTTGACTTCCACTTCGGCGAAATGCGTGCCGAACGGCCGGACCGCCTTGTCCGCCGGATGCGGCGCGCGCGTCCCGACGCCGACCACTACCCGCTGGGTTTGCAATGTCCGCAGCCGCCCGACGGCGACCTTGGGATTGCCGCCGGGGCCGGAGATTTCTCCGCCAGCCAGCTTGAGATCGGCCACCGGTACGTTCAGTTGCGCCGACGCCATCTCGAGCAACCGCGCCTTCACTTCCAGCGCCGCCGTCCGCACCGCCGGCGAATCGACCATGCAAGTCTTGCTGCCGCCGGCGCCGTCGCTGAATTGCGTCGTCCCGGTATCGGCATTCTCCACTTCAATCTGCGCCATCGGCACCCCAAGTTCTTCGGCCACTACCTGCGCCATGATGGTGCGAGTTCCGGTGCCGAGATCGGCCGCGCCGATGTTCAGGTTCACGCTGCCATCGGCGTAGAATCGCACGATCGCCGTGGAGATGGGCGGCGCCAGATACCCCCACATGCCGCTGGCCACTCCCACGCCGCGCACGATCGGTCCGTCGCGCTTCGCCTTCGCTCTCGCCTCCGTCCAGCCGAACGCCTTGGCGCCTTCGCGCAGGCATTGCGGCAACCCGATCGACGTGTACGGCTTGTTGCCATCCACGCCGCACACCATGGAAATGTTCTTCAGGCGAAATTCCACCGGGTCCATGCCGATCTTTTCCGCCAGTGTGTCCATGGTCTGCTCGAGCGCCCACGCGCTCTGCGGAAATCCCGGCGCGCGGAAGGCGCGGCTCTGCCCCGCATTGATGAATACCGGCGCTTCTTCCGTCTTGACGTTGGGGCAGACATACAACTCACGTACCAGATAGGCGGCCGAATCGCCGGCGGGATAGGCGCCGATCTCGGAGTTGCCGCGCAGTTCGAAGGCGGTCAGCGTTCCGTCCTTCTTCACCCCCGCCTTCAACCGCAGGTTGTGAGCGGGCCGATTTCCCACGCACAGCAACTCCTCTTCGCGGCTCAGACAATACTTCACCGGCCTTCCGGTCTTTCGCGCCAGCAGCGCGGCGAGCACCGTGTACTTACTCAGGTCGATCTTGCTGCCGAACCCGCCGCCCATGTGGCGCGCGATCACCCGCACCTTGCTGAGCGGGATTTTCAGCGCCGACGCCACCCCGGCTTGCGTGGTGAACGGAAACTGCGTGGAATCCCAGATGGTCAGATGGTCGCCCTCCCAATGCGCCACCGATCCATGCACTTCGACCGGCGTATGCAGCAGGCATGACGTCTGGAAGGTCTCTTCCACCACCACGTCGGCCTCGGCAAAGCCCTTCGCCACGTCGCCGCGGCTGAAATTGTTGGGCTGGACGATGTTGCCGCCGTCCTGCACTTTGGACGCCCCCGGTTTGAGCGCGTCCACCATGCTGCTGACAAACGGCAGTTTCTCGTACTGCACCTCGATGGCGCGCACCGCGTCCCACGTCTGTTGCTGGGTCTCCGCGGCCACCGTCGCGACTTCTTCGCCTTCGTATCGGCAATGCGGATCGAACAGCCGGCTCCCGCGATACCACGGGATGTTGCAATCCTTATCGGCGTCGCTCAGAATGGCGCGCACGCCCGGCACGGCCGCGGCCCGGCTCACGTCCACTTTGGTCACGCGGGCATGCGCATGCGGGCAGCGCACGGTAGCGGCGTAGAGCATATCGGGCAGGTTCTGGTCGAGCGTGTACTTCGCCTCTCCCGAGAGCTTTTCCGGCCCGTCGATTCTGGGAATCGACTTGCCGACGATGGTAGTTTCCGTCCAGGGTTTGGGATTTGCATCCGGCATGGCTCACCTCCCCGCTTTCTTCAATTCCGCGGCCCGATTGACGGCGCGGAAAATGTGTCCATACGCTCCGCAGCGGCACAGATTGCCACTCAGACCCTCGCGGATCTGCTCGATGGCCGGGGAGGGCGTCTTACGCAGCAGCGCCTCGGCGCTGATCATCTGTCCCGACGTGCAGAATCCGCACTGGTAGCCGTCTTCTTCGAGGAACGCCTGCTGCACCGGCCCCAATTCCGCGCCGTCCATCAGGCCTTCGATGGTGGTGATTTTCTTGCCCGAAGCTTCCACCGCCAGCGTCAGGCAGGCATTGCGCGCCACTCCGTCGATCAGCACCGTGCACGCGCCGCACTCGCCGCGCTCGCAGCCCTGTTTCGTGCCCGTGAACCCTAAACGGTCGCGCAGAATGTGCAATAGCGTCCAACGCGGCTCGGCCAGGATGGTGTGGGTCTGGCCGTTCACCTGCAAGACGACCTTTACTGTCTCGCCTTCCGGGGCCTCCAGCCCACCTGCCTGGGCTTTCTGGTCGATCGCCGCGCCGATCAGCGCGGCTTCTGTGGCGCCGGCCGCGAGCGAATTGAAAAATCCTCTGCGGCTGAAACCCTTGTCCATCGGTACTCCCTTCTGAAAGGGATTTTAACACCCGTAGATATGAAATATGGGCGTAGGCATGGCGCTGGGTTTGCCGGAAAGAGGATAGGTCCGGATTGGTTCGGCCATTTCCGGTGCAATTTGTCGAGGCCCGTGTGGTAATCGGGTGAGGGACGTGAACGAGTTGTGGGTTTCAGATCACCGGAGCGTGGACGCAGAACCCCGACGCTCCGCCGTCGCCCCTAAACATGCATAAGAAATGGCTCGGCCAAGCGATGCTCGAATCGCCACTGAGTGGGAAAATTCACGGTAAGCCCCGGTAGGTGGGCTTTAGTCGTACGCCCCCAGGCGGCGACACCGTTGCGGCCCCCGTCCCTGGGTCAAAGTACGATAACGCCGTTTGAACTAAGTACTCCATTTCAAAAGTTCGCCAACGTATTCTGTCGCTACACGGACCGAGAGGAATTTTGCCGCAGAGAGTGCACAAGCTGCACGTGAAAGTCGAGAGCCGCTGCCCACCCCCAAGGCGCCCGTCCTGTCGGGGGTGCCCTTTCCTTACGCAGCCGCAACTGCCGCTTAGCGGCCCGCAAAGTGCCCACTGTTCGGTATGCGTCTGACTTATCTACTAGCGGTGACTGCTTCGATTCTGGCGTTGGCCGGTGCGGACACATCCGGACCAGCGAAGAAAAACATCGGCACTCCGGTCGTCAGGAGCCCTGCGGCGAACGAGATAGAGGACTCGACGAAGACCGACCCGGTGGGGCCAGGGGCCGCTGGTCCACGGGTCGTGCGGGCGCAGATTCTTCTCGACCGCGCGAGGTTCTCGCCCGGCCAAATTGACGGCGTTTACGGCGACGATTTCGGGGTTGCCGTCAAGGGATACCAGGAAAACCACGATCTCAAACCGACGGGGACAATCGATGCCGCGACGTGGGGATTGCTCAATCGAGACGCAGGTCCTCTGCTTTTGACTTACGCGATTACCCAGGCGGACGAGAAAGGCCCGTTCCTGCCGCTACCGGCCGAGGTTCAGGAAAAGGCGAAGCTGAAGTGGCTTGGCTTCGAAACGCCCGAGGAAGGACTGGGCGAGAAGTTCCACGTCTCGCCGAAACTGCTGGCCGAGTTGAATCCCGGCAGGAAACTGGACACAGCGGGGGAGCGAATCACCGTGCCGAATGTGCGGCGCGCCACGGTGGGCATGGCAGTACGCGTGGTGGTGTCGAAGTCAAAACGTACCGTCATCGCGTACGGCGCCGGCGGCAAGGAACTGGCGCAGTATCCGAGCACCGTTGGGGACTCGCACGATCCTCTGCCGATCGGTCACTGGACCGTCGTCGGCATTGTGCATTACCCGTGGTTCGACTGGGACCCGAAGATGCTCTGGGGCGTTGACAAGACCCTGGCGAAAGCGGAACTCGCGCCGGGTCCGAACAATCCCGTCGGCGTTGCATGGATCGGCCTCTCAAAACAGGACTATGGAATCCACGGGACGCCGGATCCGGGGAATATCGGGCACGGAGTGTCGGACGGGTGTATCCGGCTGACGAACTGGGATGTCGACGAGCTGTCGCACATGGTTCGACGGGGCACGCCGGTCGACCTGGAGGAGTAGCGTTGAGGCTCTCTGTTTGCATCGCCGGGCTGTTGCCGGTGGCTCTCGCGGTTGGCGCGACCTCTTCCATTCTAGAGATGACTCCGCCCATCCGCGGACTCGCCCTCGCGAATCTGCGGGATAGTTTCGGAGAAATTCACGATGGGCGTAGGCATGAGGCGATCGACATCATGGAGCCGAGAGGGACACCCGTGCGCGCGGTGGTGTCCGGAAGCATCCGCAAACTGTTCCTCAGCAAACCGGGCGGCAACACCATATACCAGTTCGACGAAACGGGAGTGTATTGTTACTACTACGCGCACTTGGACGGGTACGCGAAAGGGTTGCACGAGGGAATGCCAGTCAAAAGCGGGGACGTCATCGGCTTTGTTGGATCGACAGGAAATGCGGATTCGCGCGCGCCGCACTTGCATCTTGCGATCTTCGAACTGGGGCCGGAAAGGCTGTGGTGGCAGGGGAAGGCCGTTAATCCATATCCTGGCCTGGTAGCCGCCGTGAAGCGGGCGAAATAGCGGATGATCTCCACTGGCGGCGAAAATAAGGTTCTCGCCGATGTCATCAAGTGGTTGGAGTGGGGAAGCCGAACGCCGCGTGCAGAATCCGCCACAACGAGTGCAGTCTTTGCCGCTTCCCGCCCACTCAACAAAAACCCGCAACCCACGGCAACCGTTGCCAAATTCCGGATCCGCTTGCGACACCGTTTTTACGGGAACGGTACCGCGCGTGCTCTTATATATCCTTGAAGCCGGGAATGAACGCTTTGCGCAACATTTGTGTCCGGGAGTTTAGGGCGTCGCAATGCATAGGCTATTTTGCCGACAGTCCAGGACGCGATCTATGTCCATCGAGAAGTGCGAACTTTTGAAAGAATTGAAATTCGACTTGGCCTTCGTCGAGGACGGTGGATACGGTCGCACCGTTCGTACGCCACATAAATCCACATCTCCCTTCCGAGACTCGCTCACTTGCCTCAATTTCGGCGATCTGTCGAGTGCTCATCCGTGCGCTGAATGCGTTCTGATGGAGTTCGTTCCCGAGTCACGCAAGAACGAAGAGGTCCCTTGCCCATATTCCGCTTAATCGGGACAGCAGAACCATCGCCGCGCTGGATGCCACCGAGGCAGAAGAGGCCCTCAAGCGGTAGCTTCACCACGAAATCAACAAGCTTGAAGGAGAACTCCTTGTTTAGAACCGCTCGGGAGAACATCCTGCTCTTTAGCGTGTATTTCAGGGGCGCGTATCTGGCGTCATTGCTCTCTGGGCGCTCGCGCTACCCTGCTGGAGACTGACTATGCCTTGCTTCCTTCTACTCATCCTCTTGCTGTTTCCGCGCGTCGCGCTCGTGCTGATGTGGATCTACTCGACCTACCTGCAGCGCGCATTCCACGGCGGTCTGGTACTTCCGGTACTGGGCTTCATCTTCCTGCCGCTCACCACGATCGTATACGCATGGGAACTGAACAGTGGCATGCCCACGACGGGAATCAATCTCCTGTGGCTGCTAGTCGCGGTAATCATCGATCTGGGCGGGTTGGGTGGAGGCGCGCATCGCCAATCCCGGCGCTGAGTCGGCCAAGCGTCTGCGTATTTCGACTGTTCCGCAAAGAGACGGTGCAGTGGAACTGGGCGAGGCCGGTGGTATTGAGAAGTCGATCAGCACTCGAAACCCCGAACGCGCAAACGGAATGGCTGCCGCCGTCATCGACCGCACCAGCACGGGAAAGGTGTCCCGTGATCCGCGTTCGCCTCCTTTCCCAATAAACGACCAAAACGTGTCGCCCTCAATATAGGAGAGGGGCGCAGGGAGCAACTGGAGTAGCTCTTGCGCTACTGCCGTCTTCCCAGCGCCGATCGGACCCGATAGGAATATCACGCTCATACGGCCAGTGTCGCACGAGCTATCGGCGTTTCCCGGTTGAAGTGAAGGGCGGCGACAAGTTCCGTGTCAACGCCAAAGCGGGGTATTGGGCGAGCGAAAAATAGTCTGACGTCCGACATTCAGCGGCCGGCTGTTGGTTCGCCGTCCATCTATTCGGCACAGCCGCAGCAGGCAATTGCTCGCCCGAAACGTCCGTCGCGCCCGCCAAAACTATGGGACCGGGTGAGCATGGGACCGGTCGCGACTACGCCGAGTATCGGCGACCGCTATCGGGAGCAGGATGGCGAGCGCGGCCAGGCTTAGCACTGCGCCGGCCCACAGGCTCCGCGGTCTGAAGCTGAAGACGACGCGGTGCCGCCCCGCCGGGACCGTGATCGCCTGGAACGTTCCGTTCCAGCGTTCCGTTCTCACGACATTCCCGTCTACGGTTGTGTTCCACCCCGGGAAGAACTGTTCCAGCAGCACAAACCGGCCGCCTTCATCGGAATGGACGATGAGTTCGCGCCGTTCGGGCGTCCAGGAAACCGGTTGCGCGGTTCCGTTTTCGCCGGCCTCCCAGCGATATGTCGGCTTAGCGTGCAGATACCGGTAGACACGGTAAAAAGAATCGCCCTTGCCGACCAGCGCGAAGTCAGGGCTCCTGGCCAGCAATGCTTCCTTGCCTGCCCCTTCGTGGGTGATGACGTAGCCCACCCCAAAAGCCTGCAACATCTGTCCGTTCCCGATATCCATGTAGAACATGCGGTTGGTTCGGAATTTCACCCACCGCTCGACTGCGTTGCGATATTGAAGCGGCAGAAACGGATCGAAGCCCTGCGGCGTGGTCAACTCCCAGATGCGCAGATCGGTGGAATAGGGCGATGCATCCTCATCGCACGCGATTCGATAGCCGGGGCTGGATGACAAGATCTGAAACGTAGACTGGTCGAGCCCCGGCATTCCGCTGCTGACGTATTTCTCGTCCTCGTCTCCCGGTACCGCGTTGAACCACCGGCCGGAGCCATAAACCTTCAAGTCTGTCCCTACCAAAAGCAGGATGGTTCCTCCCAGCACGGAGCGGCGCCAGCCCAAACTGTTCCGGAATACCAATAGCCCCAATGAGAAGAGTCCCACAGCGATCGCGGTGCAGACAATCGCGGCGCCATGGATCGCAAAGTTGCCGCCCAGGATCCAAATCGCCAGTTGGCGAAGCGACCAGCCCGCGAGCCCGATGGCGACGACAGGCGCGGCCCACTGCGGCACTCGCCGCCTCGGCGATCCCTTCGCCTTCAAAAAGGCGTCCAGGCTGAGAGCGGTGATCAGCGCCGCCATGGGAGCTATCCCCGCGAGGAACTGGAACGGCGACATAGTGTCCTCCAGCGCCGGAATGCGCGCGACCGCACGAAGGAGGAATGCGGCTGGCTTCGCGAGCATGAGGACTACCAGCAAAACCAGCGCCGGCTGAACGTATGGACGCCATTTGTGTTGCCGCAGCACCCACAGCACGGCGAAGGCGGCGGGCAAACCGAGATACAGGTAGACGCATCCCGGGTCATAACTGCCGGGATGGCCAGGATTGAAGTCGAACCAATTGGGGACGAATGAGGACAGGAGTAACGTGCCGAATCCCCATGCGCCCGGCCCGTATTTAGGCTCGATCATCATCACCGAGTGCGCATCCAGCGCGGGGAATAGTTCCACGGCCGCCAGAACGCCCGACGCCGCGATGGCGATGCCGGCGCCGGTGAAAGCGCGCCAATGTTCCCGGCTTCCGAGCGCGTACGCCAAAATCACCGCGCAGACCACGATCCATGCCGAGGGGTAGCCCGCCAGAAGCGACAGAGCCGACGCCGCCGCGACTTTCCACAACGGCCGCCAATCGCGCCTCTCAACAGCCTGGTCCACTCCCCAGAGGGCCAGCGGTATCCACGTCACGGTGCAGAGGACGCCGGTATGGAGAGTCTCCCACATCATATAGCCCGAGTAGGCGAAAACGCCCGCGCTCAACACGGCCGCCATTTTCCCGGCCCTTTCGCGGAGCCATAGGTAGCACAGCCAGAAAGCCGCCCAGACGTGAAGAAACGTGAACAGCTCGAGCATTTTGAAAGGTAGCTGAGACCAGGGTGCGCCGATGACGTACATCAGCCAGTTGGGCGGATACAGCAGCGCAGCCTGAATGTTCCCCACGAATGAGATGCCGCTGTAAATGGAGGGATCCCACAACGGGAACCGTCCTTCCTTGAGAGTTCGAAGCGCATAGACCTGCAGCGGGTAATGGTAGCCGGCGATGTCGGACCACAACTGCACGTGCTGAAACGGCGGCAGATACTCGATAAAGAAAATGAGCGTGCAGATCAGGCCGAGTTTGCCGGCAGACTTGCGGTCGAGACGCGCGGCTTCAACGAACCAGCTATGAAACCTCTCCAGGGTGGAACCGGGTGGCTGCGGGGATATGATTTCGGGCACTGCGATATAGACCTTTCGAGCCGTCGTTGGGGACGAAATCCCGACAACGCAGGTGCGAGGTGGTCGCCGGTAAACATCGTTCGATTCACCCTATTCTAGTATTTCTGCCACTCCGCTCACTCAGGTGGCCCTTTCGGCCCGGCTCGAATGGGCTATATTACGGCAACCGCGATAATTGCCGCCCCAGTAACGTTCGAATTAACACAATACCGAGGAACTCTTTTCTTGTCGCAATGTAAGTATAGTTATGCGACGCCGCAGTGACACAATTCTGTGAGTGCGCTCGGCGAGATTGGAGAAAAATCGTACAGAAATTCGGTCGCTGTCGGGAGTTATTCGGCGGCGCAGGGTTTAGAGGAATCGGCGGCGTCCGCGGTCGTGGCGCAATGGGAGCCATTCTTGCGTGGGATCGGCCGGCCGACGCCGTGATTACCTGTGAGGACAATTTATGATTGAGGGAAGGCTGGTCTGCCGGGTCTTGGCTACCCCGCTCCTATTGGTCACTGCGACGGCGTACGTGTCCACCTTGAATGCTCAGACGAGGCTGGCAGCCGCCATATCAACCTCGTCGACATCTCCGGCCAGCGTCGGCTCCATCATCACCTGGAACGTGACCGCCACCGGTTCGGCGTCGGGCAATCTGTGGTATCGGTTTCGCGTGCGCGAGGTCGCACCCTTCTCGGAGCACTGTCGTACCGGAGGTTTGCGGATTGTCCCTGCCTGTGTGGGCAGCAGCTTTTCGATGATCCAGGACTACGGTCCGTTAAATTCGGTGGCCTGGACGGCGAGCGATCACGAGGGTAACTACGAGATGGAGGTTTCGGCCAGAGATAACACTACGGGCGTCGTTTCAACGACGACGTCCGCGTTCGAATTCGTGCCCCGAGTCAGCAGCGGCACGCCCGCGATCAATCCGACCGCTAATCCCCTGGTGTTCCTCTATAGCGCCCCGCTTTGCTCCGCAAACAGCACGATGTCGGTGCAATTTCAGGCATCCGGCACCTTGCTGCAGAGCACCAATTCGAAATCCTGCGATGGCCGGACCACCATGAACTTCTATATCGCGGGCATGCTGCCGAAGACGGTTTATAGCGTTCAGCACGTGATCCGGACCGGAGCCAATACGGTAATGGGTCCGGTATTGACGCAGCTAACCGGGGAGCCCTCCTCGGTTCTCGATTACGGCGCGCGCACTCTGAACGTTCCTCCGCCCGCGTCGCTGCCGAATCCGGTCCTTCTGCAAGCACGCTTCGGCAACCCCGTGGCGACCGACCTCAATGGAAATGTGCTCTGGTACTCGCTGCAGAACATTTCGTTTCTCGCCCGGCCCGAACCGGGCGGCCTGTTCCTGGGGTGGCTCGAAGGCTCCACATTCGATACCGCCCACCAAGCCATCGAAGAATTCGATCTGGCCGGGACGGTTCTCCGCCAAACCAACGCCGCCCGCGTGAACGAACAATTGGCCGCCATGGGTATGCACTCCATCAACGCGTTTCATCACGATGTCCGCGCGCTTCCGGGCGGAGGTCTTCTGACTCTTGCCGCGGAGGAGAGGATTCTGACCGATGTCCAGGGGCCCGGACCGGTCGATGTTCTCGGGGACATGATCATCGTGCTCGATCAGAACCTGCAAGTCACCTGGGCTTGGGACACGTTCGATCACCTGGACAACTCCCGCAAGGCCACCATGAACGAAACCTGTACTGCCACGACTGGCGGCTGTCCTCCCATTCTGCTGGCGCCGAAGGCCAATGACTGGACTCACGGGAATGCGATTCAACTGACTCCGGACGGCGATATACTCTACTCGTCCCGCCACCAGGATTGGGTGTTCAAGATCGATTACCAGAACGGTCGGGGCACCGGCAACATCGTCTGGATACTGGGCCTGGACGGGAATTTCCAGTATCTCTCCAACGATCCCTATCCCTGGTTTTCGCATCAGCACGACGCCAATGTCGACGTCAACGGAATTGTCACGGTTTTCGACAACGGCAACCTCCGCCAGGCCGCCAATCCCAGCTCCGACAGCCGCGGGCAGGCGATTCAACTTGACGAGACGAACATGACGGCGACGCTGCTGGTGAATGCAGACCTGGGGGATTTCTCGATTGCGCTAGGCTCCGCGCAAATGCTTCCTGACGGGAATTACCACTTCCATTTAGGCGACATTGTCGCAAAAAACAGCACTACGAGGGCAGTTGAAGTTGAACCGGCCGGACAGATCGTATACGATATGGGTATCGGGGAGATTATGTATCGTTCGTTTCGCATGCAGGATCTCTATACCCCGCCGGTTTTGTCTTCATGGGTGGAACCCTGACCGGCCGCAGAAGTTTCCTGAAATTGGGTGTCGCCTCCGTTGGAGGTGTTTTAGCCGCTCAGGAACGTTCCAATCCATCACGGTCCGTCCTCCAGCCTCGGAGGCGGCCGAATATCGTCCTCATTTATGGGGATGACCTTGGGTCTGGCGACCTTGGTTGTTACGGCTCGAATTTTCCCACCCCGAACCTGGACAAAATGGCGGCGCAGGGCGTCACATTCCGGCAGTGCAGTTCATCCAACGCGGTGTGCTCGCCGGCGCGGGCCGGCCTTCTCACCGGCCGCTATCCCACGCGGGTGGGTGTCCCGGATGTGCTGCAGCCCACCGATACCGGCGGACTCTCGCTCGCCGAAACCACTATGGCCGACATGCTCAAGACTGTCGGGTATACCACGATGTGCGTCGGAAAGTGGCATCTGGGATCGGCATCGCAGTACATGCCCACGAATCGGGGCTTCGATGCATTTTACGGCCTTCCGTACAGCAACGATATGGCGCCGCTGCCGCTGATCCAGAACACCACCGTCATTCAAGAGCCAGCCGTTCTGAATACCCTGACCCAACGGTACACCGAACAAGCCGTCTCCTTTATTTCGAGTTCCAGGAAGTCGCCGTTTTTTCTTTACATGCCCCATACCTTCCCGCATATTCCACTGGCGGCATCGACGCAATTCCTGGGGCAATCGGGGTACGGATTGTACGGCGACACGCTGGCGGAAATCGACTGGAGCGTGGGCCAGGTGCTCGCCGCCGTTCACGACAACGGCCTCGACGAAGACACGCTGGTTATGTTTTCGAGCGATCATGGGCCGTGGTTTGAAGGCAGCAACAGGGGACTGCACGGGCGCAAGGGAGAAACCTGGGAAGGCGGCTTCCGCGTGCCCTTCATCGCGCGCTTCCCGGGCCAGATTCCGGAGGGCCACGTTTGCACGAGTATGGCTACCACGATGGACATTCTGCCCACGGTTGCCAGGCTTTCCGGCGCGGCGATGCCGAGCGCTCCGCTGGACGGCTATAACATCTGGCCGCTGATGACAGGACAGCACGCCGGGGACGGATCGGCCGAGATCGCTCGCGATGCGTTCCTCTATTTCGATTCCTGCAATCTGCAATGTGCCCGGCTCGGACCGTGGAAATTGCATCTCACACGCTACAACGTGCCCCCGTGGATCCCTATGCCTGCCAACTGGCGGATGAACCTGCCGCTGGCGAACCCCGAGTTGTACAACCTGGAGAACGATCCGGCGGAGACTACGGACATGGCCTCCTCTTACCCGGATGTGGTGGCGTCGATCACTGCGCGCGTTCAGGCCCTGCTTGCCACATTTCCAAGCGCGATACAGTCGTCGTGGAAAAACACCATGAGCCAGGCGCCGGTGTACTGCTCGCCGGGCGGTTGGCCGGCCGGACCCGGTCAGTAAACGCGGGCCCGGCGCTCCTCATTCACGCGCCTGGTGTAAACTCATGCGCGGCATTAGTGCCAACACAAAGGGCACCGCTCCTTGCGGTCGCGGCTCATTAGTTGTGCGTCGAATCGGCAGCAGTTGATGAGCCGCGACCGCAAGCAAGGAAGCGGTGCCTTTTCCTCCTTAAGCGCCTTTTCGCAGGCCCAGACTGATCAATTCCTTTTTCAGCGGCGCCACCGATTTTGCAAAAATCATTTTGTACGCTTTGCAAAAGTAATCCAGGTCAGCGAACTGTTTCCGCGGATCGTAGCGGTGTTTGGGGCATCCTCCGTGACAGATCGACTGATACTCGCAGACCTGGCAATCGGGATGCGCAATGGTTTTATTGGCGGCGAATCGAGACCGGCGCTGCCGCCGCGCGATCTCCGTCCACGAGTCGGGATTCACGTTCCCCAGCTTCCAACTCTGATCCACGAAAAAATCGCACGGGTAGATATCGCCGTTGTATTCCACTACTACATAGCTGTCGCAGGTCTCGTGCATGGTACACGTGCCCGGCCGCTGGCCCGCCAGTGCCTCGGCGATGTTTTCGAAATAACGGATATGCACCCGCCGCCGGTCGGGCCACCACGCGTCGAAGGTATCGCACAGGAATTGCCCGTACTCCTCCGGCGCAATCGTAAATGGCATCGGCTGCCCCGCGCCATCGAACTCCGAGAGCGGGATGTACTGGATATGTTCCACCCCTAACCCCCGAAAGAAGCCGTACAACTCTTTTGGCCGGGTTACATTGGCACGGCTCACCACGCAAAGCACGTTGAATTCGACGCGGTTCTTCTGCAGGCATTCGATCGCCTTGATCACTGCCCGCCATGTGCCCTTCCCCTGCCGGCTGACGCGATACCGATCGTGCATCTCCTCGGGGCCATCCAGGGAGATCCCCACCAGCCATCGATACTGTTTGAACAGGCCGCACCACGCGTCATCGATCGACAACCCGTTGGTCTGGATGGAATTGGAAACCGCCTGCCCGTTGCGCCCGAACTGCTGCTGATACTCCACCAGTTTCTCGAAAAAAGGCAGTCCGGCAAGCGTTGGCTCCCCGCCCTGGAACGCGAAGGCGCTCTGCGGATACGAGTAGAAGAGATACGTGTCCACCAGGCGCTCCAGCGTTTCCAGGGTCATCCTGCGGCCGGGCAGCGCCTTGTACGGGTCGGCATCCCGATCCAGGTAAAAACAATAGGTGCAGTCGATGTTGCAGACGGCCGACACCGGCTTAATGAGCAGCGATTGAATGCGCGGTACGGATCCCGACGTGTTGGTAACGATAGGAAATGGGCTCACCAGGACTTCCCAGACGGCATTTGTAGTGTAGGTCGAGCGCGCCGGAAAAGCAAACCGGACCCCGCAAGCCGTCAGGATTTCGCGGCGATTGGCATAAACGCGCCGGCGCCGGCCATCGAAAGAATAATGCTGTCCGGTGTACCAAGGGACGCCGAACGCTGCGGCACGCCCGCGCCTGCACGTCAATCGTCACGCTGAAGCGCACCCAAAGCGCCATCCCGCCCGGCTTCGGTCGCTCGCCGCAACCCTCGTTTGCAGCTTCCCACAGGTTGGTAACATCCGCTTGTGCCTTTCTCGTCACAAGTATGAAGCGAAGTGCCGCTCAACTCTTGGCGGTGTCCCTATTCGGACCGCAAATTCGAGGCCAGAAGACTGCCGAATCGCCAATCGAACTTCGCCTGCGCGGGGAGAAGATCGTTGCGAGCGTCCCACAGGAATTTGACACGTTGGCAATCAGGAGGGAGCTCCCGGCCGTAATGATGCTGCTTCTGGCAGGCGTGTGCGCTCCCGCAGCAGACAATCGCCGCGGCACGATCGTAATCGCATTTACCTAAGGACAACAACGGCGGGTTGGTTGCCGTACGCCGGCGTCGGCTCCCGGACCACTACCAGAGTCGGACCACTACCGGCTTTCGGCATCCTCTCTCTCCGTTAGTTCCGACGATTTCCAGGCCCGTGCCATGCAGCCTGCGATAGGCATCGAGCATCGTTGGAATCCCCGCCCCCGAATACAGTGAATGGACACCGCACATGGCCCGCGCGACTGGCGCCAGACGGCCAAAAAATCAAACTCGGGGCCGAGCTCGTTTTCGCAGCATGCTCATGCCCACGATTGTCAGCACTGTGCTGCCCAGAAGCAGGACGCTGCCCGGCTCCGGCACACCTGTAACCGGTTCGATACCCCCGTCGGCGATTAACGTTGACTCCACTACATCGTCGACCGGCGTGCCGGGAGGGGCTATAGTCCACGACGGGTCGACGTACAGGCCAACGATGGGCTCCCAGGGGTTTTGATCGGCGAAGCAAGGATTGGTAGGGAAGGCCGGATTGTAGGTGTCGCAACCCGTGAAGATGAAGTCAGCGTAATT
>Ga0181538_10000911_pt1 | contig 34551 bp, 29 predicted proteins | sample PEATcosm2014_Bin_40_FD_119773 | JGI IMG/M metagenome (GOLD analysis project Ga0181538, IMG submission 119773) | Peatland microbial communities from MTU Mesocosm Facility, Houghton, MI, USA - PEATcosm2014_Bin23_30_metaG | ecosystem: Environmental > Terrestrial > Soil > Wetlands > Peat | place... | reverse complement strand
GCGGCATAACCGGCCGTGCGGTGCAGCCAGCTTGGAATAATCGTGTTGGAGCCGAGCGTGCCCGCCTTGCGCGCCAGAATAATGAACACGGTCTGCGTCACGTCTTCGGCCAAATGAGGGTCGCGCACCTGCCGCACCGCCGCCGAATAAACCAGATTGACATGGCGGGCCACCAGCGTCTCAAACGCCTGCTCGGACTGGCGAACGACATAGTCCCGCAACAGTTCCATGTCCTCATTCATCATTCACTCTATACATGACCGCCAAATCGAAGAGCGAACAGTCTTTTTTTGCAGCAGACGTGATCCGTCGGACGGATACGGATCGGCGGCCTGGGCCGGAGACGGAATGAATTCGCTGGAAAGGCAGGCCAGTTCACCGAAATCAGATTGTTTACGCCAGCGCCCTGGATCAAAGCTACGGCCAAACCGAATCCGGTTGCTCGCGCCGCTTGAAATTGTTGGTTAGTCGTTAACCATAACGTGGTTCAAAAGCCAATCGAGTTCCAGGGTGTGAAAGCGGGCGGTGGCATCTGGTCATTGGATTTTTGGCGCGTCAACGATCGTGCCGCCTTGATGGAGCATGGCCTTGGTCACCTTGCCCGTGGCGTCCTTCACAAAGGTGATTTGTGCATCCACCACCTTCCCAAAATACTCGGTTTCGGACTTGGGAAAAATTTCGAACTTAGGCTGGCCGGTAAATTGCGCGAAGAGACGGTTTCCTTCGCGCGTCACCGTCAGTGCACCAACCGGACGGCCTCCGCCATCCACGACGCCGTCGCCGCAGTCGAATTTGCCGAGCAGGCTGTCGTAAACCGCCGGATCCACCTTCGCCCGCGGGGCGACTAGGCCGATGCCGCCGTATGTGTGGAAGATTAGTTTGACAGCCTTGCCGCTGCCGTCCTTCACGAAGGTGATTTGTGTGCCCGTTTTCGAAAAAAACTTGATGTCGGACTCGGGAAATAATTCCGCTTCCAGCTCGTCGCCGACCTGCACAAACAGGTGCGGGCCGCGTCTGCTGATAGTCATGATCGCTCCCGTGAGTTCGTAAGGACCCGTCAGGGCGTCATAAGACTTTGGCGAAATGTTCGTGTTAACGATGGGCAGGGGTGCGAGCTTGTCCGCCAGGAAAATTTCCACCAGTTGCCGCGCCAGGAGCTTGGGGTCGGCGTTCGGTCTGTCCGGCCCGGCGTTGGCCAGGATGGCCACGGTCAATTTTTCATCCGGCACCCGCAGCAGCATGCTGCGGAAACCGGGCAGGCCGCCCTCGTGCCAAATCACCCGCAACCCGCGGGCGTGCCGGACTTCCCAGCCGAACCCGTAGCCGCTGTCCGAATTGACCTGCTCTTCATACTCCTTGACCGGAGTGAATGCCGCGTTGAGGCTGGCCGCGCCCAGCACCCGGCCGTTGAAGATGCCCTCGTTCCAGCGATACAGGTCCTCCACCGTGGAGTAGAGCGCGCCCGCGCCGCCGAACCACAACGGGTGCGAGTTCAGCGCCGGCTCGAAGCCGTTCGTGCCCAGGCTGTAGCCCAGCGCCTCGTGCGGCAGAGCAAGCTGCGCGCGGTAAACGCCGGTATTGGTCATGCCCAGCGGCTGGAAGAAATTCTCACGCAGAAAATCCCCGTAAGTTTGCCCCGACACCTTCGCCACAATGTAACCGAGCACCAGGTAGCCCGAATTGACGTAACTCCATTTCGCCCCCGGGTCGAAATCATAAGGTTCCTTCTTCATCGCCTCGATGAAGGCCCCGGTGGTGTCGTTGGTCGCACGGTCAAAGAATCCCGGGTCCTCGTTGTAATTGTGGATGCCGGAGGTGTGGGTCAGCAATTGGCGCAGGGTGACCTCGTCCCCGCGCGGAAAATCCGGGATGTATTTGGACAATTTATCTTTGACGCTCAGTTTTCCCTCTTCCTGCAGTTTCAAAATCGCCGACGCCGTAAATTGCTTGGTAACCGAGCAGATGAGGAAGGTGGTTTGCGGGATGACGGGCACATGATGTTCCTGGTCGGCCAGGCCGCAGCCCTTTTCAAACAAGATTTTGCCGTCCTGCGCCACCAGGACCGCCAGGCCGGGGTCGTTGGTCTCAATCAATCCAGCCAGCAACGCGTCGGCCTTTTCCAGCGGTGTTTCCGCCGCCCAAATCGAGGGCAGGCAAAGAAATAACAGAAAGAAAATCGTCGTGCGTTGGAATTTTTGCATTGGCGCGAGCAAGAATTTATGCAGTCAAAGCGCACAAGGGCAAGCCTCAATGGGCACCTGATAATGTTGAGTCGGGTGCCAAGTCACTGTCTTGTTGCTTCGCAGCCCGATAGCCGGTAAAACGAAACTAGCGGTTCGAACACTTTGTGGGCTGGTGGATTGACCACATTCTCCTGCTGGACTCCAAGAGATGTTGATGCAGTCCCGGTTCCGAGTCCGATCCGACCGCGATATAACATGATTGAAGCGTCAAAGCCCGATCTATCGAGACCTCCGGGTTCATCCGAGGAGGACAACGCCCCGGTCAATGTTGATGCCATCCTGCAAGCGATACTCGGCAGGGGAGGCGAACGTTTCGGCATGGCCGCCGCCGTTCTGCGGGGCGAGCGCATCATCGCCCAAGGTGCCGCCGGGGTTCGAAAGCGAGGGACCGCCGAGCGCATCACGCTTGATGATCGCTTTCTCCTTAATTCCTGCACCAAAGCCATGACCGCGACGCTCGTCGCGATGCTTGTCGAGGAAGGCAGGCTGAATTGGACCACCACATTGGGCGAACTTTTTGCCGACACGGTCAAGCCCATGCACCCGGCGTGGGAGAAAGTGACAATGCGGCAGGTTCTCGCACACCGCGCCGGCTTGCCCTTGGACCCGGACGGTCTAGGTCGGGTGTTTAACCTTATGCGCGCACCCTACGCCAGCTTGCGCAGCGGCCGCGAGTTGATGCGGCCCCCTCGAGCGCGGCTGGGAACCGTGCCGCAGCAACGCCTGGAAATCGCGAGGCAGGCCCTTTCGCGCCCGCCAGGAATCCCTCCAAACACCAAATTCTGGTATTCCAATGAGGGCTACATTCTCGCGGGGGCAGTGCTGGAACACCTCACCGGTCGTGCGTGGGAAGACCTGATGCGCGAACGACTGTTTCAGCCACTGGGCATCAGCACGGGCGGATTCGGGCCGCCGGGCGCCGCTGATAAAACCGATCAACCCTGGGGCCACTCCTCGGTCGTTGGCAAACCGATTGACCCGGGCAGCCCTGCCGCGCAATTCCCATTGTACTACGGCCCAGCCGGCATGGCACACATGACGATTACCGATTGGGCAAAATTTATCGGGCTCCATTTGCGCGGAGATCCAGCCAATCCGCATTGCCAGGCCGCGCTGCTCAAGCTGGATACATTTGCGGAATTGCACGCGGTCGCACCCGCCACAATCTATTCTAAGGGGTGGGTAATGCGCGGGATAATCTTCCTGTGCACTAGTGATGCCGCACCCGCCGTGACTTACTGTGCCGGAGGGTTTATCAGCCCAGCCAGTTGGGCAAAAGGCACCCGGCCTGGAGACACCGGCCGCCGTATCTGTCACGGCGGAAGCAACGGAATGTCGCACTCCGTCGCGTTCATCGCACCCGAAATTGACTTTGCCGTGCTCGTCGCGTGCAACCGCGGCCTGGACATCGCTGTCTGGAAAACCCGCCAGGCGGCCAGGGCATTGATTCGGGCATTTGCGCCCAAATGGACCACATGATAGGAATGCTCTAGCGAAGGCGGAACGACCGGATTAAAGTTTCAGAGCGGGATGGAGGATGGTTTTAGAGATGAAGAAATAAGAGTTTATTTACGATGGGATGTTGGCGGGGTTTTAATTGAAAGTCGCAATAATTTTGAATCCAAAGGGGCTGCTCACAGCATCTCACCTGTGAACAGTTCAAAACGAAATTAATGAATATGAAAATCGCATCAACCAAATTTTTCGCGGCAATTCTTTTTTCCGCCATTGCCATCGTGCCGCTGCGAGCACAGACCAACGCGCCCGCCGAAAACGGTACAGCCGGTATTGTGGCTGCGACCAACAGCACTCTGGCATCCCATGCAGTTGCTGCGGCTGGAACCCAGGCGCAAAAGAAGTCCAGTGAATCTTCCTCCGTCCACACTGACAATACTGGTCTTCCTCATATTCATTTTCAAGCGACCGAGGGGAAAAATCCAGTGGTGGATATTGTAGCAATAGTGACTATTTTTGGCATGCCCGTGGTGATTATCGCTATGGGTCTCTATGCTAGGGAACGCCGGAGCAAAAGACTGCACGAAACATTGCGTGCGATGGTGGAAAAGGGTGTGCCTATCACTCCCGAACTGCTTGCGCAACTTCAACATGGCCAATCTCGCAATCGCCATCTTCTCGGCGGCTTGATTTTTATGGGAGTTGGCACTGCGCTGTTAATAAACTGCTTCAGAAACTGGGGAGATTGTGTTGCGGGATGGATTTTCTTGTTTATGAGTGCTGCGTTCCTGATTGTCTGGTTTGTGGAAAGAAAAGATAAAAGCAATGATCAACCACCCAAACCCTGACCCGTGTCCTTCACCGATGCCGATCTCATTGCCCGCGTCCTGTCGCACGAAGACCAGAATGCCTTCAGCGAACTGGTGCGGCGCCATCAATCGCCCGTGCGCGCCTTCCTGGCGCGCATGACGCGTGGCGATGCGCATCTGGCCGATGACCTGGCGCAGGAAACCTTTTTGAAGGCGTGGCAGAAACTTTACACGTATCGCGGCGGCGCGCGTTTCTCGACGTGGCTGTTCGGCATCGCCTACAATGAATTTCGCATGGCCAGCCGTCGCCGAAAGGAACTGGCCTGGGGGGAGGTGGACGAAGCCATGATGGCATCGGAAAAACCGGCAGCCGCCCGCGACAGCCATCTGCGCCTCGATTTGACCGAGGCGTTGAATCTGTTAAATTCAAATGAGCGGGCGGCGGTGGTGCTTTGCTGCCAGAATGGTTTGTCGCACAAAGAAGCCGCGCAGGTTTTGGATTGCCCGCCGGGCACGATCAAAACCAACATCCTGCGCGGGAAGGAAAAATTGAGGCGGCGACTGTCGCTGGCCTATAAAAATTATGAATCCGCCTGAAACCAACGATCCGCTCGACGCTTGGCTGCGCGAGCAGGACAAATACATTGAAGATAACGGCTTTACGGCGCGGGTCGTGGCCGCCTTGCCGCGCCGCCGCCGCGCCTGGCTGCGTCCGGTTCTCCTGCTCAGCGCCGTGGCGATTGGTTCGGTGCTGGCGGTTTTGTGGTTGCCGTGGGGTAATTTGCCGGTTCCTGATTCGTCAGCATTGCTTTCGCTCGACTCTCAAGTGTTGATGCCGTGGGTGCTGGTGCTCTCGGTCATGGCTGCCCTGGTTTGGGGCACGATTTCCGCGCTTGAATGGGAAGATTAAAGATATCTGGTTGGGGGGGATACGGATACTGGTCCGGCTCAGAAGTTGAAAACTGAAGCCCAAGTTTGAGCGGATGCTGATTTATTCAAGCTGCTTGAGCGATTACTTTGTATGCGTCTGACGGGCCACGTCTAGTTTCCGGTGTCAGATTGTGAATCCATGCCACTAGCAGGCTGCTGAAAAACTCTTTTTTGACCAAAAAATATGCGAATTTCCCAATGAATTTGAGGGTCAATTTTCAAATGCATGGCTTTTTCAGCACCCTGCTAGGTTGGCTCCTTTCGAGGCGGCTTAGGCCGGTCCGGCGGGCGGGCGAGTGAGATGCCCTTTGGCGGCGGCACGTTTCCGGAAGGGACAAAGGTGGCCCAGGTCTTGCCGGATTCAGGGCTGTAGTCGGCGGTTCGGCCGGGAATGGGCGGATTGTGGTATGCGGCTGAGGCAGAACATATTTCGCGGCATAGTCCCTCAGCCATATAAGTTTTAGCACTGGTCCGCCAACTCATCCATCAAAATTGTTCAAAGAAGTTCGTGACAACAGTTCCGGTTGTTGCTAGGCTCTGACTGCTGGTATGGAGTCCGAGGGCACTGACGCTCTTGGAGGGCAACCGGGTGGTCGTATCGCCACCCGACAAAAAGGGAAAGCAGTATTAACACTGCGACGGATCGTCAGACATGATGGGCCGCTCAAGATGGGCGTCTGACCTCCTGCCAGACCTTCTCTTCGCTGCTGAATCATTGTGTCCGGCGGATGCGTTGCAGCGAGGGCTGAAGTCGTGAAACATGCGACTCGGCAAGACACGTTTTGCCCGCGATGGACTCAGAAACCTCAGAAGAAGGCTCAGAGCCGAACCGGCCGCGCGAAGAGTTGAGTGAGTCGGCAGTCGAGACCAGCCTGAAAGAAGTCACCGGGTGGCCGCCTTTGGGTTGCACCCGCGCGAACTGCTCCCCGCGGGCGCCCCAAGCTTATACTGCGCCCGTCTTCTGTCACGTCGGCGTCTTCCACACAGCCGCTCCTGCACATTTAACAATCCTCAAACAACCCCGAACCTGACATTGTGAAAACCAAACTCACCTCACTCATCACTGCCGCCGCGTGTCTGGTGTTGCTGTGCGCCACGATTGCTGGTGCGCAAAACCTTGCTACGAATCCAGGTTTTGAAACCGGCGACACGAGCGGCTGGTTCGCTTTCGGCTCGCCGACGATCTCGGCCCAGACCAATCAGGTTCATTCGGGCAATTACGCCGGCCTGGTGACGGACCGCACCGCCACCTATATGGGCATCGCCCAATCGTTTGAAGGAGTTATGCAGTCAAACCAGACCTACAATGTTTCGGTCTGGGTGCGGCTGGTCAGTGGCCCAAGCCAGACCATGTGGTTGACCATGAAACAGGTGGATGGGAACGGGACGACGTATCCGACGATCGCTGCCGGTTCGGTCTCCACGAACGACTGGACGCAGCTCGCCGGGCAATTCACGCTCAACTATTCAGGCACACTCTCGACGCTGACGTTGTATGCGCAAGTGGAGTCCAGTGCGACTGCCTCCTATTATATCGACGATCTCGTGGTGCAGCCGCCATTCACCGCCACCACCAACGGGGCGTGTACTGTGGATCGGGCGACTGTCTTCCAGCGCATCGACGGCTTCGGCGCGTCGTCGGCCTGGGACGGCAATTGGACAACCAGCCAAGCCGATATGTTTTTCTCGACGAACAATGGGACGGGCACCTCCTTCGATGGCATGACGAATTTCCCTTTCACCGGCGTTGGTCTTTCGCTGTTGCGCAACCACATCGATTACGCCAATTCCACTTCCGCCTCGGACGCGGCCAGCACTTGGGAAACCGGCATCATGCAGATGGCGCAGGCCCGCGGGGCGCGAGTCTGGAGCACGCCGTGGACTCCGGCCGCGGGGTTTAAAAGCATTAACGACATCTATGATAGCGACCAGGCCACCAACGGCGGAATAGACGGGGGCAGCTATCTCGGCAGCGGAAACAATATTACCAACGTGAACTACGCCAGCCAACTGGCCAATTATGTCGCCAGCATGAAAAGCCAGGGCATCAACCTCTACGCCATCTCCGTTCAAAACGAACCGGACGCGGATGTGACCACGTACGAGGCCTGCCAATGGACTGGCGCCCAGATTCATGATTTCGTCACCAACCTTTATAGTGCGCTGGCAGCCGAGGGCGTGGGTTCCACCAAAATTATCATCCCCGAGAGCCAGAATTGGACAGACCCGCATAACTTGATGGGGCCGACACTGAATGACACCAACTCTGCGGCAGACGTCAGCATTATCGCCGATCACAATTACGTGGCTAACAACGTGATCGGTGACACCTCGACGCCTTCCACTCTTTCGGTTGGCGGGAAGGCCGTGTGGGAAACGGAGGTTTCACAACTCGGTGGGAGCTACGACGGCAGCATCACCAATGCGATCTATTGGGCTGGACGGATTCATCTGTTTATGACGGCGGCTCAGGCGAATGCCTGGCATTATTGGTGGCTGGTACCCGCTGGTAGCGACAACGCAGCTTTGGTCGATACCAACGGCATTCCCGCCAAACGGATGTATGCTCTGGGACAATTTGCCCGGTTTGTCCGGCCGGATTATTACCGCATCAACATCGCCACCAACAGCAGTTCGGCCCAAATCAGCGCCTACCAAGATTCCACTTCGCCGAACTTCGCCATCGTGGCGATCAATTCCGGATTATCGAACGTCATCCAGGTTTTCAACCTCACCAACGTGACGGGCGTTTTCGGCATCACGCCGTGGATTACTTCCGCCACGATGTCGCTCTCGAATCAGACTCCGGTTGCGGTCAGCGGCTCATCGTTCACCTACACGCTTCCGCCTTTGAGTATCGTCACGTTCGTCCGTTCGCCGCTGCTAATCACGAGCACCGCCGACAGTGGTCCGGGCACGCTGCGTGCCGCGCTGGCCGGCGCCGCGACCGGCGACATCATCGACGCCAGCGGCCTCACCGGCACGATCGCGTTGACCAGCGGCCAACTCAACGTTTCCAACAGCGTGACCGTCCTCGGGCCCGGCCCCGGTGCATTGACGGTGAGCGGCAACAATGCCTCGCGAGTGTTCAACGTCACCGGCACCAACGTGACAATCAGCGGGCTGACGATTGCCAATGGCCAAAGCCCCCTGAACGGCGCGGGCATCAACGCCGGCGGCAGCCCTGGTAGCGTCGTCACCATCAACAATTGCATCGTCACCAACAACAGCACCACGCAGAGCGGCGGCGGCATCTGCAACAACGCCGGCGTGATGCTGACCATCACCAATTGCACCCTCGCCGGCAATAGCGCGCAGAGCGGGAACGGCGGCGGTATTTACAACCAGAACGGAATGCTGACCGTCGTCGCCAGCACGTTGAGCAGCAACTCGGCCGGGGTCGGAGGCGGCATTGACAACGACGGCGGGTCCGGTGGGAATGCGACCATGACGCTCAACACCAGCACCATCAGCAGCAACTCAGCCTATGAGGGCGGCGGTGGCATTCTCAACTGGGGCCAATCCGGCAGTGCGACGCTGACCGTCAACGCCAGCACCTTTAGCGGCAACTCGGCTGGGGGCAGCGGCGGTGGCGGCATCTTCAATAATAACTACGCTGGCACCGGCAGTGTCGAGATAGCGGATACCATTTTCAGCGCCGGCTCCGCAGGGGCAAACATCTACAATTATTCGGGCCCGGTTAAATCAGCCGGTTACAATCTGAGCAGCGATGATGGGGGCGGATATTTGACCAATGCCACCGACCTGCTCAACACCGACCCGAAGCTCGGCCCGTTGCAGGAGAACGGCGGCCCGACTCGGACGTGCGCCTTGCTGCCGGGCAGCCCGGCCATTGACCAGGGCAATCGCGACGCCATTCCGGCGTTGGCGCTCAACACCGACCAGCGTGGTCTCCCGCGCCCGGTTATTCTGCCAGGCTACCCGAATGCCCCGGGCGGCGATGGTAGCGACATCGGGGCATTTGAGGTGCAATGCATCACCGTCACCAACACCGCTGACAGCGGACCGGGCTCGTTGCGTCAAGTCCTGGCCGCTGCCACGAACGCCAATCCCATCACTTTTTCCGTCACTGGCACGATCACGTTGACCAGCGGCCAACTGAACGTCTCTAACAGCGTGATTGTCCTCGGGCCCGGCCCCGCTGCGTTGACGGTCAGCGGCAACAACGCCTCCCGCGTGTTCAACGTCACCGGCACCAATGTGACGATCAGCGGGCTGACGATTGCCAATGGCAACACCAGCCTGAACGGTGCGGGCATCTACGCCGGGGGCGGCGCCGGCAGCAGTATCACGATCAACAATTGCGTCGTCACCAACAACCGTACGACCCAGTACGGCGGGGGAATTTACAACAGCCCGGGCGTGACGATGACCGTCAGCCACGGTACCCTCAGCGCGAACTCGGCCGCCTACGGTGGCGGCATCTACAACGGTCAAGGTGCGCTCAGCGTGCTGAACAGCACTTTCAGTGGCAACTCGGGCGTCATCAGCAGCGTCTACGGCGAAGGCGGCGGCCTCTACAACTGCAGTTTTGGTGGCAGTGCGACGGTGACGATCAACGCCAGCACCTTCAGTGGCAACCCGGCCTCCTACAGCGGCGGCGGCGGCCTCTACAACTACAGTTCTGGTGGCAGCGCGGCGGTGACGATCAACGCCAGCACCTTCAGCAGCAACTCGACCTACGGGGGCGGGGGCGGCTGCATATTCAACGACGGCCGGGGGGGTGGCAGCGCGACGGTGCAGATCGGCGACACCATTCTCAACAACGGCGGAGTCGCGGCTGGAAACATTTACAACACCTCGGGCACCATCACCTCGGCTGGTTACAATCTCAGCAGCGATGCCGGGGGCGGCTTCCTGACCGCCACCAACGACCAGCTCAACACCAACCCCAAGCTCGGCCCGCTGGCCAACAACGGGGGTCCCACCCTGACCATGCTCCCCCTGTTCGGTTCGCCCGCCATTGATGCCGGCGATGATGCCGTCACCAACTTTCTGGCCACCGACCAGCGCGGTTACCCGCGCTGCTCCGGCGCGCACGTGGACATCGGCGCGGTCGAGGCCCAGTGGGCGCCCGCCAACCATCCCCCGCTCCTGAGGAATTCCACCTGGATCGCCGCCGCCGGCGCCCGTTGCTTCCAGTTCACCTTCAGCAGCGTGACCAACGCGGACTTCACCGTCCTGGCCACCACCAATCTCGCCCTGCCGTTGCCCGATTGGACCAGGCTCGCCCCGGTGATCCAGTGTTCGCCCGGCCAGTATCAATTCACCGATCTGGGCGCAACCAATTATCCGCAATGCTTCTACCGCATCGTCTCGCCCTGAACCGGACACCGTGACGGCGTTTTGGCTGGACGCAGCCGGTTGGAGTTTGCAGCAGAATAATAATCTCACTGTGCCTGTCCTCCATCGCCTCGGCGTTGAAATGGGAAATGGTTCGCGTTTTGCGCTGGCAGGGTCTTGTTCTTTTTCAAGCGCGATCATTTCGCTGCCAACCCACAGTCCCCAGCGGGATTGGAGGCAGGCGGCGTGATAGCTTTTCAATTGCTCTACCCTTGGTTAGCGATCTGTCGGGCGAATATTTTGTATCCGGCCGGGAGCAGGTAACCAGCATCGCGCAGAAGTTGAAAGGGGGAGGCTGAGTTTGTCCGGCTGCAAACTTGCTCAAGCTGAGGGACCACGCGACAAAAATCGAGCTGCCTGAGCCGTATGCGATGCAGGAAAACACCTTGAATTTCCGAAGATGCGGTTCGTCGCACGAAAAAAGTCGCTTGACTCTCCCCTTGCTGGAGGGCCTAAACCATGATGATTATGAAAACTTCATATAGCATTGGCGAGTTCTCGCAGGTCACTGGCTTGTCCGTGAAGACGCTGCGGTTTTATCACGAAAAGAAAATTCTCATTCCGAGTTCGGTGGACGAAACGACCGGCTATCGTTTTTACGACACGAGTAAAATTGAAAAGGCGCGGATTATCATGCGGCTGCGCCAGATGGAGTTTTCCATCGAGGATATCGCCGCCGTGCTGGGCGAGTGCGATGATGAGGCGGACATCCTGAATTATTTGGAACGGCAAAGAAATGTGCTTCAGCAACGAATTCAGGAGGATCGCGACATTGTTCGTTCACTCAACGAAATCATCGCGACTGAAAAAGCAGCCAAGCAATTTTTGGAAGGCGACACCTTTTCGGTTGAAGAAAAGACCATTGAGCCGTTGTTGATTGCGGGTCTGCGTATGAAGGGCAAATACAGTGATTGCGGTGCGGGCTTTTCGCGGCTTGGCAAATCGATCGGACGCCACATTTGCGGTAAGGCGTTCTGTCTCTACTACGATGGCGAGTATCGCGACGGTGACGCGGATTTCGAGCCATGCTTTCCCATTCGTAAAGAAGTAAGGGTTGATGGCGTCTCCATCCGCACGCTGCCGGGCGGTCGTTGTCTGACACTAATCCATCGCGGGCTTTATGATCAGTTGGGACGCAGCTATGCTAAGATTTTGAAACAAGCGAGCGAAAGGAAGCTCAAAATCTCGCTGCCGACGCGCGAAGTTTATGTTAAAGGGCCAGGCATCATTCTCAAAGGCAACCCGAAAAATTATCTGACCGAGATTCAATTGCCGATTGGCGGATAAATGAAACGCGGCGGATTCCGATGAGAAAATTATTTCGACTTGTATTGTTCGGATTTCTGCACAGGCTCGAAACATGATAAGGCAAAGGAAATCCTGGGAGGATACCGAACAGGGTTTGATATTCCTGCAGGAACGCCTTCACCGGGTGGTCGGGATCAGCCATTGCGCCGCGCGCTGGTAAAGTCCGGCGGCATTTTTGATTCCCAGCTTTTCCTTGATCCTGGCCCGGTAGCTGTCCACGGTGGTGGACCCAAGGTTCAGTTGTCCGGCAATTTCCCGCGAATTCAGGCCGCGACCGACGAGCTGAAAGACTTCGATCTCACGGTCGGAAAGCAGGTCCATCGCTCCGGTCTTGCAAGCCACTCAACCGCGTGTTTTGGGGTCAAGGAACAGTTATTAACAATGGCGGAAACGTATAACCCGGCCCTCCGAGAGTTGCACTCAACGCTCAACATTCAACATTCAACATTGAACCCGCAAACGCGGGGCAAGACTCCAAACGCGGAGGCTTGCCAACCGGCTTCGGGTTTTGTTCTAATCCACCCATGCTCAATCAGCAGACGCTCCATCGTCCCGCGAGTTTCTTCCCATCGTTATGAGCTATACCACCAATTACCTCCAATCCGAATCGGTCGCCGCGCAGGGACCGGAAATCATCGTGCTGGTCAACTGCATGGTGCAGGACGCCATCAAACTCAGCGCCAGCGATCTGCATATCGAGCCGTGGGAAAAGGCCATCGAGGTGCGCGCCCGCGTCAATGGCGTGCTGACCGAGGTGGCGCATCTGCCGCTCGAACTGATGGATAAAATCTCGATGCGTTTCAAGGTGATGTCCAACCTGGTCACCTACCAGGCCGGGATGCCGCAGGACGGCACGGCCATCGGCGGGCCGGAACTGGACGGCGTGCAGTTGCGCGTTTCTATTTTCCCCACGACGCGCGGCGAGAAAATTGTCGTGCGGCTGTTCGACCCCAGAGACCGGCGGTTTGATTTGAACACGCTCGGCTTTGAGGATTCGACGCTGCAAGGGCTGTTGCGCCTGCTCAAGCGGACGAGCGGCCTGCTCCTGTTCACCGGCCCCACCGGCTCGGGCAAAACGAGCACGATGTATTCGGCGCTTTGTTACATCATGCAACGCGACGGCATCAACATGAGCATCAGCACGGTGGAAGACCCGGTGGAATTCAATCTGCCGATGGTCAGCCAGACGCAGGTCAATCCCGCGCAGGATTTCACCTACGCCCTGGCGCTGAAAAGCATCCTGCGGCAGGACCCGCAGGTGGTCATGGTGGGCGAGATTCGCGACGCGGAGACGGCGGCCATCGCCGTGCAGGCCGGGCTGACCGGGCACCTGGTGCTCAGCACCATTCACTCCGGCACCTCGTCGGGCGCGTTCACGCGGCTCATCAACATGGAAATCGAGCCGTTCATGCTGGCGTCGAGCGTGCTGGGCGTGATGGGGTTGCGGCTGGTGCGGGGCAACTGCCCGAGTTGCGCGCAGCCCTACGATCCGGAGCCGAGCCGGTTGAAAATTGTGCCGGAAGAATTGATGCCCGAAGCCCAATTCCGCCGGGGCGCGGGCTGCGACCAGTGCAATAACACCGGTTACTCCAGCCGCATGCCGGTGACTGAACTGCTGGCGGTGACCGAGCCTTTCCGGGAGGCGGTGTTGAAGAAACTGCAGACGTCCGCGCTGGAACAGATTGCCACGCAGGAAGGAATGCGCACGCTGTGGCAAAACGGGCTGCAACGCGCCGTCACCGGCCAGACGACGCTGGAAGAAATCATCCGCGTGGTGGCCGTGGACATGATTTGAGCCGGCTAAAACCGGGACACAAAACATCGAACATCCAACATCCAACATCGAATCAAAAAACGGACGCCCCGGCTGCCAGCTGTTTTTGCTGGTTCAATTGTTTTTTTCTTCTGCTTGCCTGTTGTAGCGGCGGACGACCTGGGAATTGTTGACACGCCTTCTGTGGCGGGTCTGCGAGCGGAAGCAACGGCCACTAACGTAACGCTCACTTGGCCGAGCGATACGCGTGAAAGTTTCGTTGTGCTATGGCGCTCAAACGCAACGTATCGGGCGCAATGGATTGTTCTCACAAATCAAATGCGTGCCGGCCCAAACAACCGCACGATTTTTCTCGATACCGCTGGCTTGACGCGAATTCAAGGGGACGCCGCAAGAACCAACCTGATCGGGCTGTATGTTGTCTGTCTGATTCCCGACTTTTGGTTCGACATGGAGGGTATCACGTTGAATGGCGGCCCAAAAAATCCGAGTGAGGATTTTTTGCCGTTTTATTATGGCATCGGCGGCACGGGTTTTCCGCGCCCGGACGTTGGCCTTATGGTGGACGGAGAAGAAGCAGGCTGGGGACCGATACAGGTTGAGCGTGTCAACTTCGGAACAGTGAAAAAACCACGCTGGACTTATGCAGCCGGTTTTTGGTTCAGGCATGACATTGTTTCCAACGGTGATCACGCGCTGCAATTGCGTTCGATGTTGTCATTAAACAATTTCGTCGGAGAGTGGTCACAAGATCTTTTTCTCACAAACAAATCGGTTCGTGTGCGAGTTACCAACGACATCAGCTTTGTGGGAGAACCGCCATTTGTTGGCAAAAGCAACCTGACCGTTATGGCTCAAAGCGTTGAGCCGCGAGTGAATTGGCAGATTGAGATCTACGATGGCTCCGGCCATCGGCTCATAGAAAAAAAAGGCCGAACAACAACCGGCAACATTCAGTGGGCTTGGGATTTGCGGGATGCTCGAGGCGGCTTGCACGACGACCCGGACAGGGATTTTCGTTTTTGGCCAAAAATTACAGTCTGGCCAATAAACAGTTTACCGAAAGGCGCGCAACTTTTGATGCAGCGCCAGAATCCTCACAGCTGGTGGGAGAATAAGTTGGGAAAACATTTCGTACAGCCTCTTCCATCACCTGAAACATACAGGGAACTGACAATTCAGGAAGACGACTCGTTGGAACGTCAGTTGACGCCACGCCCATTGGATTTGTGTTCTAATATTAGCCTCTCCCGTTTGAAATAATCCTCGTGGTGGCGGTGGATATGATTTAGGAATCCGAGACGCGTAGCGGCGCGTCGGCAGTACGCGGACACGTCCGCCTATGTTCGTCCCAACGGGACAATCCGACAATAGCCCGGCGTTTCAACGCCGGGTCATCGTCACCACCGGCATGAGTCCCACCGGGACGGCTGAATTTCATTTCCACAAATACCGGTCGTCGTACTCAATGCGGTGTTTTTTTCAGCCGTCCCTGCGGGACTTTGGCAATTCCGAATTTATCCCGGCATTGAAATGCCGGGCTATTGTCATTGCGTCGCTCCGCGACGGCCAAATGCTCATTGCCCCGGTCGTCCATCCCAAAATGGTTTCAGGGAATGGTCTCCTTCCGAATCGGCCCTCCGAATCTGCCGCTTGCCAAGCGCCCGTTGGTTTTGTCTAATCTGCCTGTGCTTAACCAGCAGACTCTGAATCGGCCCGCGAGTTTTTCCGGCACCGGCTTGCACAGCGGAAACCGGGTGAACATGACCATCCTCCCCGCGCCCGCCAACAGCGGCGTGCGGTTCCGCCGCGTGGACCTCGAAGGCAAACCGGAAATCGAGGCGCGCGTGGAAAATGTCAGCGAGACCAGCCGCTCCACGACGCTGGCCAAGGGCAATGTGAAAGTCCACACCGTCGAGCACGTGCTCGCGGCGCTGGCGGGTTACGGCATTGACAACGCGATTGTCGAACTGGACGCGAACGAGCCGCCCATCGCGGACGGCAGCTCGCGCGAGTTTTGCAAAATCATCCAGTCCGCCGGCATCGTGCCGCTGGCGGAAAATCGCGAGCCTTACACGCCCACCGCGCCGATTGAGTTGCAGGTGGGCGAAACGACGATGACATTGTTTCCCGACGCGGCCTTCAAAATCACCTGCACGAGCGCGGACAAGCAGGGACGGTTCACGCAATTTTACAGCACGGAAATCACGCCCAAAACCTGGGAAAAGGAACTGGCCCACGCCCGGACATTTTGTTTTTACGAGGAAATCGAATATCTCATCAAAAACGGCCTCATCAAGGGCGGCAGCCTGGAGAATGCCATTGTCATCCGCGACGACGCGGTGCTCACAACCGAGCCGCTGCGCTATCCCGAGGAATTCGTGCGGCACAAAATGCTGGACATCGTGGGCGACCTGTCGCTGCTGGGCCGGCCGATTCACGGGCATCTGATTGCCGTGAAGCCGAGCCACGCGGTGAATTGTGAAATGGTCCGGCACATCGTCACGCAGATGCAAAAGCCGTTGCGCGCCGCGCAGACGTTCGCGCCGCCGCCCGCGAAGGGCGCCCCGCCCGAACCGCTGATACCCGCGGACGGAGCCATGAATATTGAGCAGGTCATGAATTTGTTGCCGCATCGCCCGCCGTTTTTGCTGGTGGACCGGATCCTCAAAATTGACGGCAACAAAATCGTCGGCGTGAAAAACGTCACGATGAATGAGGATTTCTTTCGCGGCCACTTTCCCGGCCATCCCATCATGCCGGGCGTTTTACAGCTCGAGGCGATGGCGCAGGTGGCGGGCATTGTGTTGCTCAAACAGGCGGAACTGGCCAGCCAGGTCGCGTACTTCATGTCCGCCGAGAGCGTGAAATGGCGGAAGCCGGTCTTGCCCGGCGACACGCTCATCATCGAAGTCGAGCTGACGAAAATCCGCGGCAAAATCGGCAAGGCCAAGGGCGTGTGCAAGGTCGGCGGTGAAACGGTGAGCGAGGCGGAAGTGACCTTCATGCTGCGTGACAAATGAGCCAATTGCGGATTGCAAATTGCGAAATGCGGATTGAACAACACAAAACATCATCACCATGAATCCGGAAGAATTGAAGAAAAGAACGAAAGCCTTTGCCGTTCGCGTTATAAACCTAGTTGACCGGCTGCCAAATTCGAGGGCCACGAATGTAATTGCCAACCAGCTTGTTCGCAGTGGAACGTCGGTGGGGGCGAACTATCGTTCTGCCTGCCGCGCCAAATCCCGCGCTGATTTTATTTCAAAGCTGGGCACGGTGGAAGAAGAGGCCGATGAAACAATTTATTGGATGGAATTGTTGATCGAGTCTGGGAAAATGAAAGCTGTTGCATTGGCCGATTTGATGCGCGAAGCCGGCGAAATTCTGGCAATAACCATTGCCTCAATCAACACCGCCCGATCGGGAAGAAATTCGCAATCCACAATTCGCAATCCGCAATAGAATGATTCACCCCTCGGCCATCATTCATCCCAAGGCGCAAATCGGCGCCGGTTGCGAAATCGGGCCGTATTGCGTCATCGGCGAACACGTCGCGCTCGGCGATGGCTGCAAACTGCATTCGCACGTTGTCATTGACGGCCACACGAAACTCGGAAAGGAAAACGACATTTTCCCGTTCGCGAGCATCGGGTTGAAATCGCAGGATTTGAAATGGAAGGGCGGCGCGACGCGACTGGAGATCGGCGACCGGAATACCATCCGGGAATGCGCCACCATTCACTCCGCGACCGGAGACGGCGACGCCACGATCATCGGCTCCAATAACGTCCTGTTGACCTACGTTCACATCGCGCATGACTGCCGGCTGGGTAATGGCATTATCATGTCCAGTTTCGCCGGATTGGCCGGCCATGTAGTCATCGAGGACAACGTCGTTTTGGGTGGCTACGTGGCGGTGCATCAATTCTGCCGCATTGGCAAGCTGTCCATGGTCGGCGGCTGCTCCAAATTGCGCCAGGACCTTGCGCCGTTCATGCTGGCTGACGGCAGTCCCGCGGAAACCCACACCATCAACAAGATCGGTCTCGAACGCCACGGCGTTTCCGAGGAGGCGCATAACGCGCTGCGCCAGGCTTACAAAATCATCTTCCGGGAAGGCCTGACCATTCCCAACGCGCTGGCAAAAATTGAAAAGGAACTGCCGCCGCTGCCGGAAGTTCAATACCTCGCTCAATTCGTCCGTACCAGCGAGCGCGGCATCAGCAAGTAAGCCGCGCAGGACAGGCATCCCGCCGGTCGCTGATTTCTGGAATCAGTTTACCGTGGCACAAACTGCAACTTTTTTGGGGTGTGCGGTCAAACGCACAGTTCCCCCATCGTCAAAGTTATGTTACAAATCGTTCACCATGAAAAAGCAATTGCCGCTGTTGCTGGTGATCCTTTTGAGCACCCTTCTAACCGCCGTTAACGCGGTATTTGCCCAGACTTGGACGCAGACCAGCGCCCCGACCAGCCACTGGTGGTCGGTCGCCTCCTCGGCGGACGGCACCAAATTGGCGGCCGTGACTGATCTGAGCATTTATACCTCGACCAATTCCGGAGCCACCTGGATTTCAAATAATGCGCCGCGTTTGTACTGGCAATCGGTCGCCGTTTCGGCAGATGGCAGTAAATTGGCGGCGGTGGCATGGAAATCCGGCCCGATTTACACCTCGACCGATTCTGGAAGTACTTGGACGATGACCAGTGCGCCGAACAACTATTGGTGCTCGGTTGCCTCGTCGGCGGATGGAACCAGGCTGGTGGCAGCGTCCACTGATGGCGGGGATAAACAGATATACACCTCGACCAACTCCGGAAGCGCCTGGACGAAAACCAGCGCGCCCCAAGGCGAATGGACTTCTGTCGCCTCTTCGGCGGATGGAGGCAAACTGGTGGCGGCGGTCACTGCCGGCAGGATTTACACCTCAACCAATTCCGGAGCCACTTGGACGCCGTCCGCCGGTCTGTTCAATGCCGATTGGAATTCGGTTGCCTCCTCGGCGGATGGCGCCAGATTGGTGGCGGTGAATTTTGGAGGCGGAGTTTATACTTCGACGAATTCAGGAAATACTTGGACTTCCAACAGTCTGCCGCCCAACAGCAGTTGGTATGCGGCGGCGTCTTCGGCGGATGGAACCAAACTGGTCGTCGTGGCCCAGAAAGGCTTGATTTACTCCACGACCAATTCCGGTGCCACTTGGATTTCGAACGGTGTGCCGGGTGGTTCACTATGGCAACAATGGCAATCAGTCGCCTCCTCGGCAGACGGCAGCAAACTGGCGGCGGGGGCGGCCAACACCTCCAGCGGCGCGATTTGGACTTCGCAGACCATTCCCGCACCGGGGTTAACCATCTCAAGGTCGAATGGCAAACTCGCATTTTTGTGGATTGTGCCTTCGACGAATTTCATGTTGCAGCAGAATTCCGATCTACGCGCGGCCAATTGGACGAACGTGACGAACACGCCAGCGCTCAATCTCACGAATTTACAAAATCAAATTTCCCTGCCTTTGCCGGCGGGTAATGTCTTTTACCGGCTCAAAACGCCTTGAAATGGAAACACCCTTCAATTCGCGCAGTTGCTGCGATTCACGGATTTTGCAGCCGGAAGAACAGATTCGTGTCCAGGCTACTATCCGTATAACCTCGCCTTCCTGCAAAAATCTTCTAACGCAGAAGCGCCGAGAACGCAGAGATCTCACAGAGCCTGACTCTCTCCGCGCCACTCTGCGTCCTCTGCGGCTTCGACGCGCTGGGGTTTTGCACCTTTTGCGCCTCTTTGCGGCAATCTGAACTGGAAATCAGGATGAAGCCGGCCTCCGCGGAGGCGGCTGCTTCGGGTCCGGTTTTGGACGGATGGAAAGGTCCTTTGGCGGCGGCACGTTCCAGGAAGGGACAAACGTGGCCCAAGTCTTGCCGGATTCGGGCTTATACTCGGCGGTTTGGCCGGGAATCGGCGGAACGCGGATGAGGTGATGGCAGTTGGGGCATTGAATCTCGCGGCCCGATGCCTGCTCGTCGCATTGCAGGTGTTGCTCGCAGTGCGGACAGGAGAATTTGAGTTCGTTCATAATTGGCAAATGGTTTCGTCTGCTTGTTCAATACGTTCTCACCAGCCGGCCTTAGCCGGTTGACTTGGGCGGAGGGCTTGAATTTTCGCCTTCAGTTCCTTGTCGGCCACGCTGAGACGGCCTTCGGCGTCGGGGCCGTTCAAGATTTCGGTTGACCGGTCGAGGAGCGATTTTCGGCGCGCGGTGTCCTGGGGATTCGACAGGTCGAGCACGGTGGCAAGGAGGAACGATGTCCGTGCCACAGCCTCGTTAAGTCCCCAAAGATCGGGTTCTTTTGTGAGCTTGGATTCGCGAACGGCGAGAGCGGATTCGAGCAGGGTCCTGGCGCGCGGAAGGTCGCCGGTTTTCGACAGCGCCCCGGCCAGCGACTCCGTGACGGTCATCGCGAAAGCTTCCCGGTCTTCCTTGAACGCGGGTGCGATCGGGGCCTCGCGATAACCCGCCACCGATTTCTCAAGCACGGCAGCGGCTTCCTGAGCGTTTCCCTGGCCCAACAGGGCGGCGCCGAGAAAACCCTGCGCAACAGCCTGGCGCAGAAGCATCTCGGCGTCAGCCGGCTGCTGGCGCAGTCCGTCTTCAATCGTGGCGAGCGTGTCCCGCGCCACGCCGTCAAGCTCCAGCCAATCGCCCAAGGTCAGCAGCGCCTCCGATTGCCAGTTCAACCAGCGGACCCGGGCTTGGAGTTGGTCGAACGAACCGGCCGGCAGTTTGTCGTAATATTCCTGAAATCGCACTTTTCCGGTCGCCAGTTGAGCGCGAGCGTCCGCGACATCCCCTGCCGCGGCAGCAAGACTTGCCTGTTCGGCACTGATTTCCATGAGTTTTTCCAGATCCACCCGGGCCCAGATGTTCGCCCCAGCGTAGGCCGCAGGCTGCAGCAGGGAGTCAAACTTCTTGAAGGCCTGCCGGGCTGCTTCAATCTGGCCATCGGCCTGGAGATAGTAACACTCCATCATGTGGCTCATGGCATAGTAGTGGCGCCGGTCCATGTCCGCGGGGTCGAGCTCGGACAACAACCGGTAGTGCTCACGCGCGACGAGTTCCGCGTCACGCGACCGTTTCTGGGATATGGTCGCCACCCGGTAGCTGAGGTTTTGCGCCGCTTCAGCGGCATTGTACATGAGGTCTTGGTTCCCCGGATCGGACTTTAATTCCTTTTCCAAACGAGCCAGAGCCTCCTCGCTGAGTTGCACCGATTTCTCGCGCTCGTTCATCTGCTCGTAAGCTGTGGCCAGTGGAATATAGGTCAATGCGTCAAGATAGCGTGTCAAACGGTCGTTCGGTTCCGCCGCCAGCAGTTCCGCCGCCAGAGTTCGGGCCTCGCCGATAGCGGCAATTGCCTCGGCGGGTTTGTTGTAAGCACTATTGAAGTAAATGCCGACGCGAACCAGCGCACGAGCCAGGCCCTTTTTCACCGAAATATTATCGGCGTAACGGGCGTGGAGCTGGCGCCATTGTTGAAGGTTCTGTTGGGTGGCGAGTACTTCCTCGGCCCGAGTTTGTTTTCCCGTAAAGTAAAACTGCCACCACCAGTTCACCTCCAACAAAAAAGCGGCGGCATCCGGATCATTGGGATTGTCCGCCACAACGCGCCGGGCCAGCTCGATTGATTTTCGTAATGGAACCTCCGCCGACGCCCGGTCGCCGGATGCCAAGTGGAACCCGGCCATCGCCTCGAGGGCTCTGGCTTGGGCCGACTCCATTTTTGAGTCCCGTAGCTCGAGCGGCAGCACATCGAAATGGCGCACGACTTTCTCGGCAATCTGCTTCAGGAGCGGCAGGCGGCCACTCTGTTCCAAAGCCGGTTGCAGGTCTTGCATCATGAAACTGATGATGCCTTCCATCTGCCCGCGGGCGGTGTCCGCGAGTTGATGCTGTTTGCGCTCGGCTTCCCGCGCCTTGTCCGCTTTGATGTACAAAAAGATCGAGACGCCCAGCCCGATGACCAGCGCGGCCAACACGGCGCCCGCCGCGGCGAAGGCGAGCTTGTTTCGTTGGACGAGTTTCTGGAGCCGGTAGGCCGGACTCGGCGGACGGGCGATGATGGTTTCGTTTTTCAGATGCCGTTCGAGGTCTTGGGCCAGTCCGTTGGCCGTTTCGTAACGGCGCGTGCGGTCTTTCTCCAGGGCCTTCATCGTGATCCAGTCCAGATCGCCCCGAATCAGATGAATGAGCCGGGGCGGTTCGGCGCCGTGCCGTTGGGCAACCGCGGTCAGATCGGCGACGACCATGGTGCTCAACCGCGTCGAGGGACGCGGCGGCTCCTGCTCGCGAATCGTGCGCCGCATGGCGTCGAGTCCCGATTGGAGGAGTTCCTGGGGATCAAAAGGCGTTTTGCCCGTGAGCAGTTCGTAAAGCAACACGCCCAGACTGTAAATGTCGCTGCGCGTGTCAATGTCCAGCCCGCTCATTTCCGCCTGTTCGGGACTCATGTAGGCCGGCGTGCCGATGAACTGATGTAATTCGGTATAAACCGTCAGGTCGGTCAGGCGGCCTTCCGTCGCCTTGGCGATGCCGAAGTCAATCACCTTGGGCACGGGAACACCGTCGTGCAGGGTGACCAGAATATTCGACGGCTTGATGTCGCGATGAATGATGCCCTTCTGATGGGCGTGTTGGACCGCGTGGCACACTTGCATGAACAGGCCGAGCCGTTCGGGGGTGGAAAGTTTGTTCTGGTCGCAATAGTCGGTAATCCTGATGCCGCGCACCAGTTCCATGACGAAGTAGGGCCGGCCCGTTTCGGTGGTGCCGGCGTCCAGCACCTTGGCGATGTTGGGATGATCCATCATCGCCAGCGCCTGCCGCTCGGCTTCAAACCGGGCGATGACCGCTTTGGTGTCCATCCCCAGCTTGATGACTTTGAGGGCGACGCGGCGGCGGACGGGTTCCTCCTGTTCGGCGACGTAAACAACACCACAGCCGCCTTCGCCGATTTTCTCGCGTAGTTTGTAACGTCCAATGCGGTCGCCGGGCTTTTCGGTCAGTGGTATGGAAAGGATGACCGTGGGGCCCGGAGCGTTCGGAGTCCCGGCTTCAGCCGGTCCCGTCTCCGTGCCGCCTGACCCAGGTTTCGCCGAGGCGAGAGGCGGAACTCCAAGCGCAGCGGCGGGTGGCTGTTCGAGGAACGCTCCGGCCTTTTCATGCGCCTGGAGGAGGGCTTCAACGTCTTGGCGAAGTTGGGCGTCATTGCCACAGGCTTGGGCGAGGCAGGCGCGTCATAAAATCACTGGCGCGGGAAGTGATTTCGCGCTCCTGCTCGGCCTGTGCAGCGGCAAGATGTTGAGTCACCGCCCGTTCTTCTTCCTGCCAAGCAGCGACCTGTTGGGCTGCGGCCGCTTCCCAAACTCTAGCCGTTTGATCCGCACTACCGGTGACGATCCGCCGCCCGTCCGGCGAAAAGGCAACAGATCGAACCCAAGAGGTGTGTCCCTTGAGCGTGAGCAGTTCCCGCCCGCTGGACGCCTCCCACACCTTGGCCGTATTATCCAGACCGCCGGTGACAATCCGTTGGCCGTCCGGCGAAAAGGCCGCAGAGCCAACCCCTTTGCTGTGCCCCTTGAGCGTAATCAATTCCCGACCACTGGCCGCCCCCACACTTTCGCTGTCTTATCCTCACTTCCCGTGACAATCCTCTGGCCGTCCGGCGAAAAGGCCACTGAATAAATAAAACTGCTGTGCCCCTTGAGCGTGAGCAGTTCGCGGCCGCTGGCAACATCCCACACCTTGGCCGTATTATCTGCACTGCCGGTGGTAATGCGCTGGCCGTCCGGGGAGAAGGCCGCACATATAATCCAATCGCTATGCCCCTTGAGCGTAAACAGTTCCTTGCCGCTAGCCGCCTCCCACATCTTGGCCGTATTATCCGTACCACCCGTGACAATGCGCTGGCCATCAGCGGAAATGGCCACAGAAAACACCCGAGCGCTGCGCCCCTTGGCGTTCGAGACAGTGGCAACAGTAGAATCAACCTGCGCGCCGTGCCCCTTGAGCGTGAGCAGTTCCCGGCCACTGGCCGCGTCCCACACCTTGGCAGTATTATCTTCACTCCCGGTGACAATCCGCCGGCCATCCGAGGAAATGGCCACAGACCAAATCTCATCGCTATGTCCCTTGAGCATCAGCGGTTCCTTACCTTTGCCTGCGTCCCACACCTTGACCGTCCCGTCCAAACTCCCGGTGACAATCCGCCGGCCATCCGGGGAAAAGGCCACAGACCAAATCCAATAGCCGTGCCCCTTGAGCATGAGCAGCTCCTGACCACTGGCCGCCTCCCACAACCTTGGCAGTATTGTCCGAACTGCCGGTGACAATCCGCTGCCCGTCCGGCGAAAAGGCCACTGACCGAACCCAGGAAGTGTGCCCCTTGAGTGTGAGCATTTCCCGGCCGTTGGACACCTCCCATACTCTGACCGTCTGGTCGCGACCACCGGTAACAATCCGCTGGCCGTCCGGCGAAAAGGCGGCAGACGAAATACAAGCGTTGTGCCCCTTGAACGTGAGCAGTTCCCGGCCACTGGCCGCCTCCCACTCCTTGGCCGTCTGATCATAACTGCCCGTCACAATCCGCTGGCCGTCCGGGGAAGCGGCCACACAGCGAACATGATCCTTGTGACCCTTGAGCGTGAGCCGTTCTTTCCAATTGTCCGCGTCCCACACCTTGGCCGTCTGATCCGCACTGGCGGTGACAACCCACCGGCCTCAGGGGAAAAGGCCACAGACCAAATCATATCACGGTGCCCCTTGAGCGTGAGCAGTTCCTTGCCCTTGTCTGCCTCCCATACTTTGGCCGTCCCATCCTGACTGCCGGTGACGATCTGCCGACCGTCTGGGGAAAAGGCCACGGAGAGCACTCCTTTCAGATGGCCTCGCAGGGTCATTGAGGCCAGGTGAGTTAGCGGTTGCCAATAGTACCACTCAAAGCCGCGGTACGGAGAATCTTGCGTTTCTTCCAGCAATTGACGGAGCAGCCCGATATTGTTCTGGTCCCAGGCTTGCTGGGCCAGGTTCATTTTCGCCGCATACAATTGATGTTCGGCCTCGGTTCGCATCGTTTTCTCCGCTTCCTGAGATCGTTCCGCATTCTTCTGCGCCGCTACAGATTCGGTCTTGGCTTCGAGTGCATTGCTCTTGGCGCGGGTAGCCACCAGCGCCTGCCAGGTGCTTATGCCAATGCCAACCAGCAGCACCGCCGCGAGTACGGCCTGGGAAGAACTCACCACGACGGCGACAACCAGCACCGCCGCGATCGTTGCGCCCGCCGCAAAGGCCAGCTTATTGCGCCTGACCAGCTTCTGAAAACGGTAGAGCCTGCTCGGCGGGCGGGCAACGACCGGCTCATTGTTCAGGTGGCGCAGGACGTCGTCGGACAGGCCGTTGGCAGTCTCGTAACGCCGCGTCCGGTCCTTCTCCAACGTCTTCATCACGATCCAATCGAGGTCGCCGCGGATGAGGCCCAGCAGCTTCGGCAGTTCGGCATGGCGGCGCTTGGCAATGGCGGTCTGTTCCTCAACGCCCAAAGTGCTAATTCGGCTCGAAGGTCGCATCGGCTCCTGTTCCCGGATGATACGCCGCATTTCATTCAACCCCGCCGCGATAAGTTCCTTCGCATCAAACGGCGTCTGCCCCGTCAACAGTTCGTACAGCAACACGCCTAATGCGTAGATGTCGCTGCGCGTGTCAATGTCCAGTGTGCTCATCTCCGCCTGCTCCGGACTCATGTATGCCGGCGTGCCGATGAACTGCTCGAACGCCGTGAACAGCGTCTTGTCCGTCAACACTTGCCCCGAGGTCGCCTTGGCAATGCCGAAGTCAATGATCTTCGGCAACGAGTCGTGGTGTCGCAGATTGTTTCTGAAAGGAGAAACTAACCATGAACACCCCCAATAAAACACTCAAAAGAAAGAGCCGCAAAACCCAAGGGAATAGCGGTCTCTCCGCGTCCTCCACCATCCTCCCTCTTCCTCCGCCTTTTCCAGTTGACACGTGCGCCGCATTCCCATATATTGGCCCCGTGGATAACATTATTATTGAAAAGAAAAAGAGCCAGATCGCAGAGCAAATTGCCGCTGCCAAAAATCGCGTTGCGGTGCTCGAAGGTCAATACAACTTGCTTTTAGAGCTTGAAACCGGAGATACCAAGGACAGAGTAACGATGGCTGCGGAAGCCGTAAAAGGCATGGAAGCTTTAGGTGAATTTTCAAAGAAGCAACTCAATCAATGGGTACGCGAGGCCAATTCGGGATTGAAGTATAACATCAAATCATTGGACCGGATTATCTCGATAGCCATATCCGATGGGAGGGTCAGATTGCTTAAGGAAAATGTAGGAAACAAACTGCCCGCTATTTATCAGTGGGCAAAATGAAAAGATTTGGGAACGGGCGGGGGCTGGTGAGGCCGGTAAATAACGTCTCATTAGCGTTAGACACCCCGCCCTAATCCCCAAAAAGAACAACTCAAATCAAGCCCTGCCGGTGCTAGTAACACCAACAGGGCGCAACCAAAGGCCAAAGACCACCGGTTGCATATCGTGTAGATACAGCAACACGTTAAATCTTTGGCCGAGAAAGGTCAAGTGACAACGTGCCATTGCTGTAACGGAGAGGCTAAAAAGTCTGGTTCGTACCGGAATAAAAACGGTGTTGTGCAACGCTATTGCTGCACCCGCTGTAACAAAACCTTTTCCGAATCACAGCCGTTGGACGGGCTGCGGACGGAACATGAAAAGATAGTTCAAATCGTGAAACTGCTCTGTGAGGGCTTGGGCGTTCGCGCCACGGCCAGGCTGACAAATTGCCAGCACAAGACCGTGCTGGCCGTTCTAAACGCCGTAGGAGAGAAATGCGCCACGTTTCTCGATCGCACCGTTCGTAACGTCCAAACCGATTCGTTGCAAATTGATGAGCTTTGGAGCCGGGTTGGAATTTCACAAAAACGCACCAAGCCAGCCGATGAACTGCGCGGCGACCAATACACCTATCTGGCCGTCACTGCCCGTGAAAAGTTCATTGTGAGTTATCTCACGGGCAAACGGAATTACAGCAACACAAACGATTTTGTTGCTGACGTCGCGGAGCGTATCGTTGGCCGGATTCAGGTCACAACCGATTCTTACCGCCCTTACCAGTCCACCGTCAGGCGGCATTTGCTGGAACGGCTGGACTTCGCCACTATGCAGAAACTTTACGCCATGCCGTTTGACGCCAAAGGCGAAGCATGGCGGCGTTACAGCCCGCCCCGTTGCACGGGCGTCAAGGTTCGGATTCAGGCCGGCGCGCCGCGCCAGGACAGAATCAATACGTCCTATGTGGAACGCTCAAACCTGACGGTGAGGCATTTTAACAAGCGGTTCGCCCGCTTGGGCTTGGGTTGGTCCCGCAAGCTGGAAAACCACAAGCACGCAATCAGCCTGTTCATTGCGGCCTACAACTTTTGCAAGGTTCATTCGACGCTCGGTTGCACCCCGGCAGTGGGCTTGAAACTGGCAACTGAAACGTGGACAATCGAAAAGCTGATTGAAACCGTTTCAGCGACAATCTAAGACACCACGACCCGGCAACGGTTTCCCATCATGCACCGTGACCAGGATGTTCGAAGGCTTGATGTCCCGGTGGATGATGCCTTTCTGATGCGCGTGCTGGATGGCATGGCAGATCTGCACAAACAGGTCCAACCGTTGCTCGGTTGAAAGGTTGTTCTGGTCGCAGTAGTCGGTGATTTTGATGCCGCGCACCAGTTCCATGACAAAGTAGGGCCGGCCGGTGTCCGTTGCACCCGCATCGAGGACTTTGGCGATGTTGGGATGCTCCATCAGCGCAAGGGCTTGGCGCTCCGCCTCGAACCGGGCGATGACCGCCTTGGTGTCCATCCCCAGCTTGATCACCTTGAGGGCGACCCTGCGGCGGATCGGCTGTTCCTGTTCGGCCATATAGACCACGCCACAGCCACCTTCGCCGATTTGCTGCAACAGCTTGTAGTGGCCAATTTTTTCGCCAACTAATTCTACCAGTGAAGCGGAAACAACTTCGGTTTTGCCCGGTAACATTGCGGCTGGCTCCTCAAGAAAACCGCCGGCCTTTTCGTGCGCCTGAAGGAGAGCTTCGACATGTTGGCGCAGTTGGGCATCATTGCCACAAGCCTGGGCGAGATAGGCGGCCCGTTCAGCCGCGTTTGCCTTCTCCAAGGCATCGGCGAAGATCTCTTTTATCAGTTTGTCGCGGTCTGTATTCATAAGCGAATCGTGTTTAATCGAGGCCGCCCGGAGTCATCGCAACTTTCAAGGCCCCAGCCGACATCTGCTTCTTTTCTCCAGTCAGTAATACGCCATTTCTAGCCGGTTTGCGCCACGCTTGACTGAAATAATTCAGGCGCCGGATTTCTCGCCGTCTGCGACCTGCTGAAAAAGCCAGGCCCGGGCATAGGCCCACGTGCGATCCGCGGTGCGCCGCGAGATGCCGAGCAGGTCGGCCGCCTGTTGTTGCGTCAGGCCGGCAAAGAAGCGAAGTTGGACAAGTTCCGCCGCCGGGGGATCGCCCCGGGCGAGTTCGGTCAGGGCTTCATCCAGCGCCACGAGGTCGGTCGAGGGCAGCGGTTCGGACAGTTGAATCTGCTCGACGTCAACCCGTTCCCATCCGCCGCCGCGTTTTTGCCGCTGCTTGCGCCGGGCGTTCTCAATCAGGATGCGCCGCATCGCTTCCGCCGCAGCCGCAAAAAAATGCCGCCGCCCTTCCCACTTCCGGCTTTCCGCGCCCGCCAGGCGCAGCCAGGCCTCGTGGACCAGCGAGGTGGCCTGGAGGGTTTGGCCGGGGCGTTCCTGCGAGAGTTTGTGCGCGGCCAGGCGGCGCAATTCCCCATAAACCAGCGGCAGCAATTCCGCGCTCGATTGCGCTTCGCCGCGCTCGATTGCCTGCAACATGCGGGTCACGTCAGACATAGCAATGGGGAGAGTGCGAATCTGAGAACGATGTGATTTGACTTGGGCGGTTTCATGGCAGTCCTCCGGGTGTAAGAAGCTCCTTTGGGCTGTTCGGGGTTCCAAGCATCCGCCCCAAAGTCCAAACCGTCACCAGCGTGACGAGGTGGTGTCGCACGGAATCGGTCAGTTAAGGTTGTCCTGCCAGTCCCCACGCGAACACCACGAGAACTGGGCATGCAAGTTTATTAGCCAAACCGCCAAATGATACAAGACAAATTAGGGATTTATTCGCGTTGCAGACGGCCATCCTCCGATTTCGGCGTAGCGGTTTTCGGGAGAAAGCCGCCATTTGAATTTCCGCCACAGTTTGCGGCGCTCTGCCGAGGCGCCGCTACATCATCTCGCGCCACCTCGCCCCGGCCCTCTCCCCCAACTCCGTTGGCGGAGAGGGAGAATTATCCGCCGTCTCCTTGAAAATTTGCACGACGGGGTTGGCCGAACGGTCATCCGCAAAACCAAAACAGTTGGTAGGGCTGTGGTGCTCCGCAGCCGAAATATCGGGGCGGCACAGCACCGCCCCGCCAGATCAATATTTTAGTATTGCCGCCGCTGACTTCCTGACGGCGTCAACCAGTTCGCGCGGCTTCAAAACTTTCGCGTCGCCACCCCAGCTCAGAACCCAGCGTTCGACTTCCATCAGGCTGGAAAGTTTCATTCGCAACTCCACTCCCCCGCCCTTCAATTCGCGGAGTTGCTGCGATTCGTGCCATTTCTTTTCGCGGACGTAATCGGCGGCGCGCGCGTTGAACCGGATGACGACTTCATAGTCGCCTTCGCCGGAGTGGACGCCGAAGCTGTCGCGCAAACGTTTTTCGAGCGAGAACTTTTGCGGGCGCTCGAAGGTCTGGCCGGTCGGCTTCACGGATTGCACGCGCGCGGGCACGAAGGTGCGGATGTCCTTGCGCGCGTGGTCGTAGGCGAACAGATACCACTCGCCGTTGATGTTCGCCAGATGATACGGGTCAACGAGGCGCTTCTCCGGCTGCGGCTGGCCGGGTTTGCGATAGGCCAGTTCGATTTGTTGCCGGTGCGCGGCCGCCCGGGCCAGCGTGTCGAAAATTTCTAGATTCAAAATCGGCTCGGCGCGGGTGCGGAAGGAAATCGTCTGCCCGATGTCGGCGAGATTGAGCGAAATGGTGTCGGGCAGCGACTGCTCCATTTTCCGGATGGCGCTGAGGATCGGCTTCTCGAAGCTGGTGCCGCGATATTGCTGGAGCGCCTTTTCGGCGACAATGAGCGCGAAGAGTTCGCCCTCGGTAATCTGGATGTTCGGGAACGCGCTGACTTCTTCGGTGTAATGATAGCCGATGCGCGCGCTGTCGTATTCAACCGGCAGGCCGAGCCGGTCGCGCATGAACTCGATGTCGCGGTGAATCGTCTTGGTGGCAACCTCGATTTCGCGGGCGAGCGTGGAGGCGTTGGGGAATTTGCCGGACTGAAGCGCCTGATGGATGCGCAACATCCGCTCCAGCGGCGGTCGCGAATGGAGCGATCCCGCATCCGTCATTCCCGGCTGGGATTGGTTCTTACGTTGAAATTTCATTTTTTCCGGGGCTTGCTGGCGCATAGAGCAACGGGTCTTGCCGGTAGAATTCCTTCAATTCGGCATACAACGCCGGATGCCGCTCCTTCAGTTGACCGGGCTTCTCGAAAAAACATTCCGTGGCCACGGCGAAAAATTCCGCGGGATTTTGGGCGCCATAGGTGTCCAGGACCGTCTCCCGGCCGTCTTCCGCCGCGCGGCGAAGCTGGTGGAATTCCGCGCTCAGAACTTTGGCCCACGTTTGGTAGCGGTGGTGGATTTGCCACAAGTTTGACCCGCCCAGGAGCGGAGCGCCATCGGCAATGCCGTCCTCCTCGTCAAGCTGGTGGGCAAACTCGTGAAGGACCAGATTTCGGTTTTTGTTCAGTTCCACCGCGCCGGCAATCGCGCCGTCCCAAGCCAGAACCACCGTCCCGTGTGGCCAGGATTCACCTCCCCGCACCTGCTCTCCCTCGGTGATCGTCCCGTCCTTTTCCCAGTGCCACGTTTTGGCGATGTAACTTGAAGGATAAACCAGGATGCTGTGCAGGAGCGGGTAGCAGTCCGTGTCCCGGTGCAGCAGCAACAGGCACGCCTGCGCCGCGATCAACACCCGCACTTCGTCGGTGATTTCCTGCCCGCCACAGCCCTCGAACCGTTTTTCCGCCAGGAAAACGTGAATGTGTCCCTCCAATTCCCGGCGATCCTCCGGCGGGAGGCAGGAATACATGGAATAATGGCGCACAAGAATGTCGCGCCATTCGGAAGGGAACGGCCGGCTCCGAATGCTGTCACGGCGGCGTTTTTTAAGAAATCCGAACATGCCAGTCCCGAACGCCCGCCCGCGGTCCGGCTCAACCGCCTTTTTCGAGCCGCGCGAGCAATTCTTCGTTGGTCTTGTGTTTCTTGAGCGCGGCGGTGAGCGTTTCCATCGCTTCGATGGGATTCAAGTCCACCATCGTGCGGCGCAATTTGCGGATGGCTTCAAGATATTTGGCCGGGAACAGTTTCTCCTCCTTGCGCGTGCCGCTCTTGGGAATGTCAATGGCCGGGAACAACCGCCGGTCGGACAGCTTGCGGTCGAGTATCAACTCCATGTTGCCCGTGCCCTTGAATTCCTGGAAAATCAATTCATCCATGCGCGACCCGGTGTCCACCAGCGCGGTGGCCAGAATCGTCAGCGAACCGCCTTCCTCAATTTTGCGCGCCGAGGCGAACATCTTGCGCGGGATTTCCAGCGCGCGCGCGTCCACGCCGCCGGTCATCGTGCGGCCGCTGCCGCCGTGAACGCTGTTGTAGGCGCGGGCAATGCGCGTGAGCGAATCCATCAATACAAAAGCGTCCTTGCCGGATTCAACGATGCGCCGGCAGCGCTCGATCATAAAACGCGAAAGGCGCACATGCGTTTCCAAATCCATGTCGTTCGACGACGCCACCACCTCGGCCTTGACCGAGCGTTGGAAATCCGTGACTTCCTCCGGGCGTTCGTCAATGAGCAGCACCATGACATAGACATCGGGATGGTTCGTGGTGACGGCGTTGCAGATTTGCTTGAGAATGGTGGTCTTGCCGCTGCGCGGCGGGGAGACGATCAACCCGCGCGTGCCCTTGCCAATCGGCGTGACGAGGTCAATGATGCGCGTTTCGAGCAGGTCGGGAGTGGTTTCGAGGTTGAACTTTTCAATCGGGTCAATCGTGGTGAGGTTTTCAAAGCGGACGGCCTTGGTGTAATCCTCAAACGGCATCTCATTGACCTTGTCAACGGCCTTGAGCTGCGGACTCGTGCCGCGATGCGGCGGCTGCGTCGGACCGGCGACATAGCTGCCTTCGCGCAGGAAACTGCGCCGGATGGTGTCCGGCGTGACAAAAATGTCCGTCGGTTTGGGGTGAAAATGGTTGGCGACCGTGCGGAGAAACCCGAAACCCTTTTCGGAAATCTCCAGAAAGCCCGAACCATAATTCGACGTTTTATCGTCGTTGTTGTTTTCTGAACCGCTCATATGTTGTGCGCTCGAAGGCAGGAATTAATCCCTAAACCAGTTTTGAATTATTGAATCTTGGGAAGCAACCCCGCAAAAACGAGGTCCTTAAAACCTTCGACACCCAATAATTACGGGCAAAACCCGCCTAACGCAACAATTATTTTAATGAAATTGGAGCAGTGGAGTAGTGGAGCAATGGGCAGACGGGGTTCAATTTCCATTACTCCTCTTCCATTATCCGCCCACTTCCGCCTTCGCTTCGGCAGCCAGGGGCGTGCTGAGGTAACGCTCGCCCGTGGACGGCGCGATGGTGACAATCAGCTTGCCTTTGTTTTCCGGCCGCTTGGCCACTTGAATCGCCGCCCAGACGTTCGCCCCCGATGAAATGCCGCACAAAATCCCCTCTTCCTTGGCCAGCCGCCGCGCCATGGCAAACGCGTCGTCGTTGGCGACGGGAATGGATTCCTTGATCAGCGGATTGCCCTTCTCATCCTTCAAATGCAGGTTTTTGGGAATAAATCCGGCGCCCAATCCCTGGATTTTATGAGGGCCGGGCTTCAACGGCTGGCCGGCCAGCGTTTGCCCAATCACCGGCGAATCCTTCGGGTCCACCGCGATGGCTTCAAAGGATGGCTTGCGCGCCTTGATCACCTCCGCACAACCGGTGATGGTGCCGCCCGTCCCGACACCCGCGACCAAAATGTCCACCTTGCCGTCCGTGTCGGCCCAAATTTCCTCCGCCGTGGTCTTGCGATGAATTTCCACATTGGCCGGATTTTCAAACTGCTGCGGAATCCAAGCATTCGGCGTTTCCTTGGCGAGCTGTTCCGCGCGGGCAATCGCGCCTTTCATGCCTTCCGCGCCGGGCGTTAAAACCAGTTTCGCGCCGAGCATCGCCAAAAGCGTGCGGCGTTCCACCGACATCGTTTCGGGCATGGTCAAAATGATTTTGTAACCCTTGGCCGCCGCGACGAAGGCGAGCGCAATGCCGGTGTTGCCACTCGTCGGCTCGATGATGACGGTGTCTTTTTTGAGGATGCCCCGCTTCTCGGCGTCCTCAATCATCGCCATGCCGATGCGGTCCTTGACGCTGCTGAGCGGATTGAAATATTCGCACTTGAGGAGAATGGTCGCGGGCAGGCCGGCGGTGACCTTGTTCAGCCTGACCAGCGGGGTGCGTCCGACGGTCTCGACGATGTTGTTATAAATGCGTCCCATAAATCCTTTTCAAACTCGTTTAATTGTTCTTGTTAGTCAAGATTGTGATGAGTCGGGAACGAGGGCAAGATTTTTTTGGCATGAGAATGGTTGCTCCGTAGCGGCGTCTCGGCAGAGACTTCCGACATGAATAAGTCCTTTTATTATTTACACACTGCGTTGGTGGTGGATGAAAAATAAATATTTCCAAGCCATTGATAATCCATAATTGCGCGGGAAGCGTCCCCATTGGTTTTCATGTATGTTTTCAGAATGAGACTCCTCACGTCGTCTCCTACGGTAAAATGGGGCGTAGCGGCTTTCGGATGAAAGCCGCCAACTGAATTCTCGGCACAATTTGCGGCGCTCTGCCGAGACGCCGCTACGTCAGGATTTCAGCGCGACAAGTCCGCCCGTTTCCCCTGCGGAATTCGGATGGCGAAACGTCCGGAAAGCGGTGCTGAAGTCACCGCACTCCAGACGCTGACGCGACCACCGGGCGTCTTCGCACCGCGCGAAGCGCTTGGAGTGCGGCGCGTTTACCGCCGCTTTTCCCCAGTCGTCCATCCAAAAATTACGCTGATTGCACAGATTCTCGTCCTCGAATCCAAAATTTTCGATTACGAGGACGCGCCGGAGGACAAGGATGAAGCGGATTTTTCATGAACCGGGAAAACATTCAACGTTCAACATTCAACACCGACATCCAATGAGGCGCAATCCACACGGCTTGTTTTTTCATTGGGTGTTGGATGTTCGATGTTGGATGTTTCCTCATCCGCAAAAACAATAAGTCCCTGCCCGGCCTTGCGGTCGAGCAGGGACAAATGGGGGATGGGAGTGCGCCAAGCTCTCTTTCCCATGCCGACATTAGGCGCGCCCCTTTCGGAGGCTGTCAGCTTCCCGACGCCAT
>Ga0181538_10000907_pt1 | contig 34743 bp, 22 predicted proteins | sample PEATcosm2014_Bin_40_FD_119773 | JGI IMG/M metagenome (GOLD analysis project Ga0181538, IMG submission 119773) | Peatland microbial communities from MTU Mesocosm Facility, Houghton, MI, USA - PEATcosm2014_Bin23_30_metaG | ecosystem: Environmental > Terrestrial > Soil > Wetlands > Peat | place... | reverse complement strand
GTACTTGGAGAAGATGTCCTTGGCCGCCTCGGCGTCGGGCCGCTCGATCTTGATCTTGACGTCGAGCCGCCCGGGCCGCAGGATCGCGGGGTCGATCATGTCCTCGCGGTTGGACGCGCCGATGACGATCACATTCTGCAGGCCCTCGACGCCGTCGATCTCACTGAGCAGCTGCGGGACGATCGTGTTCTCCACGTCGCTGGAGACGCCCGACCCCCGGGTCCGGAAGATCGAGTCCATCTCGTCGAAGAACACGATGACCGGCATGCCCTCGCTGGCCTTTTCCCGGGCCCGCTGGAAGACGAGCCGGATGTGCCGCTCGGTCTCGCCCACGTACTTGTTGAGCAGCTCGGGGCCCTTGATGTTCAGGAAGAAGCTGCGCCCCGCCGAGCCGGGCCCGGCGGTGCCGTCCGCCGCGGTCTTCGCCGCGACCTGCTTGGCCAGGGAGTTCGCCACCGCCTTGGCGATAAGCGTCTTCCCGCAGCCGGGCGGACCATACAGCAGCACGCCCTTCGGCGGCCGCAGCTGGTGCTCGCGGAACAGGTCCGCGTGCAGGTAGGGCAGCTCGATCGCGTCCCGGATCTGCTCGATCTGGGAGGCCAGGCCGCCGATGTCGGAGTAGACGATGTCGGGGACTTCCTCCAGGATGAGCTCCTCGACTTCCGCCTTGGGGATCCGCTCGAACACGTAGCCCGAGCGCGGCTCCAGCAGCAGCGAGTCGCCGCTGCGCAGGGTGGAAGCCCGCAGCGGGTCCGCGAGCCGGACCACGCGCTCCTCGTCGGCGTGCGAGATGACCAGCGCTCGCTCGCCGTCCTCCAGGAGCTCCTTGAGCATGACGATTTCGCCCGCGGTCTCGAAGCCCTCGGCGACCACCACGTTGAGCGCCTCGTTCAGCACCACTTCCTGGCCGGGCTTGAGCTCGCTGAGCTCGACGGCGGGACTCACATGGACCCGCATCTTCCGGCCGCCGGTGAACACGTCGGCTGTGCTGTCGTCGCTGGCGGACAGGAAGATGCCGAAGCCCGACGGCGGCTGCGCCAGCCGGTCGACCTCTTCCTTGAGCGCGACGATCTGGTCCCGGGCCTCGCGCAGCGTGCCGGTCAGCCGCTCGTTCTGCGCGGTGACAGCGGCCAGGCTGGCCTCGGTCTCGCGCAGCCTCTCCTCGAGAAGCCGCGCCTGGCGGGGCGAATCCGCGAGCCTGCGGCGCAAAGCGGCGATCTCCTCATCAAGGAAGGAGATCTGCGCGGTAAGGCCTTTGACCTCATCGTCATGCCGTGAGGCTCGTGAGCTTTCATCCCTGCTTCCCACGGCCCTCACCTCCTTCCGGGTGCCTGAATTATCTAGACCTTACCTACCGCGGAGCCGTTCGTAACCGGGCGGTCCGCGTTATGCAGAGCACACCGGACACGGGATTAATGCCCGCCGGGAGGCGTCCGAAGCAACCGGAGCGGCCGATCGTTACGGTTTAGACACTTCTCGCCACCGAATCGGGGCGGGAGCTTGAGGCCGCGCAAGCCGGGGCGAAAAACGCGCACGAGCCCAGGGTGGTCCTGTGGGGTCTCAGGAGGGCACCTGCGCCTCATCGTCCGCACGGGGGTGGGCGCCCTTGGCCGGCGCACTGGGGTGGGCACCCTTGGCCGGGCGCCGGCGCCGCGCCGGCGGGGTCACCCCGTCCGCCAGCCGCCGCGCCGTCACCAGGAACCCGGTATGCCCGATCATCCGCTGCTCCGGCCGGACCGCCAGGCCGTCCACGTGCCAGCCGCGCACCATCGACTCCCACGCGGCCGGCTCGTAGAAATGCCCCTGCGCGCGCAGCCCCTCGACGGTACGGGACAGCTGGGTGGTGGTCGCCACGTAGCAGCAGATGACGCCGCCGGGCAGCAGGGCGCGCGCGGCGGCGTCCACGCAGTCCCACGGCGCGAGCATGTCGAGGACTACACGGTCAGCGTGGCCCGCTGGAACCGAACTCACGGCTCCGGCATCGAAGTCGCCGATGACCAGGCGCCAGGCCGCGGGCACGGTGCCGAAGAAGCTCGCCACGTTGCGCCGGGCGATCTCGGCGAAGTCGGTGCGGCGCTCGAACGAGGTCACCGACCCGCACTCGCCGGCGGCCCGCAGCAGCCAGCAGGTCAGCGCGCCCGAGCCGGCCCCCGCCTCGATCACTCGCGCCCCCGGGAAGATATCGGACATCGCGACGATCTGTGCGGCGTCCTTGGGGTAGACGACCGCCGCGCCGCGCTTCATGGCCAGGGTGAAATCCGCGAGCAGCGGGCGGAGCGCGACGTACGGCGTGCCGCCCGAGGACGTCACCACGCTCCCGTCCTGGCTGCCGATCAGGTCGTCGTGACTGAGCGACCCGCGGTGGGTGAAGAAGGACTTGCCCGGTTCCAGGACCACCGTGTGGTGGCGGCCTTTCGGGTCGGTGAGCTGGACGTGGTCGCCTGCCCGGAACGGGCCGCGACGTGGGGGAATCATGCCGGACAGGTTATCGGCGGGGCGAGGGTCGCACGCCCGCGAAGGCGCCGCGGAGGGCGCTCAGACCCCTGCGAAGGCGCCGTCCAGGTCGCTGGCGGCCAGCACGCCGTAGACCTGGCCGGTGGGCTCCACGACCAGGTACTCGCTCGCCGGGGCCTTGCGGACCGCGTCGATCAGCGCCATCCCGCCCAGGTCAGCGGACAGCACGAGGCCGGGATCGAGTTTGCGCGCCAGCGTCCCGGCCTCGATCCAGGGCCGGCGCTGCGGCGGGGTCGCCATCGCCGCCGACTCGTTCACGATGGCGATCGGGGTGTTGTCGTGGTCCACCACGACGAGGGCGCGCGCGTTGGCCTCGTCGGCCTGGCGGATCGCCTCGGCCAGCGGGAGGCTCGCGGAAATGGGGATGGCCTTACGGGCGAGCCGCCGCGCCTGGACACCCGGCAGCCGCTCCCGCACCCGGGTCGCCCGGATCGACTGCCCCGCGCCGATCCACATGAACCCGGCGATGAACGCCAGCCACAGCACGAACATCAGGTCCTGGCTCTGGCCTATGGCCATCGCGTACCCGATCGGCACGACCAGCAGCGCCACCGCCAGGACCCGGCCGGACCATGCGGCCACGATCGTGGCCGTGCCCGGCCGCCCGGTGACCTTCCACACGACGGCGCGCAGCATCCGCCCGCCGTCCAGCGGCAGGCCCGGGAGCAGGTTGAAGACGCCGACGAGGAGGTTGGCCCAGCGGAACTGGTTCACGATGATCCAGCCGATGGTCCCGTCCGGGACCACCTTCGTCAGCCCGTAGCCGACAGCGGCCAGGATCAGCGAGAGCGCGGGACCGGCCGCCGAGACGGTGAGCTCCCGGAAAGGCGTCTGCGGCTCGCGCTCGATCTCGGAGATGCCGCCCAGGGGGTACAGCAGGATCCGCCGCACCGGCAGCCCGTAACCGCGGGCGACGAGGGAATGGCTGAGCTCGTGCACCAGGACGGACAGGTACAGCAGGATCACGAAGGAGGCGGCCACGACGTACCGGACGCCGCCGTTCAGCGTCCCGGCCAGGTCGTTCGCATAGATGACGATGAAGACGCCCGCGATCACGAACCAGTACGGGGAGATGGTCACGGGGACACCGAACGGGCGTGCGACCACGATCCCTGACCCCGGTTGCTTCGGCGGCCGCTGGTCTGGTTTGTCGGGCGTCATGCCTGCCACAGCATCGATGCTACGTGCCATCGAGGGCCCTGCGACCAGGATGAGGCCGCGCCAGACGGGAACCGCGGCGAACGTCCGGCACCCGTGCGGCCCGCGCCCGGCCGCCGGAACCCAGTCCCCGCTGGGGCCGCGGAAATCCGGCCGATTGTCAGTGCCCTCCCCTACGCTCATGGGCGTGGATGAACTCGTCGCGGTAGAGATCGCCGACCCGGCCCCTCCGGATGAGGGCCCGGGCACGGCGCGCGGGCCGGCGCTATCGCCGTCCCGGGCCGCCGATTTCATGACCTGCCCGCTGCTGTACCGGTTCCGGGTCATCGACAAACTGCCCGAGCCGCCGAGCACCGCCGCCGCCCGCGGGACGCTCGTACACGCGGTGCTGGAGCGCCTGTTCGACCTGACGGCGGCCGAACGGACCCTGGCCGCGGCGCGCTCGCTGCTGCAGCCGGAATGGGACCGGCTGGCGGCCGCCGAGCCGGACCTGGCCGCGCTGTTCGCCGGCGAGGCCGAGCGGGACGCGTGGATCCGCGACGCGGCCGCCGCGGTGGACCGTTATTTCCGGCTGGAGGATCCCCGCCGCATCGAGCCCGCGGACCGCGAGCTGTACGTGGAAGCCGAACTGGAGTCCGGGCTCCGGCTCCGCGGCTACATCGACCGCCTCGACATCGCGCCGGCCGGGCAGATCCGGGTCGTCGACTACAAGACCGGCAAGGCGCCACCGCAGGACTTCGAGGCCCGTGCGCTGTTCCAGATGAAGTTCTACGGGCTGGTGCTGTGGCGGGCGCGCGGGGAGATTCCGCGGCTGCTGCAGCTCATGTACCTCGGGGACGGGCAGGTCGTCCGGTACACGCCCGACGAGGCGGACCTGCGGGCCACCGAGCGCAAGGTGCTGGCCCTATGGCAGGCCATCGAGCGGGCCACCGATAGCGGCGACTGGCGGCCGCGGCCGGGCCGGCTGTGTGAATGGTGCGCGCATAAAGCACTGTGTCCCGAGTTCGGCGGCACCCCCCCGCCTCTTCCCGCCCCGGTTCCCGCCCCAGTTCTCCCGGCCAGCGGCGCGCCCGGGCCAGCGGCCGTCCCGGCGGACGAGGTGGGGGCGGCCGATCGCGAGGAACTCGCCGGCTGACCCGGGTCGCTCCGCCACGCGCAGCTGGCGGAGCGCGTGCGGGCGGCCGTGCGGGCGGTTCATCCGGTCCGGAGGCTGTGCGACGATGGGGTCAAGGGGCCGCTGCCCACCGGGGTACGCGTCGAGCTAGCGCTGTCGAGGTAGAGATGTCGACATACAACGCGATCGCCTGGCTGCCGCTCTGCGCCGGGCTGACCGGGATCGGACTGGTCGCAAGCTGGTTCGCGATGCGCAGACGGGGGCTGAAGGCCGGGCTTCGCGGCGCGGCCTGGTCTTTGCTGCCGCTCGCCGCCTACCTCACCGGTTCCATCGAGATGTTCTGGAAGATCGGCACGGCGATCGGCACCTTTGCGACCTCGTTCGTGTTCTCGATGAAGGTGTGGTCGGGGGTCGGCGTGGCCGCGCTGGCCGCGGCGCTGTTCGTGGTCTCCGCCGGCGGCCGGCGCCGGAAGCGGGCCCGCAAGGCCCGCGGCGCCGTGGATGACCAGCCTGACCGGGCGGGACCGGACGGGACAGCCGGTGGCCCCGGCGACGTTGCGGCCGGGAAGGGCCCGGGGCGCAAGGAACTGGCCACCAAGCCCGCGCGGGCCGGGAAGGGCGCCCTGGACGACGATGACGATATGGCCGGGGTGGAGGACATCCTGCGCCGGCACGGGATCACTTAGTGCACCGCATGGTCGGCGCTCCTTCGGGGCCGCCGGAGGGCCGGATCGATACCGGAGAGGCCAGGCAGGCGCGGCGGCCGGACACCTACCGGTCGGCCCTGGCCCTGCTGGCCTGGTGGGTCTGGCTCGCGTTCGCGGTCGCCAACCTGATCGACATCGCGGTGCAGGGGCACGATCGTGTCTCGGTGGTGGCCGCCGCGGCGCTGCTGCTGGTCACCGGCGTCATGTACGTCGCGGCGTTCCGGCCGCGGGTCATCGCCGCCGACGGCGGAATCGTGGTGCGCAACCCGCTGCGGGACCACCGGGTGCCGTGGCCGGCCGTGACCAACGTGGACCTGCGCGATCTGCTGCGGGTGCACTGCGCGTGGCAGGAGCCCACGACCAAGGGCCGGCAAGCGGTACCGCGACCGGAACGTGTGCAGCGGACCAGGGTCATCCACGCGTGGGCGGTTCAGTCGCCCCGCCGGGCCGCCGAGATGGGGATGCGGTCCTCCTTCAGCCGGCCCGACCTGGCCCGCCGCTCCGTCGGCGGTGCGGCGGCCACCGCGGATCCGCCCAGCGCCGTCCACCGCAAGGAGACCGAACGGATCGCCCGGGCCCTGGCCGAGCGGGCCCGCCGGGAGCGCGCGGACGCGGCCAGGACGCGCGCCGCGGCCGCTGAGACCGGTGAGACCGGTGAGACCGGTGAGAACAGAGTCCCTGGGAATGGGGCTAGTGAGAACGGGCGGGCCGGGACCGGCGCCGGTAACGGACCGCGATGGCCCTCGCGCCCGGTGTCCACATGGCATTGGCCTGGCCTGCTGGCCGCCGCCGTCCCGGCCCTGCTGCTGGTCGCCGCGATCCTCGCTTAGCCGCCGGCCACCGCGCTTGCCCGCGCGTAACGCTTGCGTGACCCTGTCCACTCTGGCCCCTGGCGCAATGCGCGGCCGCGTCCTTGTCCCGCCGTTGGCTTTCCCGGCGCTTTTCGGTGATTAGCTTTCGGTGCGCCGGGGGCCTGTCCGCAGGCCACCCCCGCGGGGAAGGTGGTAGGTGCCGTCGGTACGCTAGGCCGGAAATCTTTCCGGTCAGCCTGACCAAGGCGACTGATGGTCCGCCGGGATGCCCGGGACGAGGCAAGTTTCTGTGGCGGTGCCCGGGGACGAGTGCGCCGCAAACGTGACAAATTATCGGCTGTACCGAAACATATTCGCGGCGCAGGGGGTGTCACCATAACGCAGGTATCACGAACGAGGAGCGATCCCCCATGACGTTTTGGGGGGTTACGGTCGCATCGTGATACCAGGACATCGACTCGCATCAGAGCAGGCCGGCGCACCACAAATCGGCCGACCGCTCCCGACGACTAGAAGGAGCTTGCCGCATGGGAGAACATCCCGCCCAGCAACGGGCACGACGGCTCTGGTTCACCGGCCGCACGCAGGCCGGTAACCAGGCACCCCCCGGCGGCCGGCGCCCGGGCCCGCGGTCGGGCCGGCGCGCCCGCATGACTATGATCGCGGGCTGCGGCGCCGCGGCGATCGCCCTGGTGGCGGCGGCCTGTAGCAGCAGCGGCAGCAGCTCGTCGACGGGCGGCGCGAAGGTGGCCGGTGGCACGGCCTCCTATGCTCTCCCGCCGGCCACGACGCCGAACTACATCTTCCCCTTTTCCAACAGCACCTACTTCAGCGTGGTAAACATTTCGTACCTGCAGGAGCTCCTGTACCGCCCGCTGTACTGGTTCGGCAACGGCACCCAGCCGACGATCAACCCCTCCCTCAGCCTGGCCGACCAGCCGGTGTACAGCGGCAAGCAGGTCACGATCACGCTGAAGAACTACAAGTGGTCGAACGGCACGGCGGTCACCGCGCAGAACGTCCTGTTCTGGATCCACATGCTGCAGGCGGTGGGCTCGACCGAGTGGGGCGCCTTCGTGCCCGGCGGGTTCCCGACCAACGTGACCAACGTCAAGGCGACCAGCCCGACGACGCTCACCATGACGATGAACAAGGCGTACTCGCCCACCTGGTTCACCTACAACGAGCTGAGCCAGATCACCCCGATGCCCAAGGCGTGGGACCGGACGGCGTCCGGCCCGAGCGACTGCACCGACACCGTCTCGGACTGCCAGGCCGTCTACACCTACCTCGACAGTCAGTCCAAGGCCATGTCGAGCTGGGCGAGTTCCCCAGTCTGGAGCGTGGTGGACGGCCCGTGGAAGCTGCAGAGCTTCAACGCGGACGGCAACGCCTCGTTCGTGCCGAACAAGTCCTACTCCGGCCCGGTCAAGGCGACGCTGTCGCAGTTCAAGGAGGTGCCGTTCACCACGGAGGCGGCCGAGTACAACGTGCTCCGCTCGGGTAGCGGCAGCCAGCAGCTGAGCGTCGGCTACCTGCCGACCACCGACGCGCCGGAGAAGCCGGCCAACGCCGCGGTCGGCGCCAACCCAGTGCCGGGGTACACGCTCGACCCGCTGTACGGGTGGGCCATCAACTACTTCGCGCCCAACATTGACTCCACCACCCCCGAGGGCTCGGTCATCAAGCAGCTCTACTTCCGGCAGGCGCTGGCGTACCTGATCGACCAGGAGGCGGTCATCTCCGGCCCGCTGCGCGGGTACGGCACCGTGACGGTCGGCCCGGTCCCCTCCGATCCGGCGACGTACCTGTCCGCCCAGGGCCAGAAGGGCGACCCGTTCCCGTACGACCCGGGCAAGGCCAAGCAGCTGCTGTCCAGCCACGGCTGGAAGGTTGTGCCGAACGGGACCAGCACCTGCACCAACCCGAGCCTGTGCGGCGCGGGCGTCAAGCAGGGCCAGGGCCTGTCCTTCACCCTGCCGTACGCGACCGGCGTCAACTGGCAAGGTGCAGAGATGACGCAGCTCAAGTCGAACGCGTCGTCGGTCGGCATCCAGCTGAGCTTGCAGCCGAAGCCGTTCAACCAGGTCACCGCGATCGGCGGCGGCGGATGCGTCGCCACGCATGCGTCCTGTGCCTGGGACTTCGCCAACTGGGGCGCCGGCTGGATCTTCGCGCCCGACTACGAGCCCACCGGCGAGACACTGTTCCAGAGTGGTTCCGCGGCGAACTCTTCCGGCTACACCAACGCCCAGAACGACAACCTGATCCAGCAGACGCTGACCAGCAGCCCGCTGACGCCGCTGTACAACTGGCAGGACTTCCTGCAGACGCAGCTGCCCGAGATGTGGCAGCCGAACGGCGTCTACCTGCTGACCGAGGTCACGAGCAACCTGCACGGCGTGATCCCCCAGGCGCCGACGCTTAACATCACCCCTGAGAACTGGTACTTCACCAAGTGACCGTAATTCACGTGAATTCACGTGCAAGGTTCCGCTGCGGCCGCGGCTCCGCCGCGGCCGCGGCGGGACGGGTGTACCGGGGTTCGCCGACGATGTACGGTGCGCCCGGACGGGTGGGGCAGGTGGTGCGCCCGGAAGGGTGCGGCAGAGCAGATTCTCTGGCGATGCCCAGGGCCCAACAGATACGAAAACGTAACAGAGCATCCGCTGTTGTGAAACATATTCCCTGCGCAGGGGTGTCACCATAGCGCAGGTGTCACGCGCGGGGACCGATCCCGGATGACGTTTGGGGATTACCGTCGCATCGTGATGCCTAAGGACATCGACTCGCAGCAGAGCAGGCCGGCGCACCCAAAACGGCCGACCGCTCCCGACGACCAGAAGGAGCTTGCCGCATGGGGGGACATCCCGAGCAGCAACGGGCACGACGGCTCTGGTTCACCGGCCGCACGCAGGCCGGTAACCAGGCACCCCCCGGCGGGCAACGCCCGAGCCGGGGCCGGCGGGCCCGGATGACTATGATCGCGGGCTGCGGCGCCGCGGCGATCGCCCTGGTGGCGGCGGCCTGTGGCAGCAGCGGCAGCAGCGCGTCGACGGGCGGCACGAAGCAGGCGGGCGGAACCGCCACGTACGCGCTGCCGCCGGCCACGACGCCGAACTATATCTTCCCGATGACGAACAGCACCTACATCAGCGTCGCGAACACGGCGTACCTGCAGTACCTCCTGTACCGGCCGCTGTACTGGTTCGGCCAGGGCACGCAGCCCATCCTCAACCCCTCCCTCAGCCTGGCTGACTCACCGGTCTACAACGGCAAGCAGGTCACCATCACGCTGAAGAACTATAAGTGGTCGAACGGCACGGCGGTCACCGCGCAGAACGTCCTGTTCTGGATCCACATGCTGGAGGCGGTGGGCTCGACCGAGTGGGGTGCCTTCGTGCCCGGCGGGTTCCCGACCAACGTGACCGGCGTCAAGGCGACCAGCCCGACGACGCTCACCATGACGATGAACAAGGCGTACTCGCCCACCTGGTTCACCTACAACGAGCTGAGCCAGATCGTCCCGATGCCGAAGGCGTGGGACCGGACCGCCTCCGGGCCGAGCGACTGCACCGACACGGTGAGCGACTGCAAGGCGGTGTTCACCTACCTCGACAGCCAGTCCAAGTCCATGGCGAGCTGGGCGAGCTCCCCGCTGTGGAGCGTCGTGAACGGCCCGTTCAGGCTGCAGAGCTTCAACCCGGACGGCAACGCGACCTTCGTGCCGAACAAGTCCTACTCCGGCCCGGTGAAGCCGACCCTGTCGCAGTTCAAGGAGGTGCCGTTCACCACGGAGTCCGCCGAGTATAACGTCCTGCGCTCGGGCAACGGCAGCCTGAGCGTCGGCTATCTGCCGACCACCGACGCGCCGGCGAAGCCGGCGAACGCCACCGTCGGCGCCAACCCGGTGCCCGGATACACGCTCGACCCGCTGTACTCGTGGAGCATCAACTACTTCGTGCCTAACACGAACTCCACCACGCCGGAGGGTTCGGTCATCAAGCAGCTGTACTTCCGGCAGGCGCTGGAGTACCTGGTGAACCAGGCGGCCGTCATCTCCGGCCCGCTGCGCGGCTACGGCTTCCCAACGGTCGGACCGGTCGGCAGCTACCCGTCGACCACGTACCTTTCGTCCCAGGCCAAGAAGGGCGACCCGTTCCCCTACAACCCGGGCAAGGCGAAGCAGCTGCTGTCCAGCCACGGCTGGAAGGTTGTCCCGAACGGGCTCACCACCTGCACGAACCCGAGCCTGTGCGGCCCCGGGGTCAAGCAGGGACAGGGACTGTCGTTCACGCTGCCGTACGACACTGGCACCAACTGGATCGAGTCCGAGATGACCCAGCTTCAGTCGGACGCCACCCTCGTCGGCATCAAGCTGAACCTCGAGCCCAAGCCGTTCAACCAGGTCACCGCGATCGGCGGCGGCAACTGCAAGGCGGTCGGGTCCTCGTGCGCCTGGGACTTCGCCAACTGGGGCGGCGGCTGGACCTTCGCGCCCGACTACTACCCGACCGGCGAGACGCTGTTCATGAGCGGTTCCGCGGCGAACTCCGCCGGGTACACCAACGCCCAGAACGACAACCTGATCAACGAGACGCTGACCAGCTCCTCGCTCACGCCGCTGAACAACTGGCAGGACTTCCTGCACGCGCAGCTGCCTGAGATGTGGCAGCCGAACGGCGTCTACCTGCTGACCGAGGTCACGAGCAACCTGCACGGCGTGATCCCGCAGCCCACGACGCTCTACCTCAACCCTGAGAACTGGTACTTCACCAAGTGATCATGATTCACGTGCACGGCTCCGCCGCAGCCGCGGCGGGACGGGGGTGCCGGGTTCGCCCGGCACCCCCGTCGGCACGCCGGAGGGGAACCCGTTGATAGCTTTCTTCGTGCGGCGCCTGCTGCAGGCGGTCATTGTGATCCTGATCGTCACGATGATCACTTTCGCGCTTCTCCGGGCGATCCCCGGTAACGTCGCGATCGCCATTCTGGGGCCCACCGCTTACCGCAACCCGGCGACGATCGCCCAGTTCGATGCGCAGTACGGCTTCAACAAGCCATGGTTCGACCAGTACTTCCTCTGGCTGGGGCACCTGGCCCAGGGCAATCTCGGCTACTCCTGGAAGCTCAACCAGAGCGTCGCCTCGCTGCTCGGCAACCACCTGCCGAAGACGATCATCCTGGTCGGCATCTCCACCGTCATCGCCCTCATCGTCGCGATCCCGATCGGCGTGTGGCAGGCGGTCCGGCGCAACAAGGCGGCGGACTACACCTTCACCGCGCTTTCCTTCCTGTTCTACGCGGCGCCGACGTTCTTCGTCGGGACGGTCCTGATCATGATCTTCGCCGACCAGCTGCACCTATTCGGCGCCGAGGGCCCGCAGGGCGGCCTGGTCAGCGACTTCACGGACTGGAAGGACCTGACCCTGCCCGTCGTCACCCTGGCCCTGGTGACGTTCGCGCTGTTCAGCCGGTACATGCGGTCGGCGGTGCTGGACAACATCACTGAGGACTACGTGCGCACGGCCCGGGCCAAGGGTGCCTCGGAACGGCGTGTGCTCATCCGGCACGTGCTGCGCAACTCGCTGATCCCGATCGCGACGCTGGTCGGGCTCAACATCCCGCTCATCGTGTCGGGAGCGCTCATCACCGAGTCCGTTTTCAACTACCCGGGTATGGGGTACCTGTTCTTCCAGGCTGCGCAGCAGCAGGACTACCCGACCCTGCTCGGCGTCCTGATCGTGGTCGCGATCGCGACCGTCATTGGGTCACTGCTGGCCGACATCGCCTACGCGGTGCTCGATCCCCGTGTGAGGTACGTGAGCTCATGACCATGCCACCGTCCTCGCCAGAGCCATTTGCGCCCGGCATGAATACCCCCCTGGCGCCTGGACTCGACAGCATCGTTCCCGACGAGTTCGAGCCCGATGATGCCGCGCCGGGGACACTTCCCTCCGGCAAGTCCCGCAGCATGTTCGTGCGCGGCCTTGAGGTGTTCGTCGAGAACAAGCTGGCCATCGTGGGCGTGGTCATTCTCGTCCTGATGGTGCTGTTCTGCTACCTCGGGCCATTCCTTTATCACACCGATCAGATCCACACCAATCTCGCCATCGAGAACCAGGCGCCGGGGTCTGGACATCCGCTTGGCACCGATTCCAACGGCTACGACGTACTCGGCCGGCTGATGGTCGCCGGCCGGGTGTCCCTGGAGGTGGGCCTGGCGGCGGCGGTCCTGGCCACCGTGCTCGGCACCCTGTGGGGAGCCATCGCCGGCTACCTCGGCGGCGCGGTGGACGCGGTGATGATGCGCCTCGTGGACGCGATGCTGGCTATCCCGACCCTGTTCCTGGCCCTGGTTGTCGTGTCGATGTTCCCGGCCACCGAGCTGGAGCTGATCATCGTCATCGCGCTGACATCGTGGCTGACCACATCCCGGCTGATCCGCGGCGAGGCCCTGTCGCTGCGGGTCCGGGACTACGTGCAGGCGATGAAGGTGATGGGCGGCGGGGGCACCCGCGCCGTCCTCCGCCATATCGCGCCGAACGCGATCGGCACCATCATCGTGAGCGCCACCTTCCAGGTGGCCGACGCCATCCTGCTGGTGGTCGCGCTGAGCTACCTGGGCCTGGGCGTCCAGCCGCCGAAGACGGACTGGGGCGGCATGCTCAGCAACGGCGTCCAGTACACCTACGACGGCTACTGGTGGCTGATCTACCCGGCCGGTATCGCCATCGTCCTGGTGGTCATCGCCATAAACTTCATCGGCGACGCGCTGCGGGACTCGTTTGAGGTCCGGCTCCAGCGGCGCTGACCGCACCTGACGTACGAGGAGCCGGCCAACCCGGCCGGCTCCCCTCCGGATAAGGCACGACGAGGACGCATGGCACCCCTGCTCGAGATAAAGGACCTGCACACCGAGATCCGGCTCCGCAGGTCGACCGTGCACGCCATCGGTGGCGTCAACCTCACCGTCGAGCCGGGCGAATGCCTCGGCATCGTCGGCGAGTCCGGTTCCGGCAAGACGATGACCGCCCTGTCCCTGATGCGGCTGCTGCCCAACGGCGGCCACATCACCGGCGGCAGCATCATCCTCGACGGCCGGGACATCACGCATCTCGACGACGAGGCGATGCAGGACGTCCGCGGCAACGTGGTGGGCATGATCTTCCAGGACCCGATGACCTCGCTGAACCCGACGATGACGATCGGCGACCAGATCGCGGAGAGCGTCCGGCTGCACCGGGGGGCCGACAAGCAGGCCGGCCTGGAGCGCGCGGTCGAGGTGCTCGGCCTGGTCGGCATGCCCAAGCCGGCCGAGCGGATCGGGAACTACCCGCACCAGCTCTCCGGCGGCATGCGCCAGCGGGTCATGATCGCCATGGCACTGGCCTGCGAGCCGAAGCTGCTGATCGCCGACGAGCCGACCACCGCCCTCGACGTCACCATCCAGAAGCAGATCCTCGAACTGCTCGACAACCTGCGCCAGCGGCTCGGCATGGCGGTGATCCTGGTCACCCACGACCTCGGGGTCATCGCCGGTCGCGCCGACCGGGTCGCGGTCATGTACGCGGGCAAGGTCGTCGAGACGACGGACACGACGACCCTGTTCGCCAACCCCCGGCACCCCTACACGCAGGCCCTGTTCGAGGCGCTGCCGGACAAGATCGTGGAGCCCGTCGGCGTCGCCAAGCGGCTGTACAACATTCCGGGCCAGCCGCCGGATCTGACCGACCCGCCGCGCGGCTGCCGGTTCGCGGCGCGGTGCCGGTACGTGCAGGACTCGTGCCGGGAAACGGAGCCCGTTCTGAAGGGCGACGTCCCGCTGCACGAGTACCGCTGCTTCTTCCCGGTGGGCGAGGCCGCCCTCGACGCGCCCGCCGAGGACGCGGACGCGCCCACCGTGGCGGCGGCCGAGGCGGAGGCGGAAGCCGAAACAGCCGAGGGAGCCCTCCCGGTCCTCGCTACCGCGCCCTCGGTGAACGGCGCGACGGCCGACGGGACGCTGCTGAAGGTCGAGCATCTGGTCAAGGAATTCCCGGTCACCGCGGGCGCCATCATGCAGCGCCGGGTCGGCAGCGTCAGCGCGGTGGCCGACGTCAGCTTCGAGGTGCCGCGGGGCAAGACGTTCGGCATGGTGGGTGAGTCCGGCTGCGGCAAGACCACCATCGGCCGCCTCATCGTGGGCCTGGAGAACGCGAACTCCGGCTCGATCATCTTCGACGGCCAGGACCTGAGCGAACTCAGCAGGCGGGGCCGGCGGCGGCAAAGCGGCAAGATCCAGCTCATGTTCCAGGACTCCTACGCGTCGATGGACCCGAGGATGCGGGTGAGCACGATCCTGCGCGAGCCGCTGGTGATCCAGCACCAGGGCAGCCGGAAGAAGCAGGAAGAGCGGGTCGCCGCGATCATGAACGAGGTTGGCCTGCCCCAGGCCGCGCTGGACCGCTATCCGCACGAATTCTCTGGCGGGCAGCGGCAGCGGCTCGGCCTGGCCCGGGCGCTCATCCTGCGGCCGAGCATGATCGTGGCCGACGAGCCGGTGTCGGCGCTGGACGTATCCATCCAGGCGCAGATCCTGAACCTGATGCTGGACCTGCAGCAGGACAACGGCCTGACCTACCTGTTCATCTCGCACGACCTCTCGGTGGTCCGGTACCTCTCGGACACCATCGGGGTCATGTACCTGGGCAAGCTGGTCGAGGTCGGCCCGGCCGACGACGTGTACTTCGGCCCCGTCCACCCGTACACGAAGGGCCTCATCGACACGGTGCCCGTGGCCGACCCGCTGCTGGAGCGGGCCAAGGAGAGCCAGGGCGTGATGGGCGAGCTCCCGTCGGCCGTGGCCCCGCCCTCGGGCTGCCGGTTCCGCACGCGGTGCCCGATCGCCCAGGACCTGTGCGCCGAGCAGGAGCCGCCGCTGCGGCCGTTCACCGCGAAGGGGCACCTGGCCGCGTGCCACTTCCCGCTGCGCGAGCCGGAGGCGGACGCCGGCCAGCCGAGCGTCGCGAAGACGGTCAGCGGCAGCGCCCAGTCCAGCGGCAGCGTCCAGTAAGGCTTCCCAGCAACGCGGCCCAGCAAGACCGGGCCGCACGGGCGATGCAGTAACTCCGGGCGGCCGGCCCAGGCCACCCGGAGCCAGCCGAGGCCGATCCCGCGCAGCGTACGTACCACCCGCCGGCCGGGCCGCGGCTCGATGGGACGCAGCGTCGGCACGGCGACCACCTGGCACCCAGCGGCCTCGGCCGCGGTGACGCCGGTGATGGAGTCCTCCAGGACGAGGCACCGGCCTGGTTCAGCGCCCAGCCGCTTCGCGGCGAGCAGGTAGGACTCGGGGTCGGGCTTGCCGTAAGTCACGTCGTTCGCGCAGACCACCACGGGAAAGCGCAGGCCGGTCCGGGCTAGCACGGCGTCCACGAATCCGCGCTGGGAGGAGGTGACCAGCGCGTAGGGCAGGCCTGCCGCCTCGACCTCGGCCACCAATTCGGCGGCGCCCGGCATGATCGTGACGCCCCGCTCACGGACCCTGGCCACGATCCCGCCGATCATCCACTCCGCGATCTGGGCCGGATCGGCGGGCGCCGTGGCCCGCTCCAGGAAGTAGCGAACGGCGTTGGCCAGTGAGCTGCCGAGCAGTTCCTGCTGATCGGCCTCGGTCCAGGTGCCGCCGAGCCGGGTCATCACGTCCGTCTCGACTCCGAACCAGAGCGGTTCGGAGTCGATGAGCAGCCCGTCCATGTCGAACAGGACAGCCTGCGGTCCCGGGTCCGCGTCGTCGTCGGTATCCGCGTCGTCGCCGGTGTCCCGTACGGTGCCGTTGGGCGTGGCCATACCGGGCGCGGCGGATACCGCGGCGTGCTGGGCGTCCGTCATGTGGAGAAGTATTTCGCCTCGGGGTGATGAACCACGAGCGCGTCGGTGGACTGCTCGGGAACGAGCTGCATCTCCTCGGTGAGCTCCACCCCGATGTCGCCGGGCCGCAGCAGCCGGGCGACCTTGGCGCGGTCGGCCAGGTCCGGGCAGGCCGGGTAGCCGAACGAGTACCGCGCCCCCCGGTAGCCCAGCCGGAAGAAGTCCTCGATGCTGGCCGAGTCCTGCGCGCCGAAGCCGAGCTCGCTCCGGATCCGGGCGTGCCAGTACTCGGCGAGCGCCTCGGTGAGCTGCACGGACAGGCCGTGCAGCTCGAGGTAGTCACGGTAGGAGTTCTTCGCGAACAGCTCGCCGGTGGCCTCGCTGACCCGCGATCCCATGGTGGCGAGCTGGAACGCCACGACGTCGGTCCGGCCCGATGCGCGGGAGGCGAAGAAGTCGGCCAGGCACAGCCGCCGGTCCCGCCGCTGCCGCGGGAACGTGAAACGCTCCCGTTCCTTCCCGTCGTCGTCCAGCACGATCAGGTCATTGCCCTCGCTGACGCAGCGGAAATAGCCGTACACCACGGCCGCCTCGAGCAGGCCCTCAGCCCGGGCGCGTTCCAGCCACATCCGCAGCCTCGGCCGGCCGTGCTCCTCCACCAGCTCCTCGTACGTCACCCCGCCGTCGCGGCGGGACGGCTTGAGGCCCCACTGCCCCATGAAGGTGGCCCGCTCGTCCAGGTAGGCGGCGTACTCGGCGAGCGGAACACCCTTGATGACCCGCGTGCCCCAGAACGGCGGCTCGGGCACCTCGGCCAGTTCGGCCACGTCCGAGCGGGCGGTCCCCTCCCCGTTCGGAGAGACAGCGCCGTCCGGCAGGGAGCGCAGCGGACGGCGTACCTGCCGGGTCCGGCGCTCGGGCAGCTGCGCCCCGGCCTCGCCGCGCTTGACCGCCATCACCGCGTCCATCAGCCGCAGGCCCTCGAACGCGTCCCGCGCGTACCGGACCTCGCCGCCGAACAGCGCGCCGAGGTCCTGCTCGACGTAGGCGCGGGTCAGCGCGGCGCCGCCCAGCAGGATGGGCCAGCGGGCGGCCAGACCGCGGGAGTTCAGTTCGGCCAGGTTGTCCCGCATCACGACGGTCGACTTGACCAGCAGCCCGGACATGCCGATCGCGTCCGCGCCCGACTCCTCGGCCGCGGCGATGATCGCGGAGATCGGCTGCTTGATGCCGATGTTCACCACGTCGTAGCCGTTGTTGGACAAGATGATGTCGACCAGGTTCTTGCCGATGTCGTGCACGTCACCCTTGACCGTGGCCAGCACGATCTTGCCCTTGCCGTCCTCGTTCGTCCGCTCCATGTGCGGTTCCAGGTACCCGACGGCGCTCTTCATCACCTCGGCCGAAGCGAGCACGAACGGCAGCTGCATCTGCCCCGACCCGAACAGCTCACCGACGGTCTTCATGCCGTCGAGCAGGGTGTCGTTCACGATCTCCAGGGCGGGCCGCTGGGCCAGGGCCTCGTCCAGGTCGGCCTCCAGGCCCTTGCGCTCGCCGTCGATGATCCGGCGCTTCAGCCGGTCCCACAGCGGCAGCGCGGCCAGCTCGGCCGCCCGGCTCTCCTTGATCGCGGCCATGTCCACGCCCTCGAACATGTCGAGGAAGCGGCCCAGCGGGTCGTAGTCCGGGCGGCGCCGGTCGTAGACCAGGTCGAGGGCCACCTGCCGCTGCTCGTCCGGGATCCGGGCCATCGGCGTGATCCGGGAGGCGTGCACGATGGCCGAATCGAGCCCGGCCCGCACGCATTCGGCCAGGAATACCGAGTTGAGCACGGCACGCGCGGCCGGCTTGAGCCCGAACGACACGTTGGAGACGCCGAGCGTCGTCTGCACGTCCGGGTAGCGCCGCTTGAGCTCGGCGATCGCCCCGATCGTCTCGATCGCGTCCCGCCGGGTCTCCTCCTGACCGGTGGCGATCGGGAAGGTCAGGCAGTCCACGATGATGTCCGACCGGTGCATGCCCCAGTTGCCGGTCAGGTCCTCGATCAGCCGGACGGCGACAGCGATCTTCCACTCCGCCGTGCGGGCCTGGCCCTGCTCGTCGATGGTGAGCGCGATGACCGCGGCGCCGTGCTCACGCACCATCGGCATGACGCGCGCGATCCGCGACCCGGGCCCGTCGCCGTCCTCGTAGTTGACCGAGTTGATCACCGCGCGGCCACCGAGCAGCTCGAGCCCGGCCTCGATGACCGGGGGCTCGGTGGAGTCCAGGACGAGGGGCAGGGTGGCGGCGGTGGCGAAGCGCCCGGCGATCTCCCGCATGTCCGCCACGCCGTCCCGGCCGACGTAGTCGACGCACACGTCCAGCAGATGGGCCCCGTCCCGGGTCTGCGCCCGGGCGATCTCCACGCACTCGTCATACCGGTCGGCCGCCATGGCCTCACGGAACGCCTTCGACCCGTTGGCGTTGGTCCGCTCACCGATGGCCAGGAACGTCGTGTCCTGCTGGAACGGAACGTGGGCGTACAGCGAGGCGACGCCGGGCTCGGGGCGCGGGCGGCGCGGGCTGGGGGCGCGGCCGCCGACCCGCTGGACGACCGCGGCGATGTGCTCCGGGGTGGTCCCGCAGCACCCGCCGACCAGCGACAGGCCGAACTCATCGGTAAAGCGCTCGTGCGCGTCGGCGAGCTGGGCCGGCGTGAGCGGGTAGCGGGCCCCGCTGGCGGTCAGCTCGGGCAGGCCCGCGTTGGGCATGCAGGACAGCGGGATGCGGGCGTGCGCGGCCAGATAGCGCAGGTGCTCGCTCATCTCCCCGGGGCCGGTGGCGCAGTTCAGCCCGATGACGTCGATGCCGAGCGGCTCCAGGGCGGTGAGCGCCGCCCCGATCTCGCTGCCGAGCAGCATGGCCCCGGTCGTCTCGATCGTCACGTGCGCGATCAGCATGACGTCGTTGGACGCCGCGGCGATCGCCCGCCTGGCCCCGATGATGGCGGCCTTGGCCTGCAGCAGGTCCTGGCAGGTCTCGATGATGAGCGCGTCGGCGCCGCCCGCCAGCAGGCCGGCCGCGTTCTCCTGGTAGGCGTCACGGAGGGTGGCGAAACGGACGTGCCCCAGCGTCGGCAGCTTCGTCCCGGGCCCCATGGAACCGAGCACCCAGCGCGGCCGGCCGGGCTCGGACACCGCGTCCACGGCCTCGCGGGCGATACGCGCGCCCGCCTCGGACAGCTCGGTGATCCGGTCCGCGATGCCGTACTCGCCGAGGTTGGCGAAGTTGGCGCCGAACGTGTTGGTCGTGACGCAGTCCGCCCCGGCGGCAAGGTAGGCGTCATGGACCGAGCGCACGATGTCCGGGCGCGATACGTTCAGGATCTCGTTGCAGCCCTCGTGCCCCTGGAAGTCGTCCAGCACGGCGTCGCTGGCCTGCAGCATGGTGCCCATGGCGCCGTCCGCCACCAGCACGCGGCTGGCCAGCGCCGAGCGCAGTGCGCCGCCCCCGTGTCTTTTCGCTACATCTGTCTCAGGCGCGTTCATCGTGCCCAGTGTACGGATCGGAGGTTGCTGCATGATACTCAAGAGCCACCGGAACGGACCGAAGATACGCGTTGCGCATGCCGATCACGGCCAACACCGTCCTGCGTGGGGGCGGATGCTGCCCGCAGCTCCGCCGACAACGTAGGCTGGGGCACACGGCAGCGCACGGTGACCGTGCGCGTCGTGCCCGGTGTCACCGGCCCGATGTCGCTGGCACAGCCAAACTTGGCAGCGGTGGAGGGGCGCACGCGGCCCGCGCGGCGCGCACGTACAGGGAGGAGGTGGCAGACATCGAGTTCGAGCGTCTGGGCAAGCTCACCTCACCCGTCGCGATCGCCGCCTTCGAAGGCTGGAACGATGCCGGGGAGGCCGCGAGCGGCGTCATCAGCCATCTGGGTATCGCCTGGCAGGCGCAGCCGATCGCCGCCGTTGAACCCGAGGACTTCTACGACTTCCAGGTGACGAGGCCGGTCGTCGAGATAACGGGGGGCCGGATCGAGCGGCTCGTCTGGCCCACCACGCGACTGTCGGTGGCGCGCGCGGGCGCCGCACCTGAGCCGGCCGCGACCGCCGGCGACGGGACGGATCCCGTCGGCGCGGAGGACGGTGAGGAACGCGAGAGCGCGGCCACCGGAACGGGCCTGGACAAGGACATCGTCCTGGTGCACGGGATCGAGCCGAACATGCGCTGGCGCACGTTCACCAGTGAGCTGGTCCAGGGCCTCATCGATCTGGAGGTCGAATCGGTCATCCTGCTCGGCGCGCTGCTGGCAGACGCGCCGCACACCCGGCCGGTACCGGTCTCGGTGGGCGCGTCGGACCCCAAGCTGTCGGCCACCGTGACCGCGCCGTTCTCCGACTACAAGGGACCGACGGGCATCCTGGGCGTGGTCCAGCACGCGCTGGCCGGGGCGGGCGTCCCGGCTGTGTCGCTGTGGGCATCCGTGCCGCACTATGTGGCCACGCCGCCAAACCCCAAGGCCACGCTGGCCCTGCTGCGGGGCGTGGAGGACATCCTGGACGCTTCCCTGCCGCTGGCCGACCTGGCCGAGGAGGCCCGGGCCTGGGAGCGCGGTGTCGACGAGCTCGCGCAGCAGGATTCCGAGGTCGCCGAGTACGTCCGCACGCTCGAGGAAGCGAAGGACGCCACCGACCTGCCGCAGGCCAGCGGGGACGCTATCGCGCGCGAGTTTGAGCGGTACCTCAGGCGGCGCGGGCGCCGCGGGGAACCCGGCGGCATCTGAGCCGCTGGCGCCGAGGTTAGCTCTGCCGCCAGGCGGGCTCCGCGACGTGTCCGCTCGGCATCATTGATTCTGAACGGACGTCAGTAGGGCGGCCAGGGAATGGCGGGCCAGTCCTCCGGCGGGTACGGATGCACGCGGTGCTTGAGCAGCTTTTCCACCCGGATGCTCATGGCCGCCAGTTCCCCGGGGCTGAGCCACTGGGACAGCTCGCCGGCCAGCTCGCCGCTTTCCAGCAGCGCGTGCAGCCGCCGCAGGGCCTCCATCGCCCGCTGGGGCAGGCTCTTGCCGCGCCACTGCCACAGCACGGTGCGCAGCTTGTAGTCCTCGGCGAAGCAGACGCCGTGATCGCAGCCGAACAGGTGGCCGCCGCCCGTTGGCAGCAAGTGCCCGATCTTCCGGTCGGCGTTGTTCACGACCGCGTCGAAGACCGCCAGGTCACGCAGGCCGGTGTGGTCGCCGCGGCGCGCGAGCTCGATCAGGTCCACCTGCGGGTCAATGTCGATCCACAGCTGGCACATGCCCGGGCCGTAGGGCCCGTCGCGCATCACCGTCGGCGGCACCACCTCCCAGCTCGCCGCGCGGGAGACGACGTAGGCGGCGACCTCCCGCCCGGCCAGCGTCCCGGTCGGGAAGTCCCATAGCGGGCGTTCCCCCGTGACCGGCTTGTAGACGCACGCGGCCTGGTAGTCACCCGAGCTGACCGCGCAGTACCAGGTCTCGTTGGACGCCTCGGCCAGTCGGCCCAGGATCTCCAGGCTGCCGTCGGCCAGCAGTTGCAGGGCCGCCTCGTCCCCGGGTACTGATCCCGGACCGGAACCGTTGCCGCCCGCCTCGGGCGGTGCGGCCCGGTCGCGGTGCTTGGCGCCCGCGCGCCGGCCGGCGCCGGGCGGCCGGCGCCGGGGAGGACTCGCGAACCCGTCAAGCACTGGCGCGGTGCCCGTTCTGCCGTGGGCAGATGTGCCCGTCGGCGCTCAGCGGAAGCCCGCACAGCGGGCACGGCGGCCGGCCAGCGGCCACGATCCGCAGCGCGCGCTGGGCGAACGCCCGGGCGGCGCTGGGGGTGATCCGCACCCTCAGCACGCCTGGCCCGTCGGCCGGGACCTCCTCCGCCAGCGGCTCAACCGGCTCCTCCGACGCCTCCTGAGCCTCGATGACGACCCGGCCGTCGTCCCCGTCCCACGCCAGCGCGATCGCGCCGACCCGGAAGTCCTCCGTCACCGGCATGTCGAGGGGCGCATCATCCTCCAGGCTGGTCGGCGGTGCCGCTGGGACCTCCGGGGAGGCGCCGCGCCGTAGCACCTCGTCGAGTAGCTCGTCGAGACGCTCCGCGAGCAAGCTGACCTGGAACTTCTCCAGCGAGACACTCGTGACACGACCGCGGGAGGTGGCCTGGAGGTAGAACGTCCGGTCCCCCGGCTGCCCGACGGACCCGGCCACGAACCTCTCCGGCGGGTCATACATGTAGACCGGCATCCTCCTATCCTCGCGCGTCCGCGATGCGTTCGCGAACGGCAGGTGCCCCGGGCTGTGTCCCGGTCCGCACCCCGGTCCTTGCCCCGGTCCTTGGCCCGGTCTGGGCTTCTGCAGGAATGTCGTCCGGATTCGCCCCGGCTCCGCCGCCCACCACGGCGTCACTCTCATCCCGCTGGCCCTTCCGGTCCGCGTTCTTGCCCGCGTTCTCCGAATCCCTTTCACCGGGGCTTCGCGGCATCAGGTCCTCGATGCCGCCGCCGGTGTCGTTCATCCGCAGCAGGAAGGGCCGCAGCGGCGTGTAGCGGATCACGGTCAGCGAGCAGGGGTCGGCCTGGATTCGCTGGCTGAGGTCGAGGTGCAGGCCCAGGCAGTCGGCGATGATGCCCTTGATAACGTCTCCGTGCGAGCAGATCAGGTAGGTCGCTTTGGGGCCCAGGGTGGCGTTCCACTCCCGGACGGCGGCGACCGCGCGGTGCTGGGTGTCCAGCATGGACTCCCCGTCCGGCCCGGGGAAGCGGACGGCGCTCGGGTGCGCCTGGACGACCCGCCACAACGGCTCCTTAACCAGCTTCCGCAGCGGCTTGCCGGTCCAGTCGCCGTAGCGGCATTCGCCGAGCCGTTCGTCCTGGCGAATCTCCGGGCCGCGGCCGTCCCAGGCGGCGGCGACCGCCTCGGCGGTCTGGCGGCAGCGGTCCAGCGGGCTCGTGACGATCGCGTCGAGCGGCAGCCGCGCCAGCCGGGTGCCGAGCGCGCGGGCCTGCGCACGGCCCCGGTCGTCCAGCGGTATGCCTGGCGTCCATCCCGATAGCGTGTGGCCGGTCGCCGCGGTCAGGCCATGGCGCACCAGCAGGACGGTCGTCACGAGTCTGACTTTAGCCGGACCCGGGAGCAGCTAGATCCGGCCGGGAGGCGCCGGCGTCACGCTGATCAGCGCAGATCACGAATACCGCCGACCCGAACGCCAGCCGGTCCCCGGCCTGCACCAGTACGGCGTCACGGACCCGCCATCCGTTCAGCCTGGTGCCGTTGGTGGAGCCAAGGTCGGTGAGGAGCCAGCGGCCCGCCGCGTGCTCCAGCCGGGCGTGCCACCTGGACACGGACCGGTCCTCGATCAGCAGGTCACACGCGCTGTCCCGGCCGATCGTGTACCGGATGCCGGGGGCCGGGCGGGGGAAGGACAGGGCGGCCGGGCGGCGGGCGGGCCTGGGCCGAGAACCGGGGCGCGCCCCGAAGCCCTCCCGGGCCGCGCCCGACAGCGTCTCGATCTCCGCGGCGAGCATCTCACGCCGGCGCCGGGCGCGCTCCCTGATCTCGGCGCGCAGGCTGGACAGGGCCCCCGGCCCGGAGCGGCGGCGCGGCAGGTCGGTGAACAGGCCGTCCAGCTGCCGGCGGTCCCGGGCCCCGAGCGCCTCGTGCATTCGGTGCATAAACGTGTCGTGGGAGAGCCGCCCCTCCGCGAAGCGCTCGCCCAGCTCGCTGACCGCCTCGTCGCGCTCCTCATCGGAAGCGCGGAGAATGACGTCCGGGGTGGTGGGCGCCTCCGGCGATGAGCCTCCCATAACAGGAGTATCCGTGCGGGATCCCCGCATGGGCAAGCAGAGCGCCCGACTAACCCGGCGGCAGCGGCCGCTCGGAGGTCGGTGAGAACGTCGCGGGGCTGGGCTACGCTGGCCGGGATGTCCACCATGAGTGACGAAGTAACCGCCGGGCTGTTCGGCGAGTTCTGCCTCGCCGGGCTGTGGCCCGGCGTCGGCCGCGCCATGGTGGAGAAGGTGCGCGCGGCCGGGATCACCAACCCCGCGGACGTCACCGCCGGCCGGCTGGAGCTGGTGGAGGGCATCGGGCCGAAACGGGCCGCGAGGCTGGCCGCGTCCTTCACCCGGGTGCGCCCGGCCTACGAAACGGCCGAGCTGCTGATCCAGTGCCGGGTTCCGGCGCGCTTCGCAGGTTCCGCGGTCGCGCTGCTCGGCCCGTCCGCCGCCCGGCAGCTGCGCGACGATCCGTGGAAGCTGCTGCTGCTCCCGCAGATCCGGCCCGATCAGGCCGACTGGTTCGCGCGCAAACTGCTGGCGGGCCAGGCTGACCGGCAGGACCCGCGGCGCGGCCGCGCCCTCGTCGTGCACCTGCTGGGCAAGGCGTCCCGGGACGGGCACACGGCGGTGCCCGCGGACGCGGTGATCACCGCGCTGGGCACGTTCGGTGTCGATGATCCCGGGAACGCGGTCCTCGCGGCGATCGATGACGGCGCCGTGCTGCCCTTCGAGGTGTTCGGCGCCGGGCCACAGTCCGGGGACGGGGATGGCGCCGGGGAGATCGGGCCCGGGGAGATCGGGCCCGGGGAGATCGGGCCCGGGGAGATCGGGCCCGGGGAGATCGGGCCCGGGGAGATCGGGCCCGGGGAGAACGGGCCCGCGGAGTTCGGGGCGGCGAGGTTCGGGGCGGCGGGGGCGACCGCCGCCGCCGACGTGGGCGCCGCACGTGCGGACGCCTCCGGGGTGAGCGCGGCGGGCGCGGATTCGGACGACGGTGACCTGGGCCGGGGACACGGGACGCTGCTCGCGCTGACCCTGTATGCCATCGCCGAGGAGTCCGTGGCCGAAGGGCTCCAGCGCCTCGCCGCGACCGCCGAGCCGGTCGACGCGGCAGACGCCGGGGACTCCGGCGAAGTCAGCGGGCACGCCCGGGCCGCCCGGCCCGGCGACGCCGAGCTTGATGACCGCCAGCGCGTGGCCGTCGAGGCGGTCGCCGACCACGGCGTCTCCGTGCTGACCGGCGGCCCCGGCACCGGCAAGAGCCGGACGGTCGCGGCCGTCGTCTCGCTCGCCGCCGAGCGCGGGCTGCGGGTGGCACTGGCCGCGCCCACCGGCCGGGCCGCCAAACGGCTGGAGGAACTCGCGGGCGCACCCGCCACCACACTGCACCGGCTACTGGGCGCGCAGGGCCGGGGCATGCCCCGCTCCGGCGCGGCCGACGCCGCGGACGGCCTGTTCGCGGACGCAGGCCCCGCTGGCCCGGGCGGCAGCGGCGCCGACGGCGGGGGTTTCCCGGGAACGGCGTCGCCCGGCGGTCCCGGCGGTCCCGGCGTGGCCGGGAGCGAGCCCGGCGTGGCCGGGAGCGAGCCCGGCGGCCGCGAAGGCAGCTGGGTCTTCGCCCGGGGCGAGGAATGGCCGCTGGACGCGGACCTCGTGGTTGTCGACGAGAGCTCGATGCTCGACGTGGAGCTGGCCGCGGCGCTCATGGAGGCCTGCGCGGACGGCACCCGGCTGCTGCTGGTCGGCGACCCGGCGCAGCTGCCATCGATCGGGCCCGGCCGGGTACTGGCCGACATCATCGACTCCGGCGCCGTCCCGGTCACCGAGCTGACCACCCTGTACCGGCAGCGCGACGGCGGGACCATCGCCAAGCTGGCCACCGCGGTCCGGGGCGGCGACCTGCCCGCGGTGGACTCACCCGAGCGGGAGGTCGTGATCGTGACCGCGCGCGGCAGCGCGGAGGCCGCGCACCGCGTCGTCCAGCTCGTCACCGACTCCATCCCGCGGGCGCTGGGCATCGCGGCCGAGGAGGTTCAGGTGGTGACGCCAGTGCACAAGGGGCCGGCCGGGACGATCGAGCTGAACCGGGCGCTGAAGGCCAGACTCAATCCCGGGCCCGGCGCGCACCGGGGCTTCGACCCCGGCGACCGGGTGGTAGCGATCGCCAACCACGCCGACGAGGGATTCGCCAACGGCGAGGTCGGCACGGTCACCAGCACTGACGGCGGCGGCCTCACCGTGTCGTTCAGCGGCCTGCCGGTCACGGTGCCGTTCAAGCTCCTCGGGGACCTTCGGCACGGCTGGGCGCTCACCGTTCACCGGGCCCAGGGCTCGGAGTGGCCGGCCGTGGTCGCGGTCTTCCCCGCCGAGGCGTCCGGGATGCTGTCCCGTCCGCTCGTCTACACCGCCCTGACCCGTGCCCAGCAGCACCTGTCCGTCGTCCACGGCGCCGGCCCCGCCCTCGCCCGCGCCGTCCGCACCGTCGGCGAACGCCCCCGCGAAACAAGGCTGGCCACCCTGCTCACAGACAGCTAAGCCCAATGCCCTGGACGTCGCCCGATCTAGGCCACCACCGCGCTGGCGGGCTGTGGCTCCGGCTGCTTCTGGACGGTGCGGCCGAGGTGGTGCTCCAGCTGCCACAGCATCTCCAGGTGCTCGTTCGCCCACAGCACGACCAGGGCGTCCCGCGCCCGCGCGGGCCCGCCGCCGCTGATCTCCCGGCGGATGCAGTCCAGCAGACGGCTTCGCACCGCCGGGTCGTGGCGCTGCGGCGGCGGCACCGAGGTCCCGTGCTCGATCGCCTCACCCAGGGTGACGAACCAGGCCCGGATCGACTGCACCTCCTCGTCCAGCTGGCCCGCGCACGGCTTGGGCCCACAAGGGACGAGGCCCAGCCCGGCCGCGCCATCCGGCTGGCCGGCGGCCGGGCGGGACGCCAGGTCCCGCAGCCTGGCCATCGAGTGGCCGGCTCGGAGCACCCGGGCAGCCCCGGCGACCAGCCGCGCGGCCCGGTCCGGATCGACCGGGCTGGCTGACCGCTCCGCCTGGAACTGGCTGAACGAGTCGTCCAGCCGGATCGCCGCTGTCTCGGCCGCCTGCCCTGCCTGCCCCGGGTCGGTCCCGCCGTCCAGCCCGGCCACCTGCGCCACCATGGCGGCCACGAAGTCGGCAGCGCGCGAGTACGCCTCGGCCAGATTCTGCCGGACCAGGACCGCGGCCCCGCGCGGCCAGAACACTAGCCCTACCCCGAGGCTGACGGCGAATCCGATCGCCACGTCCTCGATCCGCACGATGCCGACCTTCCAGCCGACCGGCTGGATGATGTTGAACAAGATCAGGAGGACGACGGCGAACGCGGCCTGGCCGGCCGCGAACGAGACCACCCGGGGCGTGTAGGCGGCGATCAGCACGGACACCGGGAGCAGTGCCCACAGCACGGTGGCATTGCCATGAACCGGGATGAGGATCGCGGCCCCGATCAGGATGCCGATCGCCGTGCCGATCAGGGCGGACAGCACCGACCGGCCGGTGCCGAGCGCGTTGGAGCGCAGCACCGACAGCGTGCCCAGCACGACCCAGAAGGAGTGCTGCAGGCCGCTCTCCTGCGCGATGAACACCGCGACGGCCAGGCCGACCGCGCCGCGGACGCTGTTGCGGAACCAGACCGACCGCATCCCGGAACGGGCCATGCCGAAGTCCGTGGCCGCGCTGACGCCGGAGCGGAGCCAGCTCAGCGAGCCGGCCAGGCCCTGGCTGGCGGCGGCCCTGATTTGCGCCTGCGGCCAGCCCCGGCGCTCACTGGCTCCCTGGGCGTACCCCGCGATCTGCCGGGTGGTGTTCGCGATTTCGTGGAGCTTGAACGAGCGGCCGATCATGGTCTCCAGTGACGCCTCGTCGGGTAGCTGCGGGGCGGCGGCGATCCGCCCGGCCAGGATCTGCGTGGCGGCGTCCTGGGCGTGTTCCAGCTGGACCGTCGGCTCCTCGGTCGGCTGCCCCGCCGCGCCGCTGGTGGGCGGGGCCCCGGCCAGCCGGGCGGCGCTGAGCCGAAGCACCCGGGCCACCTGCTGCAAGGTGGCGGTGTTCTCCGCGGCGCACAACTCCCCCGCGGCCGAGCGGGCCAGGGCGGCCAGCAAGTCGCAGAGCCAGCCCATCTCGTCGATCAGGGCGCCGAGAGCGATGGCCGGGCCGGTCGGGCCGGTGGGCCGGCGTGGCATGCCGGTCAGCCAGTCCCGCAGCGCCTCCACCGTCTGCCGCGCCGCCTCGACCTGGGCTGGGACGGCGGCCGGGTCGCCGCACAGTGAGCCAGCCAGTTCGGCCAGCCGCTGGCAGGCCCTGCCCGCGTCGGCGCGCAGCGTCCTGCTGGCCCGCGGCGGCCACAGCAGCATCACCGCGGCGGTCCCGGCGGCCGCGGCCAGGGCCCAGCCGGCCAGCCGGCCCGGGATGGCCGACGCCGGGGCGCGGACCGCCACCGGCAGCACAAAGGCGAGCACGGCCGCGGTGGTACCGGCGGCGAAGTAACCGTTGATCATGCCGGAGAGCAGGATCGCGAAGCCGACCACGGCCATGGCTCCCGCAGCCAGCCAGGCGTTCCGCGAGCAGAGCGTGCCCAGCGTAACCAACCCGAGACCGGCCGAGCCCAGGGTCAGGTAGGCGGCGAGACGACTGCGGGCGGGGCCGGAGAAGCTGGCCAGGACCAGCATCGCGAACGACCCGAACGCGGCGAACAGCGCGGTCTGCGGGTTGCCGATCACCTTGCTGGCCAGCGCGAACGTGGCGGGCATAACGATGGCGGCGCGAGCCGCGCTCTTCAGCGCGGCCAGCCCCGGATCGCGGATCAAGGGACGGGGGATAGCCGCCCGCCACCTGCCCGCGGCCTTGGCTATGAGGCTGGCGACGACGCCTCCTCCGCAGCGACCGGAACCGGCTCCGATGATCGTATATACCGCCCGCGGCGGAGCGCCGTTACGCCGCGCCCGTGTGATCGGTTGACTACTCCCCGGCCTGAAGGACGGGGATTCCGGCCCTCGCGGGCGGGGGTTCCTGTTTCACCGCCGACCGCACCCGGGAGGACCCGGAATGTCTTACGCCAGCTCCGCAGGCATCGCCGGGGGAGCCCCGGGCTACGGCAAGACCCGCCGCAAGGATGTTCTTGGCGGCGTTGATGTCCCGGTCGTGCCGGGTGCCGCAGGACGGGCAGCTCCAGTGCCTGGCGGACAGGCTCAGGTCCGCGAGCAGGTGCCCACACGCCGAGCAGGTCTCGGACGACGGGTACCAGCGGCTGATCACGACCAGGTCGCGGCCATACCGCTTGCACTTGTACTCCAGCTGGCGGCGGAACTCGCCCCAGCCGCAGTCCGCGATGGCGCGGGCCAGATGCCGGTTGCGGACCATGCCGCAAACGTTGAGGTCTTCGATGATGATGGTGTCGGCCGAGCGGACCAGGCGGGTGCTGGCGCGGTGCAGGAAGTCTCGCCGCGCGTGGCGGACCTTGCGGTGCGCGCGGGCGACCGTGGCCGCGGCCCTGGCCCGGTTGGCCGACCCTTTCCGGCAGCGGGCCAGGCGCCGCTGGTACCGTGCCAGCCTTGCCCGCTGCTGCTCGTCCGGGTACGCCCTGCACCGGTATGCCGTCCTCACCCTCGCAGGATCGCACGTCTGATCGAAAAACTACGGGAGCCACGCTATACGAGCGGCTATCTTTTCCTGTCCCGGTGCGCGGGACACCCGATTCCTCCCCGGCCTGAAGGCCGGGGCATCCTTCGGGAGGCCCGGTGAGGCGGGAGCTCGGGTGCGCCGCCGCCGGCCTGACTCTCGGCCTGCTCATCGGGAGCCTGAGCCGTCGCATTGTCCCTGTGCGGGGCAGGCAGCGGTTCCGGGCAGCAGGTAGCGATGGCGCAGGCCGGGACGTCATCATGGATCACGGTAGCTGGCCGGAGGGACGGCATGCGGACATTGTGGCGGGACGAGGACGGCGCGTGGCGGACTACGCTGCGCGGCCGGCAGGTGCTTGCCGATCCGCGGATCAACAAGGGAACGGCGTTCGGCGACAGCGAGCGCCGCGACCTTGGCCTGACGGGGCTGATGCCTGCCGCCCACTTCACCTTGGAGGACCAGGTCGCCCGGGTCTACGCGCAGTACCGGCGGCAGCCCGACGACCTGGCCCGTAACGTCACCCTGAACGCGCTGCACGACCGCAACGAGGTCTTGTTTTACCGGCTGCTGACCGGCCATCTGAGGGAGATGCTGCCAATCGTCTACACGCCGACGGTCGGGCAGGCGATCGAGCACTACAGCGGTGAGTACCGGCGGCCCCGCGGGATCTACCTGTCCGTGGACCACCCGGAATTGATAGAGGCCTCGCTGCTGGCCTCCGATCTCCGGCCGGACGAGGCCGACCTGATCGTGGCGACCGACGCGGGCGCCATTTTGGGAATCGGGGACTGGGGGGTCGGCGGCATCCACATCGCTGTGGGGAAGCTCGCCGTCTACACCGCCGCGGGCGGGATCGATCCTGGCCGCACGATCCCGGTCGTGCTGGATGTGGGGACCGACCGGCAAAGCTTGCTCGACGACCCGCTTTATATCGGCAACCGTCATCCCCGGGTGCCCGCGGCTGAGTACGACGCCTTCCTCGACGAGTTCGTCCGTGCGGTCGGCAAGCTGTTCCCGCTGGCGCTGCTGCACTGGGAGGATCTCGGGGTCGCGAACGCCAGGCGGCTGCTCGAGCGGTACCGGGATGAACGGCTGACTTTCAATGACGACATCCAGGGCACGGGCGCGGTCAACCTGGCCGCCGTGCTCGCCGCGACCAGAGCGACCGGGGTGCCGCTGACCGGCCACCGGATCGTGATCTTCGGAATGGGGACGGCCGGGGCAGGCATCGCCGGCCAGCTGACCGCGGCCATGGTGGCCGAGGGAGTGCCGGAGGCGCAGGCCAGGCGGCGGTTCTGGGCGGTCGACCGTCAGGGCCTGCTGACGCGGGACATGACAGCGCTCAGCGACCTGCAACGCCGGTACGCCCGCGACCCGGCAGAGGTAGCGGACTGGCGCCGCGATGGTCGCCTGGGAAAGAACGCGGTTGCAGGAGAGCGCGCGGTGCCAGGCGGCCATATGGAACCAGGCGTGGCGGGCGGCTTCGGTCTGGCCGAGGTGGTCGCCCGGGTGCACCCCACGGTGCTGATCGGGACCTCGACGAGGGCCGGGGCGTTCACCGAGGCGATCGTCCGCGACATGGCGGGCCACACCCAGCGGCCGGTGATCCTCCCGATGTCCAACCCGACCGTTTTGTCCGAGGCGGCACCGGCCGACCTCATCAGGTGGACCGGTGGCCGTGCGCTGGTCGCCGCCGGGAGCCCGTTTGGTGCCGTGGACCACGGCGGCATCCGCTACGAGATCGGCCAGGCCAACAACGCTCTGATCTTCCCGGGCCTGGGCCTGGGCGTGATCGCCGCCCGGGCGCGGCGCGTGACCGACGCGATGCTGCTGGCAGCCGCCCGCGCGGTCGCCGACCTGGTGGACATCTCGACCCCGGGCGCTCCGCTGCTGCCGCAGGTGGCGCACCTGCGGGAAACGTCGGTCGCGGTGGCCGCCGCGGTCGCCAGGGCCGCCGAGGCGGAAGGCGTGGCGTCTGCCACGCTGGACGCCGACCTCGCCGGCCAGGTGAGGGCGCTGATGTGGGAGCCCCGCTACCGCCCGGTCAGGCCAGCCTGAGGCCGGCGCCCCCGTGCCGCGCGGCACTGCCTTCAAGCGCCTCGCTCAGGTCAGCCACGGCAGCCTCGCGGGTACCACCCTCACCGTTAGCGCCCGCCCCGGGACGCAGCTGAGCGTGGGCGCACCACACACCGTCTTCGTCCGGGGTTAGCACAGCTAGCCCCCCATCGCGTGGACGCCGCCGTCGGCGTGCACGATCTCCGCCGTCGTCGCGGGGAACCAGTCGGACAGCAGCGCCACGCACGCGCGGGCCGCGGGCCCCGGATCGGTGATGTTCCAGCCCAGCGGCGCCCGCTCCCCCCACAGCCCCTCGAACCGGTCGAAGCCGGGGATGCTCTTCGCCGCCATCGTGCGCAGTGGCCCCGCGGACACCAGATTCACCCGGATGCCCTTGCCGCCCAGGTCGCGGGCCAGGTACCGCGCACACGACTCCAGGCCGGCCTTGGCCACGCCCATCCAGTCGTAGCCGGGCCAGGCGACGCTCGCGTCGAAATCGAGGCCGACGATCGAGCCGCCGCCGTTCATCAACGGCAGCGCCGCCATGGCCAGGGACTTCAGCGAGAACGCCGAGACCTGAACGGCGGTCGCCACGTCCTCCCAGGAGGTGTTAAGGAAGTTGCCGCCGATGGCCTCCTGGGGCGCGAACGCGACCGCGTGTACCACCCCGTCGAGCCGGTCGACGTGCCCGGAGAGCCGTTCGGCCAGCGAGTCGAGATGACCGGAGTCGGTCACGTCGAGTTCCAGGACCGGCGGCGGATCCGGCAGCCGCTTGGCGATCCGCTCAACCAGGCTCAGCCGCCCGTATCCGGTCAGCACGACGGTCGCGCCCTCCTCCTGCGCGACCTTGGCCACATGGAAGGCGATCGAGGAGTCGGTCAGCACGCCGGTGACCAGAATCCGCTTGCCCGCCAGGATTCCCATGGCCGTCAGTGTCCCATGCCGAGGCCGCCGTCCACCGGGACGACCGCGCCGGTGATGTAGGCCGCGTCGTCCCCGGCCAGGAACGACACCACCCCGGCCACCTCGTGCGGGGCGGCGTAGCGGCCCAGCGGGACCGCCCCCAGGATGGTCGACTTCCGGTCATCCGACAGCGCCGCGGTCATCTCACTTTCCACGAAGCCGGGGCTGACCACGTTGGCGGTGATGCCGCGCGAGCCCAGCTCCCGGGCCAGCGAGCGGGCGAAGCCGACCAGGCCGGCCTTGGACGCCGCGTAGTTGGCCTGACCCGCCGAGCCGTACAGCCCCACCACGGAGGAGATGAAGATGAGGCGGCCCCGCCGGGCGCGGACCATGCCGCGGACCGCCCGCTTGGCGACCCGGTAGGCGCCGGCCAGGTTGGTGTCCAGCACGCTGGTGAAATCGTCCTCAGTCATCAGCGCCAGGAGCTGGTCATGGGTGATGCCGGCGTTGGCCACCAGCACCTCGACCGGCCCCTGCTCGGCCTCGACCTTCTTGAAGGCGGCGTCTACCGACGCGGTGTCCCGCACCTCACAGGGCACCACGGCCAGCCCCTCGACGGGCTCCCCGGACCGTGAGGTGACCGTGACGCTCTCACCGTCCTCGGCCAGCCGCTGCGCGATCGCCAGCCCTATCCCCCGGTTGCCCCCCGTCACCAGGACCGAGCGTCCCATCTGCCGTCCACCTCCACTGCGAGCGTATCGACAATCGTGGTGAGCGTACCGGTCCCGCCGTGATCCCGCCCGCACGTGGTCCACCGCCGGGAAAGCTTTCGGGGCCGGCCGGGGCCAGACGGCGCTGCGGTAGTAGGTTGCTGGCGTGACTCACGGTAGGCAGCACGACATAGATCCCCAGTTCATAACGCTCCCATTGCGGACCCTGGCCGACGCTGCAATGCAGCAGGCGACCGACCTGGGGGCGGGGCACGCGGACTTCCGCGCCGAGCAGATCCGCAGCCAGACGATCGGGCTGTCGGACGGCAACCTGGAGACGCTCTTCGACGCCGGCGATATCGGCCTGGCCGTGCGCGTCGTGGTCGACGGCACCTGGGGGTTCGCCTCGGCCGTCGACCTCACCCCCGACGCCGCGGCCCAGGCGGCCCGCGAAGCGGTCGAGGTGGCCAAGGTTTCGGCGGCCATGAATACCGAACGGATCGAGCTGGCGCCCGAACCTGCCCACGGCGACGTCACCTGGGTCTCGGCCTACGAGATCGACCCGTTCGACGTCAGCGCGGCCGACAAGACGGCGCTGCTGGCGGACTGGAGCAAGCGCCTGCTGACCCGCGACGGTGTCGACCACGTGGACGCGCACCTGCTGCAGATCAGGGAGTGCAAGTTCTACGCCGACGGCGCCACGACCGCGACGCAGCAGCGGGTGCGGCTGCACCCCGCGCTGACGGCCGTGGCGGTGGAGAAGAATGGCCGCTTCGAGACCATGCGCACACTGGCGCCCCCGGTGGGGCGGGGCTATGAGTATCTGAACGGGACTGGCTGGGACTTCGAGGCCGAGCTCGAGCAGATCCCCGCCCTGCTGGCGGAGAAGCTGGCCGCGCCGACGGTCCGGCCGGGCCGCTATGACCTGGTGATCGACCCGTCCAACCTCTGGCTCACCATCCACGAGTCGATCGGGCACGCCACCGAGCTGGACCGGGCGCTCGGCTACGAAGCGGCCTACGCGGGGACCTCGTTCGCCACGCCGGACAAGCTCGGCACGTTGCAGTACGGGTCGCCGCACATGCGCGTGACCGGGGACCGGACCGCCGAGCACGGCCTGGCCACGGTCGGCTACGACGACGAGGGCGTGGCCGGCCAGTCGTGGGACCTGGTCACCGACGGCGTGCTGTCCGGGTACCAGCTCGATCGCCGGATGGCCGCATTGGTCGGCCTCGGCCGGTCCAACGGCTGCGCCTTCGCCGATTCGCCGCGGCACATGCCGCTGCAGCGGATGGCCAACGTGTCCTTGCAGCCCGCCGAGGGCGGCCCGTCCACCAGCGAGCTGATCGCCGGGGTCGAGGACGGGATCTTCATCGCCGGCGACAAGAGCTGGTCGATCGACATGCAGCGGTACAACTTCCAGTTCACCGGGCAGCGGTTCTACAAGATCACCGGCGGGCGGCTGGCGGGCCAGCTCCGGGACGTTGCCT